>Ga0160442_100053_pt1 | contig 158473 bp, 134 predicted proteins | sample HID1971M_E1MG_FD_108252 | JGI IMG/M metagenome (GOLD analysis project Ga0160442, IMG submission 108252) | Enriched millipede-associated microbial communities from UW Madison campus, WI, USA - HID1971M_E1 MG | ecosystem: Host-associated > Arthropoda: Insects > Digestive system > Unclassified ... | reverse complement strand
GAGCCGTTCCAGGACTCGTTGGTGATGGTCACCGCGGAGCCGGACTGGGTGGCCTTGGAGGACCAGGCCTGGGTGATGGTCTGGCCGGAGGGGAAGGTGAACTTCAGGGTCCAGCCGTTGAGGGCGCTGGCCGAGGTGTTCTTGATGGTGACGTTGGCGGTGAAGCCGGTGTTCCACTGGTTGACGCCGTAGGCGACCGAGCAGCCGGCGGGGCCGGAGGTCGGGGTGGGCGTCGGGGTGGTGGGCGTCGGCGTCGGTGTCGTCGGCGTCGGCGTCGGGGTGGTGGGCGTGGGCGTCGGCGTCGGCGTGGTGGGCGTCGGGGTCGGCGTCGGCGTCGTCGAGTCGAGCCCGAAGAAGTGGATGACCGCCCTGGCGTCCACCGTCAGGCTGTGCGACGCGCCCTGCAGGCTGTTCGCCTCGAGGACCGCCTGGTCGCCGGTGTTGCTGCCGTAGCGGGTCCGCGTGGTGCTGCCGCTGACCACGGTCGACGACGGCGTCGCGCTCACGCCGAGCACGTTGGTCCACTGCTCGACGGCCTCGCCGAAGTTGTTGTAGCTCAGCGTCGTGTCGTTGGTGCCGTGCCACAGCTGCACGCGCGGACGGCTGCCCGAGTACCCCGGGTAGACGCCGCGGGCCAGGTCGCCCCACTGCTGCGCCGTCTTGTTGAGCGTGCCGTTCGCGCAGTCGCTGTTCCAGCCGGCCTGGTTGTTCGCGCCGGGGGCGGAGCCGCCCGTCGAGAAGCACGTCGCCGGGACGCCCGCCCACGCGGACCCGGCCGCGAACACGTCGGGGTAGTCCGCGAGGAGCAGCTCGGTGGTCATGGCGCCGGACGACAGGCCGGTGATGAACACCTTGCTCGTGTCGGTCGTGTACCGCTGCTGCACGTAGCGGACCATCTGCACGATGCTCGCCGGGTCGCTCTGGCCCGTGTGGCTCAGGGCCTGGGTCGACGAGACGTCGAAGCAGGCGCCCGGCCGCGAGGCCGACGGGTAGATGACGATGTAGCCGTACGTGTTGGCGAGCTCGTCGAACTGCGTGCCGTTGTAGTACGCGGAGGCCGAGCCCGTGCAGTAGTGCACCGCGACGACGATGCCGGGGTTGGCGGCCAGCTTGTCCGGCACGTAGGTGTACATCTGCAGGCCGCCGGGGTTGCTGCCGAAGTTCGTGACCTGCGTGAGCGACGCCGCCTGGGCGACAGGGGCGGCCACGAGGGCGGCGGCGCCGATGGCCAGGACCCCGGTGACGAGCGCGGCGCCGGCCGCGAGGCTGCGCCGCCAGGGGGAGCGTGATCGTGCCATGGGTGTCCTCCTTGACCCCAGGTTCGGGCCGGGCGCACGGGCATCCGGGCACCGAAAGTTTCGATATCGTTTCAGGAACTCTCGGAGCATGTCCACCGGCGTCGGCCCGGGTCAAGGCCGCGCCGACGATGAAAGGTTTCGCGGTTCCAGGCCGGCGCCGGGCGCCGTCCGTAGGCTCGGCACATGGACGCGCTGGAGGTCGCTCACCGCCGGCTGGCCGCCCAGCACCTGTCCGGCCCGCCGCTGCCCGACCCGCACGCCGTCGTCCGCCACCTCGGCGCCGTGCAGGCGCAGGAGTACGCGATGGCGAGGTGGTCGCTCGCCCAGCGCAGCACCGGTGACGACGCGGCGGTGCGGCGCGCGGTCGACGACGGCACGGTGGTGCGCACGCACGCCCTGCGCCCGACGTGGCACTTCCTGGCCCCCGAGGACCTGCGGTGGGTGCAGGCCCTGACCGGTCCCCGGGTGCAGGTGTTCAACCGCTACTACGAGCGGCAGTCGGGCATCGACGACGACGAGGCCGCCCGCTCGGTGGCCGCGATGCGCCACGCGCTGCGCGGCGGGAACCACCTGACGCGCGCCGAGCTCGCCGCCGCGCTCGCGACCGCCGGCATCGAGGCGTCCGGGGTCCGCCTCGCCTACCTGATCATGCGGGCCGAGCTCGACGCGGTCGTCGTCAACGGTGCGCAGCGCGGCCGGCAGCAGACGTACGCCCTGGCCGACGAGCGCGTCCCGGACGGGCTCGCCCTGGCCGGCGACGACGCGCTCGCCGAGCTGCTCCGCCGGTACGTCACCAGCCACGGGCCCGTCACCGTCAAGGACGCCTCCTGGTGGTCGAGCCTCACCCTCACGCAGGTCCGGCGCGGGCTCGCGCTGCTCTCGACGGAGGTGACGTCGGAGGTCGTCGACGGCGTCGCCCACTGGTTCGTCCCCGGGGACGAGCCCGCCCGTGCGCCGTCGCCTGCCGTCCACGTGCTGCAGGGGTACGACGAGTACTTCGTCGCGTACACCGAGAGCCGCGGCGTGACCAACGTCGCGGGGCGGACGATCGTCCCGGCGAACCCCAACCAGGTGATCCAGCCGCTCGTGCTCGACAGCCAGGGGATCGGCTGGTGGCGCAGGGTCGTCGAGAGGGACCGGGTGGTCGCGGAGCTGCACCTCGCTGTGGGGCTGACCGGCGAGCAGGACGCGGCGGTGCGGGCCGCGTTCGAGCGGCTCGCGGCGTTCGTGGGGGTGCCCGTGGTCCTCGTCGGCGCCGACCCCGGCTGAGCCCGGCTGAGCCGGCTGAGCCCGCTGAGCCCGGCGGCCGGCCTGCCGGTCGTCCCGCTCGGTCAGCCCGCGGCCGGGAGCCGCCGCAGCCGGACCGCGAGGTCGGTGCGGGTGGTGCGCGTGCCGGTGGCGACGTCCACGACGTCGCGCTCGAACGGTCCCGCCTCGACGACGTCCCACCCGCCCTGCGGGACGCCCGCGGCGGCGAGCACGTCGTCGACGGTCGGGAGCTCGACGTGCGGGTGGTCGTGGCCGTCGCGGAACACGTGGTCCGGTGAGTGGCCGACGACGAGGAGCGTGCCGCCGGTCGCGACGGCGCCGGCCGCGCGGCGGACCAGGGCGTCGTACGCGAACGCGAGCGGCGTGTGCAGGTAGTGCGCGGTGACGAGGTCGAACCTGCCGGCCGGGAAGTCGGCGTCGAGGTCGTGCTGCTCCCAGGTGACCCGGTCCGCGACGCCGGCCTGCCGTGCGCGCGCCGCGGCCCGGTCGAGCGCCACCCGCGACACGTCCACCGCCAGGACCTCCCACCCGTGCTCCGCGAGCCAGAGCGCGTCGCCGCCCTCGCCGCAGCCGAGCTCCAGGGCGGTGCCCGACGGCAGGTCGCCGGCCACCCGGACGAGCGACACGTTGGCGCTGCCGCTCCACATCTGGCCCGACCCGTAGCGGTCGTCCCAGTAGCCCTCGGGGGTCCACGTCTCCGTCGTCATGGGCACGATCGTCGGCGTCGCTCCGCCGCGCGAGCAACCGGGGTTTGCCGTTATGGCAAGTTGGTGGCGTGCACGACGACCTCGCCCCGGTGCTCGCTGCGGTGCTCGCCGCCGTCGGTCCGCGCCTGCGCGCTCTGCGGGCCCGGCGCGGGATGACGCTCGCGGCGCTCGCCGTCGACACCGGGATCTCCGTGAGCACGCTGTCGCGGCTCGAGTCCGGCAGGCGGCGCCCCACGCTCGAGCTCCTGCTCCCGCTGGCCCGCGTCTACGACGTGACGCTCGACGACCTCGTCGGCGCACCGCCGACCGGCGACCCCCGCACGCACGAGCGGCCGTTCGGGCGTCAGGACGTGACGTACCTGCCGCTGACCCATGCCCCGGAGGGCGTGCAGGCGGTCAAGCTCGTGCTCCCGGGCGTCACCGAGAGCCCACCGGCGGAGCCCCGGACGCACGAGGGCTACGAGTGGATGTACGTGCTGTCGGGACGCGTGCGGCTCCGGCTGGCCGACCGCGACCTCGTCCTCGTGCCGGGCGAGGCTGCCGAGTTCGACACCCGCGTGCCGCACCAGATCTCCGCCGCCGGGCCTGAGGGGGCCGAGGTGCTGACGCTGTACGGGCCGCAGGGGGAGCGGGTGCACGTGCGCGCCCGGCCGCGGGGTTCCGCACCGACCGTGACCGGACGTGCACCCGGCCCGTGAGGGCCTACCGGAACACGATCGTGCGGTGCCCGTCGAGCAGCACCCGGTGCTCCGCGTGCCACCGCACCGCGCGGGCCAGCGCCCGCCGCTCGACGTCCTGCCCGAGCGCCACGAGGTCCTCGACGGCCCGGGTGTGGTCGACCCGCTCCACGTCCTGCTCGATGATCGGGCCCTCGTCGAGGTCGCCCGTCACGTAGTGCGCCGTCGCACCGATGAGCTTGACGCCGCGGTCGTGGGCCTGCGCGTACGGGCGGGCGCCCTTGAACGACGGCAGGAACGAGTGGTGGATGTTGATGACCCGGCCGGCCAGGGCCCGGCACAGGTCGTCCGACAGGATCTGCATGTAGCGAGCGAGGACCACGAGCTCCACGTCGAGCTCGTCGACGAGCTCCAGCAGCCGGGCCTCCGCCTGCGCCTTCGTCGCACCCGTCACCGGCACGTGGTGGAACGGGATGCCGTAGAAGTCGGCGAGCGGCTCGAGGGCCGTGTGGTTGGACACGACCGCGACCAGGTCCACCGGCAGGTTCTCCGACCGCTGCCGGAACGCCAGGTCGTTGAGGCAGTGCGCCGCCGTCGAGCCCATCACGAGCGTCCGGACGGGCCGGCCGTGCACGTCGAGGTGCCACTGCATGGCGAAGTCGCGCGCGACCTCCGTCATCGCCGCCTCGAGGACCTCACGCGGCGCGTAGGCCGTGACCTGCACCCGCATGAAGAACAGTCCCGAGAGCGGGTCGCCGAACTGCTGGGACTCGGTGATGTTGCCGCCGTGGTCCGCCAGCAGCCCCGCCACGGCCCGCACGATCCCGGGCCGGTCGGGGCACGACAGCGTCAGCACCCAGTGGGTCGCCACATCTGCACTCTGAGACACGAGTCACGAGAGTAGTGCGCTCGCGCGGACGGCTGACACGATGGGCCGCATGACGCAGGACGACCTCACCATCCGCAGTGTCACCCACGACGAGGCGGGCGAGCTCCTCACCCTGCGCCGCGCGGCGTTCGTCACGGAGGCGCAGCAGTACGGGGACCCGAACATCCCGCCGCTCACGCAGACGCTCGAGGAGCTCCGCGCCGACCTCGACGTCGACGGCGTCATCACGCTCGGGGCGTGGAGCGGGCACCGGATGATCGGCTCGATCCGCGTGCTCGTCGAGGGCACCAAGGCGACCCTCGGGCGGTTCGCCGTCGCCCCCGACCTGCAGGGACGCGGCGTCGGCACCCGGCTGCTCATGGCGATCCTGCCGTACCTGCCGGACGGCATCGAGGAGGTCTGGGTGTTCACCGGCCGCGACTCGCTGCAGAACCTCGCCCTGTACGAGAAGCACGGCTACGAGTACGAGCACGACCGGACCGCGGGCGACCTGACCTACGCGTACCTGCGCAAGATCCTCGGCGACGAGGACCGCGCGGACGCCTGACGGCAGGGTCGCTGCTGACGCGCCGTCGGGCGGGCGCGGAGCCCGCCCGACGGGGGTCGTCAGGCCTGTCGGACGCTGCGCGCCCGGTAGTACGCGGAGGACGCGGGGAGCCACAGCAGCACCAGGATCGTGACCGCGAGCACGAGCGACAGCAGCTGCAGCGCGATGGTGGTCCCGGTCGCGCTCGTCAGGCCGAGCAGCGTGAAGACCACGCTGAGCCCGCCGAGCACCGTGGCGACGATGCGGGCCCACGACTTGCCGGCACCGTTCGCCGCGGCCATCCACAGCCAGAGGCCGACGGCGACCAGGCTGACGGCGGTCCCGAAGCCCAGGGCCACCGTCACGGCGGTGTCCACGTCGGACGCCGACAGGCTCGGGCTCGCCTCCGCGAGCTGGTCGTGCAGCTGGCTCTTCGTCGCCCAGGAGACGACGACGCCCACGAGGCTCAGCGCGGCACCGACGTACATGAGCTGCACCGCCCGGGTCACCGTGGTCGGCCGCTCGACGGCCGGGGCCGCGACCGGCTGCGCCTCGTAGCGGGGGGCGACGGGCATGCCGCCGGGGGTGGGCTCGGTCTGTGCCATGCGGATCTCCTCGTGAAGGGGTGGACGTCGGCACCCGGACGCTATCGGCTCGGCGGGTCCGGGCGCGGGTCGTTTCAGGTCGGCCGGACGGGCGCACCCGCGGGCGGCGAGGGCTTGGTAGCCTGTCCCGGTCGCGACTGGCGCAGAGGTGGGGAACCACCGGGGAGCGACGCAGCAGCAGACTTCGGGTCGGACGCCTGGGCCCACGGTCACCACACCGCAGGTGTGCGTGCCCGTCCGTGTGCCGGGTGCGACCACTCGCTTCGAGAAGCCGTCCGCTGATGCCTGAGGAGTGCCGATGAGCGCCGACAAGACCCCGATCCTCGACCAGAACATCTCCGAGCTCGACCCGGAGATCGCCGCCGTCCTCGACGGTGAGCTCGCCCGCCAGCAGGGCACGCTCGAGATGATCGCCTCCGAGAACTTCGTCCCGCGTGCGGTCCTGCAGGCGCAGGGCTCCGTGCTCACCAACAAGTACGCCGAGGGCTACCCGGGCCGCCGGTACTACGGCGGCTGCGAGCAGGTCGACATCGCGGAGAACATCGCGATCGCCCGGGCCAAGGCGCTGTTCGGCGCCGAGGCCGCGAACGTCCAGCCGCACTCGGGCGCGACGGCCAACGCCGCCGTGCTGCACGCCCTGATCAACGCGGGCGACAAGATCCTCGGTCTCGAGCTGGCGCACGGCGGCCACCTCACCCACGGCATGCGGATCAACTTCTCCGGCAAGCTCTACGACGTCGCGTCCTACGGCGTGGACCCGCAGACGTTCCTCGTCGAGCCCGAGGCCGTCCGCAAGGCCGCGCTGGAGCACCGTCCCGACGTCATCATCGGCGGCTGGTCGGCGTACCCGCGGCACCTCGACTTCGAGGCGTTCCGGTCCATCGCCGACGAGGTCGGCGCGAAGCTCTGGGTCGACATGGCGCACTTCGCCGGCCTCGTCGCCGCTGGTCTGCACCCGTCGCCCGTGCCGCACTCGGACGTCGTGTCGTCCACCGTGCACAAGACCATCGGCGGCCCCCGCTCGGGCTTCATCCTGAGCAAGGAGGAGTACGCCAAGAAGATCGACTCCGCCGTGTTCCCGGGTCAGCAGGGCGGCCCGCTCATGCACGTGATCGCCGCGAAGGCCGTCGCGTTCAAGGTCGCCGGCACCGAGGACTTCAAGGACCGCCAGCAGCGCACCCTCGACGGCGCCCGGATCATCGCGGACCGCCTCAACGCCCCCGACGTCGCGGCGGCGGGCGTCTCGGTCCTCACGGGCGGCACCGACGTGCACCTCGTGCTCGTCGACCTGCGGCACTCGGACCTCGACGGCCAGCAGGCCGAGGACCTCCTGCACACGGCCGGCATCACCGTGAACCGCAACGCCGTGCCGTTCGACCCGCGCCCCCCGCGTGTCACGTCCGGCCTGCGCATCGGCACGCCCGCGCTCGCGACCCGCGGCTTCGGCGACGCCGAGTTCACCGAGGTGGCCGACATCATCGCGAACGCGCTGGTCAACGGTGCGGCGACCGACGTCGAGGCGCTCAAGGCGCGGGTGGCCAAGCTCACCGAGGCCTTCCCGCTCTACGGCGACCTGAAGCAGTACTGATGACGGCGCAGATCCTCGACGGCACCGCGACCGCGGCCCGGATCAAGGGCGAGCTCACCGAACGGGTCGCGGCGCTCGCCGCCCGCGGCATCGTGCCCGGGCTCGGCACGCTGCTCGTCGGCGACGACCCCGGTTCGCGCTGGTACGTCAACGGCAAGCACAAGGACTGCGCGGAGGTCGGCATCGCCTCCATCCGGGAGGACCTGCCGGAGACCGCCACGCAGGAGGAGATCGAGGCCGCCGTGCAGCGGCTGAACGAGGACCCGGCCTGCACCGGGTTCATCGTGCAGCTGCCGCTGCCGAAGGGCATCGACGCCAACCGCGTGCTCGAGCTCGTCGACCCGGACAAGGACGCGGACGGCCTGCACCCGACGAACCTCGGGCGCCTCGTCCTGCGGGTCAACGAGCCGGTCACGTCGCCGCTGCCGTGCACGCCGCGCGGCATCATCGACCTGCTGCTGCGGCACGACGTCGACCTGCGCGGGGCCGACGTGGTCGTGGTCGGTCGTGGCGTCACGGTGGGCCGGTCGATCGGCCTGCTGCTGACGCGTCGCGCGATCAACGCCACCGTCACGCTGACGCACACCGGGACGGGGGACCTCGCCGAGCACACCCGCAACGCGGACGTCATCATCTCGGCCGCCGGTGTGCCCGGGATCATCACCGCGGACATCGTCAAGCCCGGCGCCGTCGTCGTGGACGTGGGCGTGTCCCGGGCCGTCGACCCGGAGACGGGCAAGAGCCGCGTGGTCGGCGACGTCGACCCCGCGGTCCGCGAGGTCGCGTCGTGGGTGTCGCCCAACCCGGGCGGCGTCGGGCCCATGACCCGAGCGATGCTCCTGAGCAACGTCGTCGACACCGCGGAGCGCCTCTCCGCCTGACGTGCCGCGTGCCCGACCACGGCCGCCCCGGGCTCCCCGGGGCGGCCGTCGTCGTCCCGACCCGATGAGTCGGGCGTCCGGTGGGAGTCTGGACGTCTGACAGCACCGCATCGGAAGGGGATCGTCATGAGCAGCCGGATCCACACGCACCTCTGGTTCGCCGACCAGGCCGAGCAGGCCGCGGAGTTCTACGTGTCGATCGTCCCGAACTCGTCGATCACGTCGGTGGTCAAGGCGCCGCCCGGCGTGCCCGACGTGCCCGAGGGCGCCGTGTTCATCGTCGACCTGCTCCTCGACGACCACCAGGTCACGCTCCTCAACGCGGGTCCGACCTTCCAGCTCGACGAGGCCTTCTCGTTCGTCCTCGACTGCGCGGACCAGGCCGAGATCGACCGGTACTGGGACGCGCTCGTCGAGGGCGGCGGCGAGCACAGCCAGTGCGGGTGGCTCAAGGACAGGTTCGGCGTCTCCTGGCAGGTGGTGCCCGGGGGCCTCAACGACATGCTGGGCGACGACGCGGACCCCGCGGCGCGCGGCCGGGCGATGGCGGCGGTGCTCACGATGACCAAGCTCGACATCGCCGCGATCGAGGCCGCCTTCGAGGGCGTGTCCGCCTAGCGCGTCGTGAGGCGGGCGCCGCAGCGGGTCGGGGCGACGGCGTCGGCCTGCCTGTCGGTGACGTGGGGTTGGATGGTCCGGTGCTGACCATCGCGAGCGTCAACGTCAACGGCATCCGTGCCGCCTACAAGCGGGGCATGGGGGAGTGGCTGGAGGCCCGGCAGCCCGACGTGCTGCTGCTGCAGGAGGTCCGCGCGACGGACGAGATCCTGGCCGACCACCTGTCGAGCTCGGAGTGGCACCTGGCGCACGAGGCGAGCGAGGCGAAGGGCCGGGCCGGTGTCGCGATCGCGTCGCGGCTGCCGATGAACGCCGTGCGGATCGGCCTGCGGACCGGCGTGACAGGGGACTCCGGGCGGTGGGTCGAGGCGGACCTCGCCCTGCCGGCGCACGACGGCGCGCCGCCGCGGACGCTCACCGTCGTGTCCACCTACCTGCACTCCGGGACCGTCGGCACGCCCTCGATGGACGAGAAGTACGCGTTCCTCGACCACGTCACCGCCCGGATGGCCGACATCGCCGAGCAGGGCGGGTACGCGGTCGTCGCGGGGGACGTGAACATCGCGCACCGCGAGGCCGACATCAAGAACTGGAAGGGGAACCTCAAGTCCGCGGGGTTCCTGCCGCGCGAGCGTGCCTACCTGGACCGCTGGTTCGACGACCTGGGCTGGCACGACCTGGGCCGCGAGCTCGGCGGCGAGGGGCCAGGGCCGTTCACGTGGTGGTCGTGGCGGGGGCAGGCGTTCGACAACGACGCCGGGTGGCGGATCGACTACCAGCTCGCCACGCCGGACCTCGCCGACGCGGCCGTGAGCGCGACGGTCGACCGGGCGGAGACGTACGCGGCACGGTTCTCCGACCACGCGCCCGTGGTGGTCGAGTACGACCTCTGACCGGACCGCCGAGGTGGACGGTCAGCCGACCGGCGGCTCACCCGTCGTCCCGGCGGGTCCGCCGGGGGCGGTGTGCGGGCTGGCCGTGGCCTCGAGGACGGCGTCGTCCTGCGCCTCGCCGGTCTCGTCGGTGCGGGAGCCCGCCGGGGTGTCGTGGTCCGGCACGGGCAGCACCCGCATGCCCAGGAGCGGCGACAGGACCACCGGCAGCGCCGCGACGAGGAAGCCGAGCGCGCCGACCCACAGCGTCGGGACCACGCCGGCCTGCGTGCCGAGCCAGCCGCCGAGCAGGCCGCCGATCGGCATGGTGCCCCAGACGATGAACCGGACGGACGCGTTCATGCGGCCCAGGAGCGCGGGCGGGCACAGCCGCTGCCGGAAGCTGACCTGCGCGACGTTGTAGACGACCACGGCGAAGTAGAACGTCACGCCGCTGACGATCAGCATCACCTGCGGGTCGATCGACGTGGACGCCGAGAGCGGGATGAGCGCGTACGTCGGGAAGCACAGCAGCGCGGTGATCGGGATGATCCGGCCCTCGCCGACCCAGCGCGCCAGCCGGTCCGCGGTGACGGCACCGACGAGCCCGCCGATCGCGGAGGCCGACAGCACCGTGCCCCAGGCGGCGGTGCTCAGGTCGAGCGTGCGGAGCACGTAGATCGCGGTGACGGCACCGGCGATCGAGTTGAAGAGGTTCGACAGGGACGTGCACGCCACGATCCGGCGCAGCAGCGGCTGGCGGACGACGAAGGACAGGCCCTCGGCGATCTCGGTCTTCAGCGGCCGGCGCGACTCGGGGGACGGTGGCGTCTCCTCGTGCTTGATCCGCCCGACGGCGAACGCTGAGACCAGGTAGGTCACCACGTTGATGCCGATGAGTGCGGGCGCGGTGACGACGCGGAGCAGCACGCCGCCGAGCGCCGGCGCGGCGATCTGCGCGACGGACTGGGTGGCCTGCAGCTTGGAGTTGCCCTCGACGATGTGGTCGAGCCCGACCAGGCCGGGCACGTAGCTCTGGTGCGCGACGTCGAAGAACACGCTCGCGCCGCTGATGATCAGGCCGGCCACGATGAGCAGCCACATCGACGCGTTGTCGGTGGCGGCAGCGGCCACGACGACCGCCAGGACCGCCGCGCGCACGAGGTCGGACACGATGAGCACCTTGCGCTTGCGCATCCGGTCGACCCAGGCTCCCGCGGGCAGCCCGATGACGAGGAACGCGGCCGTCTCGGCGGCCGTGAGGGCGCCCATCTGCCACTCGGTGGCGGCGAGGTGCTGCACCGCGTAGACGGGAAGCGCGAGGCCGGTGAGCTGGAAGCCGAGCTGGCCCAGCGCGTCGCCGGTCCACAGCCGCCGGAAGTCGGCGTGGTGGATCAGCGACCGGTGGGTCGTGGCGGGGGGTGTCGGGGCGCTCACGGGACCAGGATGGGCCCACTGATTGAGAAATGTCAATCAGTGGGGGATGATCGACGCATGATCCCCGCCGAGCACGCCGCCCCGTCCGGACCCGCGCCCGAGAGCACGCGCGAGGACGCACCCGAGGGGCCCGGCGAGGGAACGTCCGCCGAGCGGGACGCCGACGCCCGGGCGCTCGCGTCCACGCTCCGCATCCGGATCCTGCGGCTGTGCCTCGACGAGGCGCTCACCAACCGGGAGATCGCGGCCAGCCTCGACAAGAACCCGGCGACCGTCCTGCACCACGTGCGCACGCTCGTCGACCGGGGCTTCCTCGTCGCCGAGCCCGTCCGCCGCGGCGCGCGCGGCTCGCGCGAGGTGCCGTACCGCGCGACGGGCAAGTCGTGGCGGTCGCCTTCGGCCCCCGGCCGCACGCGCGTGCTGGTCGACGCGTTCCTGGAGGAGTTCGCGCTCGTCCCCGACCCGGACGAGGCGCAGATGGCCCGCCTCGGCCTGCGCCTCGACGCCGACGGCCACCGCGAGCTCGCGGAGCGGGTCCAGGCGGTGCTCGAGGACTTCGCCGGGCGGCCGCCCACACCCGGCGGGACGCCGTACTCGCTGTTCTTCGTGCTGCACGAGGACATGACCCGCCGGCGGGGCGGCGAGCCGGCCCGCGACTGACGGGTTCGTCCGGACCGCCGGCCCGGACGAACCCGCCGGCGTCAGTACCGGATCGCGTCGATGACCTTCACGCGCACGGCGACTGTCGCGGGGATGATCCCGGCGAGCGCCCCGACGGCCGTCGCGCACGCCATGCCGACCAGCGCGGCCGACACCGGGAACGGCGGCATGTCGTCGATCTGGGAGCCGAACACGCGCTCGATCGGGATGTTCTTGATGATCGCGACCGCGATGACCACCCCGACGAGCCCGGCCACGACCGTCGCGACGACCGACTCGAGCATCACCCCGAAGAACACCCGCCCGGACGTCGCCCCGAACGACCGCCGGATGCCGATCTCGCGGATGCGGTACCGCACGGTGACGAGCGCGATGTTGACGAGCCCCAGGCCGCCGAGCAGCAGGGCGAACCCGCCGACGCCGATGCCGACCCACTTCGTCGCGTCGCCGATCGGGTCGCCGCCGTCGGTGTTCGGGTACACCTCGACCTGCCAGCCGGGGATCGACGCCGCGACGTCGTGCTTGATCGCGTCGCCGATGTCCGTGGCGGAGTCGGTGGGGACCCAGACCTGCATCGCCGGGAACGACTGCATCATCGACGGGTCCGCGGACTGAGCGGTCGTGACCTGCCCGGGCGGGCCGGCGTTGCCGTCGCTGCCGATCCAGCGGTGCAGCTGGTCGTACAGGATGAACGCGGTCGGCTCCGCCTCGGGCCAGTCGTTCCGGAGCACGCCGACGACGGTCGCCCGGACGGGTGCCTGGCCCCCGAGCTGGACCGTGGGGTGCGACGAGAGGTCCGCCAGGCCGAGCGACGTGAGGAACGCCTCGTTCACCACGAGCGTCGGGCTGAACGCGTCGACATCGGCATCGGCGAACCACCGTCCCTGCACCGGCACGGTGCGGTTGATCACCGAGTAGTCCTGGTCGACGGCCTGCACCTGCAGCTGGCGCGTGCCGTCCGGGAACCGTGCCTGGACCTGGGTCCACTCCTGGCGGCTCGCGTACTCGATGGAGTACCTCTCGAGGACCTGGGCGAACACCGCGTCGACGTCGGTGGTGAGCGTCGCGTCGGGCGCGGCCGGGTAGACGTTGACCATGAGCGTCACCGGCCGGCCCATGCCGCGGTCGGTCTGCTCCTGGAAGGCCTGCTTGAGCATCGACACCGCCGCGGTGACGCCGGTGATCGCAGCGACCGCGCAGGCCACCCCGATGAGCGCGAGCAGGACGCGCAGCTTGTGGATGCGCAGCTCGTCCCACGCCTCGACGAGCGCGCCGACCACGCCGGTCATGCGTGCGCCTCGCCGTCGACGTGCACGGCGACCGGCCCGTCCGGAGGCCCGCCGAGGTCCACGCCGGACGGAAGGAGCCGCCGCTCGGACATCGCGGACCGGTCGGCGACGAGCGTCGGCACGTCGCCGACCCAGTCGCTGTGCCGGTCCAGCCGGATCGGCACGAGCGCGCCCTCGGAGAGCCGGTACTGCCGCTCCGCGCGCGCGGCGACCGCGAGGTCGTGGGTGATGGTGACGAGGGCGGCGCCGGTCTGCGACGCGATCTCGTCGAGCAGGTCCATCACCTCGCCACCGGTCTCGACGTCGAGCGCGCCGGTCGGCTCGTCGGCGAGGATCACGCGCGGCCCCCGGACGAGGGCCCGGGCGATCGCGACGCGCTGCTGCTCGCCGCCGGAGAGCTTCTCGGGCATGGTGTCGAGCCGGTCGCCGAGCCCGACGCGCGTCAGCATCTCGGCCGCGAGCCGGGTCCTCGACCAGAACTGGCGTCCCCCGGCGTACAGCAGGGGAGCGGTGACGTTCTCGAGCGCGGTGCGTCCCGGCAGCAGGTTGAACTGCTGGAACACGAACCCGAAGTCGCGGCCGCGTCGCCGGGTGCGGGCCCGGTTCGACAGCCGGGCGATCGGCACGCCCTCCAGGAGGTACTCGCCCGTGGTCGGGGCGTCGAGGAGGCCGAGGATGTTGAGGAGCGTCGACTTGCCGGTGCCGGACCGGCCGACGACGGCGACGTGCTCACCGGCGCCGACGGTGAGGGTGACGCCCTGCAGGATGTGCAGCATCCGGTCGTCGGGCAGCCGGACGGAGCGGGTGACGTCGGTCAGCTCGAGCAGGCTCATCCGACCCCACCGCACACCGCCGGGTCGAACTTCATGGGGTCGCTGCAGTCGGCCGCGCCGGTGCCACCCGCGACGGGGATGAACTGCAGGATCTCGTCGCCGGCCGCGAGGCCGTCGGTGATCTGCACGTTCTCGCCGTCGGTGAGCCCGAGACCGACCTCGCGCTTCGCGTTCGTCCCGTCGGGCGCGACGACCCAGACGTTGCCCTTCTGCACGGTGCCCTGCACGGCCGTGACGGGGACGACGACCGCGTCTGCGGCCGTCCCGTTCGTCACGGCGAGGGTCGCGCCGAGCCCGGCGAAGGCCGTGACCCCCGCGGGGACGGCACAGCTGACGGTGCCGGACGACGAGGTCGTCGACGACGGGTCGGCCGACTGGTCCGGCGGCTGCTGACCGCTGGCGGCGGTCGCGCCGATCGTGAGGCCGGTGCAGTCGAACGGGGCGGGGCCGCCGTTGAGGGTGACCGTGGCCTGCGACGGGGCGCCGATGAGCCGGTACTGCTGGTCGGCGCTGAGGGTGCCGCTGACGGACAGCGTGCCGGGCGCGACGGTGCCGATCTCCTCGCCGACGGCGACGACCTGGTCCTTGAGCGTCGGCAGGCTGAGCGTGCCGGCGACCGGGGACGTGACGGTCTGCACCGTGACCTTGGGGGCCCGTTCGGTGGTGATCTGCTCGCCGGTCTCGGGGTCGGTGGTCACGACCGGGTCCTGCGGCGTCTCCTGGCGGATCTGCAGGATCGGCGTGTCGACGGCGACGGCGGCGCCGTTCGCGACGAGCAGCTTGAGCACGGTGCCGGCGAGCGTCGCGCGCACCACGACCGCCGGGTCGGCCACGACGCTGGCCTGCACGGTCACCGCGTTCGTGACGGTCCCCGTGGTGACCTGGACGGTGGGCTCGACGACCTGCCCGGTGGGCATCAGGGAGTTGTCCTCCGTCTCGACCGAGGCGCCGTTGAAGGCGATCTTGACGAGCGTGGCGGCGATGAGGGCCCACAGGAGTATGCGGACGATCGGGAAGATGTACCTGCGGGTGACCCCCATGGGGTGGACTCCTCGCGTCGTGACGGCGGGCGCTGGAAGGTGGTGCGGCCGGCGTGCTGCCAGGTGGTGCAGCCGGATGGTGCAGCCGCACGCTAGCGGCGGCGCGGCCACCCGTGGATCCACCCTGGGGAGGACGACGAGGGTTACCGCGCCGCAGACACTACTGTGCGGTGCGCTATAGAGGCGAGCCCCGCCCGTCGCACCGGCGTGTCGTGGCGCACGGACGACGGGCCGGCCGCCGGCACCCGTCCACCGTCGACCCGCCCGTCGTCCCTCGGCTCAGGAGGCCGCGGCCTCCGCCGTCGCCACCAGGAACCCCGGCGCGCGCAGCCCGGCGGCCGCGAACTGCTCGGCGACCGCGGTGGCCACCCGGTCCGCGTCACCCTGCTCGACGAGCGCGATCGCGGACCCGCCGAACCCGCCGCCGGTCATCCGCGCGCCGAGCGCGCCGGCCGCGCGGGCGGCCTCCACGGCGAGGTCCAGCTCGCGGCAGGACACGGTGTAGTCCGCCCGCAGCGACTCGTGCGAGGCGTCGAGGAGCGGGCCCACGTCCCGGACGCGCCCGGCGTCGAGGAGGTCGACGAGGCCGCGGACCCGGCCGATCTCGGTGACGACGTGGCGCACGCGCGGGACCTCGACGTCCGCCGCGGGCGACGCCGCGAGTGCGTCGAGCGCCCACTGCGGGCCGCGGGGGTCGTCGGCGAGCGCCCGCAGGGACGGCAGCCCCAGCCGTGCGGCGGCCGACTCGCACGAGGCCCGGCGCGCGGCGTACTGCCCGTCGACGAGGGCGTGCTCGGCGCGCGTGTCGACGACGAGCAGCGCGAGCCCCTCGGCGGCCAGGTCGAACGGCACGTGCCGGACCGTCCCGTCGAGGCAGTCCAGGAGCAGGGCGTGTCCCGCCTGCGACCGGAGCGACGCCGCCTGGTCCATCCCTCCGGTCGGCGCCCCCGCGATCTCGTTCTCGGCGCGCACGCACAGCGTCGTGAGCGTCGACCGGCCCGCGTCGTCCCGCCCGAGACCCAGGTCGTGCAGCGCGTCCAGCGCGACCGCGACGGACGACTCGAGGGCGGCGGACGACGACAGGCCCGCGCCGTACGGGACGCACGAGTCGACCGCGACGTCGAACCCGCCGACGGCGTGACCGGCCTCCCGCAGGGCCCACGCGACGCCCGTGACGTACGCGGGCCAGCCGTCGACCGTGCCGGGTCCGACGTCGGCGAGGGCCACCTCGCGCGGGTCGCCGGCCTCCTGGGCGGAGACGAGCCGGACCCGGTCGTCGTCGCGGAGCCGCACCGCGGCGTAGGTGCGGTGGGGGAGTGCGATCGGGAGGCAGAGGCCGTCGTTGTAGTCGGTGTGCTCGCCGATCAGGTTGACGCGGCCGGGTGCCGACCACGCGCCGTCGGGCTCGGACCCGAACCGGTCGACGAACAGCGCCCGGGCGCGCGCCGAGCCCTCGTCGACGGACCAGGGTGCGAGACGGTCGAGGCGAGTCATGCCAGCTCCTTCAGGCGCGTCGCGATCCGCTCGGGCGTGGTGTCGCTGACCCACGCGCCGGCGCCGGACTCCACGCCGGCCAGGTACTTGAGCTTGTTCGGGGCACGGAGGACGGAGAACACCTCCAGGTGCAGGCGCGACACGTCCCGGCCCTCGCCGACGGGGGCCTGGTGCCAGCCGGAGATGTACGGCAGCGGGATGCTCGTGCCGTCGTCCTCGAAGAACCGGTCCAGCCGGTCCAGGAGGGTCAGGTAGGTGACCGCCAGGTCGTCACGCTCCTCGTCGGTGAGCGCCGGGAGGTCGGGCACGTCCCGGCGCGGGGCCAGGTGCACCTCGACGGGCCAGCGTGCCGCGAACGGCACGTACGCCACCCAGTGCTCCGACTCGAGCACCACGCGGTCACCGTGCCGCAGCTCGGCGTCCAGGACGTCGCGGCCCAGCAGGCGGCCCGTGCGTGCCGTGTGCGCGCGGGCCTGCTCCAGCATCCGGGTCGTGCGCGGCGTGAGGTACGGGAACGCGTAGATCTGCCCGTGCGGGTGGTGCAGCGTGACGCCGATCTCCTTGCCGCGGTTCTCGAAGACGAAGACCTCCTCGATGCCGGGCAGTGCGCCGAGCGCCGCGGTGCGGTGCGCCCAGGCCTCGATGATCGTGCGCATCCGGCGCGGCCCGACGGTGCGCAGCGACTGCGTCGGGTCGGACGAGAAGCACACGACCTCGCAGCGGCCCGCGGCGGGGCGGACGGCCCAGAGCGGCTCGCCGTCGCGGTCGGTGGGGCCCTCGGTGCTGCCCGGCACGGCCATCAGCGACGGGAAGCGGTTCTCGAACACCACCACGTCGTAGTCCTCGGCGGGGATCTCGCCGTCCTGGTACGTGGCGCCCGGTTTCGCGGGGGCCAGGGGGTTCGCGTCGGCCGGCGGCAGGAACGTGCGGTTCATGCGGTGCGCCGCGATGGCGATCCACTCGCCGGTCAGCGGGTCGCGGCGCAGCTCGGGGCCCGTGACGGGCTGCGGCACGCCGTGCTCGTCGGGGACCGGGGCGAAGCGGTCCGGCAGGGGACGGGGGTCGTCGAGCCGCCGCGTCGCCGCACCCGAGACGTACGGCTCGGTGTCGTCGAAGTAGATCAGCTCGCGACCGTCGGCGAGCCGGGTCGAGGTGGTGCGGACGGCGGGCGTCGAGGCGGTGGTCACTGTGCGGCTCCGAGGGGGGCGAGCATGAGCTGGGTGGGCAGGTCGGCGAGGCGGCGGCGCGCCTCGTCGGGCAGGGCGTCGTCGGTGAGCAGGGCGTCGACCTCGTCGAGCGGGGCGATGCGGGCGAGCCCGACGACGCCCCACTTGGTGTGGTCGGCGAGCACGGTGGTGGCGGCGGCGCTGGCCATCAGCGCGCGGTCCGTGGCGGCCTCGGCGAGGTTCGGCGTGGTGAGGCCCGCGGCGTCGAGACCGTGCACGCCGAGGAACGTCCGGTCGACGCGCAGGCTCGCGAGCGCGGCGTCGGCCACCGGGCCGACCAGGGCGTCCGACGGTGTCCGGACCCCGCCGGTGAGGATGACCTCGAGCCCGGCGGGCGACGGTGCGTGGTGCAGCACCTCGGCGATGCGGACGCCGTTGGTCACGACCGTCAGCGGTCGCAGCGAGACGTCCGCCGCGACGAGCTCGGCCAGCAGGTACGTCGTGGTGCCGGCGGACAGGGCGATGGCCTGGCCGGGCTGGACGGTCGCGTGGGCGGCCCGCGCGATCGCCAGCTTCTCGGGGCCGGACCACTCGCGCTTCGCCTCGAAGCCCGGCTCGTCGGTGGGGCGCCCCGCGGCGGCGGGGTCGACCGCACCCCCGTGCACGCGGCGGACGAGTCCCGCGCGGGCGAGCTCGCCGATGTCCCGGCGGACGGTCATGTCCGAGACGTCGAGGCTCTCGACGAGGTCGGCGACCCGGACGGCGCCGTACAGCCGGACGGTGGCGAGGATCTGTTCCTGGCGTTGAGTGGCCAACACCCGGACATCATCGCACCGGATCGAACAGAAACCAACACCGCGAGGGTGGCGGGCGTCAGCGACCCGCCGGCGTCAGCCCCAGCGAGCGTCCCGCGAGCCCCCGGCGACGGGCCATGAGCGACGTGGCGACCGCCCGCAGCGCCTGCGCCGCAGGGGAGTCGGGCTCGGAGAGGACGACGGGCGTGCCGCCGTCGCCGGCCTCGCGCAGGCGCACGTCGAGCGGCACCTGGCCCAGCAGCGGCACGTCGCCGCCCGTCAGCCGCGACAGGTTCTCCGCGACGCGCTGCCCCCCGCCGGAGCCGAACAGCTCGAGGCGCGACCCGTCCGGCTGCGGGAGCCACGACATGTTCTCGACGACCCCGACGACGTGCTGACGCGTCTGCACCGCGACCGACCCGGCCCGCTCGGCGACCTCCGCCGCAGCGACCTGCGGGGTCGTCACCACGACGATCTCCGAACCGGGCAGCAGCTGCGCGACCGAGATCGCGATGTCGCCCGTGCCCGGCGGCAGGTCGAGCAGCAGCACGTCCAGGTCGCCCCAGAACACGTCCGCGAGGAACTGCTGCAGCGCACGGTGCAGCATCGGCCCGCGCCACACGACCGGCTGCCCCGGCGGCACGAACATGCCGATCGAGACGACCTTCACGTCGTGCGCGAGCGGCGGGAGCAGCATGTCGTCCACCCGCGTCGGCTGCCGGGTGACGCCCAGCATCCGCGGGATAGAGAAGCCGTAGATGTCCGCGTCGACCACGCCGACCCGCAGGCCGTCGGCCGCCATCGCGACCGCGAGGTTCGCGGTCACCGACGACTTGCCGACGCCGCCCTTGCCCGACGCGATCGCGAACACCTTGGTCAGCGACGTGGGCTGCGCGAACGGGATGACGGGCTCGGCGTCCGTGCCGCGCAGCAAGGTCCGCAGCGCGGCACGCTGGTCGGCGCTCATCACCCCGAGCTCCACGACGACGTCGTCGACCCCGTCGACGGCCACCGCGGCCGCCGTGACCTCACGGGTCAGCGTCTCCTTGAGCGGGCAGCCCGGCGTGGTGAGGTCGATGCCGACGCGCACCCGGCTGCCGTCCACGTCCACCGAGCGGACCATGCCGAGCTCCGTGATGGGACGACGGATCTCCGGGTCCAGCACCGTCGCGAGCGCCGCGCGGACCGCTGCCGTGAGGCCGTCGGTCCCCTCGGCGCCGGAGGTCGGGGGAACGGGCTGCGGCGACATGGACCCCATCGTAGGTCGGCATCCGACCACGGCCGCCGACGAAGGACCCAGGGCTGCCCGTCGCGCGCGCCGAGCGTCAGGGACGCTCGTGCGCCGTGTCCGGGTCGGCGGACGAGTCGGCCTCCCGCTCCTCGGCGAGGTCCTCCAGCAGGTTCCGCAGCTCGGACCGCACGAAGTCACGCGTCGCGACCTCGGACAGCGCGATGCGCAGCGACGCCATCTCACGCGCCAGGAACTCGGTGTCGGCGAGGTTGCGCTCCGAGCGCTGGCGGTCCTGCTCGGCCTGCACGCGGTCCCGGTCGGTCTGCCGGTTCTGGGCGAGCAGGATGAGCGGCGCGGCGTACGAGGCCTGCAGCGACAGCATGAGCGTGAGCGCCGTGAACCCCTGGGCCGGGTCGTCGAACTGCGGGCGGTCGGGACCCCAGTTGGCGTTCCACAGGATCCAGAGGGCGCAGAACACCGTCAGCCAGATGATGAAGCGCGGCGTGCCGAGGAACCGGGCGATGCTCTCGGACAGCTTGCCCGAGGCGTCCTCGTCGAACTGCGGACGCGGCAGCAGGGAGCGCCGCGCCTCGCGCGGCTGGTCGAGCCGGTCAGCCACGACGACCCCCGGAGGCGGGCGCCGTGAGCGGACCCGTGTCGCCGTCGTCGTCCGTCTCGCGCCAGTCCTCGGGCAGGAGGTGGTCGAGGACGTCGTCGACGGACACCGCGCCGAGCAGCCGCCGCTCGGCGTCCACCACCGGCATGGCCAGCAGGTTGTAGGTGGCGAGCGCCCGGGTGACCGAGAGCAACGGGGCCTCGGCCGGGGCGGCCTCGATGTCGGTGTCGACGATCGAGCCGATCGCGTCGTGCGGGGGCTCGCGCAGCAGGCGCTGCAGGTGCACGACGCCGATGAACCGGCCCGTCGGCGTCTCCAGCGGCGGACGCGCGACGAACACCATCGACGCGAGGGCGGGCGTCAGGTCCTGGCGGCGCACGTGCGCGAGCGCCGAGGCGATCGACGTCTCCGGGCCCAGGATCACAGGCTCGGTGGTCATCAGGCCGCCCGCGGTGTTGTCCTCGTAGGCGAGCAGGCGGCGCACGTCGTCGGCCTCGTCGGGCTCCATGAGGCCGAGCAGCTCGGCCTGCTGCGCGTCGGGCAGCTCGCCGAGCAGGTCGGCCGCGTCGTCGGGCTGCATGGCCTCGAGCACGTCGGCCGCGCGGGTCAGCTCCAGACCCTGCAGGATCGCCACCTGGTCGTCCTCCGGCAGCTCCTCCAGGACGTCGGCCAGGCGCTCGTTGTCCAGGGCCGTGGCCACCTGCAGCCGGCGGGCCCGGCCCAGGTCGTGCAGCACGTCGGCCAGGTCGGCGGCCTTGAGGTCCTCGTACTGGGCGAGCAGCAGCTCGGCGCCCTGCTCGGCGGACCTCCGGGCCAGGCCGGACACCTCGTCGACCGTCACCAGGACCGTCTCGCCGCGCCGGCGCAGCAGGCCGGACTTGCCCGGCCGGTGCCGGCGGACGAACAGCTTCGTGACGACCCAGTCGCCGTTGCGCTGCAGCTCGATCGCGACGTCCTCGATGGTCGCCGTGCCCGACCCGTCCACGAAGTCCACCGTGCGGTCCAGCAGCTCGCCGACCACGACCGTCTCGAACGCCCGCTGCTCGAACCGCCGCATGTTCACCAGGCCCGTCGAGATGACCTGCCCGGCGTCCACCGCGGTCACCCGCGTGAGCGGCAGGAAGACCCGGCGCCGCCCGGCGACCTCGACGACCAGCCCGACGGCCCGCGGCGGTCCCTTGGGGCGGACGAGCACGACGACGTCGCGCACCCGCCCGACCTGGTCACCGAGCGGGTCGAAGACGATGGTCCCGGCGAGGCGCGCGACGAACACCCTTGCCCCGACGCTGCTCACGCCGGTCAGCCTAGCCGCGCGTGCCGCACCTGCCGTCGAACAACGCGCGCACCGGGGCTGACCTGCGCGATCACGTTCGTGCTCTGGCGCCCGGCGACCCTTCGGGGGAGGATCGCCGCATGTCGTTCTCGGGACAGCAACGGCCCCCGCGCACCCCGACGCCGCCCCAGGGCGAGACCGTCGCGGCGTACGCCACCTACCTCGAGGCGCAGCGCGCCGTCGACCACCTGGCCGACTCGGCGTTCCCCGTCCAGATGGTCACCATCGTCGGCACCGACCTCAAGATGGTCGAGCGCGTGACCGGGCGGCTGTCGTACCCCCGGGTCGCCATGGGCGGGTTCGTGTCCGGAGCGTGGTTCGGCCTGTTCGTCGGGCTGCTGCTCAGCCTGTTCACGTCGCCGGGGTCGCGCAGCCCGTTCCTGCCCGCGATCCTCATCGGCGGTGCCTTCGGGCTGCTGTTCTCCGTCGTGCCGTACTCGTTCACGCGCGGGCGGCGGGACTTCACGTCGTCGAGCCAGATCGTGGCGTCGTCGTACGCGGTGCTGTGCCGCACCGAGCAGGCCCACAAGGCGCGCGAGCTCCTGCGGGAGGTGGGCGGGGTGCAGTCGGGCGTGGTGCGGCCCCCCGTGCCCGTGGTGCCGAGCGGTCCGCCGTCGGACGCCACCGTCTCGTACCCACCTCCGTCCGCGCCCTCGGGCCCGCCGACGGGCTCGCCCACGGTGCCGCCGGTCAGCCCGCCGCCGGGACCGGGAGCACCGCCGGCGCCCCCGGCACCGCCCGCCTAGTCACGACGGACGGGTCGCGCACACCACGCCCACGCACTGCGGCGAGCTGCCGTTCCCCCGGGCCGTGTTGCCGCCGAGGTCGACGACGCCCGGGGCGTAGATGCCCCATCCCGTGTTGCTGTTCGCGGTGTTGCCGCCGAGGCTCGTCCGGCCGTCCCCCTGCTCGATGCGGATGCCGTCGCCGTTGAGCCGGAACACGTTGTCCTGCAGCACGGTCGCCCCCTCCTCCGGCGGGGTCCACGAGACGAACCCGGCGCCGTTGGCGCGGAACGTGTTGCCGGTCAGGGTGCCCTGGCTCTCGTCGAACGAGACCGCGGTGGTGTTGTCGGCGAACGTGTTGCCGGTCAGCGTGAACGACGTGACGTAGCCGATGCCCTCGGCGGCGACGTCGTTGCGCTTGAAGAGGCTGTCGGCCACGGTCGCCCCGCTCATGAACCTCAGCGCGAGCGCCCGGCCGTTGTCGTAGAACTTCGTGCGCTGCGCGGTGACGCCCGCCTCGATGAGGGTGATGCCGTCGGTGTTCCGCTCGACCACCGAGTCCGTGAGGGTCAGGCTCGACGAGTCGAGCACGACCGCCGTGCCGTTGTCCGCCAGGCGGGTGCGGCTCACGTCGACGTTCGTCCACCACCCCGCGAGGACGCCGCGCGAGTTGTGCGTGAACGCCGAGCGGGTGACGACGTGGCTCTTGCCGTAGCGGCCCGCCGCGAGGTCGCCCGACGCGTCGAGGCCGGTGCCGTTGCCGTCGAACGTCACGTTCTGCACCGTGACGGTCCCGCTCGCCCCGCCGTCGTCGCTCCCGACGGTCTGGATCCCGACGCCCCAACCGGTCAGCGTCCCGTTGCGGACCGTGACGTCGCCGGCCACCGGGACGGCGATGCCGAGCCTGCTCCCGGGGCCGCGCAGCGTGTGCCCTGCGAGGTTGAGGTTCACGCCCGCGGCCAGCGTGAGCGCCGGCTCGGGTCCGGGGCAGGTGAGGTCGGCCCGCAGGGAGGTGCTGACCGTGACCGTCGACCCGCACGTCAACGGGGGCCGGGTGGCGGACGCCGGCGACGCCACGAGGAGCGCCCCCGCCGCGAGGGCGAGGCAGGACAGGACGGCAGGCACTCGCATGACGGACCCCCTGGTCGCGATGCCCGACGAGGTCGCGGGCCCTGCCGACGAGCGTCCTCGCGCACCATGCCCGAGAACAACCGGTTCGTCCCGATATCGGCGGGTGAAATCGGCGCGACTCAGCCCGTTCCCGTGGCCGGCTCGACTCCCCGCGCCCGGCGGACCGCCCACACGACCCGCCACCAGCGGTGCCCGTGCACGCGCGGGTCGCGGGGCTCCCGGTGCTCCACGACCGGTGCCTCCGGCCGGGCGCTCGCGACGAGCGCAGCAGTCGCCCGTCCCGCGAACAGCAGTGCGAGGTTCGGTCCGTCCATCGTGCGCCTCCCGGGGCCGCCGTCCCGGGTCCGCCGGGTCGGGCCGGCGCGGAGACCGCCGACACCGGGATGACGCGCGACGGCCCGCGACCTCGACAGCAGGTCGCGTGCCGTCCGGGAGCGTCAGCCGAGCAGCCGGGCCATCCACGCCTCGACGGCGTCGGGGTCGCGGGGGAGGGCCGCCGACAGGTTCTCGTTGCCGTCGGCCGTCACCAGCACGTCGTCCTCGATGCGGACGCCGATGCCCCGGTACTCCTCGGGCACGAGCAGGTCGTCCGACTTGAAGTACAGGCCCGGCTCGATGGTGAACACCATGCCCGGCTCGAGGATCCCGTCGAGGTACAGCTCGGCGCGGGCCTGCGCGCAGTCGTGCACGTCCAGACCGAGGTGGTGGCTCGTGCCGTGCACCATCCAGCGCCGGTGGTGCTGGTTCTCGGGCAGCAGCGACTGCTCCGCGGTGACGGGCAGCAGGCCCCACTCCTCGAGCCGTGCGGCGATGACCTCCATCGCGGCGGCGTGGATGTCGCGGAACCTCGTGCCCGGCCGCGCGACGGCGAACGCCGCGTCGGCGGCGTCGAGCACCGCCTGGTACACACGCCGCTGCACCTCGGTGAACGTGCCGTCCACGGGCAGGGTGCGGGTGACGTCGGCCGTGTAGAGGCTGTCGATCTCGACGCCCGCGTCGACGAGCACGAGCTCACCGGACCGGACGGGCCCGTCGTTGTCGATCCAGTGCAGCGTGGTCGCGTGCTCGCCGGCCGCCGCGATCGTCTCGTAGCCGACCGCGTTGCCCTCCTGACGCGCGTGCCCGACGAACGTGCCCTCGATGACGCGCTCGCCGCGCGCGTGCGCCTGCGCGGCGGGCAGCGCCCGCACGATCTTCTCGAAGCCCTCGATCGTCGTGTCGACGGCGAGGCGCATCTGCTCGACCTCGTGCGCGTCCTTGACGAGCCGCAGCTCCGAGAGCGTCTCGACGAGCGCGGTGTCCCGCTCGCCCGACGCCTCGGCGGCCCGGATCTCCTCGATGACGGCCTCGACGGCCTCGTCGACGTCGGGCACCACGAGCACCTGCACCCCGTCGACGCCGACGTCCTTCGCGAGGGCGTCCCGCAGGTCGTCGAGGTGAGCCGTCGTGATGCCGGTCGCCGTCTCGACGTCCTCCAGCGTGGGACGGGCGCCCACCCAGAACTCGCCGTAGCGCGAGTCGGAGAAGAACTCCTCCGTGTCCCTGCCGGCCAGCGGTCGCAGGTACAGCACGGCGTGGTGCGCGCTGCCGTCGTCGCCGCTGCCGTCCTCCACGGGGTGCAGGACGAGCACCGCGTCAGGCTCCTGCTCCATGCCGAGACCCGTCAGGTGCGCGAACGCCGAGTGCGGCCGGAACCGGTAGTCGGTGTCGTTGGAGCGGACCTTGAACGTGCCCGCGGGCACCACGAGCCGCTCGCCCGGGAACCTCGCGGACAGCGCCGAGCGCCGTGCGGCCGTGTGGTCCGCCGCGGGGCTGCGCGTCGCGGTCGACGCCGGGCGCTCCGCCCAGCCCGACGTCACGAAGCGCAGGAACTCCGCCGACCCCGGCCGCTGGGACCGGTTGCTCCCACGGTCCGCGAGCGGCTGCTCGGTGGTGGTCTCCGGGGTGTCAGGCGTCGTGTCCGAGATCATCGGGCCAGTCTCCCACCGGGCCGTGCCCCGGCTCGACCCGGGCTCCCGGCGTGCGGGCGGATACGTTGGCCGGATGCTGATCGACCTGCACACCCACTCGACGGCGTCCGACGGCACGCAGGCACCCGCGGACGTCGTGATCTCCGCCGGGCGCGCGGGGCTCGACGTCGTCGCGCTGACCGACCACGACACCACCGCCGGCTGGGCCGAGGCCGCCGACGCCGCCCAGACCGTCGGCGTCGCGCTCGTCCGGGGCACCGAGGTGTCCGCGCGCTCGCGGGGGATCAGCGTGCACCTGCTGTCCTACCTGCAGGACCCCACGCACCCCGCCCTGCTGACCGAGCTCGACAAGACCCGCGACGCGCGGCTCCACCGGGCCCGCGCGATCGTCGACCTCCTGGCCGTCGACCACCCGCTGACCTGGGAGGACGTCGTCGCACAGGCCAAGGACGCCGTGGTCGTCGGCCGGCCGCACATCGCCGACGCTCTCGTCGCCCGCGGCATCGTGCCGGACCGGGACGCCGCGTTCGCCCACCTGCTGCGCGCCGACGGCCCGTACCACGTGCCGCACTACGCGCCCGCGGCGCCGGACGCGGTGGCGGCGATCCGGGCCGCCGGGGGAGTCCCCGTGTTCGCGCACCCCGGTGCCGACGCGCGCGGCCGGATCGTCCCCGACGCGGTGTTCGACGAGCTCGCCGCGGCCGGGCTCGGCGGCATCGAGGTCCACCACCGCGACCACTCGCCCGAGCAGCGGGCCCGGCTCACCGCGATCGCGGAGCGCCTCGGCCTGCTGGTCACGGGGTCGAGCGACTACCACGGCGACGGCAAGGCGAACCGGCTGGGGGAGAATCTCACCGAGCCGTCCGTCCTGGCGGCCATCGAGGAGCAAGGAGCAGTGGACGTGATCCGGCGGTGACCCTCACATGAGCGACCTCTTCGATCTCCAGCTCTTCATCTCGGTCTTCATCACCCTGTTCGTCATCATGGACCCGCCCGGGACCGTGCCGATCTTCCTCGGGCTGACGGGTGCGATGACCCGTGCGCAGCGCAACCGTGCCGCCCGGCAGGCGATCCTCGTGGCGTTCGGCGTCATCGTGTCGTTCGCCGTGTTCGGGCAGCAGCTGCTCAGCTACATGCACATCTCGCTCGCCGCGCTGCAGGCGTCCGGCGGGCTGCTGCTCCTCGTCGTCGCGATGGAGCTGCTCACCGGGAAGATGGAGGAGCCGCAGCCGTCCGGCAACGCGAAGGTCAACGTCGCGCTCGTGCCGCTCGGCACGCCGCTGCTCGCGGGCCCCGGGGCGATCGTCGCGACCATGGTCTTCGTCAAGCAGGCCGACGGGTCGAGCGCCGACTGGGTCGCGATCGCGCTCGGCGTCGTCGCCGTCCACCTGTGCCTCTACCTGGCGATGCGGTTCGCCAACGTCGTGCACCGCGTGCTGAAGGACTCCGGCACCATCCTCGTCACCCGGATCGCGGGCCTGCTGCTCGCCGCGATCGCGGTGCAGCTCGTCGCCGACGCGGTGCAGGCGTTCATCGAGAGCGCCTAGCCCCGGCACCGACGACGAAGGGTGGGCCCGCCAGGCGGACCCACCCTTCGTGTCGTGCGACGCCTCGTGGGCGTCGGGCGTCAGCCCTCGCTCGGCGCGGGCGCGGCGGACTCGCCGCCACCGGCGGGACGGCCGCCGCGCGTGCGACGACGGCTCCGGCTGCGGCGGGCGCCCCCGGTCGTCGAGCCGCCCTCGGCGGACCCGTCGGCCGCCGGACCGGTCGAGCCGGCGCCGGTGGACGGGGACGTGGCCGTCGTGGTGCCGCCGGCCTGCTCCGCACCGGCCTCGCCGTGACCGGCGCCCCGCCCGCCGCGGCGACGGCGGCCGCCCTCGCGGGACGCGTCGCCGTCACGAGCCTCGGTACGAGGCCCGCCCTGCGTGCGACCGCCGCCGGCCGGTCCGCGGTCACCGCGGTCGTGGCCACGGTCGCGGTCGCCCGCGCCCCGGCCGCCCGCGCCGCCGCCGCGCTTGCCCGTCTCGCCCAGGTCCTCGAGGGCCTCGGCGGCGAGCCCGGCGCGCGTCTGCTGCGCCTTCGGCAGGCGGCCCTTGACGCCCTCGGGGATGTCGAGCTCGGCGTACACGTGCGGCGAGCTGGAGTACGACTCGACCGGCTCGGGCTTGCCCAGGCCGAGGGCCTTGTCGATGAGACCCCACCGGGGCAGGTCGTCCCAGTCGACGAACGTGACCGCGGTGCCCTTGTTGCCCGCGCGGCCGGTGCGGCCGGTGCGGTGCAGGTACGTCTTCTCGTCCTCGGGGCACTGGTAGTTGATGACGTGCGTGACGTCCTCGACGTCGATGCCGCGGGCCGCGACGTCGGTGGCGACGAGCACGTCGACCTTGCCGTGGCGGAACGCGCGCAGCGCCTGCTCGCGGGCCCCCTGGCCGAGGTCGCCGTGCAGCGCACCCGCGGCGAAGCCGCGCTCGACCAGGTCGTCGGCGACCTTCGCGGCCGTCCGCTTGGTGCGGGCGAACACGATGGTCAGGCCGCGGCCACGGGCCTGCAGGATGCGGGCGAGCAGCTCGACCTTGTCGAGGGCGTGGGCCCGGTAGACGACCTGGGTGATGTTCTTGACGGTCTGGCCGTCGTCGTCCGGGTCGGCCGCGCGGATGTGCGTCGGCTGCGTCATGTACCGGCGGGCCATCGCGACGACCGCGCCGGGCATCGTCGCGGAGAACAGCATCGTGTGGCGCGAGGCCGGGGTCGCACCGAGCAGCGTCTCGACGTCGGGCAGGAAGCCGAGGTCCAGCATCTCGTCGGCCTCGTCCAGCACCACGGTGCGCACGCGCGACAGGTCGAGGTGACGCTGCTTGAGCAGGTCGATCATGCGGCCGGGGGTGCCGACGACGACCTCGACGCCCTTGTTGAGCGCGTCGATCTGCGGCTCGTAGGCGCGGCCGCCGTACACCTGCACGACGCGCACGGACCGGCGGGCCGAGGCGGTCGCGAGGTCGCCGGCGACCTGGACGGCGAGCTCACGGGTCGGTACGACGACGAGGGCCTGCGGCTTGCCGGGCTGGGGGAGGCTGTCGTAGCCGTCCTCGCCGGGGGCCACGACGGCGTTGAGCAGCGGGACGCCGAACCCGAGCGTCTTGCCGGTGCCCGTCTTGGCCTGGCCGATGATGTCGTGCCGCGACAGGGCCACGGGCAGCGTCATCGCCTGGATGGGGAACGGGTGCGAGATGCCCGCGTCGGCGAGCGCCTGCACGATCTCGGGGCGGACGTCGAAGTCGGCGAACGACGCGTCGACGGCCTGCACGGAGGAGTAGGTGTTCTTCAGCGGGCGGGTCATCGGCGCGGCGAGGGCCGACGCGGCGGACTCCTCGGGCACGGCTGTGGTGGTTTCAGTGGTCACGGTCGACTCTTCACTGCGAAGGGTGGTGTGCCGCGCGCTGTCCGGGGCCGACGGGGTGTCGGGGGCGTCCCGGGCGACAGCGGTCGTCACCACGTGATTGGCCGGCAGCCGATCGTGAAAGTCCTCCCGCGAGCGACTCCGGACCCGTGTCCGGGGCTGCGCGGGATGGTCGTTGAAACGGGGACGACGCCCCCACCGTGACGACCGGGCAACCGATGTACCCGTACAGGGTATCCGACGGGCCTGTCACGCCGGGGCGAGGGTCGTGCGCGTCACACGACGTCACCCGCTCGTCACCCGCTCGCCGACCGGCCGACGCCCCGTCGACGCCCCGTCGACCGCGGCGGTCTACGATCTTCGGATGACGACGAACGCACGTCCAGGTGTCAACGGCGCCACCCACGCCCCCGTCGCCACCGCCTCCGAGCCTGACGCGATCGAGCTGCTCGGTCTCGTCGCACAGCTCGAGGACGTCGCGTTCGCGCGGCTCGCCGCCGACGCTGCCGAGGCGCCCACCACCGAGCAGCGCCTCGAGCTGAGCCGGTTCGCGGCCGGCGCCGTGGCCCGCCGCGAGCGCGTGCTCGCACGGATCGCCGAGCTCGGTGCCGACCCCGTCGCCGCGCTGCGCCAGTTCGACCACGTGCTCGACGACTTCGACGCCCGTACCCAGCCGAGCACGTGGTGGGAGCGGCTGCTCAAGGCCTACGTCGGCTACGGCGTGGCGGACGACTTCTGCCGGCTGGCCGCCGAGGGCCTCGACCCCGAGTCTCGCCGGGTGGTCCTCGAGGTGCTCGACGACGCCTCCCACGCCGAGCTCGCCGTCGCGGAGCTCGACGCCGCGGGCGCCGACGACGGCGTCCTGTCCGCCCGGCTCGCGCTGTGGGGCCGCCGGCTCGTCGGCGAGGCGCTGGGGGTCGTCCAGCGGCTGCTCGTCCAGCGGCCCGGGCTCGTCCGCCTGGTCAGCGAGGGTGCCGCCGCCGATCCGGCCGCCGCGACCGCCGAGAACGCGGGGACCGACGCCGTGCCTGTCCCGGCCAACGCGCCCACCAAGCTCTTCGGCGAGCTCACCGCGCAGCACACCCGCCGGATGTCCCGGCTGGGCCTGACCGCCTGAGCGCCGCCCCCGTACGCGACGAGCCCGCGCCGACCGGCAGGTCGACGCGGGCTCGTGGTTCGTCGGGTGCGGCTCAGATGCTCCCGAAGCCGACGCGGGCCTTCGCCTCGGAGCCGATCTCCACGTAGCCGATCGTCGCCGTCGGCACGATGATCCTGCGGCCGCGCGAGTCCTCGAGCTCGAGAGCCGGGCGGCCGCTGAGCGCGGCGGCGACCGCAGCGGCCACCTCGTCGCCGGTCTGCTCGGTCTCCAGGACGATCTCCCGCGTCAGGTTCTGCACGCCGATCGTGATCTCCAACGTCATTCTTCTTCACGTCCCCTTCGCGGTCGTCGGGCGCCGGTCCACCGACCAGGGGCGCCTCCAGGTGATCCTAGGCGTCCTCGTAGACGAAGTCGGGCCGGATCAGTCCGGCCACGCCGCCCCAGGCGAGCTCGGCCACCAGGTCGGCGGTGCCCTCGGCGTCCACGCCGGCCGCGCTGCGGAAGCGGTGCGTCGCCGCCCCCTGCGCCATCGCGATGAGCGAGACGGCGAGCGTGGCGGACGCCTCGGGGGCCAGCCCGGTGACCTGCCCGAGGACCCCGGCGATCCGGCGGGACGCCTCGAAGGACGCGTGCTCGACGCGGGCGCGCACGTCGGCGTCGTGCGTCACGTCCGACTCGAACAGCAGCGCGGACGACTCGCCGGCCACCTCGACGAACATGATGTAGGCGCGGACCACGGCCGACACGACCGCGCGGCCGTCGCCCCGCCGGACCGGTCCCTGCTCGATCGGCTCGACGGCGCTCTCCACGGCGGCGAGCAGGTCCGCGCCGCACTGGTCCACGACGGCCAGGTACAGGTCCAGCTTGGAGGGGAAGTGCCGGTACAGCACCGGCTTGCTGACCTGGGCACGGTCGGCGATGTCGTCCATCGAGACGTGGTGGAAGCCCTCGGTGGCGAACAGGTCCTGGGCGATCCGCAGCACCTGGGCGCGACGTTCGTCCCGGCCCATGCGCGGGTTGCGGGCCCGTGGAGGTGACTCGTCCGTCCCGGTCATCCCGGCATGGTAGCCACGCGATGTGTCATCGATGGCACCATGTCCGGGTGACACCCCCCGACGTCCCCCGGATGCCCAGCGCGAACGCGGCCCACGGCCGCCGGCGCGCGGCTCGGCCTGTCCGGTCCCGGCGACGCCGCGACGGGCGTCCGCCCGCCGGCGCGGCGCGACGGCTCGTCGGTGCGCTGACCGTCGCCACGCTCGGGCTCGTCGCGGGCTCGGCCACCGCCCTCAGCGCGTCGACCGGCTCCCCGGTGGCCGCCCTCGACGCCGTCGTCGGCCGCGTGTCGGGACTGCAGCCGCTGCCCGCCGCCCAGCTGCCGGCGCCGTCCGCCCTCGTGGAGCGGGCCGAGGCGGTGAGCCGGGCCGACGCCCAGCGGCTCCCGGTGGAGGACGACGCGCTGCTGCTGGACGTCCCGACGCCGCCCACCCTGACGCCCGCGCCCCTGGTGGCCGACGAGCCCGCCGTCGTCGCGCTCCCGCCCGGCCTCACGGCGGACGACGTCGCCGCCGGGCTGCTCTCCGCCGACGTGCCGGAGTCCGCGGCCGGCACCTTCACGATCGTGCCGGGCTCCGACCCCGGACCGGGCACGGGACAGGTCCGCACCGTGCGGGTCGAGGTCGAGGACGGCCTCGCCGTCGACGCCGAGGCGTTCGCGACGACGGTCATGACCACCCTCAACGACGCCCGCAGCTGGGGGCACGACGGCTCGATGTCGTTCGCGCGCACCGACGGCGACGCCGAGCTCCGTGTGATGCTCGCGTCCCCGACCAGCGTCGACACCCTGTGCGCCCCCCTGGAGACCGAGGGTGAGGTGTCGTGCGGCACCGCCGGGCACGCGGTGCTCAACCTCCGGCGCTGGGTCCTGGCGACGGACGAGTACGCGCAGGACAAGGTCGGCTACCGGCAGTACCTCGTGAACCACGAGGTCGGCCACCTGCTGGGCCACGGCCACGAGCAGTGCCCCGCCGACGGGGTCGTCGCGTCGGTCATGCAGCAGCAGTCCTACAAGGTCGCGCCGTGCCTGCCGAACCCGTGGCCGTTCCCCTGACCTGGGGCTGCTCGACCTGACCCGTCCCGGCGCCTCCTCGCTGCTCTCCGACTGCCTCCCGGCAGCTGCCCGACCGACGTCCGACGCCCCGGCCGAAGGTCCGCGGACGTGTGGGTGGTCCGTGATGGGATCGTCCCCGTGACGTCCTCGCCCGCGCTGCGCCTCGTGCGCCCACCGCTCGCGGACAGCCCTCTCTCCGGGCCGGGGTCGCCGGTCGGGCTGGACGAGGACCAGCGGGCCGCCGTGACGCGCGCGGTGCACGGCGACGACCGGGCGCTGCTGGTGCTCGGCGCTCCGGGCAGCGGGAAGACGACGGTGGCGCTCGAGACGGTGGTCGCCGCCGTGGACGGCGGGCTGCGCCCCGAGGACGTGCTGCTGCTCTGCTCGGGCCGGCGCTCCGCGGCGGACCTGCGCGACCGGCTCGGCGCTCGCCTGCGGGCGACGTCCGGCCGCGCGCTGGTGCAGACGCCGGCCGCGGCGGCGTTCGCGGTGCTGCGTGCCCGCGCGTCGCTCCTGGGCGAGCCGGCGCCGGCGCTCGTGTCGGGCGCCGAGCAGGACCTGCTGCTCGGGGAGCTCCTCGCGGGCCATGTCGCCGGCGAGGGCGTCCCCCTGGTCTGGCCGGCGCACGTGCGGGACGACGTGCCCGCCCTGCGGGCCTTCCGGGACGAGCTGCGTGACCTCCTGATGCGCGCCGCCGAGCGCGGGCTCGGACCGGTCGAGCTCGCCGGCCTGGGGCAGGCGCACGGCCGGCCCGAGTGGGTCGCGGCCGCCACCGTCTACGAGGAGTACCTCGACGTCCTCCAGCTGCGGTCCGGCACGCCGGACCTGGGGCAGCGCCTCGACCCCGCCGTCGTCGTCGAGGAGGCCGCGCAGGCGCTGCTCGCGTGGGAGGACGAGGTCCCGCGGGCACCCCGTCCGCGCTGGCGTCTCGTGGTCGTGGACGACCACCAGGAGAGCACCTCGGCGACGGCCCGGCTGCTGCGCGTCCTCGCCGAGGACGGGGCCCGGGTGGTCCTGCTGGCCGACCCCGACACCGCGGTGCAGACGTTCCGCGGCGCGGCCCCGAGCCTCGTCGGCCGGGCCCCTGTCCACGGCGACGGGCCGGGTGAGCTCGGCGCCGCGACCGTGGTGCTCCGCACGGTCTGGCGGCACGGCCCGTCCGTGCGCGGGGTCGTCGGGCGTGTGACGTCGCGGGTCGGTTCCGTCGGCGCCGTCCAGCACCGGCGCGCGACCGCCGTCGCCGGCGGCGCGCCCGCCGGCGGGTCGACCGGGTCGGCGCGTGCGCCCCGTCGGGCCGGCGAGGCGCGGGCCGGTGAGCTGCGCAACGGCGACGCGACGGCCGACGTCGTGCGGGCAGCGGTGCTGCCGAGCGGCGCGCAGGAGTCGGCGTTCGTCGCGCGCGTGCTGCGCACCGCGCACGTCGAGCAGGGCGTGCCGTGGTCGGACATGGCCGTCGTCGCCCGGTCCGGCGCGCAGGTCACCGCCCTGCGGCGTGCGCTGGCGGGCGCGGCCGTGCCCGTGAGCGTCCTCAACAGCGACGTGCCGCTGCGCGAGGAGCCCGCGGTGCGGCCGTTGCTCGACGCCATGCGCGTCGCGGTCGGGGCAGTGGAGCTCGACGCCCCGACGGCCGCCCGGCTCGCGTGCTCCCCGCTCGGCGGGCTGGACGCGGTCGCGCTGCGGCGGGTCCGTCGGGCGCTGCGCGCCGAGGAGCTCGCGGGCGGCGGGGGGCGCACGAGCGACGCGCTGCTCGTCGAGGTGCTCGGTGGGCGCGGACGGGCGGCGACGCTCCCGTCGTCCGTGGCCCGGCCGGTCGGTCACCTCGCGGAGGTCCTCGCGTGCGGTCGCGACGCGGCGGCGCTGCCGGGTGCGGACGCGCAGACCGTCCTGTGGGCGCTGTGGCACGCCGCGGGCACGGCGGAGGCGTGGCGCCGGTCCGCGCTCGCGGGTGGCGCGGCGGGCGAGCGGGCGGACCGGGACCTCGACGCGGTGCTCGCCCTGTTCCGTGCGGCGGAGACGTTCGTCGACCGGATGCCGCAGGCCGCGCCCGCGGCGTTCGTCGAGTGGCTGCAGGCCCAGGACCTGCCGTCGGACTCGCTGGCCGCCCGCGCCCGCCGGCAGGCCGTGCCCGTGCTGACCCCGGCGGGCGCGGCCGGTCAGGAGTGGCGGCTCGTCGTCGTCGCGGGCGTGCAGGAAGGAGTGTGGCCCGACCTCCGGCTGCGGGACTCGCTGCTCGGGGCGCAGGCCCTCGTGGACGTCGTCGAGGGGCGGGCCGTGGACGGCGCCGACGCCGGTGCGCAGGCCGCGGCCGCACGGGCGGCCGTGCTCGCCGACGAGCTGCGGTCGTTCGCCGTCGCCTGCTCCCGGGCGCGGGCCACGCTGGTCGTGACGGCCGTCGCGGACGCCGACCAGCAGCCGTCCCCGTTCCTCGACCTCGTCGAGCCGTCCGACGGGGACGTCGACACGCGTCGCACGTCGGTCGCCGCGCCGCTCGACCTGCGCGGCCTGGTCGCCGAGCTGCGCGGACGCCTCGAGGGGGCCGAGCGGGACGGGACGACGCCCGACCCTGCCTGGGCGCGCACTCTCGCCCGCCTCGCCGCCGCACAGGTCCCGGGCGCCGACCCGGCGACCTGGCACGGTCTCGCCGACCCGTCCAGCGACGCCCCCCTGTGGGGTCGGGACGAGCTGGTGCCGGTGTCGCCGTCCAAGGTGGAGACAGCGCAGCGCTGCGCCCTGCGCTGGGCCCTGGAGACCGCGGGCGGGACCGCGGCGGACAGCGGCGGCCAGACGCTCGGCACGCTCGTGCACGCGATCGCGCAGGCGCACCCGCGGGGGACCCGCGAGGAGCTCGGCGCCGAGCTCGACAAGCGCTGGGCCGAGCTCGGCCTCGGCGACGGCTGGCCGGCCCACGCGACACGGCGCAAGGCCGAGGCGATGGTCGACCGGCTCGCCGGGTACCTGCGCTCCGCGGGGGAGCCGGTGCTCGTCGAGGGCGGCTTCGCGATGACCACCGAACGGGCGCAGCTCCGGGGGAGCGCCGACCGCGTCGAGCTCGACGCGGACGCCGACGGGACCCCGACCGTCCGCGTCGTGGACCTCAAGACAGGCGCGTCCCCGCCGACGGCGGCGAAGGCGGCGGAGAACCCCCAGCTCGGCGCGTACCAGCTCGCCGTGGACGCGGGTGCGTTCGAGGGGCTCCCGGCCGGTGCGACGAGCGCGGGCGCGCAGCTCGTCTACCTGGGCACCGGGGCCAGCGCCGCGGTCCGACGACAGGACGCCCTCGGCCCCGAGACCGACGGCCCGAGCTGGGCGCGGCTGCTCGTCGACGAGGTGGCCGACCGGATGGCGGCGTCGACGTTCCAGGCGACCGCGAACGACCTGTGCGACCGGTGCCCCGTGCGGCGTGCGTGCCCGGTGCGCGCCGAGGGCGGGCAGGTGGTCGCATGACCGCCCTCGCGACCGGGCCCGGCACGGCCGCCGGAGCGATCCCCGGCGCGATCCCTGGCGCGATCCCCGGCACGGTCCTCGGGGCCGAGCAGATCGCCCTCCTGGTCGGCCAGCACCCGCCCACGCCCGAGCAGCAGCGCATCATCGAGGCCCCGCTCACGCCGTCGCTCGTCGTCGCCGGCGCGGGGTCGGGCAAGACCGAGACGATGGCGGCCCGCGTGGTCTGGCTGCTGGCCAACGGGCTGGTCGCCCCCGAGCAGGTGCTCGGGCTGACGTTCACGCGCAAGGCGGCGGCCGAGCTCGGTGACCGGGTGCGCCGGCGCCTGCGACGCCTGGCGCGCGCGGCCGCCGAGGCGGGCGTGACGCTGCCGGGCTCCCTCGGGGGGGCAGGCGGCACGGCCACCGCGCTCGACGAGGTCCTCGGCGGGCTCGCCCGGCCGACGATCGCGACGTACAACTCGTACGCGGCGTCGCTGGTCGCCGACCACGCGCTGCGGCTCGGCCTCGACCCGTCGGCCCGGCTGCTCGGCGAGGCCGCGCAGTGGCAGCTCGCCAGCGACGTCGTCGAGGCGTGGCGCGGCGACCTCGACACCGACGCGGCGACGTCGACGGTCGTCGAGGCGGTGCTGTCGCTGTCCGGAGCCCTCGACGAGCACCTGCTCACCGCCGACGAGGCGCGCCGCCAGGTGGAGCAGATCGTCGACGCGATCGCGTCGACGCCCGCGGGCGAGCCGGCGCGTGAGCCGTACGCCGAGGTCAAGCGTCTGCTCCGGTCGCTCGGCGAGCGCGCCCGCGTGCTCGACCTCGTCGCGGAGTACCGCGACCGCAAGCGTGCCGCGGACGTCATCGACTTCGGCGACCAGGTGGCGCTCGCGGCCCGGCTGGCGCGGGACGTGCCCGAGGTGGGCGCCGGCGAGCGGGCCCGGTACCGGGTGGTGCTGCTCGACGAGTACCAGGACACCTCCTACGCGCAGCTCACGCTGCTCGGTGCCCTGTTCGGCGACGGCCACCCCGTCACGGCGGTGGGCGACCCGCACCAGTCGATCTACGGCTGGCGTGGCGCGAGCGCGGGCGGGCTCGAGGGCTTCCCGACGTCGTTCCCCGCCGTGGACGCCGACGGGTCCCGGCGACCTGCCGACGTGCACGCCCTGTCGACGTCGTGGCGCAACGACCGCCGGATCCTCGACGCGGCGAACCACGTGGCGGCGCCCCTGCGGGCCGGGACGGGCCGCGTGCCGGTCCCGGTGCTGACCGCCCGGCCCGGGGCGGGCGCCGGGCACGTGCACGCGCACGTCGCGGAGACGCTCGAGACCGAGGCGGAGGCGGTCGCCCAGTTCGTCGCCGCCAGGTGGCGCGCCGGCGACCCTGCGGGCGGCGGCAGGGTCACCGCGGCCGTCCTGTGCCGCAAGAGGTCGCAGTTCGGCCCGATCCGCACCGCGCTGCGCGCGGCCGGGCTCCCCGTCGAGGTCGTCGGGCTCGGCGGGCTGCTCTCGACCCCGGAGGTGGTCGACCTCGTCGCGGCGCTCCAGGCCGCGCACGACCCGTCCCGCGGAGACGCCCTGATGCGGCTCCTCACGGGCTCGCGCACGAGGCTCGGGGCCGCCGACCTGCACGCGCTCGGGGCATGGGCGGGCGAGCTCGCGGCCCGGCACCCCGGCGGCGGCCGGCCGGTCGACGGCGTCGAGGCGGACGTCGTGGACCAGCGCAGCATCGTGGACGCGCTCGACGACCTGCCGCGGCCCGGGTGGCGCAGCGCGACCGGTCGCTCGCTGACCGACCACGGCCGGCGCCGGCTCGTCGAGCTCGCCGGGCTCCTGAGCGCGCTGCGCGCCCACACGTACCTCTCCGTCCCCGAGCTGGTCGCGGAGGCCGAGCGGCTCCTGGGGCTGGACATCGAGGTCGCCGCCCGGGCGGGCGTCTCGCCGGGGCGCGCCCGTGCCCACCTCGACGCGTTCCGTGACGTGGCGGTCGAGTTCGCCCGGTCTGCCGACCACCCGACGCTCGGCGGCTTCCTGGCGTGGCTCGACGCGGCCGACGTCCGCGAGAAGGGCCTCGACATGCCGGTCTCCGAGCCCGACCCGGACGCCGTGCAGATCATCACCGTGCACGCCGCGAAGGGCCTCGAGTGGGACGTCGTCGCGGTCGTGGGCCTCGTCGACGGCGGCCTCCCGGCGACGCCCACCCGCGGCAAGGACGGGCCGAAGGACTCGGCCTGGCTCACGGGCCTCGGCACGCTGCCCTACCCGCTGCGAGGCGACCGGCACGACCTGCCCGCGTTCGCGTACGCCGGGGCGAGCGACCCGAAGGACCTCGAGGAGCGCCGCAAGCGGTTCGTGCTCGACGCCGGCGACCACGAGGTTGCCGAGGAGCGACGCCTCGCCTACGTCGCGATCACCCGTGCCCGCACCGACCTGCTGCTGACCGCCGCGTGGTGGGGTGACGGCTCCCGGGTCCGCGGGCTGTCCACGTTCCTCGAGGAGCTCGCCGAGGCGGGCCTGGTCGAGACGGACGACTGGTCCGCAGCGCCGGACGACGGAGCCGCGAACCCGCGCGCGTCGCTCACCGTGTCGGCGACCTGGCCCGCGGACCCGTTCGCCGTCGAGGGCGGCGAGGGGCGCCGGCCGGCTGTCGAGGCGGCCGCCGCCCGGGTCCGGGAGGCGATGGCGGCGCGGGACACGGCCGCCGTGCCCGAGGGCGAGCCGGCGGCACGGTCGCTCGGGGACGAGCCCGGCACCGGGTCTGTGGTGGGGTCGCGAAGGGACGAGGCGGCGACCGAGCTGCCGGCGCGGTCGCAGGGAGACGCGACCGAGGCCCGGCCCGAGGTGCGGTCACGCTGGGACGAGCTGGCCGACCGGCTGCTCGCCGAGCACGAGCGTGCCCGCACGCCCGACCGCGAGGTCGAGCTCCCCGCGCACCTGTCGGCGTCAGCGCTCGTGCGGCTCGACGCGGACCCGGGCGAGTTCGCCCGGTTCCTGCGGCGCCCCGTGCCCGCCGAGCCGTCGGCCCAGGCCAGGCGCGGTACGCGGTTCCACGCGTGGGTCGAGGGCTGGTTCGGGTCGGCGTCGCTGGTCGACGTCGACGCCCTGCCCGGCGCGGACGACGACTCCCTCGCGGTCGACCTCGACGAGCAGGCCCTGCGCGAGTCGTTCCTCGCGACGCCGTGGGCGCACCGCACACCGCTGGCCGTCGAGGTCGACGTCGAGACCTCGGTCGACGGCTACGTGCTGCGGTCCCGGATCGACGCCGTGTTCCCGGACCCCGACGGTGCCGAAGCAGGTGCCGACCGAGGTGCCGGTGAGGGTGCGGACGGCCCGGACGCCCGCGGCGTGGTCGTCGTCGACTGGAAGACCGGCGCACCGCCGACCGACGCCACGTCCCGGGCGTCCCGCGAGCTGCAGCTCGCCGTGTACCGCCTCGCGTGGTCGCGCTGGACCGGCATCCCGCTCCACCGGGTGCGCGCCGCGTTCTGCTACGTCGGCACGGGCGAGACCGTCCAGCCGGAGCGGCTGCTCGACGAGGCGCAGATCACCGCCCTTCTCCGCGCCGCGACCGCGGGCGGGGAGGCGGGCGAGGACACGGGCGGACCCCGTCGGGCCGTGCCCAACGTCCGCCGCGACGTGGGGAACGCGTGGCACGTGGACACCGCCGGGGCGCGTGGCCGCTCGCGGGAACCGGACCCCGGTCGCCGTCGCTGACCTGCTGCGCACACCGACGTCACAACCGATGTCCGGTCCGATGCCGGGCTCGGCGCGCGGTCAGCGCCGGTGCGCTAGACCGGTGCGCGCCCGGCCGCCGGTCAGGTCCGTGCGGGGAGCCTCGTCAGGACGGTGCGAGGCGAGCCGCGAGTCAGGTCCGTGCGGGGAGGCCTCGTCAGGACGGTGCGAGGCGAGCCGCGGGTCAGGCGTACGAGACGTTCTCGGCGCCTTCCAGCTCGCGGGTGTGCGCATCGAGGTCCTCGAGCATGCCGACCGCGTCGTCGACGACGTCGTCGCTGCCGGAGCGGACGCCGTACAGGAGCCACCGGGCGAGGGCGAGCTCGCCGGCCAGCATCGCGCGCCGCGCGAGGTGCGGGTCCGTGAGCTCGGTCCGCCGCAGCTGGTAGGCCTCCATGATCGAGTCGGCGGCGTCGGGCGCGGCACCGACGAGCAGCCACGACAGGTCGTCGGCCGGGTCTGCGACGATCGTGTCGCCCCACCCGAGCACGCCGGAGACGGCGCGGTCGCGGACGAGCACGCGGTCTCCGGAGAGGTCGCCGTGCACGACGGTCGGCTTGAACCGCCAGAGGGCGACGTCCTCGAGCTGCGCCTCCCAGCGCCGCAGAAGAGCGGGCGGCACCTTGCCGGTGCGCGCGGCCTCGTCGACCTCGGCCTGCCGTCGTTCGCGATACGCGGACGCGTCGTACACGGGCAGGCCGGCGTCCTCGACGAGAGACGTGGGCAGCTCGTGCAGCGCGGCGATCGCGCGGCCGACGGAGGCGGCGAGCCCGGGACCGGGCTCGAGGGCCTCGACTCGCAGGGGGTCGCCGGGGATCTCGGCGTGCACCGCGGCACGGCCGCCCTCAGGCAGGTGCGCGAAGCCGACGGGCTGCGGGATCGCGAACGGCAGCCGCCCGGACTCGACCTCGGCGGCGAGCGAGCCGAGCAGCGCGACCTCCGCCTCGAGCGCCGCACCGGCCGTCGCGTGCTGCGGGGCACGGACCACCCAGCGGCGACGCGCGGAGTCGATGACGACCGCGACGTCGTAGTCCGTGCCGGGCTGCGACGGCCGTCGAACGTCGAAGGCGTCCAGCCCCGGGACGGCCACCGTCGCGAGCGCGGCGAGAGCGAGGGGTGAGCGAGGCACGGGCCCAGAGTAGGCGGGGGCCCACCGACGACCCGGCTCTGCGCACGGCGTGTCGGTCCGGTTCGTCCGTCCGCGCGGCGGATGTCGGGGTGCCGCCCACCGCGTACGGTGGCGCGGTGATCGTCGACGCCCTGCCCCTGTCCCGTGCGCTGGTGGACCGGGCGGCGGTGCTGCGGACCGACGAGCACGTCCTGGACGCGGCGCTGCGGGACGCGCGCACGCGGGTGCTCCTGGTCGACGACGGCGCGGTGGCGGCCCGCGACGACGGCGCCGTCGCCCTGCTCGCCCCGGACGAGGTCCCCGACGGGATGCGGACCTCGGCAGGAGGCGACGGGCCGGGTCCGGTCGACGAGCGCCTGCTCCTGCTCGGACGCGACGACGACGGCGTCACCTACGTCGGCCTGCGTGCGACGGGTCCGCGTCCGGCGCCCCGCGAGGGCGCGGCGTCCGACGTCCTCGTGCACGGCCGGCCGACGGCCGCCCACCCGGAGCTCCCCGCGGGTCTGACCTGGTCGGCGCTGCGCACGGCCGGCGCGGACCTCTCGTCGCTCGAGGCAGGGCTGGTGACGACCGCGGTCGCGCTCGACGCCTGGCACGCCCGCCACCCCCGCTGCCCCCGCTGCGGGGGCGCGACCCGCGTGACCCAGGCCGGCTGGGTCCGCACCTGCACGGTCGACGGGTCGGAGCACTACCCGCGCACGGATCCCGCGGTGATCATGGCGGTGGTCGACGAGGCCGACCGGCTGCTCCTGGGGCAGTCGACGGCGTGGGCGCAGGACCGCTGGTCCACGCTCGCGGGGTTCGTCGAGCCGGGGGAGTCCCTCGAGCACGCGGTGCGGCGCGAGGTGCTCGAGGAGACCGGCGTGGTGGTCGGGCCCGTCGAGTACCGGGGGAGTCAGCCGTGGCCGTTCCCCGCGTCGCTGATGCTGGGCTTCCACGCCCGCGCGACGACGACGGACGTCCACGTCGACGGGGTCGAGCTCGCCCGGGCGCGGTGGTTCACGCGCGACGAGCTGCGGGACGCCGTGGCGAGGGGAGAGGTCGTCCCGCCGGGCCGCTCGTCGATCGCCCGGGCGCTCGTGGAGGACTGGTTCGGCGGCCCGCTCGGACGCTGACCCGGCGGACGTCGACCGGTCGGGCCTCGATCGTGGCGGGCCCCGACCGGGCGGAGCCGGCCCGGACCGAACCGGACGAGGCCGGACGGGTCAGCCGCCGAGGCGCTCGCGGACCTGGACGAGCGACGGGTTGGTGAGCGCCGACCCGTCGGGGAACACCACGGTCGGCACGGTCTGGTTGCCGCCGTTGAGCTGCTCGACGACGCCGGCGGCCTCGGGGTGGTCCTCGATGTCGACGACGGTGTAGCCGATGCCCGCGGAGTCGAGCTGGGTCTTCAGCCGGTGGCAGTACCCGCACCACGTGGTCGAGTACATGGTCACGGTGCCGGCCTGGGGCAGGGTCTGCGTCGTCATCGGTCCTCGTCGTTCGGTGTCGCGTGCCGGGGCGTCCGGCCGCGCTCCTGACGGCCGAGGCGCTCGCACGCCCCGGCCGACTGCTCCAACAGCGTGGCACGCGCACCTGTTCCCGACGGCGGCCCGAGGTCCCGCCCGGACGTGCCCCCGGGACCAGCGCCCGTGGCGGACCTGCCGGCACGTCTGTCCGAGCGGGCCGTCCGAGCGTCAGGCCGCGCGGTCGGTCTGAGCGATCGGCCGGAGCGGGCTGTCGGTGCGGGCTGCGAGACTGTGCACGATGTCCGCCGACTCCCTCCTCGACGCCCTCGACCCCGAGCAGCGCGCCGTCGCGACCGCCCTGCGCGGTCCCGTCTGCGTCCTCGCGGGCGCGGGCACGGGCAAGACGAGGGCGATCACGCACCGCATCGCCTACGGCATCCGCACGGGTGTGTACCGGCCGGGCAGCGTGCTGGCGGTGACGTTCACGGCTCGGGCGGCGGGGGAGATGCGGACCCGGCTGCGCGGGCTGGGTGCGACGGGTGTGCAGGCCCGCACGTTCCACGCCGCGGCCCTGCGGCAGCTGGGCTTCTTCTGGCCGAAGGTGGTCGGTGGGGCGGCGCCGCGCATCGTCGAGCAGAAGGCGCAGGTCGTCGCGGAGGCGGCGCGGCGTGTGGGGCTCGCCGTGGACCGGGTGAGCGTGCGGGACCTCGCGTCCGAGATCGAGTGGGCGAAGGTCTCCCTCGTCACGGCGGACGACTACGTGCGGGCAGTGACCGCGGTCGAGCGATCCGTGCCGAGCGGCAACGACCCTCAGGCGGTCGCGCGGCTCATGACGGCCTACGAGCAGGTCAAGCTCGAGCGCGGCGTCATCGACTTCGAGGACGTGCTGCTCCTGCTCGCGGCGATGCTGGCGGAGCGGCGTGACATCGCGGACGAGGTCCGAGACCAGTACCGCTACTTCGTGGTCGACGAGTACCAGGACGTCAGCCCGCTGCAGCAGTACCTGCTCGACCAGTGGCTGGGCGGCCGGCACGAGCTGTGCGTGGTCGGCGACCCGTCCCAGACCATCTACTCGTTCGCGGGCGCGACCCCGTACCACCTGACGACCTTCCCGCAGACGCACCCGGGCACCACGCTCGTCCGCCTGGTCCGCGACTACCGGTCGACACCGCAGGTCGTCGGGCTGGCGAACCACGTCATCGACGCGAGCCGTCGCGTCGGCGGCCCGGCCCCGCTGGAGCTGCGCGCCCAGCGTCCGGACGGGCCCGAGGTCCGCTACGCGGCGTTCGACGACGACGACGCGGAGGCGGCCGGGATCGCGCAGGCGGTGGCCCGGCTGGTGCGTTCCGGCGTCCGCGCGAGCGAGGTCGCGATCCTGTACCGCACGAACGCCCAGTCGGAGGCGTTCGAGGAGGCCCTCGCGAGCGCCGGCGTCGCGTACCAGGTCCGCGGTGGCGAGCGGTTCTTCGCGCGACGCGACGTCCGCGACGCCCTCGTCCTGCTGCGCGGCGGTGCCCGTGCCGCGGACCCGCAGGTGCCCATGCCGGACGCGGTGCGCGACATCCTGCGCAACGTCGGGTGGGGTGAGCAGCCGCCGGCCGCCCGGGGTGCCGCCCGTGAGCGGTGGGACGCGATGCAGGCGCTGGTGTCGCTGTCCGACGAGCTCGCCTCGACGACCGCCGCAGACGGCCGCTCGGCCACGGTCGGTGATCTCGTCGCGGAGCTCGAGGAGCGTGCGGCGGCCCAGCACGCGCCGACCGTCGAGGGTGTGACGCTCGCGTCGCTGCACGCCGCGAAGGGGCTCGAGTGGGACGCCGTGTTCCTCGCCGGCCTCAGCGACGGCCTCCTGCCGACCGCGCTCGCGGACACCGACGCGATGGTCGCCGAGGAGCGTCGCCTGCTGTACGTCGGCATCACGCGCGCCCGCGAGCACCTGCAGCTGTCCTACGCCCGGGCGCGGCTCCCCGGCAGCCGCCCGACCCGGTCGATGTCGAGGTTCCTCGTCGACCTGTGGCCCGACGGCCGTGCGCGGACGGGCCGGGGCCGCGCGCAGGCCGGTGCCGGGTCCGACGGCCCGGACGTGGACCCGGTGACCCGCGAGACGGCCGCCCGGCTCACCCGGTGGCGTGACGACTACGCGCACGCCACCGGGGTGCCGGCGGTCCGGGTGCTGACGACCGCGACGATCGCCGAGGTCGCGCGCCGGCGACCGGCGAACCGGGAGGAGCTCGGGCGGGTGCGCGGCATCGGCGCGGTGACGCTCGCGACGATCGGCGACGAGATCCTGGACGTCGTGGTCCGCGCCTCCGCCCGGTCCTGACGCCTCTCGACCGGCCGCCGGCAGGCGGTTTCCGGAGGATTCGGACGGTGGCAGAAACTCGTCGAAGTTCTTCCGTTAATTCGGTTGTCCGGCCTTCCGACCGCCCCCTAGGGTGAGTCTCGTCCTTGAAACGTGGGCTGTGCCGACAAGGCCGGGGCCCGGACCGAGAAGGAGGTGGGAGAAGCTGATGGACATCAACACGACGTACACGTCGAGCGTGGAGCGCGCTGTTCTGTCGAAGAGCCTCGTGCCCGTCTCCGTGTCCCAGGGGCGTGCTCTGCCCATCGCCGGGTCCTGCGCCATGCACGGCGCGACCCCCGCGACGAAGCAGATCTCCGCGAAGCCGACCGCTGTCAAGCAGCCGGCCTTTGCCCCGGGGAACACGACGCTCGGCGGAGCTGTCGCGTGGCGCGAGCGTGGCGCCGATCTGCGACTCCGCCCCCGGACTTCTATGGTCTGACCGCACAACGGTCACAGGCCGCGGAGTCCGTCACTCGGATCCGCGGCCTTTCTCTTTCCTCCCGATGCCGGGCGGAGCGAGTCGGTCCCCGATCCGGAACCGCAATCGCTCACAGTCAGGACATCAGGAGGACATCGTGCGGCTCACGACGCTGCTCGACACCGTGAACCAGGGCGGATCCGGCCCGTGGCCCCTTACGGGCAGCACCGCGACCACCGACGACCGTCAGCAGTTCGACCTGCTGCTCGCCGACCTCATCCCGTGCCGTTCGAACGACCCCGAGCTCTGGTTCGCCGAGCAGACCGCGCAGGTGGAGGCGGCCAAGGCTCTGTGCCGGGAGTGCCCGCTCATCGAGGGCTGCCTCGCCGGTGCCCTCGAGCGGGCCGAGCCGTGGGGCGTGTGGGGCGGCCAGGTGTTCATCGGCGGTGTGGTCGTCCCGACCAAGCGTGGACGGGGCCGGCCGCGGAAGAACCCGGGCGTCGCAGCCTGACGCCACCGGGCCGGTGCCCGGGGACGGCTCACGCCGACCCTCGGGGCCGGTCCGCCGGTCGACGTTCACGTGTACGCACCCGCTGGGACAGCGGGCAGGGCGGTGCACCCGCAGTCCGGGTGCACCGCCCACGCGCGTCTGCGGGGGACCGCGTCCGGCAGGCCGATCTCGTAGGTGACGCCCTGCAGGTGCGCGGACGTGCCGTCGAGGTGGGCGACGACCGCGGCGGCGGCGAGGGCGGCGCAGATGCCGGCGACCGTGCCGACCTCACCGGTGGGCTGCGCGGACGGCGCCGCCGCACCGGTGAGGAGCTGCGCGACGAGCAGGGGCCACGCCGGGTCGACGTCGGTCCGGTGCAGGTCGAGGCACCGCAGGCAGGGCCCCTCGCCGGGCACGACGAGCGGACCGACGACGGCGTCGGCCTCGCGCACGACGACCGAGAGGTGCGGGGTGGACGTCGAGAGCAGGACGGGCGCTCGCGCCGGGTCGGCAGCAGCTCGCTCGACGAGGACCAGCACGTCGGGCTCCCGCCGGCCGTCGAGGGTGACGTGGGGTGCGACGTCACGGACGAGCCTCGTCGCGACGTGCTCGCGTGCCGATCCGACATCACCCCACCGGTACCCGGCGGGTCCGATGTCGTCGGAGCGGACGGGGCGTGGGTCGTCCAGGAGCAGCGTCCCCACCCCCGCGGCGGCGAGCGTCACCGCGACGCCCAGCCCGGTCGGCCCGAGGCCGATGATCCCGACCGTCCGCCGCGCTCGTGCCGCGACGAGGTCGGCACCGTCGCCGTGCGGCCGGAGGAGCGACCAGGCCGCCGACTCCGGCGCGACCGGTCCGGACGCGGTGCGACCCGCGGGGCCGGCGACCGTGAGGCGTGCCTCGTGGAGGAGCGCGACGAGCGTCGAGACGCGCGCCGGGTCGAGCCCGAGCCGCTCCGCGAGCGCGGGCAGCCGGGAGAGGTCCGTGCGGTCGTCGACCGACAGCAGGAGCCGGCACTCGGCCGTGCTCAGGTCCGTCAGGCGGACCGCCCAGCGCGGGTCGGTCCCGACCTGGACCTCGGTGTCCCCGCGGCGCAGCACCCGCAGACCCGGACGCAGTCGCATGCACCCTCCTCGATGTCCTGGCCACTGTGTCAGCGGGCGAGGACGGGTGCGTCGGGCTGTCCACAGGGGTGGTGCCGAGGCCAGAAACGCCTCGGGGGGCACCGTCGACATCGACGGTGCCCCCCGAGGGACGACGTGCTGCGGTGGTGCTCAGGCCTTGCCGAGGATCCGGTTGAGCTTGGTGCCGCAGACCGGACACGTGGCCTTCGCCATGCGTCGCCCGGACTCGGAGACGACGACCTCGCCCTCCGCCTCGCGCTTCTCCTTGCACTTCACGCAGTAGAACTCACCCGCATACGTCTCGGCCATGGTGCCCTCCCTCGGTGTCGTGCACCGGTCCGGGACTACCGCCGGCCGGCGGCCGGGCAGGGTCGTGACCGACGCGCCCGCGCGTCGTCCACAGTAGTGGGGAAGGGTGCTCCGGACGCGTGATCACGCGGCGGCGCGCCGCGCGTCCCACGGGTGAAGCGCTGCGCGTGGGTGGCGGGCGCTAGCGTGCACCTGTGCAGCCGCCCACGCACGACCTGTCCCAGGTCGAGGTCCGCCGATCACGCAAGCGCGTGCGGACGGTCTCGGCCTGGCGCGAGGGCGAGCGCACGATCGTCGCGATCCCGGCCCGGTTCACCCACGCGCAGGAGCGCGAGTGGGTCCGGCGGATGCTCGGGCGGCTCGCGGCGCAGGAGCGGCGGAGGCGGCCCTCGGACACCGAGCTCGCGTCCCGCGCCACGGAGCTGTCGGCGCGCTACCTCGGCGGGCGGGCGGTCCCGACGAGCGTCACGTGGTCGACGAACCAGGGGCGGCGTTGGGGGTCGTGCACGCCGACCGAGGGCACCATCCGGATCTCCGACCGGGTCCGCGGCATGCCGCGGTGGGTCCTCGACTACGTCCTGCTGCACGAGCTGAACCACCTGCTGCACGCTGGTCACGGCCCGGACTTCTGGGCCGAGCTCGAGGGCTACCCGCGCACGCAGCGCGCCCGCGGCTTCCTCGAGGGGTACGCCTTCGCCGGCGAGCCCGCGGCCGGACGTGGCGGCGACGGCGGTCCGGGTGGAGCGACGCACGGGCACGGCTCCGACGCGGACGACGACGTGGTGGACGCGTTCGAGGACGACGTGCTGGGTGACGTCGACGACGTGGCCGACGTCGCGGACCTCGTCGGCGACGTCGTGGAACAGGTCGACGCCGGCCGCTGAGCGGGTCGGCCCTCAGTCCTTGTCAGGGCCTCCGTCGGGCTCGTCCGAGGACTCACCGGCGGAACCACCGGCGGGCCCACCGGCGGAGTCGCCGAAGATCTCGGCGAGCGCCCGGTCCACGTCGGCCGTCTCGTCGACCGCGGCGTCCCGGCGGGCGCTGTAGCCGGTCGGGTCGTCGAGGTCCTCCTTGCCAGGCAGCAGGTCGGGGTGCGCCCAGACGGCGTCCCTGGCCTCGGGGCCGGCGTCCCGGGTGATCTGCGCCCACAGGGCGGCCGCGTCGCGGAGCCGGCGGGGCCGCAGCTCGAGGCCGACGAGGCTGGCGAACGTCTGCTCGGCCGGCCCGCCCGCGGCACGGCGCCGCCGGACCATCTCGCGCAGCGCGACGGTGTGCGGCAGGTGCGGCAGCGCGGCGGCGGCGGTGACCTCGTCGACCCAGCCCTCGACGAGCGCGAGGGCCGTCTCGAGCCGTTCGAGGGCGGCCTGCTGGCCGGGGGTGGTGTGCGGGGCGAACACGCCGCTCGAGAGGGCGGCCTGCAGGGCGGCGGCGTCGGTCGGGTCGACGGACCGGACGGCCTCCTCGAGCTGGTCGGCGTCGATCGAGATGCCACGGGCGTACGTCTCGACGGTGCCGAACAGGTGCGCGCGCAGCCACGGGACGTGGGTGAACAGCCGCGTCGCGGCGGACTCCCGCAGCGCGAGGAAGAGGCGGACCTCGTCGGCCGGCGCGTCCAGGCCCTCGGCGAACGCGTCGACGTTGGCCGGGACGAGCGCGGGGGTCGGCGTCGCGACGAGGGGCAGTCCGACGTCGGTGGTGCCGAAGACCTCGCGGGCGAGCGTGCCGGCGCCCTGGCCGACCTGCATGCCGAACACCGCCGACCCGAGCCGGCGCAGCAGCTGCGTGGCGTCGATCCCGCCCGGCAGGTCCGGCGTGTCGGTCGGCAGGCTCGCGCCGAGCGCGCCGACGAGGGCGGCCGACAACGACGAGGCGATGGGCTCGGTGAGCGTGCGCCACGTCGGCAGCGTCGCCTCGACCCACTCGGCGCGGCTCCACGCGCCGGGGGTGACGGCGGCCGGGGGGAGGTCGGTGACGGCGTCGAGCCACAGCTCGGCGACCTGGAACGCGTCGCGCACCTGGCGCACCTGCTCGGCCGTCAGCGACGGGTCGCCGCCGGTCGCGGCCTGCTGGCGGGCGAGGTCGTGCGCCATCTGCCAGTTCACGGGCTGGTCCCCGGACATGGCGAGCATCCGCTGCACCTGCGAGAACACCTGCTCGAGGGCGGCGGGGTCGGACGGGAGGCCGGACGCCTCCGCCATCGCGGCGGGGTCGATCCCCCGGGCCTGCAGCTCGCGGATCGCGTCCTGCGCGCCGTCGCCGAGCACCGCCCGCAGCATCTGCTCCCAGGCGGGGACGTCCGACCCGCCGGGGTCCGGCGTGGCGGGGTTGTCGGAGCTCACGGAAACCTCCTGCGACGATGGGGTCCGGCTGCGACCACGGTAACCGCGCAGCCCAGGAACGGAGCATGGTGGCCGGACAGGTTCGCTCAGGGCGCACGGAGGTGGGCACGGAGGTCGTCGCCGACGGCGGCGCCGTGCTCGTCGTCGGCCGGGGGCCCATCGCCGCCGCCGTCGCGGCGGCCTGGTCGGACGGGCCCGCGCAGGTCAGGACGCTCGACGAGGTGCCGGCGTCGGAGCCGCAGCAGGCGCTCGCCGGGGTCGACGTCGTCGTGCTCGTCGCGCACCCGGGCGACGTCACGGCGATGGCGGGCACCGCCGCCCGCGAGCGGCAGGCGGAGCTCGTCGCGCACGCGCAGCGCACGCTCGCGGCCGCCCGCGCCGAGAAGGTGCGGCACGTCGTGGTCGTCACCTCCGCGGTGGTGCACGGCGCGTGGCCCGACCGCCCCGTCGTGCGGGACGGCGATCCCGTGCACCGCGGCGACGACGAGCAGCAGGACGGGCTCGTCGGCGACCTGCTGGCCGTCGAGGCGGTCGTGGCCCGGACCGGACGACGACGGACCCCCCTGGTCACGGTGCTGCGCCCGGCGGCCGTCGTCGGTGCCGGCGTCGACACGTTCGTCACCCGTCACTTCGAGGCTCCGCGGCTGCTCACCGTGCGCGGCGCGGCTCGGCAGTGGCAGTTCGTGCACGTCGACGACCTGGGGTCCGCCGCACGGTTCGCGGTCGAGCACGGCCTCACGGGCGCGCTCACCGTCGGCGCCGTCGACGTGCTCGAACCGGCCCAGGTGGAGGCCGCCGCCGGCATGCGGCGCGTGGAGCTCGCGGCGACGACGGCGTTCGGGACCGCCGAGCGGCTGCACCGGGTCGGGGTGCTGCCCGCGCCGGCGGCCGAGCTCGCGTTCGTCGTCTACCCGTGGACCGTGGCCGCGGACCGGCTGCGGGCCGCCGGCTGGGAGGCCACGTGGTCGAGCGCCGCGTGCCTCGACGTGCTCCTGGAGGGCGTGCAGGGCCGGGTCGCGGTCGCCGGGCGGCGGCTCGGCGCGCGGGACGCGGCGGCGCTCGGTGCGGCCGGCGCGGCCGTCGCGGTGATCGGCACGGCGGCCGTCTGGCGGCAGGCCCGGGCCCGACGACGCCGCTGACCCGGCACGTCGCACCCGCGCACAGGGCGTAGGGGATGATCGGGGGGTGCTCGACGAACCCGCTGACCCGTTCGACGTCCCGCCGTACGAGCCCGAGCGGGTCGGTCCGCGCGCGCTCATGCTCTCGGTCGGCATGCTCGCCACGGCCGTGCTCCTGGCGCTGCTCGTCGTGCTGCCCACGCCGTACGCGGTGAACAGCCCCGGCCCGACGCGCGACGTGCTCGGCGAGCACGACGGGACGCCGCTGATCCAGATCTCCGGGGCCGACACGTTCGACTCGACCGGAGAGCTGCGGCTGACGACCGTCTCGGGCACGGGCGGCCCGGGCTTCCCGTCGACGATCCTCGGGTCCCTGCAGGGGTGGCTGTCGCCGTCGTCCGTCGTGCGGCCCGTCGAGGAGCTGTACCCGCCGGACGTCTCCCAGGAGCAGATCGACGAGTCGAACCAGGCGGAGATGGTGTCCTCGCAGGAGAACGCCAGCGTCGCGGCGCTCACCGAGCTCGGCTACGAGGTGCCGGCCACCCTCGTGGTCGCCGGAACCGTGGAAGGGTCGGACGCGGCGGGCAAGGTCGAGGAGGGAGACGTCATCGTCGCCCTCGACGGCACGCCGGTGCCCGACTACCAGAGCCTCATCGACGACCTGGGGGACGTGACGGCGGGGGACACCGTGACGCTCACCGTCAAGCGGCACGGCCAGTCGGTGGACCTGCCGGTCGTCACGGGCACCAAGGACGACGGCGGTGCGCAGATCGGCGTGTACATCGACCCGACGTTCGACATGCCGGTCGACGTGAAGATCAGCATCGACGACATCGGCGGCCCCAGCGCCGGGACCATGTTCGCGCTCGGCATCATCGACAAGATGACGCCCGAGGACGAGGCGAACGGCGTCGACATCGCGGGCACCGGCACGATGGACGTGACCGGGGACGTCGGGCCCATCGGCGGCATCCGGCAGAAGCTCGCCGGGGCGCACCGGGACGGGGCGACGTGGTTCCTCGCACCCGCGTCGAACTGCGACGAGGTCGTCGGGCACGTGCCCGACGGGCTGCACGTCGTGAAGATCTCGACGCTGCACGAGGCGCGCGAGGCGATGACCGCGATCGGGGCCGGCACGGCCGACTCGTTGCCGACCTGCACCTCGGCCGCCGGCTGACCCGTCCGGCGACCGCGCCGACCGACCGCGCCTGCCGTGCGCGCAGGCCGAGCGCGCCTGCCGACTGCGCCGACGATCAGTCGAACGTCGAGCGCACCGCCGCGACCAGGCCGGGCACGAGGTCCGGCCCCTGGCCCACCTCGTCGTCCGAGTCGTGCGCACGCGCGCGCACCGCGCACCACGACGGCCCGTCGCGCAGCGCCCCCACGGCCAGGCGCACGTCCTCCCGCTCGGGGTGCGCGAGCAGGTAGGTGAGGGCGGCGTCGGGGTCGTCGGGCATGTCGGCCTCGGCGGCGGGCGGCAGGACGACACGCTCGACGGTCACCGCCATCCCCTCGACCGCGTCCGGCCAGGACAGGCCGGCCAGCAGCGACTCGAGGTCGGGTGCGGCGGGCAGGTCCTCCTGCTCCACGGACGTCAGGTGCCACGCGTTGCCGGTCGCCGCAGCGAGCACGTCGGGCGTCAGCTGCGACGCCAGTCCCGGCTCCGCCTGCAGGGCGTGCTGCGTGCGGACCAGCGCGAACACCCGGACAGGGCCGTCCCAGCCCGCCGCCGCCACGTGGTGCTCGATCTCCTTGACCGCGTCCGCGAGTGCGGTGCGCGCGGCTTCCTCGTCTGTCACGCGCTCATCGTCGCACCCGTGTGGGAACCTGGGCTCCGCCCGGCTCGTTCACGCTGCGAGCAGTCCGCACCCTGCGGCGGGCCGCTCGACGCGCTCGGCCGTGCCGGTCGCGTCGCCACCAGCGTCAGCAGCACCGTCAGCATCACCGTCAGCATCACCGCCTCCAGCACTGTCTCCATCACCGTCGACGACGAGGACCGCACCACCGTGACCTTCGCCAGCCCGCCCCGCCCCCGACCGGCCCGCCGGCGGCGCGGGGCGCTCGTGCCCACCCTCGTCGTGCTCGGCGTCATCGTCGTCCTGGTGCTCGTGCTCGCCCAGGTGTGGACGGAGGTGCTCTGGTACGACCAGCTCGGCTTCCTGCAGGTGCTGCGCACCGAGTGGGGGACGCGCGCGATCCTGTTCGTGCTCGGGTTCCTGCTGATGGCGGGGGCGGTCGCGGCGAGCCTCAGCTACGGCTACCGGTCGCGGCCGGTGTACGCGCCGTCGACGCAGGAGCAGCAGAACCTCGACCAGTACCGCGAGGCCATCGAGCCGCTGCGCCGCCTCGTGATGATCGTCGGCCCGGCGGTGCTCGGCCTGTTCGCCGGGGCGGCCGCGTCCCAGCAGTGGCAGACCGTCCAGCTGTGGATGCACGGCGGCAAGGTGGGCGAGACCGACCCGCAGTACGGCATCGACCTCGGGTTCTACCTGTTCACGCTGCCGGGGCTGCGGTTCGTCGTGTCGTTCCTCATGGCCGTCACGGTGCTCGCCGGCATCGCGGGCCTCGCCACGCAGTACCTGTACGGCGGCCTGCGGATCGGTGGCCAGCGCGGCAGCGCCCCGCGGACCACGAAGGCTGCCCGCGTGCACCTGGCGGTCGTCGGCGCCGTGCTGATGCTGCTCATCGCCGCGAACTACTGGCTCGACCGGTACTCGATCCTCACCAAGGCCGGCGCGAAGTTCGAGGGTGCGTCGTTCACCGACGTGCACGCGGTCATCCCGTCCAAGGGGATCCTCGCGGGCATCGCCATCATCGTCGCCGGCACGTTCGTCGTGACGGCCGTCCGGGGCAACTGGCGCTACCCGGCCATCGGCGTCGGGCTCATGGTCGTCGCCGCCATCGCGGTCGGCGGCATCTACCCCGCGGTCGTCCAGCGCTTCCAGGTGCAGCCGAACCAGCAGGACCGCGAGGCCGACTACATCAAGCGCAACATCGACGCCACGCTCGCCGCGTACGGGCTCGAGGACGTCGCGAAGAGCGACTACGACGCCAACGTCACCGCCGAGGCCGGCGCGCTGCGGCAGGACGCCGACACCACGGCCTCGATCCGGCTCCTCGACCCGCAGATCGTCAGCCCGTCGTTCAAGCAGCTCGAGCAGATCAAGGGCTTCTACCACTTCCCCGAGACGCTCTCGGTGGACCGGTACGAGGTGAACGGCGAGAGCCGCGACACCGTCATCGCGGTCCGCGAGCTCGACCTGTCGGGCCTCGACACGCAGCAGCGGAACTGGACCAACGACAGCACCGTGTACACGCACGGGTTCGGTGTCGTGGCCGCGTTCGGCAACACCACCGAGGGCCGCGGTGCACCGGCGTTCTGGGAGCAGGGCATCCCGTCGACCGGCGAGATGGGCCCGTACGAGCCGCGCATCTACTTCAGCCCCCGGGCGCCGCAGTACTCGATCGTCGGCGCGCCGGAGGGGACCAAGGCCTGGGAGCTCGACTACCCGGACGACGCGGCGGGCGGCTCGGTCAACACGACCTTCCCGACGCAGGACGTCTCCGCGGGCCCGAGCATCGGGAACCCGTGGAACCAGCTGCTGTACGCGCTGAAGTTCGGGTCCGAGCAGATCCTGTTCTCCAACCGCGTCAACGACGACTCGCAGATCCTCTACGACCGGGACCCGCGCGAGCGCGTCCAGAAGGTCGCGCCGTACCTGACGCTCGACGGCCGGGTGTACCCGGCGGTCGTCGACGGCCGCGTCAAGTGGATCATCGACGGCTACACGACGAGCGACGAGTACCCGTACTCGGCGCTGCGCTCGCTCGAGGAGGCCACCACCGACTCGATCACCGAGACGTCGACCACGATCCAGGCGCTCCAGCCGAAGAACGTGAACTACATCCGCAACTCCGTGAAGGCCACGGTCGACGCGTACGACGGCTCGGTCGACCTGTACGCGTGGGACACGCAGGACCCGGTGCTCAAGGCCTGGTCGAAGGTGTTCCCGACGTCGCTGCAGCCGCTGTCCGCGATCGACGGCACGCTGATGAGCCACATCCGCTACCCCGAGGACCTGTTCAAGGTGCAGCGGAACCTGCTCAGCCAGTACCACGTGACCGACCCGGGGCAGTTCTTCACCGGCAACGACTTCTGGGCCAACCCGGCCGACCCGACCAAGTCCAACGTCAACGTCCCGCAGCCGCCGTACTACCTGACGCTGCAGATGCCCGACCAGGACACCGCCCGGTTCTCGCTCATGTCGTCGTTCATCCCGAGCGGCTCCGGGGCGCGCAACGTGCTCACCGGGTACCTCGCGGTCGACGCGGAGGCGGGCAACGAGGCGGGCAAGCCGGCGGCCGACTACGGCAAGCTGCGGCTGCTCGAGCTGCCACGTGACTCCACGGTGCCCGGACCGGGCCAGGTGAACAACAACTTCACCTCGGACCCGGTGGTCTCCAACGAGCTCAACATCCTCGGGCGCGGCGACTCCAAGGTGGTCCGCGGCAACCTGCTGACGCTGCCCGTCGGCGGCGGTCTGCTGTACGTGCAGCCCGTCTACGTGCAGGCGGCATCGGGCACCACGTTCCCGCTGCTGCAGCGCGTGCTCGTGGCGTTCGGCGAGAACATCGGCTTCGCCGACACCCTCGACGGCGCCCTGGACCAGGTGTTCGGCGGCGACTCCGGCGCGGACGCCGGCGACGCGGGGACCGACCCCGGCACCGGGACCGACGCGACACCGCCACCGGACACCGGCACGGACACCGGCGGCGGGACCGACGCCGGCGACGGGACGGACACGGGTACGGACGCGACGGCACGGGCCGACCTCGAGGCCGCCCTCAAGGCCGCCAACAAGGCGATCCAGGACGGCCAGGCCGCCCTCGCGATCGGCGACTTCACGGCCTACGGCAACGCCCAGAAGAGCCTCGACGCCGCCATCGACGCGGCCATCGCGGCCGAAGCACGCCTCAACCCGACGCCATGACGGTCGGTGTGAGGTAGGCGACTGCGCCCGGATTTGGGCCGCCCCGATCGGTGAGGTAGGTTGTACTCACCGACGCGGGGTGGAGCAGCTCGGTAGCTCGCTGGGCTCATAACCCAGAGGTCGCAGGTTCAAATCCTGCCCCCGCTACAAGTGAAGTTGCAGACCAGAGGCCCTCCCGCTCAGTTGAGCAGGAGGGCCTCTGGCGTTGTTGCGGGCAGATCGTGGGCCGCGGTCCTACGGCGAACCGACGCGGCCGAGCCCAGGCGAAGGTCCGGAGTCACGAACCGTGGCGTGCCCCGTCACGCCGTCGTGCGGATCCGCCGCCGCCCCCGCGTGAGCCAAAGTCACGACGGCCGTGGGGACGACCGGGCGACGGAGGCGACGGCCCAGGCCGGCAGGTCGATGTCGATCTCGAGGACGCCCGACTCCGGGACCGTGACCGTCCACCGGCGCAGGTCGTCCGCGACGGCCTTGAGCTCGGCGGTCTGGGCGCGGGTGAGGTTGACCGGCTCGCCCATCTGGTGCCACGCCTCCGCGGCGTTGCCGTGCTCCCAGTCGAGCAGCTCGACCTGGAAGACGGTTCCCGGCTCGAGGCCCGCGACGGTGTGGCGTACCCGCCGGGCCGTCCCGATCTCCTTGTACGCGCGCGCCGCGGCGTAGGAGTCGTGCTGCTCGACGCCGCGGGTGCCCATCTCGGCGGGGTAGTTGAGGAACACCGCGGACACGCTGCCGTCGTCGGACGAGCGGGTGATGATGCCCTGCGCGTCCTGGTGCACGACGCGGTCGCCCAGGCGGTTCAGCATTGCGACGGCGTGGAACGTGGGCTTGTGGATGCCCTGCTCGTTGACGAACCCGAAGCCGCCGTGGAACGGGCCGAGCCCCGCGCCGCCCTCCTCGAAGATGTCGGTGAACGTCCAGTAGGAGATCGAGTCCGCCAGCGCGGCGCCCTTCAGGAACGCGCGCGTGATGTACGTGGCGGCGAAGAGGGTGTCGTGCGTGCGGTCCCGGCTCGACGGCGAGCTCGACCACTCGGTGATGTGCAGCTCGGCGTCGGGGTACGGGCTCGCCACGATGAGCTCCTGCATGAGGCGCAGGTCCTGCTCGGTGGCGTCCACGTGGCGGTGGATGGCCGTGAACCCGCTGCCGGTCCCGTCGGCGGCGTAGTCCGTCGGGTAGAGGTGGGTCGAGAGGAAGTCGACCGGGAGGTCCCGCTCGGCGCAGTAGTCGATGAGCTCGCGGACCCAGACCGGCTGCCAGTCGAGCGCGTCGGGGTCGGGTGCCTGGCCGGTGGCGAACTCGGCCGCACGGTCGTAGGTCTCGCCGGCGTAGCGAGCGTCGGGCACGAAGACGGACGTCGACGGGCCGCCCACCTTGAGCTGCGGGTCGATCGCCTTGAGCGCGCGCGCGGTCGCCTCGTACAGCTCGAAGTACTCGGTGCGGGTGCCGGTCCAGAAGTGGGGCACCAGGTTGGGCTCGTTCCACACCTCGAACCGCCAGTTCCGCACCTCGTCGAGGCCGTACCTCTCGACCCAGTGCCGCACCGTCTCGCTCACGAGGCGGACCCACTCCGCCATGTCGGTGGGCGGGCTGCAGTGCGCCTTCCACCAGAACAGCGTCTCGGTCTGCGTGGCCAGGTCCCGGGGCATGAACCCCAGCTCGACGAACGGGCGCGCGCCCGCGTCGAGGATCGCGTCGAACACCATGTCGACGTAGCTGAAGGTGATCTGCGGCTCGGGCAGCACCTCAGGCGGGGCGAACCCGCCGCCGTAGGTGGCGCGGTACACGAACATGTCGTCGTGGAACAGGCCGTGGAACCGCACGAAGCGGACCCCCAGCACGTCCACGGCCTCGCGGAAGTGGGCCTGCCAGTCGGCGCGCAGCGCCTCGTTGGCCCGGCCCGCACCCACGCACTGGTTCCACACGTGGTTCAGCGGCGCGTCCGACGACGGCGCGCCGTCCACTCGCAGCTCGTCGAGCGCTTGCGCTTCGTGCGGCATGGAGATCTCCTCTGGTCCGCGCGGTGTCTCCTCCGGTCCGTCCCGGCCGGGCACCTCACGATGGTGGTGGTTCGTCCGTCGGGTCAGGTGGGGGAGTTCGGCGGGTGCGCCCAGCCGCTGAGCGAGATCGTCCAGGGTGTCCCACGCGGGCCCGAACCCCACCCAGTCGAGGTGGCCGTGCGGCACGCCCGCCCGAGTCACCTCGACGACGTCGACTCCTGCCGCGCGCAGGCGCGTGCTGAAGAGCTCGCCGCTCGCCCGGAACGCATCGAACTCGGCGTTCTCCACGTAGGTCTGCGGGAAGCCCTCGAGGGTGGCCGCGAGGCCGGGGAAGGCCTGGTCGTCGGACTGCTCCGGCTCGCGGCCGAGCACCGTGCGGTTCGTGGCGTCGATCATCCACGCCGGGAGCTGGAGCGCGCGCGGAGCAGCCTCGACCGCCTCGGCGAGCTCGGCCCCGAGCGCCGGCACCCGGGGGTGCAGCATCGGGTACACCAGCATGGTCTGCCAGGGCGCCCGGCCGTCCTCGACGGTGCGCAGGGTCACGGCCGCCGCGAGGAAGGCGCCGGCGCTCGCGCCACCGACCGCGACCCGAGCCGCGTCGATCCCGAAGCGTGCCGGGTCCGCGCGCACGGCGTCGAGCACGGCGATGCAGTCGTCCTGCGGGACGGGGAACCGGACCGGCTCGCCGCGCTCGTCGACACGGTCGCCGACGGTGCCGCCGAGCTCGTGCATCACCGGGCACAGGCGGTAGTCGACCGACACGACGACGGCGTCCGCGCGGCCGGCGATGCCGCGGGCGACCTCGTGCGCCTCCGCCATGTCGAGGTCGCCCCACGCGAACGCGCCGCCGTGCATCCAGACCAGGCACGGTCGGCCGCCGTCGGGCGGCGTGCCCACCGGCGTGTAGACGCGCACGGGCACCGGGCCGTGCGGGCCGGGGAACGCCTGGTCGACCACGGTCAGGTCCCAGTCCTCGGGCGGCCCGAACGGTGCCTTCCACTGCGCGACGGCCGCCTCGGGGATCTGCCCGAACTCTGCGTGGTCCTCGATGAGGTGCCGGCGCGCCTCGAGCTCTGGCACCAGTCGTCTCGTCATGGCCTCGTCCCTTCGATGTCGTCGCCGGCACGGAACCAGTCGACGTCCACATGTCCGCCGGTCTCGGCCGTGGCGTAGCAGAAGATCGCGAACCGGTACCCGGTGAAGTGGTCGAGGCTGTACTCCATCGCCAGGTCGTCGCCGATCGGCGTCCAGGCGGCACCGTCGAGCGAGTACGCGAACGAGGCGCGGTCGGCGGCGTCCCGGAAGTCCACGTCCACGCGGAGCAGGACCGTCTCGGCCGTCAGCGGCACAGGAGCGCTGGTGAAGGCGACGCTCCCGTGCCGGTCGGCCCGGCGCATCACGAGCCGGCGGGCGCCGTCGGCCATCTCGACCCCCACGTACCCGTACTTCTGCTGGTACGCGGACAGGCCGGCGACGTCGCCGTCCACCATCGCGGAGACGTCCAGCGAGATCGCCGCGGCGCTCGCGGGACCGCACGTGCGCTGGGTGAGCGTGTTGCGGGCGTCGAGGATGCCCCACGCGATGCTGCCCGTGGTCAGCCGCAGGTGGCTGGGCCGGTCGGTGAGCGACCAGAACCGGTTGTCCGGGTTGTGGTTCCACTGCCACGGCAGCCCGAGGCTCGACCCGTTCCAGGCGTTCTCGTCCGACGTCGTCAGGGCACCGGCGTCGGCGGTGTTCCAGTAGCCGGCCGGCGTGGGCCGGTTGTCGAAGTCGTCCGAGACGAGGAGGTCCGTCGCTCCCGGCCCTGCGGAGAGCGTCACGGCGTCGAGCGAGTAGACCGGCCACCCGTCCTCGTCCCAGGTCACGCGCGCCAGCTGCGGTGAGCGCCCGAGCGGCCCCTCGTCCTGGAAGAGCATGGCGTACCACTGCCCGTCGGCCGCCTGGACGACGCCGCCCTGAGCGACGCCGTCGCCCGGGCGCCCCTCGACCAGCACCGCCTGGCTGAGCACGACCCTGCCCTCCCACGTCCCGCCCTGGGACTGCGGCGTCAGCGACGTCGACCGCCACACGACCTCCTGGCGGATCCCGCCCGTCGGCCACTCGATCATGAAGACGTAGTAGTGCTCGCCGATCTTGTAGGCGTGCGCGCCCTCGGCGTCCAGCCCGCTGGTCTGGTCGACGTTGGCGTCCTCGACGAGCCGCGTCGCCGGGCCGTCCCAGACGAAGGTCCCGTCGTCGTCCCGGCCGAGCCGGCGCAGGTCGATCACACCGCCGCCGTAGACGAGGTAGACGTCCTCGTCGTCGAACAGGAGCGACTGGTCGTGGGCGTAGCCGTCGAGGACCGACGTGGTCCACGGCCCGTGCTCGATGCTCGGCGTCGCGTAGATGTACGTCTTCCCGGTGGTCAGGCTGCCGACCGAGACGTAGAACGTGCCGTCGTGGTACCTGATGCTCGCGGCCCAGCTGCCCTGCCCGTAGGCGTTCTGCCCGTTGCGCAGGGCGAGCGCGTCCGTGTCGTCGAGGATCGGGCCGGTGTAGCCGGCGATCGACCAGTGCACCAGGTCGCTCGACCGCATGATCGGCACGCTCGGCGCGAAGTACATGGTCGTGCTGACCATGTAGTAGTGCCGACCGTCGTGGACGACGTCCGGGTCGGGGACGTCCGCGAAGATGACGGGGTTGGCGACACGTTCCATCAACGGAGGCCGAGACTGACGGTGACGTAGGAGTGGGCGGGCAGGTCGATCTCGAGCCCGCGTGCGTGGGGCCGCACGCCGTCGTGCGCGGTCGGCGTGACGGCGTCGAGCTGCTCCGGGGTGTTGTGGGCGTCCAGGGCGGGCGCGGTCAGCACCCGCGCCTCGTGCCCGACGACGTCGCGGCCGCGCAGGTCCAGGACGACGGTGCGGTCGGCGTCCGCGTCCAGGTTCGACAACGAGACCAGTGCGGCGTCGCCCTTGACCGACGCGGACGCGGAGACCAGCGGCAGCTCGGTCCCGTCGACGGTCCGGGTCTCCACGTCGCGCAGGTGCACGGCGAGCGCGGCGGCGTCGTGGTGCCCGGTGTTCATCGCGAACACGTGGTACGTCGGGGTGAGCACCAGCGCGCCCGTGTCAGGGTCCGTCAGGATCATCGCCTGCAGCACGTTGACCGTCTGCGCGATGTTCGCCATCACGACCCGCTCCGCGTGCCGGTGGAACGCGTCGAGGTGCACGGACGCGACCAGCGCGTCGCGCAGGGTGTTCTGCTGGTACAGGAACCCCGGGTTCGTGCCCGTCTCCACGTTCCACCAGGTGCCCCACTCGTCGACGACCAGGCCCACCTTGCGGTGGGGGTCGTACTGGTCCATCACCGTCGAGTGGCGGGTGAGCAGCTCCTCCATGCGGCGAGCCCTGGCCATCGTCGTGTACCACTCGTCCGTGCCGAAGCCCCTGGCGTGGCCCTTGTCGCCCCACGAGCCCGACATCGTGTAGTAGTGCAGCGACACGGCCTGGAACGGCCGGGCCGGCTCGGCCGGGTCGGCGGCCAGGTCGTCGAACGAACGCATCAGGGTCTCGGTCCAGTGCAGGTCCGACTCGTTCGCGCCGGCGGCGATCCGGTACAGAGCGTTGCCGCCGTGGTTGCGGGAGTACGTGGCGTACTGCCGGGCCAACGACGCGAACTGCTCCGCACGCAGGTGCCCGCCGCACCCCCAGGCCTCGTTCCCCAACCCCCAGAACGGCACCCGCCACGGCGCCTCGCGCCCGTGCGCCCGGCGCAGCGCCGCCATGGGCGAGTCGTCCGCCCGCGTCAGGTACTCGACCCAGTCCGACATCTCCGCCACGCTGCCGGACCCGACGTTCCCCGACACGTACGGGTCCGCACCGAGGAGCTCGCACAGGTCCATGAACTCGTGGGTACCGAACGCGTTGTCCTCCACGACGTCACCCCAGTGCGAGTTGACCATCCGGGGCCGCTGGTCGCGCGGGCCGATCCCGTCACGCCAGTGGTAGTCGTCGGCGAAGCAGCCGCCCGGCCAGCGCAGGTTCGGGATCTGCAGGGCCCGCAGGGCTGCCACGACGTCCGACCGGATGCCGCGCACGTTCGGGACGGGGGAGTCCTCTCCCACCCAGAACCCGCCGTAGATGCACCGGCCCAGGTGCTCCGCGAAGTGCCCGTACACGTGCCGGCTGATCGTCGCACCGGGAAGGTCGAGGTCGATGATCGCTGTCGTGGTGGTCGTCACTGCCGTGCAGGCAGGCGGAGGCGCAGGGGTGCTCACGGGGGTGGTCTCCTTTGACCGGGTGTCGACGTGGGTGACGCGGAGAGGCGCTCGCTTGCGGGTGGCTAGGCGCCGCCGCGGGTGGATCCACGCACCACGAGGCGGACGGGTGCGACGACGTGCTCGGCCGGACCGGTCCAGCCCGACATCTGGCGGTGCAACAGCCCGACCGCCGCCTCGGCCACGCCCTCGTGGTTGGCGTCGACCGACGTGATGCCTGGAGGGATGAAGCGTGACATGTCGAGGTTGTCGAACCCGGCGAGCTGGACGTCCACGGGGACGCGCAGCCCGCTGTCCGCCAGGGCGGACAGCGCCCCGAGGGCGACGATGTCGGTGACGGCGAACACGCCGTCGAAGGGCAGCCCCGAGGCGATGACCTCGAGCATCGCGTCGCGAGCACCGAGAGACGTGTAGTCGCTGACGGGCACGACGTAGGCCGGATCGGCGGCGAGGCCGGCCTCGCGGCATGCGTGCTCCCACCCGACGCGGCGGTCGGTGGTCATCATGTGCGCGGCGTCGAACGAGCATCCGAGCGCCAGGATGCGGCGTGAGCCGCGCTCGATCATGTGTGCGGTGGCAAGGCGGGCACCTGACTCGTTCGCCAGGCGCACGTGGTCGAGGTGGTCGGGAACGTCGCGCTCGCCCAGCAGCACGATCGGCTTGGCGGTGCGAACCCGCCCCAGCTGCTCCAGGTCGAGACCGGCGACGGACAGCAGGACGCCGTCGTAGATCTGGAGCCGCGCGACGCTCAGCGCCTCCATCTCCTGTTCCGCGTTGGCGCTGGTCCGTTCGAGGACGAGGTGCCGCCCCTCCGCCTCGATCAGCGGGGCGACCTGGTCGGCGAGCTCGCCGAAGTAGTCGTGGAAGCTCGGGACGACGAAGGCGACGGTGTCGGTCCGTCCGGCCCGCAGGTGCCGCGCGGTCAGGTTGACCTCGTACCCGAGGGCTTCGACGGCCGCCATGACGCGGGCGCGCGTCGGCTCGTTGACGGGAAGGCGCTCGTTGAGGACGTTCGACACGGTCATGACCGAGACACCGGCCGCGCGGGCCACGTCCGCCATCCGCACCATGCGCATCCTCCTTCCGCGAGATTCTGCCAGTCCAGCGTGCGCTCGTCGGACCCGGAGGGTGTGGCCACGCCGACGGGGCCGGGGTCAATATATCGATAAAAAGCGGCAGGGCAAGGCCCGCACCACGAGGCCTCCGAGCGGACCTCCGCCGTGCCCGCCCGGCCGCCGGGCCTCCCGGCCGAACGGCGAGGACTCGTCGGACCGCGCGACCTCGGTGGGGCGTCGTTCCCCCGGGCGAGGCGCATGCGGGTCGTCGCACCGTCGGACGCGGCCGTGATCATCTTGAGATGTGCGAGGGGGTTGACGGGCCGGGACGGCGTCTCTACTTTAACGCTAAAATCCCGCTCGGGATGAGGACGCCAAGCTCCGACTCGCGTCCGACGTGCACGGGTTCCAGTCAGGGTCGACCGGAACTGTTCTCAAGGGAGAGACCTCGGTGCGTACCGCAAGAACGAAGTTGTCAGCTCTTGTCCTGGTGGCAGCAGTGTCCGCGGGACTTGTCGGATGTACCTCTGACGGCGACCCCCAAGAGGGCTCCTCGAAGGCTGCCGTCATCCCCGAGGGTGATCTCGCGGACAAGTCGGGGACGCTGACCCCCAGCAACCCGACGACGCTCACGACCTGGATCACGTCGGCCCAGCAGGCACCGGCGCCCGACAACAAGATCACCAAGCTTCTCAAGGACCAGCTCGGTGTCACCCTCAAGTACGAGATCGTCACTCCGGACAACGTGGACCAGAAGATCGGTGTCATGCTCGCGGGCGGCGAGTTCCCCGACCTCGTCGGGACCACGGACCTGAAGATGCGCCTTCTCGAGGGCGGCGCTCTCCTGCGTCTGGACGACATGCTGGACTCCGGGGACTACCCGAATCTCGCCGAGTACGTCAAGGACGACATCAAGAAGATGAGCTACTCGGGCGAGGAGGTCGACCCGGGCCTGTACATCTTCCCGAACTACAACCGCTTCTACGGCGAGCCCACGGGCGGCACCTACTACGGTCCCGCGTTCTGGATCCAGAAGCGTGTCCTCGAGGACGCCGGCTACCCGGACCTCAGCAACATGACGCTCGACCGCTACTTCGAGCTCATCGCGAACTACAAGGCGAAGCACCCCGAGACGGACGGCGCCCCGACCGTCGGCTTCGAGGTTCTGGCGTCGACGGGCCGGGAGTGGGGCATGACCAACCCGCCGGCGCTGCTGGCAGGCTCCCCGAACAACGGCGGCGTCATCGTCGACAGCAAGGACCACGCGGCGATCTACGCCGACAAGGACGTCGCGAAGGACTTCTACAAGGTCCTCAACGAGCAGTACAACGCGGGTCTCGTCGACCGCGAGTCCTTCACCCTGACGTACGACCAGTACACCGCGAAGCTGGCCACCGGCGCCGTCCTCGGCATGCACGACCAGGGCTGGGACTTCCAGACCGCCACCCAGTCGCTGCAGAGCGCCGGCAAGGACGAGTACACCTACGTGCCCCTCATGCCCGTCTACGACGGGAAGAAGCCGTGGTACGCCGACCGCCCCGTCATGAACACCAACCAGGGGTTCGGTGTCTCCGTCTCCAGCAAGCAGCCGGAGAAGGCACTGAAGTTCCTCGACGTCATGATGAGCGAGCCCTGGCAGAAGGTGCTCTCGTGGGGCGTCGAGGGCGAGGACTACCAGGTCGGCGACGGCGGCATGTTCACCCGCACGGAGGAGCAGCGCGCCAACGCCCGCGACATCACCTGGCGTGCCTCCAACCGACTCGAGGCGCTGCTCGACGTGCTGCCCAAGCACAACGGGCAGTTCACCGACGGCAACGCCTACAGCCCCGACGACCAGCCCGCCGAGTTCTTCGCGACACTGACCGACTACGACCGCAACGTCATGGAGAAGTACGGCAAGAAGACCTGGCTCGAGTTCATGAACCCGCAGCCGGAGAACCCCAAGTACTACCCGGCGTGGAACATCACGCTCTCCGACGACGCCAACCAGGTCAACCAGCAGCTGACCGACGCCAACGTGCAGAACCTGCCGAAGATCATCGCCGGTGATCCTGCCGACTTCGAGGCGAGCTGGAAGGCCTACGTCGACGCCATCCACAAGATCGACGTCAAGGTCTACGAGGACGCCGTCAACGCCGGCATCAAGGACCGTCTGGCCAACTGGTAACAGTCCGCGCGCACTCGTGGTGGGGGGCGTGCGCCCCCCACCACGACGCGTTCTCGACGACCACCCATCGCTTCTGACGACGAGGTTGCACAGATGACGGACGCCCCGGTCAGCACTCTGGTGACCGCCACCGGGATCGAACCGGTCCTCGAGCCCGCGGGCAGCTCGCCGGCCCCGGACCGCAAGGCCCGGAAGAAGGCCGCGAAGGAACCCCGGCGCAAGATCACCTGGGACAGGGTCTGGGCGCAGCGAGCCCTGCTCGCCATGGCGGTCCCGCTGCTGATGTACCAGATCCTGTTCAAGTACGTCCCGGTCTACGGCTGGGCGATCGCCTTCCAGGACTACAAGCCTGGTCGCGGCAGCATCTGGAACCAGACGTGGGTCGGCTTCGAGAACTTCGGCGACCTGTTCACCGGTGTCAACGGTGAGCGGTTCCGCCGGGTGGTGATCAACACGCTGGGGCAGTCGCTCCTGACCCTGATCGTCGGGACCGTCGGGGCCATCGTCCTGGCGCTGCTGCTGAACGAGGTCAAGAGCATGCCGTTCAAGCGGATCATGCAGAACATCACGTACATGCCCCACTTCCTCAGCTGGGTGATCGTGGCGAGCCTGGCATCGGTGGCGCTCTCGCTGCCCTCCTCCGGCGGGTTCATCAACCAGGGCCTCATGAGCCTGGGCCTCGTCCACGAACCGGTCCTGTTCCTGACCGAGCCGAACCACTTCTGGGGGATCGTCGCGGGGACGAGCCTGTGGAAGGAGCTGGGCTGGAACACGATCCTCTACCTGGCCGCGATCACCGCGATCGACCCGAGCCTGTACGAGGCCGCCGAGGTCGACGGCGCAGGCCGCTACCGCAAGATGTTCAACATCACGCTCCCGGGGATCAGGCCCACGATCGTCGTGCTGCTCATCATCAACAGCGGCTGGATCCTGTCCACGAACTTCGAGCTGCCGTACTTCCTCGGCAACGGCCTGATCTCCGAGAGGGCCGAGACGATCGACGTCTTCGTGCTGCGCTACGGCTACCAGCTGGGGAACTACAGCCTCGCCGTCGTCGCGGGCATCTTCAAGACGGTCGTCGCCATCATCCTGGTCGGCTCGGCGAACCTAGCGGCCAAGCGCCTCAACCAAGAGACGCTGGTCTAGGAGGACTTCATGTCAAGCACCTCTGTCGCGAAGCCTCTGGCGCGGCGCGCATCCCGAGGCAGGTCACCGCGTCGCACGTGGACGACCGAGCGCATCATCTTCACGTCGCTCAACACGGCCTTCCTGCTCGCCCTCGCGGCGCTCATGATCTACCCGCTGCTGAACACGCTCGCCGTCTCCCTGAACGACGGCCAGGACGCCGTGCGTGGCGGGATCGGCATCTGGCCCCGGGTCTTCTCGCTGCGGAACTACGAGGTCGTGCTCAACATGAACACGATCTACCAGGCGTTCTTCATGAGCGTCCTGAAGACCGTCGTGGTGGTCGCGACGAACCTGCTGTTCACCTCGATGCTCGCCTACGCGCTCAGCCGCAGGGAGTTCATCTTCCGCCGCCCGATCACCCTGATCTTCGTGCTGACGCTGTACTTCGACGCCGGGCTGATCCCCAACTACCTGCTCATCAAGGACCTGGGCATGCTGAACAGCTTCCAGGCCTACTGGGTGCCGACGATCATCAGCGCGTTCAACCTCATCATCCTGCGCACGTACATGAAGTCGATCCCCGACGAGATCACCGAGTCGGCACGGATCGACGGCGCGGGCGAGTTCCGCACGTGGTGGCAGATCGTGATGCCGCTGTGCAAGCCCACGCTGGCCGTGGTGGGTCTGTTCGTGGCCGTCGGCAGCTGGAACGCGTGGCTGGACACCCTGCTGTACAACTCGGGCGACCAGGCGCTGTCGACCCTGCAGTACGAGCTGCAGAAGCTGCTGGCGAGCTCGATGAACGCCGGCGCGAACTCCGCGAACGTCGCGGGCAACGCGGCCTCGGTGGGAAGCGGCGGGCAGCTCACCACACCGATCGCGCTGCGGTCGGCGATCACCATGGTGGCGGCCATCCCGATCCTGTTCGTCTACCCGTTCCTGCAGAAGCACTTCGTGTCCGGTCTCATGATCGGCTCCGTGAAGGGCTGAGGACGTCGGCCTCCCGCGCACCGCGGGAGGCCGGCCCCGCCCTCAGACCCCCAGCTCCGCACACCGAGAGGCCCGGACCATCTTCCGTTTCAACCCCGCGTCGCGACTGTGGCGCGTCCTGGACTCGCTCGGCTCCGTCATTCTGATCAGCCTGTTCTGGCTCGTGAGCCTCGGCCTGGTCGTCACGGCGGGAGCGGGGACGGTGGTCGCCTACGAGGTGTGCCGCCGGTACGTCCTCGGCAAGGACGCAGGTCTCTGGGCCGTCGTCACGAGGGCCGTGCGGCAGAGCGGGAGGCAGGCGACCGTCGTCGGCCTGCTCGCCGTGCCGGTCGCGGCCGTGGGCGTCCTCACGCTCTCCTACCTGCCCACTCTCGGGCTGCCCGGGGTCCTGGTGCCGCTCATGGTCGTCGGGCTCTTCCTCCTGCTCCTCGTCTTCTGGTGCCTCCCCCTCGTCGCCCGCTTCACCAACCCCACCTGGCGCCAGGTGCGCAACGGGCTCACCTTGGGGCTGACGACGCCCAGCCTGACGTTCCTGCTCGGGATCGCCGTGGTCCTCGGGGGCGTCGCCATCTGGAACTTCATGCCCGTGGTGTTCGTGGCGCCCGGCCTGGTCCTCCTGTGGTGGTGCTACCTGCTCGAGCGGTTCTTCGTCGCCCGGGGGTACGTGCGACCGGAGCCGGAGGAGGCGGAGGTCTGACGCTCTCCCGCCACGACTCCCGTGATCGACGAAAGGCTCTGTCGTGACCATCCTGCACGTCACCACCACCGGCTCCGACCGTGCCGACGGGTCGGCCGGCGCCCCGTTCCGGACCATCAACCGGGCCGCTCGGGCTGCCATGCCGGGCGACACCGTCGCCGTGCACGAAGGCGTGTACCGCGAGTGGGTGGACCCACCGCGCGGCGGCACGGTCGACGCGCCGATCACCTACCAGGCCGCGGTCGGCCCGGACGGGCGCTTCGAGCCCGTCACGATCTCCGGTGCCGAGGTGGTCACCGACTGGCACCCTCACCCCGGCGCCACGGGCCGCGTCTGGGTCACGGAGGTGCCGAACACCCTGTTCGGGGAGCGCAACCCGTACGCGGAGCGCATCGGCGGGGACTGGTTCTTCGACCGGGTCAACACCTGGCACACGGGTGAGGTGTACCTCGACGGCAGGTCGATGTACGAGTCGCTGACGCTCGGCGGCGTCGAGCACCCCGAGGTCACCCCGGACTCGTTCGACCCGGAGGGCTCGCTGCTGACCTGGTACTGCGAGGTGGGCGACGACGTCACGACGATCTGGGCGAACTTCGGGGGCGCCGACCCGGCCGCGCACGAGGTCGAGATCAATGCGCGCACCTTCGTCCTCTGGCCCACCGCGACGGGCATCGACTACGTCACGGTGCGTGGGTTCACCCTGACGAAGGCCGCCACGCAGTGGGCCCCGCCCACCGCGCTGCAGGAGGGGCTGATCGGCCCGCACTGGTCGAAGGGCTGGGTGATCGAGGACAACACGATCACCGACTCGAAGAACGTCGGCGTCTCGCTCGGCAAGGAGGCCAGCACCGGGCAGAACGAGGCGGCGGCGGGGCCGGACGGCGCCAAGGGCGGCACGCAGCGCGAGCGTGAGGTGATCCAGCGGGCGCTCGTCCTCGGCGGGCCCGCCGCAGGCGAGCCGCACCCCTGGCACCGGGACCACGTCGGCTCCCACACCGTGCGCCGCAACACGATCCGGGACTGCGAGCAGGCCGGCGTCGTCGGACACCTGGGGGCGGCGTTCTCGACCATCGCCGACAACCACATCTCGCGCATCCACGTGAAGCGGCAGTGGCACGGCGCCGAGGTGGCCGGGATCAAGCTGCACGCCGCCATCGACACCGTGATCAGCGGGAACACGATCCATCACACGCACCGCGCGCTGTGGCTCGACTGGCAGGCCCAGGGCACGCTGGTGCGGCGCAACGTGTTCTACGCCTCGACCGCCGAGGACTTCATGGTCGAGGTCTGCCACGGCCCGTACCTCGTGGACTCGAACCTCTTCCTGTCGCCGTGGGCGGTCAAGGACATGTCCTCCGGTGGCGCGTACGTCCACAACTACGTCGCGGGTCGCATCGCGAACTGCACCGAGCACCAGCGGTACACCCCGTACCACGTCCCGCACTCCACGGCCGTCTACGGCGTCTCGAACATCCTCGGCGGCGACAACCGGTTCTACAACAACGTCTTCGTCGGTGACCGCGCCACCAGCGAACGCCACGGATCGGACGCCCAGGCGGAACCGGCGCTCGCCAGCTTCTGGTCCGGCGCGGTCGACATGGACGGCGTGCCCGGCCTGGCGACCTTCGTGCCGACCCCCGTGGGCACCTCGCAGTACGACGCCTACCCGACGTCGCGGGAGTACCCGAACGAGCACGGCAGCGCGTCGGCCGGGCCACGGCTCCCCGTCTGGATCGAGGGCAACCTCTACGCGGACGGAGCCGAGCCGTTCCGCGCGGAGCCCACGCCCCTCGTGACCGGCACGTCACCGGTGCGCGTCGAGGTGGTCGACGCCGAAGCCGGGACGGTCCGCGTCGACGTGAGCTACGCGGGCGGCGTCGACGTCGTCGCCCCGGTGACGACCGCGCGCCTCGGGACGAGCTACCAGGCCGAGATGCCCTACACCAACCCCGACGGGTCCGACCTGGACCTGAGCACCGATGTCTTCGGGATCCCACGGGACCAGGTCGTGCCCGGGCCGTTCGCCGCATCGGCACCCGTGACTCGGACTCTTGCCGCACCGGGCCCGGCCGGTCGGCCGCCGACGGTGGTGTGACCTCACCCGGAGGTCGCAGGTGCACATCCTGACGTGGGCCCGGACCTGATGGTCCGGGCCCTCGTCGTTCCCCGCTGCGGGCTACATCTCCTCGGCGGTGCCCGTCACCCGCACGCGGCCCTCGCGCGGGACCTCCACGACGACGAGCGACGGCCGCCCCGCCTCGGCCCCCTGCTCGACGGTGAGGACCGTGGGCGCGTCGACGTGGCCGCCGGCCCGCAGGTAGGCGCCGAGCCCCGCCGCCGCGGACCCCGTCGCCGGGTCCTCCCGGATCCCGCCGCGCGGGAACGGGTTCCGGGAGGCGAACCGCGTCGCGGAGAGGCGGTGCACGACCGGGACCGTGCCGTCCCACCCGTGCGCGTCCTGCAGCCGGAGCACCGCGTCGGCGTCGTGGTCGAGCCGCGCGAGGACACCGGCGCGCACCGGGACGAGGGGGTGCAGGTTGCCGCCGTGCACGAGCGCCGGCGGCAGCGCGGGGTCGAGGTCGTCCCGGTCGAGCCGCAGCGCGCCCAGCAGCTCGTCGAGGAGGCAACCGTCGAGGGCGTCGACCTCGGTGTCGACCGCCACGAGGGTCGCCCGCTCCGGGGTCGCCTCCACGGGCACCAGCCCGGCGTTCGTCGTCAGCCGCACCACGGACGCGGTGTCCCGGCGCCGCGCGAGCGCGACCCCCGACGCGATCGTCGCGTGCCCGCAGAACGCGATCTCCGCGCGCGGGGTGAAGTACCGCACGCGGGCGGCGTCCCGCTCGACGGCGGTGAGGAACGCGGTCTCGCTGAACCCGAGCCCCGCCGCGATCCGGAGCATGTCCGCGTCGTCGAGCTGCTCCGCGTCCAGCACGACGCCGGCCGGGTTCCCGGACGCGGGGTTCGGCTCGGTGGTGGTGAACGACCGGTACCTGAGGATCTCCATGCGCCGATCGTCCCCGGCGAGCACGCGCGGAAGCGATGGCCAATCCACGAGCGCTGGCCCCGCTCACGCGTCCACGGGTCCGCCGGCAAGGGCGGTCCGGCGGTCTGGCCGGGTCTGCGGTGGTCTGGCCCGAGCGTGCCCGGGACGGGTCCGGACGGTGCCCAGGTCCCGCAGGTGGGCGATCCCGCGCTGGTAATGTGGCACCCCGATCCATGGGGCACACATCCGTTGCTCCACCGACGCGGAGGACCCCTTGGCATCTCGGAGCACGCCGGTTCGCGGGCGCGGAACACGGCACGCTGAAGGCTGGGTCCTGCTGCGTGACGTGGGTTCGTCGTCCCCGGACGGCGCCGAGCGGTCGCTGTACGAGCGGGTCGCCGCCGCTGCCGACGTGAGCCTCGAGGCCGACGCGCTCCCCGCGGGTGCGGGCACCTGGGCCGAGCAGTACCACCTGGACCCCGCCCGGGCCAACGTCCTGCGCCCGTTCGAGCTGCCGACCTCCGCGCGGGTCCTGGAGATCGGTGCCGCGTGCGGCGCCGTCACGCGCTACCTGGGGGAGCGGTACGACGTCGTCGACGCCCTCGAGCCGGTGGCCGCCCGCGCCCGGGTCGCACGGGAGCGGTGCCGGGACCTCCCGGGCGTGGAGGTCTTCGTCGGCGAGCTCGAGGACCTGCCCCGCGAGGAGGCGTACGACGCCGTCGTCGTCGTGGGCGTGCTGGAGCACGTCGGCGGCGGGTCCTCCGCGCCGGACGCCTACGCCGCCTTCCTCGAGGGCGTCGCCGCTCGCCTGGTGCCCGGCGGGACCCTGATCCTCGCGGTCGAGAACAAGCTCGGGGTCAAGTACCTCGTCGGCGCTCCCGACGACCACACGGACCGCGTCTTCGACTCGCTGGAGTCGTACCCGTACGGCTCCGGAACTCGCACGTTCTCCCGCCTCGAGCTCGACGCGATGGTCGCGGGCGTCGGCCTGTCGCCGCGGACCGTCGTGGCGTTCCCCGACCACACGCTGACGCGTGCGGTCCTGGCGCCGGACGAGACGCCGCAGGGCATGGGCGACCTGCTGCAGGGCATCCCGGCGTTCCCGAGCCCGGACCGCCTCTCGCCGCGGCCGCACCTGGCGGACGAGCGGCTCCTGTGGGAGTCGTTCGTGGACGCCGGCCTGGCGGGCGAGACCGGCAACTCCTTCGTCGTCACCGCCACCAAGGGCGCCGCCACCGAGCCGCTGTGGCCCGCGGGCCGGGTCGCCACGTACTTCTCGGTCGGGCGGCGGGCTCGCTGGTCGACCCGGACGGACGTGCAGGCCGCGACCGACGGCAGCGTCTCGTTCGAGCGACGGTCGCTGTTCCCGGCGGCGCAGGCACCGGCCGACGAGGCGCTGCGTCTGCACGGCGGTCGTGAGGACCACGTCGCCGGCCGCGAGCTGCTCGACATCGGGCGGCACGGCTCGCACGACGAGCTCGTCGAGGCGCTCGGCCGGTGGGCGGACCTGGTGCGCGCCCTCCCGGCGGGGCTCGACGAGATCCCGGTCGACCTGGTCCCGCACAAGGTCAGGGTGCTCGACGACGGCAGCCTGCGCCCGTTCGGCCAGGACCTGTCCGCGGACCCGAGCGGGTTCTCGGCCGAGGACCTGGTGCGGCGCGGGGTGCTGTGGCTCGCCGCCCGGCTCGTCCCGCTGACGCCTCCGGCCCGCTGGGACGGCTGCGAGACCGTCCGCGACGTCGTCGTGCTGCTCGGCACCGCGGTGGGCCTCGAGCCCGGCGGTGCCTGGGTCGACGCGTGCGTCTCGTCCGAGGCGCGCATCCAGGCGACCGTCTCGCGGCACGTCGCCGACGTCGTGGACGACGAGGCGGTCGCGAGCCACGTCGCGGACCTCCGTGCCCTCCTCGGCGCCACGCTGCTCGGCATGCCCCTGGGCGAGCGGCTGCAGGACACCGCGGCCCGGACCGCGGCGTTCCTGACGGCCTCCGAGCAGAGCGTCCGGCACCTCCAGCGCTCGGCTGCCGAGCTCATGGACGCGGTGTCCGCCGCGGAGCAGCGGGCGGCCGAGGTGGAGCTCAGCACGAGCACGGCCCTGACGGCCGCGGACCTGCGGGTCATCGGTGCGCAGGCCGGTGCGGAGGCGTCCCACGAGCACGCGACGCAGCTGCTGGCGCGGGCCGAGCGGGTCGAGCGCGAGCTCGCCGCGCTGCAGAACAGCCGTGTGCACAAGCTGAGCCGCCGGTACTACGCGGTGATCGACCGCGCGGCCCCGGCGGGAACCCGTCGCCGCAGCCTGTACGGCGGCGTCCTGCGCGGCGCCGTCACGACCGCGCGGACCGTGGTGGGGAAGGTGCGGCCGTCGCGGCCGGTGCCCGCCGTCGAGGCCGTCGCCGAGCCGCAGGCCCCGATGACGGTGCCGACGTCCAGCACGCCGCGCGTCTCCGTCGTCGTGCCGGTGCACGGCAAGTGGGAGTACACCGAGCGGTGCCTGCAGGCCCTGGCCGAGACGCGCGGCGGCATCCCGTTCGAGGTGCTCGTCGTCGACGACGCCTCGCCCGACGACACCCGCTCCCGGCTCGCGTCCGTCGACGGCGTGCGCGTCGTGCCGCTCGACGTCAACCAGGGCTACGTCGGTGCGTGCAACGAGGGCATCGCCGCGTCCAACGGCGACCTCGTCGTGCTGCTCAACAACGACACCCGGGTCGACCCGGACTGGCTCGTGCCGCTCGTCGAGGCGCTGGACGACCCGACCATCGGCCTCGTCGGCTCCCGGCTGGTCTACCCGGACGGGCGCCTGCAGGAGGCCGGCGGGATCATCTTCAACGACGCGTCGGGCTGGAACTACGGCAAGTTCGACGACCCCGAGCACCCCCGGTACACGTTCCGGCGTGACGTCGACTACTGCTCGGGCGCGTCCATCATGCTGCGCCGGTCGACGCTCGAGGAGCTCGGCGGCCTCGACACCCGCTTCGCCCCCGCGTACTACGACGACACGGACCTGGCGTTCTCCGTCCGGGCGATGGGGCTGCGGGTCGTCTACGAGCCCCGGTCCGTCGTCGTGCACGACGAGGGCGTGTCCCACGGGACCGACGAGACGGTCGGCGTCAAGGCGTACCAGGTCGTCAACCGGGAGAAGTTCCAGCAGAAGTGGGCCGCAGAGCTCACGCAGCAGATGGCGCCCGGCGCCAAGGGCGTCCCGCGTGCCGCACGTCGCCGGCAGGGTCAGGGGATCGTCGTCGTCGTCGACCACTACGTGCCCCGGCCGGACGAGGACTCCGGTTCCGTCCGCATGTTCGGCATGCTCAAGGCGCTGCGCGAGCTGGGCTACGGCGTGGTGTTCGTGCCGGACGACCGGCAGCGCAGCCAGCCGTACACCAGCAACCTCGAGCACCTCGGGGTCGAGGTGTTCTGGGGCCACTGGGACCTGAACAGGCTGCTCCGCGAGCTTCGCGAGGACATCGTCGCCGTCCTCGTGTCCCGGGTGACGGTCGCCCGCCACTTCGTGATCGAGGTCCGGTCGGTCCTGCCCGAGGTGCCGTTCATCTTCGACACGGTGGACCTGCACTTCCTGCGCGAGGAGCGCCTCGCGGAGCTGGCCGGCCGGGAGAATATCCCGCCGCGGGCGCTCGCGACCAAGGAGCTCGAGCTCGCGATGATCCGCGCGGCGGACGTGACGCTCGTCGTCTCGTCGTTCGAGCAGAAGCTGCTGCAGTCGCTGGTGCCCGGCTCCGACGTGCGCATCGTGTCGAACGTGCACGCCCAGGTCGCCGACGTGCCGCCGATCGACGGCCGTGAGGGGCTGCTGTTCGTGGGCAGCTTCGCGCACCACCCCAACGCCGACGCCCTGCGCTGGTTCACCTCCGAGGTGCTCCCGCTCGTCGCGGAGAAGCACCCGGGGATCCCCGTGCACGTGGTCGGCCGGGACCCGCTGCCCGAGCTCGTCGCCGCCGCCCCGCCGAACGTGACGTACCACGGCTGGGTCGAGGACCTCGCGCCGATGTACGCCCGGGCGCGCGTGGTCATCGCGCCGCTGCGCTACGGCGCGGGCGTCAAGGGGAAGATCGGCGAGGCCATGGCCCACGGCGTGCCCGTCGTCATGACGCCCGTCGGCGCGGAGGGGATGGACATCGCCGACGGCGACACCGCCCTCATCGCGACGACCGCGACCGAGTTCGCCGCCGGCGTCGACCGGCTCGTGAGCGACGACGAGCTCTGGGAGAAGCTGTCGAGCGGTGCCCGCGGGCACATCGACGCGGTCCTCGGGAGCACGCAGTTCGCCGGACGGCTCAAGAGCCTCCTCGGCGACCTGTCGGCGTCGTGACGGCGGCCGTCGCCGAGGCGCCGGCCGGCGAGGTCCCCCCGGTCGCCACCACCCCGCGCTGGACCCGCTACGCGGTCGCCGTCGCCGTGCCCGTCGTCGCGGCGGTCCTGCTGGTGGTCAGCGGCTTCAGCCGTCACCTCGTCGGCTCGGCGAGCGCCTGGTACATGCTCGTCGCCGAGGTCCGGTGCGGTGCCCTGTCCTTCTCCGAGCTCCTCGCCGGCACCTGCGTGGTGGTCGGGGGAGAGGGCGGCTCGGAGATCGGCAACGGCCTGCCCATGACGGTCGCGGCCACCGCCCTGTACCGGGCCACCGGGATGTCGGCGGAGTGGGCCGTCGTGACGACCTGCTTCCTCGTGATGTGCGCGGCCGTCGCGGGGGCCGTGATGCTCCTGAGGTCCTACCAGGTGCGCCCGTGGATCGGGCTCGTGGCGGCGTTCGCCTACGTCGCGAGCCCCACCGTCCTCGGGATGCGCGGCTTCGGGGCGACCTACTGGGGGATGGCGCTGCTGCCCGCGGCCATCTGGTTCGCGCGGACCCTCGCGGCCCGCGTCGCCGCACGCCTCGACCGCTGGACGGTCCTGGTGGTGCTCGGCTGGTTCCTCGGCTCGATCGTCATGCTCCTGCTCGACGGGTACGCGTTCATCCTCGCCCAGGCGGGTGCGGGGCTGCTGCTCGTCGTCGACGCGCTCGTCGAGCGGCGGTGGTGGCAGTCGGCGCGCGCGGTCGGGGCGCTCGTCGTCGTGGACGCGCTGGCGTACGTGACCTACAAGGCCGTCTACGGCGGCGGGGACTGGACGCGGTCCTCGATCGACCTGTTCCGGGCGATGGGCGCCGACGTCGTCACGTTCCTCGGGCCGACGAAGGCGATCTGGTGGGCCGAGCGGCTCGGTGTCGACAAGAGCTTCTCCGACCTGTGGGGCGACGGCACCAACTCGGCGTACAACTACGTCGGCGTGCTCGCGCTCGTCCTCGCGGTCGTCGGTGCGGTCGTCGCGTGGCGGCGGGACCGCCGGACGTTCGGCTGGGTGGTCCTCGGGCTGCTCGCGCTCGTCATGGCGCTCGGGCCGTCCCTGAAGATCGACGTGGTGCGCGGCCCGCTGGTGCCGCCGATCACCTACGAGTCCTACCTGATGCCGGCCTCCGACGGGACGCTCGGCCTGCCGACGGAGTGGATCTACTCCACGCTGCCGGGCATCGACATGATGCGGGCGACGTACCGCTGGTTCGCGCTCACCCGGCTCGCCCTCGTGGTGCTCGCCGCCGTCGCCGTGGAGCGCATGGTGCGCCGTGGCGGGGGCTGGCGGGTCGTGGGTGTCCTGGTCGGCGTGCTCGCGGTCCTCGAGATCGCGCCCGACGTGCCGAACCAGCTGGCCAAGAGCGAGGCGAACGCCGCCGACGTGCAGGACGTGGACCAGACCGTCGTCGAGCCGCTCGACGAGGCGCTGCCCGACGGTGCGAAGGTCGTGTTCGCGCCGGACTCCGTCGGCGGCAACGACTACCTCGCCGGGTACCTCGCGACGGGCGCCGACCTGTGGACGTACAACGTCGGCGGCGACAAGGCGCTCGAGGAGTCGCGCAAGCTGCGCCCCGAGCCGATCGCCGGGCTCCTGGCCGGCGACGGCGACCCGAGCGACGACATGGTCACGGTGCTGGAGGGCGGGTACGCGCAGTACGTCGTCGTGCCGTACTTCGACCTGCGGTGGAGCGTGTCCGAGTGGCCGGCCACCGACCAGTACGTCCGGACCGGGAAGGACGCGGCGGCCGACGCCGAGGCCGACCCCCGCCTCGACGTCGAGCAGCACGAGCGGTTCGCCGTCGTGTCTCTGGCCACAGGCGACTGACGTGCGCGCCGCCCGTCTCCTGCCCCCGTCTACCATGGGAGCGCGCGCAGGGAGCCTCGACCGCCGGTCCGGCCCCCGTGACGTCGCCCGTACGCTTGGCCTGTCCAGCGGGACAGCGCACGCCCACGTCGCGTCCCCCCGCCGCCGCGGTGGGACCGTCCGTCACCTGACCGAGGACCTCGTGTGATCAAGAAGCTCAAGCGGATCGCCAAGCAGCTGCTGGCCGTCCCCGCCATCCGCAAGACCTACGAGGGCGCCACCAGCGGCATGCTGGCCGTCGGCGGGTCCAGCCGGCTGGGCGCCACCGTCTACTCGTTCCTCGGGTTCCTCACGTTCAACCGCGAGCAGTGGGCCGTGCTCTCCGGCCGGCGCGCGTACTACAGCAACCTCGGGCGGCAGCGCGCCTCCCACGTGGAGCTGCGGCGCAACGTGCACCGGCTCGAGAAGGGCATCCTCATGCGGCCCCGCCGCGAGACCTTCGCGAAGGACTACATCCTCGAGACGGTCGAGTTCTACGCGCAGGCCGTCGGTGCCGACGGCGCCGTCTCCTCGATCGAGGGCACCGAGCTCTCCTGGGCGTACGACGTGCTCTCCGAGTACTTCCGCCTGATCGAGGTGGCCGACCCGGTGGTCGACCGTGCCCGCGCCGCCTTCGCGGCCGTGCCCCCGCTGCCCACGCAGGGGAGCATGCGCCCCTACGAGCAGGGGACGATCGCGGCGAGCGGCGTCACCTACGACCAGATCGCTGCGCTGTCGCGGCAGCGCCGGTCGGTGCGCTGGTTCCTCGACAAGCCTGTCGACCGCGACCTGGTCGACAAGGCGCTCGTCGTCGCGCGGCAGGCGCCCACGGCGTGCAACCGGCTCCCGTACGAGTTCCTCGTGTTCGACGACCCGGACCAGGTGCAGAAGGTCGCCTCGATCCCGTTCGGCGCGAGCGGCTACGCCCACCAGATCCCGACGGTCATCGTGGTCAAGGGACGGCTGGACAGCTACTTCTCGCCGCGCGACCGGCACGTGCCGTACGTCGACGCGTCGCTCGCCGCGATGTCGTTCATGTTCGCCCTCGAGACGCTCGGACTGAGCTCGAGCGTCATCAACTGGCCCGACTTCGAGCCGCTCGAGAGCAAGATGGCCAAGACCCTCGGCCTGCGGCCGCACGAGCGCGTCGTGATGCTCATCGCCGTCGGCTACGCGGACCCGACCGGCCTCGTGGCGTTCTCGCAGAAGAAGGACCTGGACGTGCTTCGCTCGTTCAACAGCCTTGAGCAGTAAGCGCCTGCTCCGGACCGCGATCACCGTCGTCATCCTCGCGGTCGTCGCGTACTTCTTCGGTCGCGGTCTCGTCCAGAACTGGAACGCCGTCCGTGACATCGACGTCGTCGTCAACGCCTGGTCGGTCGGCGCCGTCCTGCTGTTCGCGCTCGCCGTCGTCTGCTCGGGTGTGCTGTGGGGCGCGATGGTCGCCTCGCTCGGCAAGGTGCACGTCGGGCTCCTCGAGTCGATCCGGGTGCACTGCGCGTCCTGGCTCCTCAAGTACGTGCCGGGGCAGGTCGGGTCCGTCGCGAACAAGGTCGTGTGGAGCACCGAGCGGGGCATCTCGAAGACGCTGGTGATCATCTCCTTCGTCTACGAGAACGTGTTCCTGCTGCTCGGCTCGATCGTGCCGAGCGTGGTGATCCTCCTGTTCGCCGACGCCTTCAGCGGCGCGGGCGACGACCTGTGGGGGCGCCTGCTGCCGGCGCTCATCGCCGTCGTCCCGCTGCTGCTCGTCATGGACCGGCGGCTGTTCCGGTGGGGCGTGAACCTCGTCGGGCGTCGGGCGCTCAAGCGTGACGTGCCGCCGGAGTACTTCCTGTCCCGCACCGGCGCGCTGCGCTACCAGCTCGCGTTCCTGCTGCCCCGCGTCATCAACGGCGTCGGGTTCGTCATGGTCGTCGTCTCGTTCCTCGACGTCCCGGCGACCGCCTACGTGCCGCTGGCCGCGGCGTACGTGCTCGCGGGCGCCGTCGGCATCCTGGCGGTCTTCGTCCCCAGCGGCCTGGGCGTGCGGGAGGGCATCATCGTGGTGCTCGCGTCGAGGTACATGCCCGTCGAGCAGGCGATCGTGCTGTCCCTCCTCGCGCGCCTCTACAGCACCGTCGCCGACGCCGTCGTCGCCGGCATCTACGCCCTGCTCAGGGCCCGTCGTCACCAGGAAGGTCGTCCGTCATGAGGTATGCGGTCATCGGTTCCGCCCTGTCCGGCAACAAGGGCGCGGCCGCGATGCTGGAGAGCGCGGTCCAGCAGATCAGCGCGCGCGACCCCCAGGCGCACTTCGTGCTGCTCAGCATGTATCCGCGCTCGGACGCCCAGCAGAACGTGTACCCGAACATGACGGTCGTCGACGCGTCGCCGATCCAGCTCGGCGTCGTCATCAACTCCGCCGCCCTGCTGCACCGGCTGCTGCCGCCGCTGCGCGCCACGCTCGAGGGCGCCGTCCCCGGCCTCCGGGCGGTCGTCGGTGCCGACGTGCTCCTCGACCAGGGCGGCATCACGTTCGTCGACGGGCGCGGCAAGTTCCTCATCTACAACGTCGCGAGCATCCTGCCCGCGCTGTTCGTCCGCACCCCCGTCGTGAAGTGCGCGCAGGCGATGGGCCCGTTCCGGGAGCCGCTGAACCGGTTCGCGGCGAAGCTGCTGCTGCCGAGGATGGCCGCGATCGTGTCCCGGGGTGCGGTCACGCACGAGCACCTCGTCGAGCTGGGTGTCCCGAACGTCACGGCCGGGGCGGACCTCGCGTTCACCCTCGACGTCACCGAGCACGACGTCGAGGCCGCGCGGGCCGCCGTCGACGAGTCGTTCTTCGCGTCGGGCGACGTCGTCGGCGTCTCGCCGAGCGCCGTGCTGCGCAAGTCGGCGGAGGCGCGCGGCGAGGACTACGTCGGCGAGGTGGCGGCGCTGCTCGACCACGTGACCGGCGAGCTGGGACGTCCCGTCTTCCTCGTCGCGCACAGCGCCCGGGCGCACACCGACAAGGCGCACAACAACGACCTGCCCCTGTGCCGGGAGATCTACGCGCGGGTCCAGCACAAGGACCGGGTCCTGTTCGTCGACGACGAGCTCAGCTCCCAGGCGTTGCGGCACCTCATCGGGCTGTGCGACGTGTTCGTCGCGTCCCGGTTCCACGCCATGGTCTCGTCGCTCGCGATGGGCGTGCCGACGCTCGTCATCGGGTGGAGCCACAAGTACCGCGAGGTGCTCGACATGTTCGGGCTCGCCGAGTGGGCGCTCAAGCACGAGGACGCGACGGAGGACGGCGTGCGCGCGCGCGTGACCGAGCTCGTCGACCAGCGCGACGCGGTCCGCGTCCAGGTCGCCGAGTCGCTGCCGGCCGTGCGGGCCAAGGCGCTCGAGCAGGTCGACCTCATCCTGCAGGTCGCCCGCGGCTGACGGGCGGCTGGCGGGCGCCCTCAGGTCCCGACGGAAGCCCGTCGACCCGCCTGTAGAATCAGGCGGCCCTCGGCCGCGAGCTCGCGGTGGGGCAGCTCCCCACACTGCCCCGACAGGACGGTCATGAAGGTCTTCATCCAGGTCCCGTGCCTCAACGAGGAGGACACGCTCCCGGCCGTCCTCAAGTCGATCCCGCGCGAGATCGACGGCGTGGACGAGCTCGAGATCCTCGTGATCGACGACGGCTCCACGGACCGCACCGTCGAGATCGCGCGCGAGCACGGGGTCACGCACTTCGTGCGCCACGCCCGGAACATGGGGCTCGCGCGCTCGTTCCGCGACGGCGTCGACTACGCGCTCGCGCACGGCGCCGACATCGTCGTCAACACCGACGGCGACAACCAGTACCCGCAGGACCGCATCCCGGACCTGGTCCGGCCGATCGTCGACGGCGTCGCCGACATCGTCATCGCCGACCGGCAGACCGCCACGATCGAGCACTTCTCGCCGTTCAAGAAGGCGATGCAGAAGTTCGGCAGCCGGGTCGTCAACGGGGTCGCCGACACCGACCTGCCGGACGCCGCGAGCGGGTTCCGGGCGTACTCGCACAACGCGCTGGTGCGGCTGAACGTGGTGACCGAGTTCAGCTACTGCATGGAGACGATCATCCAGGCCGGCCACAAGCGGCTGCGGATCGAGAGCGTCCCCGTCGAGACGAACGCGAAGACGCGCGAGTCGCGGCTGTTCAAGAACATCTTCCACCACATGTTCAAGTCCGGGTCCGCGATCGTCCGCAGCTACCTGATGTACAAGTCGTACGTCATCTTCGCGACGCTGGCGGTCTTCTTCGGGGTCGTCGCGCTCGTCCCGATGGTGCGGTTCCTGTGGCTGTGGTCGCAGAACGACGAGTCGGCCGGGAACGTCCAGTCGCTCATCTTCGGCGCGATCATGGCCGTGGCGTCGCTGCTGGCGATCGCGCTGGGGGTCCTGTCCGACCTGCAGCGCACCAACCGGGTGCTGCTCGAGGACCAGCTCGAGCGGATCAAGGAGATCCAGTACCCGCGGTAGTCGCTCCCGGGTGAGGCTGGTGCCGGGGCCTGTCGACGGCGCACGTGCGCTGGAAGGATGGGCGGCACCAGACACCGCAGGGGGCAGCTGCCATGTCCGAGAGCGACCCGTCCCAGGACCTCGACCCGGCGACCGGCGAGGAGCCCTCCGGGGCCGGCCCGGTCGTGCCGGAGCCCGACCCGACGGGCGTCGGTCGCGAGCCGTCCCAGTGGGGGCACCTGCTGACCCGTCCGACGAGACGGACGGCGGACGGCTGGTTCGACGACGACTACCCGGGCGGGTCCCGGCAGGAGTTCTCCAACCCGACGAGCCTTGCGTGGAAGCGTGAGCCGGCGCTGGTGGTGCTGCACACGACGGAGGGCGGCGGGTACCCGTCGGCAGGGACGTACCAGGACGGGCGCTCGGCACCGCACGCGACGGTCGACCCGTGGGGCCGGACGTTCCGGCAGCACTACTCGCTGAACGAGGCCGCGTGGTCGCTGAAGGCCCCGCCGGGCGTCTCCACGAACACCATGGGGGCGGTGCAGCTCGAGATCATCGGCACGTCGGATCCGCGCGACGCGTCGCTGGCCTCGAAGTTCGTGCCGACGATGCCGGACGAGCCGATGGGATACCTCGCGGGGCTCGTGCAGCTGGTCGCCGACCGCCTCGGCGTGCCGATGAGCTCGTCGGTGGCGTGGCTCCCGTACCCGGCGTCGTACGGCAGCAGCGGCGGGCAGCGACTCTCGACAACTGCCTGGTACGGGTACCGGGGCGTGCTGGGTCACGAGCACGTGCCCGGCAACGACCACGGCGACCCGGGGGCGCTCGACGTCGGCCGGATGTTCGCCCTGGCCGGCGGGGCGAGCACGACCGGCGGGGGGACGGCCCCCGACCCGGGGCCCGCACCGGTCCCGCCGGGCGGGATCGTCGAGGACGGCGTCTGGGGGTCGGCCACGACCACGAAGGCGCAGCAGGTGCTGGCCATGCAGTACGTCGACGGCGAGGTCTGGCACCAGTACCCGCCCAACGCGCAGCCGGGGCTCACGACGGGCTGGCTCTACAACTGGGAGCCGGGGACGTCCGGGTCGCCGCTGCTCGTCGAGATGATGCGGCGCATGGCCGCGGCCGGGCAGTACGAGGGTGGCGTCGACGGGGTCGCCGGGCGGCAGTTCTACCTGGCGCTCCAGCGGCGGTACGGCACGGTCGTCGACGGGGAGATCTGGAAGCCGTCCCCCACGGTCCGGGCCATGCAGGCGACCCTCAACCAGGGCGGATTCTGAGCGGTCCTCGGCATGCCGTGCCTGATCGGGCCGACGGTCCGGGCCGTCGTCGTGCGCCGGGCTAGATGACCAGACCGAGCAGCAGGACGAAGATCAGGGCGGTCACGGACAGCACGGTCTCCATCACCGACCAGGTCTTGAACGTCTGCCCGACGGTCATGCCGAAGTACTCCTTGACCAGCCAGAACCCGGCGTCGTTGACGTGGCTGAAGAACACGGACCCGGCGCCGATCGCGAGGACCATGAGCGCGACGTGGGGCGCGGACAGGTCGGCGGCGAGCGGGGCGACGAGGCCGGCGGCAGTGATGGTGGCGACGGTCGCGGACCCGGTCGCGAGGCGGATGAGGACGGCGACGAGCCAGCCGGCGAGCAACGGGGAGATGGGGGCGTCGGCGAGGTTCTTGCCGATGACGTCGCCGATGCCGGAGTCGACGAGGGTCTGCTTGAAGCCGCCGCCGGCGCCGACGATCAGCAGGATGCCCGCGATGGGCAGGAACGAGGCACCCACCAGTGCGCTGACCTCGTCGCGGGTGCGGCCGAGGGCCGTCCCGAACGCGACGAGGGCCACGAGCGACGTGATGAGCAGCGCGACGAGCGGGGTGCCCAGGAAGAGGAAGAACGTGCCGACGGGCGTGTCGTCGAGCCCGAGGCTCTCGTCGATGGTCCGGGCGAGCATGAGGACGACGGGCAGCAGGACGACGGTGAGGGCCGTGGCGAACGCCGGTCGTCTCGCGTCCTCGTCGTGACGGGCCTCACCGAGCAGGGACTCCGGCGGTGGGAGCGGCACCCAGCGGTTCAGCGGCTTGGCGAGGAGCGGACCGCTGATCGCGACCGTCGGGATCGCGACGAGCAGGCCGAGGCCGAGCGTGAGGCCCAGGTTCGCGTTCAGGGCGTCGATCGCGATGAGCGGGCCGGGGTGCGGCGGCACGAGTCCGTGCAGCGCGGACAGGCCGGCGAGCGCCGGGATCCCGACGAGGATCAGGGACACCCGCGACCGGTGCGCGACGAGCATGACGATCGGGATGAGCAGCACCACGCCGACCTCGAAGAACAGCGGGATGCCGATGATGAACGCGATCAGCGCCATCGCCCACGGCAGCCGCTGCACGGGCGTGCGGTCGAGGATCGTGTCGACGATCTCGTCCGCCCCGCCGCTGTCGATGAGCAGCTTGCCGATGATCGCGCCGAGCGCGATGAGCACGCCGACGCCCGCGACGGTGGTCCCGAGCCCGGCGCTGAAGCTCGTGAACGCGTCCGGGTAGGGGATGCCGGCCGCGACGGCGAGGACGCCCGAGCCGATCGTGAGGGCCAGGAACGGGTGCAGCTTGAGGACGACGATGAGCAGGACGATCGTGGCGATGCCGATGATCGCGGCGACGATCAGGCGGGTCTCACTCACGTCGGGCGGGTCGGCGGCCAGGATCGCGCCGGCTGCCCGGATCACCGTCGCACCCCCGTGCCGCTGGTCAGCGCGTCGAGCACCCGCTCGGCGACCTCGTCGGGCGGCACGTCGACGGGGACGACGAACCCGTCCTCCGCGTCGGTGAGGGGCTCGAGCGTCCGGTACTGCGACGGCAGCAGCTCGGGCGGCATGAAGTGGCCGGTGCGTGCCTCCATCCGGTCCTCGATGAGGGCCTCGGGCGCGACCAGGTGGGCGAACCGCACGCGGCCCTCGGCCTCGCGCAGCACGTCGCGGTACCCCACCTTCAGCGCGGAGCACGTCACGACGGTGCTCTGCCCGTCACGGGCGTGCGCGGTCAGCCAGTCGCGGATGGCGCGGAGCCAGGGCCACCTGTCCTCGTCGACGAGCGGTGTGCCCGCGGCCATCTTCGCGACGTTCTCGGGCGGGTGGAACTCGTCGGCCTCACCGAGGGGCCGGCCGAGGCGGTCGGCGAGAATGCGCGCGACCGTCGTCTTGCCCGAGCCTGCGACCCCCATGACGACCACGTGCTCGACGTCAGCCACGCTGCCCCCTCTGCCCCCTCTGCCCCGTCGACGCAGGCAGGACCCGGGTGGGTGGCGTCGTCGGCGTTCCGCGGTCCGCACCCGTGGTCCCGAGCCGGCCGTGGTCACGTCGAGCGTGGCACCGCCCGTGCGTGGGCGCACCCGGGGCGGTCACGGGCCGGTCAGGGGCCGGTCAGGGGGCGGTCAGGGGGATCGCGGCGTGAGCTGCACGACCGGCAGCTGCCGGTCGGTCTTCTCCTGGTAGGCCGCGAACCGCGGCGCCTCCGCCGTGACCGTCGCCCAGGCCCGCTCGCGCTCGGCGCCGTGCAGCTGACGCGCGGTCACGGGCACCACCTCGCCCGCGAGCTCGATCCGGACCTGGTCGGGGTGCGCGGCGAGGTTGTAGTACCAGGCGGGGTTCCGGGCGGCGCCGGCGGCGGAGGCGACGACGATCGAGGTGCCGTCGGGACCGGCGAACCGGCGCACCGGCGTGCTGCGCTCCACACCGCTCCGCGCGCCGACCGTGGTCAGGACCAGGACGTCGCCGCCCATCATGCGGCCGCCCTTGCGACGGGTCCGGCGCACCATCATGCGGGTCATCCAGCGGCCGACCGGGCCGCCGGCGCCGGGCTGGTGGGCACCGCGGGTGCCGTTGCGGGTGTCGAAGCTCATCGGGTCCTCCGTGGTCGGTCGTGATGCCGATCAGACACCCGACGCCCCGCCCGCACATCGTCCCGAAGGACGAGGTGGTCACCGACGGGAGCTCCGCCACGCGAGCATCACGTGCAGGTCGCGCTGGCCCGGCGGACCGGACAGCACCGCACGGGCGACCGCCGTGGCCCCGAGCTGCTCGCACTCCCAGAGGTCGAAGTCGACGGTCCGCGACCAGGCGGGGGACAGGTAGCCGAGCACGACCGCACCGCTCGACACCCGGACGAGCCCGCGGTCGACGCGCGCGAGCACCACGGGGAACCGGACGGCGTGCCGCGGCGCGTCGGCGGGCAGCGTCGTCTCGCTGAACCCCAGGACACGGACGCACACGTGCCCGCCACCGGCCGGCACCTCGCGGGTGCGTCCGAGCCTGACGGTGTCCATGGGCGGACGCTAGTCCGGGCCCCGCACCGGTGCGACCGCAGCGGTACGCCGGCTGGTCAGGCGTCCCGCTGCGTGTGCGGCGTGCCGGCCAGGCCGAGCGTCTGCGCGGCCGGCGACCCGGTCGGGGCGACGATCGCGAGCTGGGCGAACTCGTCGGCGAGCATCTCGAGGACCCGGACCCCGGCGCTGCCGAGGTACTCGACGTCGCCGAGGTCCAGCTCCACCGGCACGAGCCCGTTGCGGGCCAGCCGGCGGACCTCCGCGTCGAGCCTCGTCGCGGCGGCCAGGTGGTCCACGGCGCCGCCGACGCGCAGGCTGGCGCGCTCGGCGTCGAGCTCGAGGGTCACGGGTCCCGTGCGGGCCGCCACGGGGTCGCGCGGTGGCCGCGCCTCGTCGACGGCGGCGAGCCGCCGGGCCGGGCACTCGAGCGTGACGGACGTCCCGGTGGCGCCGGGGTCGACCGCGATCTGCAGGCCGGCCGTGGCGAGCATGCTGAACCCGCGTCCCCGTTCGCCGGGCCGGGGGTCCGGGTCGCGCCAGCGCCCCTGGTCCGCGACGACCACGCGCACCACGGCGTCGTCGTCGATCCGTGCGTCGAGCGTCACGAGGCCCGCCGGCTGCCCCGGCGCCCGGTCGCGGTAGGCGTGCTCGACCGCGTTGGCGGCGGTCTCGCTCACGCCCAGGACGAGGTGGTTGCGGTCGAGGTGGGCGAGGCCCAGGCGCGTGCACCACTCGTCGATGGCGAGGCGGAGCTGGGCCAGGCGTGTCGGCTCGGCAGGCACCGTGACGTGCAGCGGGGGCGGCGCTGCACGGCGGACGGCGACGAGCAGCGTGACGTCGTCCGTGAAGCCGCTGGCCACGAGGTCGCCGGGCACGCGCTGGGAGATCCGGACCGCGGCGGACCCGGGCCCGCCGTCGCCGGGGGTCGCGCCGCGGAACGCCGCCACCGCGGACCGCTGGAGATCCTCGACCCCGGCGAGCACCGGGCGGTCGCGCTTCTCGACGAGCCCGTCCGTGAACAGCAGGACCGCCTCGTCGGCCGCGAGCCGGGCCGTGCCGGTACGCCCGACCGTCCGGGACCCGAGCGGGCCGTCTCCGGTCGCGGGCAGGAGCCGTGCGGACGTCCCGTTGACGACGAGCGGTGCGGGGTGCCCGCGCGTGACGTACTCGAGATCGCCCGTCGAGGGGTCGAGGAGGGCGACGCAGACGGTCGCGGCGAACGCCCCCGAGACGCGCTCGGCGTAGGCCTCGACCGCCCCCGTCGCCGTGACCAGGTCGGCACCCTCGAACAGGCGCGCCGACAGCACGGCACGCAGCTGAGCCATCACCGCCGACGCCTCGACACCGTGCCCGACGACGTCGCCGACGGTGAGCGCGAGCCGTCCGTCCGGCAGCGTCGCCGCGTCGAACCAGTCCCCGCCGGCCGCCTGCTCGATGCCGGCCACGAGGTAGGCGGCGGCGACGTCGACCCGGGGGAGCAGGGGCACGGTCGTGGGCAGCAGCGCCCCTTGCAGCCGGACGACGACCTGCCGGGCTCGTGCGTAGCGCTCGTGCGCCTCCGCCTCGCCCTCGGCCGCGTGGGCCGCGGCGAGCACGTGCTCGGTGACGTCGAACCCCGAGCTGAGCACGCCGACCTGCCGGCCCTCGGCGTCGCGCCAGGGGGACACGGTGAGGTCCAGCCAGCGCTCCGCCGCTCCGCCTTCCGCGTCGATGCCGACCCGCAGTGCGGAGCTGTGCACCGACTGCCCGGTGCGCTGCACCGCCCGCAGGATCGAGCGGACCTCCTCGAGGCCGGTGTCGGGGACGTCGTTCGGCGTCAGGCCGAGGATCGGGCGGTCCAGCATGAGCTCGCGTCCGGCGCGGTTGGCGGCGACGACACGCAGCTCGTCGCCGCGGAAGGCGTAGTGGAAGCACGACGAGCTCTCGAAGATCTCCGGGACCCATTCGCTGTACTGCTCGGCGCCGTCCGGGTCGTGCGTCCCCATCGTCGCCTCATCCCCTCCCGGGCGGCACGGTCTCGGACCGGCGCGCACCAGGTGCTGCGGTCGGGCCGTCCGTCGTGACGACCTCCACGTCCAGGCCGTCGGCGCCGGCGAGGCCGAGCCCTGCGTTCTCGGACAGCACGATGCGCAGTCGGACCCCGTCGGCGGCCGCGCGCCGGTGCGCCGCGGTGAGGACGGAGACGCCCACCGAGCCCAGGTGCGAGACGGCGCGCAGGTCCACCACGACGGTCCCCGGCCGCCGGGCACGTGCCATGAGCTGGGTGAGCGCAGCGCTCAGCTCGCCGACGGTGGCGAGGTCCACCGGCCCGGCGACGACGGCGGTGGGGTGCCCGTCGGCGACCGTGAAGCTCACGTCGAGCACGGGCCCCGACCGGTCGACGTGGTGGTCGCCCCCGTCGTCCGTGAGGCTCTCGAAGAACACGTCGTCGAGCCGCTGCCGCATCCCGGCGCCGAGCCCGCCGCTCTGCTCGACCGCGGAGACGAGCCGCCGCGCGAGGGTCACGAGCTTGATGTTGCGCTGCTGCGAGCCCCAGCGCAGGAGCTCGAAGGCGGCGTCCCCGCCGATGCCGTAGCCGAGCATGAGGATGCCTTTGGCCTGGTCGATCACGGCGTGCGACTCGAGCGCCAGCGCGAGCTCGGAGTTCACACGGCTCGCCATCGCGCGCTGCTCGGACGCGGTGGTGTCGACGAGGAACCCGCTCACCATCAGCTCACCGCCTGCCCCGGCCTCGCCCGAACCGGTGAGCGCGACGGTCCGTGCCGTGCCCGCCAGGTCGAGCAGCCGGTACTGGCACCCGAACGGGGTCCCGTCCCGCGCGCCCTGCGCGATCTGGTCGAGGACCCGGTCCCGGTCGGCGGCGTCGATGTGGCGGACCATGAGGTCGAGGGTGGGCACGACCTCGCCCGGCGCCATGCCGTGGATCTCGAACATCCCGTCCGACCATCGGCACCGCCCGTCCCGCGGGTTGATCGAGAAACGACCCACCGCCGTGGATCCGCCAGTCGTCATGGCGTCCTCCGGAGATCGCACGACCTGCCGGGCGTCCGGGCTCGTGGCTGAACCCGTCGCCGGACGGCCGCACCCTCGACCGTAGACCTGGGTGGTCCGGCGGCGCTCGCGGTGCGCCGCCGGACGCCCGTCAGGCCGGGTCGACGAGGTAGGTGCCGTGCCCCCGGACGACCAGCCCGTCGGCGAGCACGAGCACCTCGTCGACCAGCCCGCCGTTCTGGTTGCGGTACTCGATGACGATCGCGTCGACACCGGCGAACACGCGCTCGACGGTGAAGTGCAGGTCGGGGAGGTGGCGCAGCCCCTCCGACCAGTACCGGCGCAGCTCGTCCTTGCCGTGGACCACGCCGCCGGTCTCGGGCAGGAGGCGCGCCGCGACGGGCGAGGAGAACACGACGTCGTCGTGGAACATGGCGAGGACGGCCTCGAGGTCGTGGGCGTTCCAGGCGGCCACCCAGGTCGACGCGAATGCCGCGGGGTCAGGGACGTTCATGCAGGCAGTGTGCCCGAGACCTGCTCGCGCCACGCCCGCGGTCCGGTTCCGTGCTCCCGCTTGAAGGCCCTGCTGAACGCCTCCTCCGAGTCGTACCCGACGCGGTGGGCGACCGCGGCGACACCGAGGCCCCCGTCGGCTCTGCCGTGGGCCAGCAGCCCGCGTGCCACGTGCATGCGCCACTGGAACAGGTAGCGGATCGGCGGCACGGACAGCACCTGGCGGAAGCGCTCGTCGAGCACGGAGACGGACACGTGCGCGTGACCCGCGAGCTCGGCGACCGTCCAGTGCCGCGCGGGGTCGCCGTGCACCGCGGCGAGGGCGGGCGCGAGCACCGGGTCGCGCAGGGCGCGCAGGAGGCCGTGCTCTCCCGACGGTGCGGACGCCAGGTGCAGGCGCAGGACCTCGGCGAGCAGCAGCTCGGGCAGCCGCGGCGGGGCGGAGTAGCGGCCGTCCGCGCCCTGCGACGTCTGCCCCAGGGCGAAGTCGATGCTCGCCCGGACCCAGTCCCCGGCGGGGCCGGCGGGCGGCGTGACCACGAAGACGGGCGGCAGCGCGCGCATCCGGGGGTCGAACAGCGGGTCGTGGCTGGCGAGGTAGCCGCAGACGACGTTCGTCGTGGGACCGCCGTCGCCGTGCCGCAGGACCGGCATCGTGGGCCACGGCGGCGGCTGGAGGATCGACCGGATCGGCACCGGCACCGCCTCCGTGCGGCCACCCATGCGGTGCCGGTCGCCGTACGGCAGCACGATCACGTCTCCGGGGCCGGCCCACAGCCGTTCGCCCGGCTCGGTCTCGATCCAGCACGCGCCGTCCGCGACGACGTGGAACAGCACCACGCGCTCCTCGCCGGGAGCCAGCAGGTCGGTGACGTCCCGCGTCGTCATCGACTCGTACGCCCAGCTCTCCGAGTACTCCGCCCGCAGGAAGATCGCGCCGTGCACCCGCACGCCCGAGACGGCGCTGTCCAGCACCGACGCGGCGTCCGGGTCAGGTGCGGCGGCGAGCGGGTCATGGTCGTGGGCCGTGTCCGGCACGAGGCTCAGTGTGTCAGGCGCGAGGCCTGGCGCCCCACCGGACGGACGAAGGAACACGAGATGCCACTGTTCATGGACGTGCACGAGACGCTCCCCGAGGGCACGACCCTCGACGACGTGCGCGGCGCCCACGCAGCCGACCTGGAGGCTCAGGGCAAGCACGGGGTGAGCTACCAGAAGTACTGGGTCGACGAGACGAGCGGACGGGTGTTCTGCCTCGTCGACGCGCCCGACGCGGACGCGGCGGCCGCCGTGCACCGCGAGGCGCACGGGCTGGTCGCGGACCGGCTCTTCGCCGTCGTCGAGGGCGACTGAGCCCTGGTCCGGCCCCTGCCGCCGTCCCGCCGCCGGGTGCGGGACGGCGGCCGAGGCGGACCCGGCGCGAAACACCTCGGGACCAGGTGCCCGCGGACGGCAGGATGGACCCATGAGCGCCACCACCCTCGACCAGCTGACCGCCGACCTCACGACCGCCATGAAGGCCCGGGAGGCGGACCGCGTCGGCATCCTGCGGCAGGCCATCGGCGCCGTCCGTGCCGAGGCGAAGTCCGGCCCCGTCGAGAAGGACCTCACGGAGGACGACGTGCTCCGGGTGCTCGCGCGCGAGGTGAAGAAGCGGCGCGAGAGTGCCCAGATCTACACCGACGCCGGGGCGGCCGAGCGGGCCGCGACCGAGACCGCCGAGGCCGACCTCATCGAGACCTACCTGCCGGCCCGGCTGTCCGACGACGAGCTCGCCGCCCTGGTCACGGCCGTCGTGGCGGACCTCGGCGCGACCTCGCTCAAGGACATGGGCGGTGTCATGAAGGAGGCCGCGGCGCGGGCTGCCGGTGCGGCCGACGGCAAGAAGCTCTCCACGCTGGTCCGGGCCGCGCTCGCGGGCTGACGCGGTGCGTCGCCGCGCACGCGCCGCCCCGACGAGGGTCAGGCGTGCGCGGCGGCGAGCGCGCCCACCAGGCCGACGCCGACCACGACCACGGTGCTCGACGCACCGAGCGCGAGTGCCCGGCCGCCGCCGTGCACCAGCCCGCGCACGTCGACCTGGGCGCCGAGCGCCGTGAGCGCCGCCGTCATCGCGACGGTGGACACCACGTGCGCCGTCTCGACGACGGGTGCGGGCACGACCCCGGTGCTGCGGACGGCGACGAGGGCGAGGAACGCCGCGACGAACACCGGCACGACCGGCGGGCGACGCGCACCGGGCGGGACGGCCGTCCTGCGGCGAGCGCCGACCGCCGCGACGACGGGGGCGAGGAGCAGCACCCGGGCGAGCTTCGCGACGACGGCGACAGCCAGCGCGACCGCCGACACCGTGCCTGCCGCGGCGACGACCTGGGCCACCTCGTGCACCGAGAGGCCGATCCACAGCCCGGTGACCTGGCCGGAGAGGTGGAGCGCGCGTGCGGCGAGCGGCAGGCCGACGAGCGCGAGCGTGCCGAAGAGGGTGACGAGCGCGACGGCGGCCGCGGTGGCGTTTCGCTCGTCGGACGGGGCGCCGGGCGTGCCGCTCGGCCCGCGGTGGTGCTCCGCGGGCAGCGCGCTCGTCGTCGCGGCGATGGCGGCGGCCCCGCAGATGGAGAACCCGGCCGCGACGAGCAGCCGCAGCCGGGCCGGGACACCCAGGACGCGACCGAGTGCGAGCGTCGTCGCGAACGTCACCAGCACCGTGGCGACGACGGCGAGGACGCCGCGCACGCCGAGGCGCCCGAGGTCGCCGAGCGCGAGCTGCAGCCCGAGCAGCGCGACGCCGGTGCGCAGCACGTGCGTCGAGGTCCAGGTCAGGCCCGTGCGGGCGGCGTCCGGGACCAGGCCGGCCGTGCGCGCGGCGACCCCGAGGCCGATGGCGACCACGAGCACGGGTGCCGCGGGGTGGGCATGGGTGACGACGGCGCCGACGGACGCCGCGGCGAGGAGCACGGCGACGGTGCGCCGGGTGGTGCGGGCGGGGTCCGCGACGGTCGGACCCGCGTCCGTGACGAGGGTGGTGAGTGGCGGCACGCTCCCAGGGTCGGCGCCGCCCGCGCGGCGCAGTAGGCCAGGTTCGCTCGCGAGGAATAGCCTGCGGCTATGGCCGAGGAGACGACGGGGGACGCTCTCGCGGCGTCGTCGCGGATCCCGCTCGCCGCAGTCGCCCTGCTGGTCGCGATCGACGAGCACGGCTCGCTGTCGGCGGCGGCGCGGGCGCTCGGCATCGCCCAGCCGTCGGCGAGCGCCGGCGTGCGGCGGCTCGAGCGTCGCACCGGCCTGACGCTCGTCGACCGCGGCGCGCGCGGCACGGCGCTCACCCAGGACGGGCTCCGGCTGGTCCCGCGGGCCCGGGAGCTGCTGCGGGCGTCCGACGCCTTCGAGGCCGACGTCGCGACGCTGCGCAGCACGCACGGCGCGCGCGTGGTCGTCGCGGCGAGCATGACGATCGCCGAGCACCTCCTGCCGGGGTGGCTCGCCGGCGTGGACCCGTCGACCTCGGTGGACGTCGTCGTGTCGAACTCGGTCGGGGTCGAGCGGGCCGTCCTGGCGGGGGAGGCGGAGCTCGGCTTCGTGGAGTCGCCCGACGTGGACCCGCGGCTGGACGCGCGGGTGGTCGCGGTGGACGAGCTCGTCGTGGTCGTCGCGCCCGAGCACCCGTGGGCGCGGCGGTCGCGGCCGGTCGACGTCGCGATGCTCGTGGGGTCGCCGCTCGCGCTGCGCGAGGTCGGGTCGGGCACGCGGGAGACGCTCGAGCGGGCGCTCGCGCAGGTGGGGGCGACGCTGCCGGTCGGCCCCGCGCTCGGCTCGACGACGGCGGTGACCGCCACGGTGCGGCGCGGCCGGCACGCCGCGGTGCTGTCCGCCGTCGCGGTGCAGGACGACCTGGCGCGCGGCACGCTGCGGCGGGTGCTCGTCGACGGCGTGGACCTGCGGCGCGAGCTGCGCATCGTCTGGGCGCGTGGCCGCCGGCCGGGGGCCGCGGCGCAGGCTGTCGCCCGTGCGGTCGCCGAACGTGCGAGGGCAGGTCGGGCGGCGCACCCGAGGTAGCGGCACGCGTGGCTAGGCCGGCTCCTCGGGGATCTGGGCGATGAGAGCGCGCAGCGCGGCGACGTGGGACACGAGCGCCGCGCGGCCCGCTCCCGTGATCCGGATCCAGGTGGTCCGACGACCGTGGTGGACGCCCTTGCGGCTCTCGACGTAGCCGGCCGCGGCGAGCGCGGCGACGTGCTTGGAGAGGACGGAGTCGCTGACCTCGAGCCTGTCGCGGATCGTGGCGAACTCCGCCTCCGACACCGCGGTCAGCATCGACATCAGCGTGAGCCGGGCGGGCGCGTGGATCAGCGGGTCGAACGTGGGCGCGCTCTTCCCGCTCATCGCGCGGAGACGACGAGGAGGACGAGGCCGGCCACGGCCACGACGACGAGGAGCCCCACGAGCAGCGTCGACTCGGCGCGGACCGCGCGCTCGGGTGCCTCGCGGTACCGGCGCATCCAACGCCGGCCGCTGAGCGCGTAGGCGGTGCCGCCCGCGAGCGCGAGGCAGGCGGCCAACCACCACAGGTCGCGGCTCCCCGCGACGTAGGCCGCGGCGGCCGAGACCCCGTAGGCGCCCGAGGCCCACGGGTCGGTCCCGAGAACGACCCGGCTCGCGAACGCCTCGAGGCGCACCCCGTTGAGCCGCCGGAACCGCAGCAGCTCGACACCGGCGGCGACGGCGAACACGAGGAGGCCCCCGGCGAGCACGCCGCGGGCCCAGGCGTCCGGCACGAAGAGGCCGATCGCCATGGTCGCGATCTGCACGGCGACCGCGGCACCCATCACGAGGTCGTGGCCGCGCGGCACCTCGACGGAGCGTGCGATGGCGACGCGGGCCCGCTCGGAGGCGTCGAGGGCAGCGGCGGCGTCGACCGGCTCGATGTTTTCCATGTTGGAAAGTATGAGTCGAACTTTCCAACATGGCAACTATGAAGGTGTGCCCGCCGCCGCGCAGACGTGCCGCACGTCAGGCCGACGCGTCCGCGAGCACGTCCTCGCGGACCACCCGTCGCAGCACCTTGCCGAGGATCGAGCGCGGCAGCTCCTGCACGATCACGAGCCCGCGCGGCACCGCGTACTGGGCGACCCGCTGCGCGCACCACGACCGCACGGCGGCGAGGTCCACGGGGGAGGCGTCGTCGTCGAGCACCACCGCGGCGACGACCTTCTCGCCGAGGTCGCCGCCCGGGACGCCCACCACGGCGACGTCCCGCACGCCCGGCATGGTGCGCAGGTGGTCCTCGACCTGCGACGGGTACACCTTGAACCCGCCCGTGACGATGACCTCCTTGATGCGGTCGACGAGCACCACGAACCCGTCGTCGGTCAGCCGCACGACGTCGCCGGTGCGCAGCCAGCCGTCGGGCAGGAGCTGCTCGGCGGTCTCCTCGGGGCGCTGCCAGTAGCCGGCGAACACCTGCGGGCCGCGGACCAGGAGCTCGCCCTGCTCGTCGGGCGCGACGTCCCGGGCGGGGTCCTGCGGGTCGACGACGCGGACGTCGGTGCTCGGGAACGGCAGGCCCAGCGCCCCCGGGCGGCGCGCGTCCGACAGCGGGCTGCCGAGCACCACGGGCGCGGTCTCGGTCATGCCGTAGCCCTCGACGACGAGCCCGCCGGTGAGCCGCTCCCAGCGGGAGGCCGTCGCGGGAGGCAGGGCCATGCCGCCGCTGAGCGCGTACCGGAACGACGTGAGGTCCACGGCGCGGTCGTCCGCGGCTGCTGTCTCTGCGGCGGCGGCGAGCCGGTCGAGCATCGGCGGTACGGCCGGGAGGAAGGTGCCGGGGCGCCGTCGCTGGGCTGCCAGGACCGCGGCAGCGTCGAACTTCGGGAACGCGACGATCGTCGCGGCGATGCGCACGGCGTAGGTGAGGCCGAGCGTCAGTCCGAAGGCGTGGAAGAACGGGAGCATCGCGTAGACGGTCTCGGTGCCGCGCGCGTGCCCGGTCCACGCCTGGCCCTGGACGGTGTTGGCGACGAGGTTCCGGTGGCGCAGCGACGCGCCCTTCGGAGTGCCCGTGGTGCCGCCGGTGTACTGGATGAGCGCCAGGTCGTCGCCGGTCGGCGCGGGGTGGTCGGCGGGCAGGGGAGCGGCGTCGGCGAGCAGGCGGTGCCAGGACGGGACGCCAGCGGGAACGTCGGCCCGCAGGGCGGCACGGGCGGTGCGGGCGGCGGGGACGGGGAGCCGGAGGGCCCAGCGGGTGCGTCGCGGCAGGTCGGCGGCGAGGTCGACGGCCACGACGGTGCGGACGGCGGTCCCGGGCTGGGCCTCGAGGACCGCGGCGACGGCCTTCTGCCAGACGAGCGCGACGGTGGCGCCCGAGTCGGCGAGCTGGTGCCGGAGCTCGGCGGCGGAGTACGTCGGGTTGTGCTCGACGACGACGGCGCCGAGCCGCAAGGCCGCGAAGAACCCGACCACGTGCGCGGTGCTGTTGGGCTGCACGAGCGCGACGCGGTCGCCGTGCCGGACGCCGAGGTCGTGCAGCACCTGGGCGCCGCGGGCGACGAGGTCGGCGAGCTCGCCGTACGTGGTGGTGGCGCCGAGGAGGTCGACGGCGACGCGGTCGGGCCAGTCACGGGCGGCCCGGTCGAGGCTCGCGCCGAGGGGTTCGTCGGGGACGACCACCTCGTGCGGGACGTCCGGGGCGTAGGAGGCGAACCAGCGACGGTCGTTGTCGGCCATCGTCCGACCCTAACCTACGGTCCCGTAAGTTACTAGTGAGTAACTTAGGGCGGCTGCGATCCCGCGCGCCCGGTCAGGTGCCGGGGACGCGGTAGGCCGTCAGGGTCCGCGGCCAGCTCTGCACGAGCAGCGACCCCGAGGCGCCGCTGATCGCGGCGACCACCCCGAGGGCGTTGTCGGGCTCCTTCAGGACGCGCAGCGGCCCGGGCCCCGTGGCGGTGGCGGACCATCCCATGAGCGTGTCCCCGAACACGAGCACCCAGACGGTGTCGCCCAGCCGGACCGGGCGGCTCACCGACTCGCGCAGCGTCCCGCTCCGCCAGGCGACCCGGCCGCTGACCGCCGAGAGCCGCAGGACGGCGCCGGTGTTCGGTCCGGTCGGGCTGAGGATCGTCGCGCTGACGAACACGGTGGCGCTGTCCGCGGCCCCCACCGCGACCGTGCCCGTCGCCGCGGACGGCACCCGCGTGGTCCACAGCGGGTCGCAGACGGCCACGCCGCAGCCGGCGGCCCGGAAGGCCGCGACGTACCCGCCCGCCGTCGACACGAAGATCCGGCCCCCGGCGATCACCGGCGTCCCGTTGCCCCAGGGCGAGGACCACAGGCGCGCACCCGTCGCACCGTCGTAGACGACGAGGCCGCCGTCGTCGCTCGTCGTGACGACCTGGCCGTTGGCTGCGGCGACACCGGTCACGTAGTCGGGTCGAGGGTCCTGCCAGAGCAGTGCGCCGTCGGTCAGCCGGTACGCGACGACGGCGTCCTCGCCGGCCTGGAGGTAGGCGCGACCGCCGTCCACGACCACCGGCCCGCCCACCGAGCTGTCGCCCGCCGGGGGCGACGCGGCGGGGCGGCTCGCGCTCCACGCGATCGTGCGCGTGCTCCGGTTCACCGCGACGAGGCCGCCGGGCTCGTGCCACCCGGTGTACGGGACGACGACGAGGTTCCCGGAGATGGCCTGGCCGAACACGTAGGAGCGTCCGGTGTCCGGTCGAGCCGGCAGCGGGGTGCTCCACAGCTCCGCACCGGTCGTGACCGAGCTGGCGACCAGCCGCCCGCCCTGCGGCGCGGAGTAGCGGCTGTAGGGGTGGTAGGCGACCCCGTCCAGCACTGAGGGTGCCGCGTAGCCGCCGTACTCGGGCAGTCCGCCCGACGTCGGCTCAGCCAGCTGCCACCGGACGGCGAGGCTGCCCGCCGTGGCCGGCGTGAGGACGTGCTCGCCCGCGTTCGTCGACGTGCCCCCGGCCGTGCCCAGCGTCGACAGCCACCTGTCGGGCGGCGGTGCCGCGGACGCGGGTCCGGCGAGCGAGAGCGCCAGGACTGCGGCGCAGGTGGCCGCGAGCGCGGCGCGGACGGGAGACGGGACCGCCATGGCAGGGCTCCTTCGGCGTACCGGGGTCGGCGCGTGTCCGCTCGCCGTCACCCGCACGGCCGGGGTGCTCACCGGATCGCCGATCGCGGACGGGCTCGGGATCCGCCGTTCCTGCGCGGGTCACCCAGTGTGCCCACGGGACCCGCACGCGGCCACCGGAACCGGACGGTCGACCTGGTGCGGTCCGTCCCGGACGCGGCACGCGTTCAGTACACGTCGCGGACGTACCGCTTCTCGGCCGCCAGCTGCTCGACGTACGCGGACGCCTCGTCGGCCGACAGGTGGCCCCACGTCTGCGCCACCTCGTGCAGCGCGGCGTGCACGTCCTTCGCCATCCGGCTCGCGTCGCCGCACACGTAGAAGTGCGCCCCGTCCTGCAGCCACGACCACAGCGCGCTGCCCTGCTGGCGCATCAGGTCCTGTACGTACACCTTGTGACGCTGCTCCCGGGAGAACGCCAGGCTCAGCCGCGACAGCAGCCCGTCGTCCTGCATCTGGCGCAGCTCGTCGCGGTAGTAGAAGTCCGTCTCGGAGTGCCGCTCGCCGAAGAAGAGCCAGTTGCGGCCCTCGTGCCCGAGCGCCCGGCGCTCCTGCAGGAACCCGCGGAACGGCGCGACGCCCGTGCCCGGACCGACCATGATCATCGGCGTCCGCGGGTCCGCCGGCGGGCGGAAGTGGGCCGAGCGCTGCACGAACACCGGCACGTGCGCGTCGTCGCCGCGGTCGGCGAGGAACGTCGAGCACACCCCGTGCCGGCGGCGGCCCTGGTGCTCGAACCGCACCGCGGACACCGTGAGGTGCACCTCGCGCTCGTGGTGGCGCGGGCTCGACGAGATCGAGTACAGCCGCGGCTGCAGCCGCCTGGTCACGCCGAGCCACTCCTCGACGTCCGCCCGGACCCGGTGCTCCGCCAGGACGTCGACCGACTGGCGGCCCCAGAGGTAGCTCTGCAGGCTCGTCGTGTTGTCCTGCCGCAGCAGCCGCCCGAGCTCCTGGTGCTTCGCCCGGTCCTGCACGAACCGCAGCAGGTCCGGGGTGATCCGCAGGATCTCCAGGTGGTGGCGCGCCGCGTCGACCAGGGCCATCGGCGGGAGCCCGTCGAGCGTCACCTCGGTGTCGCCGTCCAGGCCCGTCACGTGCAGCCACTCCTCGACGGCCTCCGGGCTGTTCGTCGGCCACACGCCGAGCGCGTCGCCCGCCTCGTAGCGGAACTCGTCGTCGTCCACGGCGAACGCGAAGCTGCGCACGTCCTTCCCGGAACCGTCCGCGCTGAGGCGCACGTTGCGGACGAGGCGCGTCGGCAGCGGGTCGGCCCGCGTCCAGCGGCCGGCCGCGGGCCGGGACGGCGAGACGGGTGCGACGACGGCCGGCCCGGTGCCGCCGTCGGGCGTGCCGGCGGGTCCGGCAGGTCCGCCGGGTCCGGCAGGTCCGCCGGGTCCGGCGGCGAGGAGGCCGCGGACCGTCGTGAGCCACCGGTCGGCGGGCTCGGACTCGCCGGGCTCCACGTTCACGCGGTCCGTGAGCCTCGTCGCGCCCAGCTCCGCGAGGCGGGCGTCCAGCCGGCGGCCGTGCCCGCAGAAGTCGTCGTACGACGAGTCCCCGAACGCCAGCACCGCGTAGCGCGTGCCCGAGAGCGTGCCGACCGCGTCCGACGACAGGGCGTTCCAGAACCGGGTGCCGTTGTCCGGGGCGTCGCCGTCCCCGAACGTGCTCGTGACCAGCAGCACCGTTCGTCCCCCCGCGAGGTCGGCGACGTCGACGCGGTCCATGCCGACCAGCTCCACGGCCAGACCCGCAGCCCGCAGCTCGGCGGCGAACCGCTCCGCGTGCTCCTCGGCGTTGCCCGTCTGGGACGCCCACAGGACCAGCACGGAGTCCGCGGTCGAGACCGGCGTCTCCGGCGCCGTCCCCGCCGCCGTCGTCGGGAAGGCCGTGACGCCGCCCGCCCGCGAGAACAGGCCCGCGAGCATCCCGTCCACCCACGCGCGGGTCGCGGGGTCGAACGGCGCGGCGGGCGGGAGGACGGGCACGCCCGTCAGGCCCTGCTGGCGCATCGACCACAGCAGGCCGCGCACGTACTCCGCCTGCTCGCGGGACAGGTCCGGGGCGGCGGCCGGCTGCACGCCGAGGGCGCTCCCGACGGCGTCGGTGGCCGCGAGCAGCAGGTCGGGGGCCGGCGACGGGTCCGCGGGGACGAGGAGGTCGGCGGGAGGGGCCTCGGCGACGGGCACCGCGGGCGCCTCGACCCGCGTGAGCGTCACGGCGCACACCTTGAGCTCGGGCTGGAACGACGTCGGGTCGACGGCGTCGTTGGTGACGGCGTTGATCGCCAGGTACTCGCCGAAGGAGTCGTTCCAGTGGATCGGGGCGAAGCACGCGCCCGGCCGGACCCGGTCGCTGACCACCGCGGGCAGCACGGCACGGCCGCGGCGGGACGCGATCTCGACCTGGTCGCCCTCGGCGATCGAGAGCCGCTGGGCGTCGTCCGGGTGGATCTCCACGAACGGCCCCGGGTTGAGCCTGGTGAGCGCCGGGACCTTGCCCGTCTTCGTCATCGTGTGCCACTGGTGCTGCAGGCGGCCCGTGTTGAGCACGAACGGGTACGCGTCGTCGGGGAGCTCGGCGGCATCCATGTGCGGGCGCGGGAAGAACTGCGCGCGGCCGGACGGCGTCGCGAACGCGAGCTCGGGGACGGTGCCGTCGGGTGCGACGAGCAGCCGCTGGCTCACGCCGTCGTTGAGGTACCGGATCGGCGCCCGGTCGTCGTCGCGGCCCGGGGGAGCGGGCCACTGCACGGGCGTCTCGCGGAGCCGGTCGTAGGTGACGCCACGCAGGTCGTAGCCGGTGCGCGGGTTCCAGAACTGGCGGAGCTCGTCGAACACCTCCTCGGCGTCGGCGTACGTGAACGCGTCGGCGAAGCCCATCGCGCACGCGACGTCGGCGATGATCCGCCAGTCCGGCATCGCCTCGCCGACCGGGTCGGCCGCCTGCTGGTTGAGCGTGAGGTTCCGCTCCGAGTTGACGGTGACGTACGTCGACTCCGCCCAGAGCGTGCCCGGCAGGAGGATGTCCGCGTACGCGTTGGTCTCGGTGTCGAGGAACACGTCCTGCGCGACGACCAGCTCGCACGCCTCGAGCCCCTGGATCACGGTGCTCCGGTTGGCGACGGACGCGACGGGGTTGGTGCAGATGACCCAGCAGGCCTTGATCGTGCCGTCGACCATCTCCCGGAACATGTCGACGGTCCCCGTGCCGACGTCCGTGCGCAGCGAGCCGCCGGCCAGCCCCCACGCCTGCTCGACGAACGCCCGGTCGTCGGGGTCCACCACGGACCGCTGCCCCGGCAGGCCGGGACCCATGTAGCCCATCTCGCGGCCGCCCATCGCGTTGGGCTGCCCCGTGAGCGAGAACGGCCCGCTGCCCGGCTCGCAGATCGCACCCGTCGCGAGGTGCAGGTTGCAGATCGCGTTGGTGCTCCACGTGCCGTGGGTGCTCTGGTTGAGGCCCATGGTCCAGCAGGTCATCCAGCGCTCGGCCTCGCCGATCCACCGCGCGGCCTGCCGCAGGTCCGCCTCCGGGATGCCGGTGATCTCCGCGACACGGTCCGGCGGGTAGTCGGCCAGGTGGTCCGCCATGGCGTCCCAGCCGTCGGTGAACCGCTCGATGAACTCCGGGTCCGTGTGGCCGGCCTCGACGAGCAGGTGCAGCAGCCCGTTGAGCAGCGCGAGGTCCGTGCCGGGCTTGACCTGCAGGAACAGGTCGGCCTTCTCCGCGGTGGCCGTGCGGCGCGGGTCGACGACGACCAGCTTCGCGCCCGCCTTGACCCGGTCCAGCATCCGCAGGTGCAGGATCGGGTGGCAGTCGGCCATGTTCGCGCCGATGACGAAGAACAGGTCGGCGTGGTCGAAGTCCTGGTACGACCCGGGCGGGCCGTCCGACCCGAGCGACTGCTTGTAGCCCGTGCCGGCGCTGGCCATGCAGAGCCGGGAGTTCGACTCGATCTGGTTCGTGCCGACGAACCCCTTGGCGAGCTTGTTCGCGAGGTACTGGGCCTCGAGCGACATCTGCCCCGACACGTACAGCGCGATCGCGTCCGGCCCGAACTCGTCGAGGATCGCGCGCAGCCGCGCGGCGGCCTCCAGGATCGCCTCCGCGACGGCGGTGGGCTCCGCGGGGGCGTCGCGCCGGGGCCGGACGTACGCGGTCTCCAGACGGCCGCCCGCCGACAGCATCGCGGCGCTCGTCGAGCCCTTGGTGCACAGCCGGCCGAAGTTCGTCGGGTGCTCCTTGTCTCCCGACGCCTTCAGCACGGTGCGTCTGCCCGACGACGGGTCACGCCCGATCTGCAGGACCATGCCGCAGCCCACACCGCAGTACGAGCACGACGACCTCACGGTCTCGGGCGCGGTGGCGGGGTCCATGCCTCCATGAAGCCAGGTCACGGTTGCCGCACCGTGACGTGGTTGTGTCGGGCGAGGCACAAGGCCCTCACGGTCCCGACCGGACCTCTGTGCGCTGGGGCGCGCCGGCGGCGGTCAGGGCTGGACGAGGTGGCGCGCCGGGGTCGGCGCGGGAGCCGGCGAGAAGCGGGCCGCCCACGGCTGCAACCGGACCAGCTCGTCGACCACCACGCGCCACCGCCGCTCCGCGGTCCGCAGGTGCTCGGCGACGTCGTCGGACGACACGTGCCCCGTGCTGTGCAGTCCCGCCGCTGCGTCGACGGCGTCCAGCCCGCGGCGGATCGTGGTGCGCGCAGCGCGGTAGCCGGGGGAGTCCTGGCCCTCGACCGGGGTCAGCACCTCGAGCACGGCCGCGGCGTCGTCGAACAGCGACCTGACCAGCGACAACGCGGGCGGCCGACCCGCCGCGGACAGCCGGTGGGCGCTGTCCGCGAGCGCACCGATCACCGTGGAACGGGCCAGCCGCTGGACGGCCGTGGGCAGGGCGTCCGGGTCGAGGCGCATCTCCAGGAGCAGCACGAGCGTGCGGCCCAGGACGGCCTCGTCGCGCACCCGCTCGAGCTGCTTGCGCTCCTCCGCCTCCCGTTCGTCGTGCTCGGCGCGCAGCAGCGCCGCGTGGGCCTCACGCTCGTAGCGCTCCGCCTCCAGCCGGCTGGCCGTCGCGTGCCGGGCGACGTGCTCGGCGGCCGCGCGGACGCGGTGCTCGCTCTCGTTCTGACCGCGCAGCACGAGCTCGCGCGCGGTCTGGTTGAACGGTGCCGCGTACCCGTCGTCCGTGTAGCCGAACAACGCGACCCGGTGCTCGTCCGCCCACAGCTGCGCCGTCTTGGTGTACCCGGACCGCGAGTAGAACGCGACGGCGCGTGCGCCGGCCGTGTCGTGCAGCCGCTCCACGTCGACGCGCTCCACGGGGCGGCGCTCATGGTCGACCCGGGCGACGAAGTCAGGGCCGACCAGGTCGATGCCCGCCGGGCCGTCGGCCGCGGCCACCCGGACGGCCGTGCGGGCCAGGACCGTCCGGGCGTGCCGCTCGGCGAACCGCTCCGCCTCACGACGTTGCGGGTCCTTGCCCGCTGCGCTCACGCCCGCTCCTCGGTCGTCCAGATCTCCGGACCTCGACGGTAGGCGTCGCGGCGTCGCCTGCGTTCGGCCGCCCGGGTGACCTGGGGGTGACGTTTGCGGGCCGCCGCCGGACAGACCACGACGAACCGGCCCCCGGTCGGCCCTCCCGGTACGGACGACGGCGACCGGCAGGGGGCGCCCGTCGGTCAGGCGGTCACCGGGGCCGGTCGTCGTGGAGACCTCGCGCGAGCTCCCCGGCGGCGTCGAGCGAGTCGGCCGCGGCCTCCCGGTCGCGTGCGCCCAGCGGCAGCGCGGCAAGGCGGGTCAGCGTCGCCCGGGCCGCGTCGTGGTCACCGGTGCGCACCTCCAGCTCCGCCTCGAGCGCGAGCGCCGCCACCCGGTCCGCCGCCGGGGTGTCGTCCGCAGCACGTCGCACGGCACCCACCAGCGCCTTGAGCGCCTGGGCGGCGTCGCCGCGCGAGTCGGCGAGCACGACCGCGTTGTCGACGGCCCGCGCGAGCACGCTCGTCGGTGCGGCAGCGTCGACGCTCGGTGCGCCGGCACCCCGGTCCTGGTAGACGCGGACCCAGTTGCCGCTCGGGTCGACGAGCGAGAAGCCGCTCGCGCCGTCCGCGTTCGCCCGCCGCCGGGGCCGGGTCATCCGCGGGATCCCCGCGACCGGCACCCGGCCGTAGCGCTCGCGGAGCCCCGCCGCCCACTGCTCCCACAACGCCTGCGTGTCGTCCACCAGGACCAGGCACGTCGAGTGCGACCGCTCGGGTCCCAGTCGGGCATCCCGTAGACGTGCAGGTCGAGGTCGTCGCGCCGGAGCGCCGCGTACGGGTTCGGCCGCTCCTGGCGCACGACGACCTCGAAGCCGAGGGCGCCGTAGAACTCCACGGCCTCGTCGAGCGAGCCGCACGGCAGGAGCGGGACGGCACGGGCCATCCCGCATCCAAGCACGCGCGCCGCTCGCGCGGGATGTGCCCGGTCCGCCGACCACGGTCTTGTATGTTGCGGGCACCCGGCCTCGTCGGCCCGGTCCGGTGGAGACCGGAGCGGTCGGCAGCGGCCCCGTCGAAGGAGCGCACCGATGGCTGCCCCGCAGGGCCTCGCGCCCGCCACCCGCACGCTGCTGACCCTCGCCGCCCTCGTGGTGGCGCTCGCCGGCGTGCACGCCGCGCAGGACATCCTCGCGCCCGCGGTGCTCGCCGCCGTGCTCGTCGTCATCTGCCACCCGGTCCGGCACCCGCTGGAGCGCAAGGGCTGGCCCCGGTGGCTGGCCACGACGACGGTCATCGTCCTGGCGTACCTGATCCTCATCGTGCTCGTCGCGATGCTCGTGTTCGCGGGCGTCCGGTTCGCCGACCTGGTGCGCGAGTACCTCCCGCAGCTCCAGTCGTCGGCGACGGCCGTCACCGACCGGCTCGCCGAGCTCGGGCTCGACCAGCAGGCGGCGGACGCGGCGTCGGACTTCCTGCAGCCGTCGACGCTCCTGCGGGTGGCGACGTCCGTGAGCGGCACGGTCGTGTCGGTCGCGAGCACCCTGTTCGTCGTCGTCACGTACGTGCTGTTCATGTCCGTCGACGCGGCCCGCTACGACGGTGCGCGCGCCCTGTTCGGGTCCGAGCGTCGCAGCGAGCTGGACCGCGCGACGACCCTCAACGTCGGAGTCCGCCGCTACTTCGTGGTCAGCGCGACGTTCGGTGGGATCGTCGCCGTGATCGACGGGCTCGCGCTGCTGTGGCTCGGCGTGCCCGCGCCGGCCGTGTGGGCGATCCTCGCGTTCGTCACCAACTTCATCCCGAACATCGGGTTCGTGCTCGGCGTGATCCCGCCGACCGTGATGGCCCTCGTGGTGGGCGGCTGGCCGCTCGCGCTCGCCGTCGTCGCCGTCTACAGCGCCGTGAACGTGGTGCTGCAGGTGCTCGTGCAGCCGAAGTTCGTCGCCGACGCCGTGAACATCACGCTCACCCTGAGCTTCGCGTCCGTCGTGTTCTGGACGTTCGTGATCGGGCCGCTCGGCGCCATCCTCGCCGTCCCGCTCACGCTGCTCGTGCGGGCGATGCTCCTGCAGGGCGGCGCACCGACCGCCTGGTTCGCGTGGCTGTCGGGCGACGACGCCGTGCCGACCCCGGACGGCCCGCCACCGCCGGCCGTCGAGCCTCCCGCACCCTCGGACGACCCGGACCCCGTCGCCGCCTGACCCCGGTCCCCGAGGCCCTCTCCGGCCGGCAGGGTCGCGTCCGGATGTGCGGGCGGCTGCCCGCGTCGAGATCGTGACTTCGGGTCGAGATCGTCAGTTTGAAGTGACGATCTCGACCCGAAGTCACGATCTCGCGGGAACGGCTCGGGCGGCGGCGGGGCGGCGGGCGTGCGTCAGCGGCGGGGGACCGTGGAGCCGCGGATCACCAGGCGGCCGTCGACGAACTCGGTGCCCGTCCCGACGTCCTTGCCCTCGAGCGCGGCGAACACCCACTGCGCGGCCGTGCGGCCGAGCTGCTGCAGGTTGGCGTCGATGCTGGTGAGCTCGGGCCGGGAGTTGGTGGTGAGGACCTCCCAGTTGTCGAAGCCCATCACCGCGACGTCGTCGGGGACGGTCCGGCCGAGGCCGTGGACCATGTCGAGGGCGCCGCGGGCGATCTGGTCGGAGCCGCACAGGACGGCGTCGATCTCGGGGTGCTGCTCCAGGAGCATGGCCGTCGCGTCGCGTCCCCAGCGCTCGGACCACTCGCTGTACATCACGTCCCCGACGAGCTCGAGCCCGGCCGCCGCGAGGGCGGCCCGCACGCCGGCGGCGCGGTCGCGGGCGGCGGCGTACGCGTGCTCGCCGGTGACGTGCGCGATGCGCGTGCGTCCGGTGGCCACGAGGTGCTCGACGGCCATCCGGCCGGCGCCGACGTTGTCCGGCGTGAGGGAACGGTCGTCGGGGTGGTCGGACGGGGCGTAGGCGTAGACGACCGGGACGGGGATGTCCTGGCCGAGCGAGGCGCGCGGGTCGGTCTGCCGGCCGACGATGATGAGCCCGTCGACCCGTCGGCCGAGCAGGGCGCGCAGGTGGTACTGCTCGCGGATCGCGTCGCCGCGGGCGTCGCAGAGGAACACGCTGACCTGCCCGGCGCCGAACGCGTCCTCGGCGCCCATGAGGATCGGGATGACGAACCGGCCCTCGAGGTCGCTCGTGAGCAGGCCGACGGTGCCGGTCCGGCCGGCGAGCAGGCCGCGGGCGAGGGCGTTCGGGCTGAACGACAGGCGCTCGGCGGCCTCGACGACGCGCTGGCGGGTGGTGTCCTTCACCTGGTCGCGGCCGTTGAGCGCCTTGGAGGCCGTGGCGACCGAGACACCGGCGAGCCGCGCGACGTCCGTCAGGGTGACGGCGCGGGCGGGGTCGGTACGGGCCACGGCTCACCTCCGGGTCTTCGGCACGGCTGGCGGGGCCGCCGCGGGGCTTGCGTACCGGTGCGGTCCGGTTCGTGATCGAACTGTAACCGCCCGACCCCGTTGACGCGCCACCCTGCACCGAACTATCTTCAGAAAACCTTTTCGGTCTCTTTCGATACTCGGCTCGGACGCCGGCCTGGCGCTTCGGGTGCACGTCAGGGCCCCTCGCACGTGCGATCGGGGCCTGCAGGGAGACGGGTCGATTCGTAGTCGCCGATAAGGGTTTCGCCCCATGGACCCCTGGGGTGCCGGCCCGGCACCCGCTCGACGACGAGCACGAGGAGACAGCATGAGGATCACCCGCACCCGGAAGGCGGGCACGCGCCTGGCCGCCGGGGTCCTGACGGCCGGCCTGCTGGTCGGCCTGGCGGCGTGCACCAGCGCAAGCGACGACGACTCCAGCGACGGGGCGGCCGTCACGGCCGGCCCCGACGGCACCGACGACGGCACCACGCTCACCCTGTGGACCCGCGCACCGCTCGAGAAGCAGGCCAAGCTCCTCGTCGCGGCGTACAACGAGTCCCACGAGAACCAGGTGGAGCTCACCGTCGTCCCGAACGACGACTACGTGGCGAAGGTCGGCGCCGCCGCCGGCTCGGGCGGGCTGCCCGACCTGTTCGCCGCCGACATCGTCTACGTCCCGAACTGGGTGCAGCAGGGCCTGTTCCAGGACATCAGCACCCAGATCGACGGGCTCGACTTCAAGGACGCCATCAACAAGGGCCACCTCGCGGCCGGCACCGCGGACGGCAAGGAGCACGTGCTGCCGTTCGTGCTCGACCTGTCGATGCTGTTCTGGAACAAGGACCTGTACGAGGAGGCCGGCCTCGACCCCGACAAGGGCCCGACCAACATGACGGAGTACGTGGCCAACGCGAAGGCGATCCAGGCGCTGAACAAGCCCGACACGTACGGCACCGCGACCGGCCTCAACTGCGGCGGCTGCCTGGTGTTCACGTGGTTCCCGTCGGTGTGGGCCGACGGCGACCAGGTGATGAACGAGGACGGCACCGTGTCGCTGCTCGACAGCGACACGGCGAAGAGCATCTACGCGTCCTGGAAGGACATGTGGGACTCGGGCGCCGTGCTCCCGTCGTCCAAGGACGAGGCGGGTCCGACGTGGACCGCGGGCTTCACCGAGGGCAAGGTCGGCCAGATGTTCTACCCCGCCACCCTGCTGTCCTCGACGACGGGCTTCGACGTCGGCGTCGCGGGCATCCCCGGGCCGAAGGGCGGCGCGTCGACGTTCGTCGGCGGCGACGGGATCGGCGTCTCCAAGGACTCCAAGAACGCCGACCAGGCCTGGAACTTCCTCAACTGGATGATGTCCGAGGACGCCCAGGTGGGCGTGCTGGCCAAGGACAACGACGTGGTGTCCCGCAGTGACCTCGCGAACAACGAGTACGCCGCCAAGGACCCGCGCCTGGTCACCATCAACGAGGTGGCCGGCCAGGGCGACACCCCGGTGGCGCTCAACTTCCAGCAGGCGTTCAACGCGCCGAACAGCCCGTGGCTCACGCTCGTGCGCGACGCGGTGCTCGGCGACGGCGCCTCGGTGGACACGGACAACGACGAGATCACCGCGGTGCTCTCGCAGTAGCCCTCGCCAGGACGCCCCCGCCCGCACCGGCGGGGGCGTCCGCCCCCCACCGAGCCGGCGCACGGCCCGACGCGTGCCCCGCGTCCGCCGGCGCGCACCCGCCCGAGAGGTCCCCATGACGCTCCACACCGCTGCACCCCCCGCAGCCCCCACCCCGACGCGGCGCCGCCGCAACGGCCACCGCGTCCGCGGCTGGGGCTACGCCTCGCCGACCGCGCTGTTCGTGCTCGTCCTGTTCGTCGTCCCGCTGTTCCTCGTGTTCCGGATGAGCGCGTCGAGGTGGCCGCTGCTCAGCGGCGACCAGGGCATCAACTTCCCGGACAACTTCAGCGCGGCCGTCGACAACCGCTTCTTCGTCGACTCGGTCCTGTTCACGCTGAAGTACACGTTCTTCGCGACGATCCTGCTGATCGGCCTCGGGCTCGGGCTGGCGATGCTCGTCCAGGAGTCGTCGCGCTGGAAGGGGCTGCTGCGCACGTCGTTCCTCGTGCCGAGCGCCCTGGGCCTCGCGTCGGCGTCGCTGCTGTTCTACGTGCTGTACTCACCGCTCGTCGGCCCCCTGGCGCCCGTCATGGAGCACTTCGGCTGGTCCTTCCTCGGCACCCCGAACGCCGCGCTGGCCTCGACGCTGTTCCTCATCGTCTGGCGGTACGCGGGCTTCTACATGCTGCTCATGCTCGTGGGGCTGCAGGCGATCCCGACGGACATCTACGAGGCGGCCCGCATGGACGGCGCGAGCCGGTGGCACACGTTCTGGCGGATCACGGTCCCGCTGCTGCGCCCGACCCTCGCCTTGACCACGATCCTGTGCGTCACCGGGTCCCTGCTGGCGTTCGAGCAGTTCTACATCCTCACCAAGGGCGGCCCGGACAACAGCACCATCACGGTGGTCCAGCTCATCTACTCCGTGGCGTTCCAGGGGCAGAACGACCTCGGCGTCGCCGCGGCACTGTCCGTGATCGTCCTGGCGGCGCTCGTCGTCATCAACGTGGTCCAGCTGCGGGCGTTCCGCGGCTCGGACGAGAGCTGAGGGGCCGACGATGACCATCGCAGGCGTCACCCACCACCCCGACGAGGCCGCCGTCGAGCTCAGGCCCACCCGCGCCGCCGCGCCCACCACGACGCTCGCGGGCGTCGCCCTGCGCACGCCCTTCTGGGTGTTCTCCGGCGCGCTCGCCGTGATCTTCCTGTTCCCGCTGGTGTGGACGTCGGTGAAGTCCGTCTCGCCGTACCCGGGCACCGGCCAGGTGGACGGCTGGGGCTTCGGCAACTACGTCACGCTCGCGCACTACCAGGCGGGCATCTGGCAGTACCTCGCCAACTCGGCGTTCGTCTCGCTCCTGTGCGTGCTGCTCACGCTGCTGATCTCGACGCTCGGCGGGTACGCGTTCGCGCGCTTCCGGTTCCCCGGGCGCAACGCGCTGTTCATGCTCACGCTGGCGATCCTCATGGTCCCGTACGCGACGCTGCTCATCCCGCTCTACGTGCTGCTCAACAAGATCGGGCTGGGCAACTCGCTGGTCGGCGTGGCGCTCGTGCTGACGATGTTCCAGCTGCCGTTCTCGACGTTCATGATGCGGATCTCGTTCGAGTCCGTGCCGCGCGAGCTCGACGAGGCGGCGCTCGTGGACGGCTGCTCGTCGTTCGCCGCCCTGTGGCGGGTGCTGCTGCCCGCCGTGCGGCCGGGCCTCATCACGGTGGGCCTGTTCGCCTTCCTCGCCGCCTGGAACGACTTCTTCGCGCCGCTGATCCTCATCAACGACACGAACAAGATGACGCTCCCGCTGGCGGTGTCCAACCTGCGCGTGCAGGTGCAGGGCGTCATCGACTACGGCGCCACCGAGGCGGGCGTCGTCGTGCTCGCCCTGCCCTGCATCGTGCTGTTCCTCCTGCTCCAACGACACTACGTGCGCGGCTTCATGTCGGGTGCGCTCAAGGGATGACCATGACGACCATCACGACGCGTACCGCCACCCCGGTGGCCCCCTCCCACGGCGCGCTCAGCCCGCTGGGTCTCGACGAGGTGCGCCTCACCGGCGGGTTCTGGGCGGACCGGCAGCAGGTGAACGCGGACGCCAGCCTGGCGCACATCGAGCACTGGATGGAGCGCGAGGGCTGGATCGGCAACTTCGACGCCGCCGCGGCGGGCACGCTCGGCCCGGGGCGCGGGGGCCGCGAGTTCTCCGACTCGGAGGTCTACAAGCTGCTCGAGGCGATGGCCTGGGAGATCGGCCGGTCGGACGACGAGGCGCTGGAGGCCCGGTTCACGGCGCTGGTCGCGCGGGTCGCCGCCGCGCAGGAGGCCGACGGGTACCTGAACACCAACTTCGGCCGCACGGGTCAGCCGCCGCGGTACTCGGACCTGGAGTGGGGGCACGAGCTGTACTGCTTCGGGCACCTGTTCCAGGCCGCGGTCGCGCGGCTGCGGACGCGGCCGGACGCGCACGACGGGCTGGTGGAGGTGGCCCGCCGGGCCGCGGACCACGTGTGCGCGGCGTTCGGGCCCGACGGCATCGCGTCGGTGTGCGGGCACCCGGAGATCGAGCCGGCGCTCGTCGAGCTCGGCCGTGCCACGGGGGAGCGGCGCTACGTCACGCAGGCCGCGCTGTTCGTCGAGCGCCGCGGGACCGGGACGCTCGAGGACATCGAGCTCGGCCGCGCGTACTACCAGGACGACGTCCCCGTACGGGAGGCGACCGTGCTGCGCGGGCACGCCGTGCGCGCGAACTACCTCGCCGCGGGCGCCGTGGACGTCGCGGTCGAGACGGGCGACGACGACCTGCTCGCCGCGCTGACGACGCAGTGGGAGAACACCGTCGCGCGCCGGACCTACCTCACCGGTGGCCAGGGGGCGCACCACACCGGGGAGGCGTTCGGCGACGACTTCGTGCTGCCGCCCGACCGCGCCTACTCGGAGACCTGCGCGGGCGTCGGGTCGGTGATGTTCTCGTGGCGGCTGCTGCTCGCACAGGGGCTGCCGCGGTACGCCGACCTCGTCGAGCGGACGCTCTTCAACCTCGTCGCGACCTCGCCGTCGCACGCCGGCACGGCGTTCTACTACACGAACACGCTGCACCAGCGCCGCCCGGGCACGGTCCCGCCGGACGACGTCGCCAGTCCCCGGGCCTCGTCGTCGCTGCGTGCGCCGTGGTTCGCGGTGTCCTGCTGCCCGCCCAACGTGGCGCGCACGCTGGCCAGCCTCGCGGCGCTCGTCGCGACCCGGGACGACGACGGCGTGCAGCTCCACCAGTACGCGCCCGCGCAGGTCCGGACGGCGCTCGCGGACGGCACCGCCGTGGAGCTCGACGTCGAGACGGAGTACCCCCGCGACGGCCTGGTCCGCGTGCGGGTGCTGAGCGACGCGGACCGGGAGTGGACGCTCACGCTGCGGGTGCCCGGCTGGGCGCACGGGGCCACGCTCGCGGCGCCCGGCGAGGAGGCGGTCGGGGTCGCCCCCGGCGCGGTCGGCGTGACGCGGCGGTTCGCCGCGGGAGACGTCGTCGAGCTGCGGCTGCCGCTGGTCGCTCGGCTCACCGAGCCCGACTCGCGCATCGACGCCGTGCGGGGCTGCCTCGCGGTGGAGCGCGGTCCGGAGGTGCTGGCCCTGGAGTCGGTCGACCTGGTCGCGGCCGGCGCGGGGGCCGACGCGGACGTCGCGGACGTGCGGCTCGACCTGGCGGCGGGGCTGCGGGAGGTGGACGGCCGCGTGGTGGCCCGGGTGCGGGTCGCCGCGCCGGAGGACCGGACCTGGCCGTACGGGGGCTCGACGGGGGTCCGCGGGACCGACGGGGCGGCGATCGACGTGCCGCTCGTCGCGTACCACGACTGGGCGAACCGGGGGCCGTCGACGATGCGGGTGTGGCTGCCGTTCTGAGGTCCTCGAAGGGCTGGACGGGTGCGGGGAGCCGACCGTACATTGTTTCGCGGTGAATCTAAGTCGCTGCGAAGGAGACCACCCCATGCCCATCCTCGACGAGGTCGTCCACCTGCGTGCCGACGGCGTCTCGCTGCTCGTCGACCTGCGGGGTGGGACGCTCCCGCGCGTCGTGCACTGGGGTCGCGACCTCGGTGACCTCGCGCCGGACGTGCTGCCCGAGCTCGTCCGCGCGACCCTGCCGTCGACCACCGGCCACCCCGTGGACGGCCAGGTCGAGGTGTCCGTGCTGCCCGAGCAGGCCGCCGGGTACCTCGGGACGCCCGGCCTCGTCGGGTCGCGCGACGGCGCCGACTTCAGCCCCGCGTTCGTCGTGCGCTCGTCGGGCCTGTCCGTCGACCCCGCAGGTGGCGGCGCGCTCGACGTGGTCGCGGCCGACGCCGACCTCGTGGTCGAGGTCCGGCTCGAGCTGACCCGGCAGGGCCTCGTGCGCCTGCGCGCCGGGGTGACGAACGAGGGTCCGCAGACCTACACGGTCGACGCCCTCACGCCCATGCTTCCCGTGCCCGCGCGGGCCACCGAGCTGCTCGACCTCGCCGGCCGGTGGGCCCGCGAGCGCAGCCCGCAGCGCACCGCGTTCACGCACGGCACCCGGCTCCGCGAGAACCGCCGCGGCCGCACGGGCTACGACTCCGCCTACGTGCTCACGGCAGGCGTCGCCGGTTTCGGGAACCGCGACGGCGAGGTCTGGGGCCTCCACACGGCGTGGTCCGGGAACCACCGCGAGCTCGCCGAGCGCAGCCACTACCAGGCGGGCCTGCTCGGCGGCGGCGAGCTGCTGCTCCCCGGTGAGGTGCGGCTCGCGCGCGGCGAGACCTACCGCAGCCCGTGGCTCTACGGCTCCTGGGGCGACGGCCTCGACGACCTGTCCGGCCGGTTCCACCGCTGGATGCGCGCGCGTCCGCAGCACCCCCGCACGCCCCGCCCGGTCACGCTCAACACGTGGGAGGCCGTGTACTTCGACCACGACCTCGGGCGGCTCACCGAGCTCGCCGACGTGGCCGCGGCGGTCGGCGCCGAGCGGTACGTGCTCGACGACGGCTGGTTCGGGTCGCGTCGCGACGACTCCCGCGGGCTGGGCGACTGGTACGTGTCCGACGACGTGTGGCCCGACGGCCTGCACCCGCTCGTCGACCACGTCACCGGCCTCGGCCTGCAGTTCGGCCTGTGGGTCGAGCCCGAGATGGTCAACCTCGACTCCGACCTGGCCCGCGCGCACCCCGACTGGATCCTGCGCACCCCGTCACGGCTGCCCCGGGACGCCCGCCACCAGCAGGTGCTCGACCTCGCGGTGCCCGAGGCGTTCGAGCACATCCTCGAGCGGCTCGACGCGCTGCTGAAGGAGTACGCGATCGGTTACCTCAAGTGGGACCACAACCGCGACCTGCAGGACGCGGGCCACGGGCCCCTCGGCACGCCCGGCGTGCACGAGCAGACCCTCGCGCTGTACCGGCTGCTCGACGAGCTGCGGCTGCGGCACCCCGACGTCGAGATCGAGTCGTGCTCGTCGGGCGGCGGACGCGTCGACCTCGAGATCCTGGAGCGCACCGACCGCGTGTGGGGGAGCGACTGCATCGACGCGTTCGAGCGGCAGCGCATCCAGCGGTGGACCAACCTGCTCATCCCGCTCGAGCTCATCGGCGCGCACGTCGGCTCCGGCACCGCGCACAGCACCGGCCGGCAGCACGCCCTGCCCTACCGCGCCGGCACGGCCCTGTTCGGGCACCTCGGGATCGAGTGGGACCTGCGGGAGGCCGACGACACCCAGCGGGCTGAGCTCGCCGCCTGGGTCGCCGCGTACAAGGACCTGCGCGGGCTGCTGCACACCGGGGCCTCCGTGCACGCGGACCCCGTCGACCCGGCCCTCACCGTGCACGGGGTGGTCGCGCACGACCGGTCCGACGCGGTGTTCGCCGTCGTGGCGTCCGACACCTCGCAGGCGCTGCCCGCCGGGCGGGTGCAGCTCCCCGGCCTCGACCCGGACGGGCTGTACCTCGTGCGGCCGCAGGCGCCCGGCGACGTCGTCCGCGGGCTCCACGGCGGGGTGCCCGGGTGGTGGGGGCCCGACGGGGTACGGCTCAGCGGGCGGGCGCTCGCGGAGGTCGGTGTCGCGGCGCCGACCCTGTTCCCCGAGCACCTGGTGCTGGTGCGAGCGACGCGGGTCTGAGGCGGTGTGTCCGGCCGCGCGTCAGGCGGTGTGTCAGGCCGCGCGTCGGGCCGTGCGTCAGGCGGCGCCTTGGACCACGGACCGGATGGCCAGGGCGGCCGCCGAACGGGCCCACTCGCCGAAGTCGAACGGCTGCACGTCGACGACGAGCCGGTCGGGGTCGGCGCAGGTCGCGGCCAGGCCGTCGCGGAACCGTGCCGTGGCGACCTCGTAGAGCGGGAGGCCCTCGCCCGTGAGGACCACCTTCTGCGGGTCGACGACGTTCGCGACGGTCCCGACCACGACGCCGAGCGCGTACCCCGCCCGGTCGAGCGCCTCGACCGCGGCAGGGTCGCCGGCTCGTGCGCGGACGAGGGCCTCGTCGGAGGTCGGCCGCTCGCCGGACGGCGTCGCGAGGGCACTGACGATCGCGTCCGTCATGAGGTAGGCGGCGGCGCAGCCGTGGTGCCCGGCGTCGCACGGCGGTCCGGCGGGGTCGACGAGCACGTGCCCCAGCTGTCCCGGCCGCCCGTGCGCCCCCTGGACGAGCCGGCCGTGCACCACGAGCCCGCACCCGATCCCGGCACCGACCGTCACGACGGCGAGCGAGTCGAGGCCGGCGCCCGCGCCGAACCAGTGCTCGGCGGCCGTCAGCGCCTGGACGTCGTTCTCGACGACGGTCGGCAGGCCGGTCGCGTCCACCAGCAGGCGCTCCAGCGGCACGTCGGCCCAGCGCAGGAAGCCCGACTCGACGACGACCGCGGGCCCGTCGTCCCGGCGCAACGACCCGCCGAGCGTGACGCCCAGACCCATCACCCGGGGGTGCGAGCGACGCAGCCGCGCGGTGGCGTCGGCCACCTGCGCGACGACGACCGGGACGTCCCTCGAGACCAGCGGCTCGTCGACCGCGTCGACCACGGTCGCCGTGAGGTCCGTGACGACCGCGTAGAGGTGGTCCCCGGTGAGCTTGACGCCGAGGAAGTGCCCCGCGCCCGGGACCACCCGCAGCAGCTCCGAAGGCCGGCCCAGCGCCGTCCGCAGCTCGGTCTCCGCCTCGACCAGCACCCCCGCCTCGACGAGCCCGCGCGTCAGGCGGGTCATCGTCGGACGGGACAGGCCCAGCCGGTCGGCAAGCTCGGAGCGGGGCATCGGCCCGTGCACCAGGAGCTCGAGCAGCACGTCCCGGGCGGCCGCGGGCTGGCGCGGCCAGGCGTACGGCTCGTCGAGGACCACGGTCACGGCCACACGCTAACCCCGACCACGCCCGTCCCCCCGGACCGGCGATACACCACACCCCCTCGCCTCCACCCGTGCCGAGCTCCCTCGCCCGCCGAGATCGTCACTTCGGAGCGAGATCGTCACTTCAAACTGACGATCTCGCTCCGAAGTCACGATCTCGCGGCCCGGCCCGGGGGAGGTCGGGGAGGGGGTCAGTGGCGGTCCGGGCGGAGGGTTGCGGCGACCAGCACCGCGACCACCGCCACGGTGCCGCCGAGGACCGGCCACCCGCTCGCCGTCGCGAGCGTGCCCGCGCCGACCGTGCCCGCCACCTGCGCGCCCGTCGTCACGAGCTCAGCCACGGGCTGCACGCGGCCGCGTTCGCTCGGCCGGTACGACCCGGCGATCATCGCGCTCCCGCCGCTGTACGCGAGGTTCCAGCCGACGCCGACCGCGGTCATCGCGAGGAGGAAGGCCCACGTCTGCGCGCTGACCGCGGCCGCCCCGCCCGCGACGACGAGCACGAGCGCCCCCGTCGCCGCGACGCGCCGTTCCCCGAACCGTCCGATCCACCGGGCGACGACGAACCCGGGCGCGAACATCCCGACCATGTGGAGCTGGATCGCGAGCGTCGCCTGCTGCTCGTCGTGCCCCATGTCCATGCCGGCCATCGGCCCGGCGGTCATCATCGACATCATCGCGACCGCCGCGAGGCACGTGGCCGCCACCCCGGCGAGCAGCACGGGCTGGCGCCAGAGCTCGGCACGTGGGCGGGCGTCGGGCGCGTCGACGGACCGGGAGGGTGCGGCGAGGGTGACGAGCTCGCGGGGGAGCCGGGCGTTCCAGAGCGTCGCGACCGCCCCGGCGACCGCGACCAGCAGGTACGACGCGACGTAGGGCGTCGCCGTGAGGTCTCCCGCGGCGGTCGCGAGGAACGGCCCGACGAGCGCGGCGACGAGCCCGCCCGCGAGGACGGTGCTCACGGCCTTGGCGCGGGCGTCGGGGTTCGACTCCGCGGCCGCGTACCGGTAGTAGCCGGCGCCCGCCTGGTAGACGCCGACGAGCGCCGTCCCGACGCAGAACAGCCAGAACGAGTGCAGGTGCACCGCCGTCGCGGACACGAGCCCGGCGAGGATCGCGGTCGACGCCGCGAACGCGAACACCCGCCGGTACCCGTACCGCCCGATCCCGCGCGAGAGCAGGAACGTCGACGACGCGGCCACCACGGGGATGAGGCCGAACGGCACGGTGGCGAGCGCGCGGGTCGGGGCGAGGTGGGCGCCGACGATGCCGGTGAGCGTGAGGTCCACGGAGCTGCCGAGCACGTAGAGGCCCTGCGCGCCGATGAGGCGGCGGGCGATGCGGGTCCCGGCGGCGACCGGGGTCGGCGTGGCGAGGAGCGTCATGGCGGCAACGATGCTGGTCGGCCGCCGGTCAGGGCGAGTGGCAGGAGTGCCACTGTTCGATAGATTGCTGCCATGCCGTCCAGCGCGCCCCACCACGTCGCGGTCCTCGCGCTCGACGCCGTGCTCGCGATGGAGGTCGGGATGCCGTTCCAGATCTTCACCGCCTACGGCGACGTCGGGTACACGCTCACGCTGTGCGCGGAGCGGCCCGGCCCGGTGCCGACGACGGGCGGCTACCCGGTGGTGGCGCAGGCCGGGCTCGAGGCCCTCGACACGGCCGACACGATCGTCGTCCCCGCCTACCGGCCGCACGACCGGGCCGTCCCCGCCGCCGTCCTCGACGCGGTCCGGCGCGCACACGCCCGCGGCGCCCGCGTCGTGTCGATCTGCGCGGGTGCGTTCCTGCTGGCCGAGGCGGGACTGCTCGACGGACGCCGGGCGACCACCCACTGGCTGCACACCGCGGAGCTCGCCCGCCGCTTCCCGCGCGTCGACGTCGACCCGGACGTGCTGTTCGTCGACGAGGGCAGCGTCGTCACGTCGGCGGGCGTGGCATCCGGGATCGACGTGTGCCTGCACCTGCTGCGCACCGACCGCGGTGCGGCCGTCGCGAACCGGGTCGCCCGGAACATCGTCGCGCCACCCCACCGCGACGGCGGCCAGGCGCAGTTCATCGCCCACCCCGTCGAGCCCGCCAAGCCGGGCTCGCTCGCCCTCACCCGAGCCTGGGCCTTGGAGCGGCTCGCGGAGCCCCTCACCGTCACCGACCTCGCCCGGCACGCCTGCACGTCCGAGCGCACGTTCGCCCGTGCCTTCGTCGCCGAGACGGGCACCACGCCGTTGCGGTGGCTCGTCAGCGCGCGGGTCGACCGGGCCCGCGAGCTCCTCGAGACCAGCGACTGGGGGCTGGACCGGATCGCCGACGCGAGCGGCCTCGGCACCGCCACCAACCTGCGGATCCACCTGCGCCGCACCGTCGGCGTCAGCCCGTCCGAGTACCGCCGGACGTTCGCGCGGGCGTGACGCCGGCCAGGTCGGGCTCCCCGTCTGCCGTCACTCCCGGGCCATGACCACGCGCCACTCGCGCACGGTCACGGTGAGCACGCCGTTGACCACCGCCTGGTCGTCCTGCGTGGCCAGCCGCACCGCCTCGTCGAGCGAGGCCACGTCGAGCACCGTCATCCCGCGCCCGTCGTCGTCCGGCAGCGGGCCGGCCGCGACGAGCTCGCCGGCCTCCCGCCGCCGGGAGAGGAACGCGTAGTGGCCGGCGATGCCGGGCTGGTCGAACACGGACTCGCCGTCGGGGACCGCCGGGCCGGGGGAGTGCTGCAGGACGTACCAGCTGGTCGTGGTGCTCATGGCAGCAGGATCCTCCGGGTGCGGCGTGTCAGGCGAGGGGCTCGTCGTCCGGGGAGGAGGCGGCCGCCGGGACGGCCCCGGCCACCGGCGCCGGGACCGCGGGCCGAGGTGCGGTCGCCGCCCCGGCCCGTGCGCGCCGCCACCGCACGACGGCCATGCTGCCCGCGGCGATCGCGCCCCCGAACGCGAGCCACGGGAGCAGGACGCCGAGCACCACGGTCGTGACGCGGACCGTCGACGAGAACGCGTCCCAGCCGGCGGCCAGCCCTTCGAGGAACGACTGCGGCCCGGTCGCCGGCTCCTCCACGACGGGCGGCACCACCTCCGGCCCGACGATCGCGACCGTGAGGGTGGAGAGCCGCACCTGGTCGGCGAGGAGGTTCCGCTGGGACTTGAGCTGCTCGAGGCTCGTCTGGCGCTCGGTCAGCGAGTTCTCCGCCGAGACGATCGTCTCGTTGGTGGTCGCCCTGGCCAGCAGGTCCTCCATGCGGGCCACCGACAGCTCCAGCCCGTGGATCCGCGCGTCGAGGTCCTCGGCCGCGGCGGTGACGTCCTGCGAGTGCACGTCGACCTGATCGACGGTGCCGAGCGTGCGCAGCTTCGCGAGCGCCGTGGTCATCTCGCCGGCCGGCACCCGGATCGTCAGCGACGCGGTGCCGCGGGTGTCGGCTGTCGCGTCGTGCTCCGTGCGGTCGTCGACCCGGCCGCCCGCGGTCTCGGCGAGGTCGACCACGGCGTCCGCCGCGACGCGCACGTCCTTGACCGTCAAGGACACCTCGCCGACCTGGACGACCTGCTGCGCCGACACGGCGGCCGCAGGGACGCGGCCGTCGGCGTCGGTCGCGCCGTCGGCGACCGAGCCGAGCGCCGAGCCGTCCGACCCGTCGCCGGAGCCCTCGTCCGCACCGACGTTCGCGTCCTGGTTCCCACCGGCGTCGGACGCGTAGTCCGCGTCGTCCGAGGAGGCGCTGTCGCCACCGGCGCTGCACGCGCCGAGGGTGAGGGTCGCCGCCACGAGGGCGGCTGCTGCGAAGGCCGCGCCGCAGCGGGGCCGGGACCGGGTGCTCGTCGTCGAGGTCATGGCCCGGACGCTAGGGGCGCGCCGGTCGTCGCGGGGCGGGAGTCGCGCAATCGTGATGCCCACGGCCGGATGTGCCCCAACCGTGACCCGTCCGTCACCGGACAGCGGCCGGGTGACGTGCAGGGATGCGTGCCCACGGGACAGTCGCAGGACGGCCGTGGCGCAGCGCCGGCGGTCACAGAACGTAGGCGTGCGCCGTCCACAGGTGCACGGCCGCGAAGGCGCGGAACGGTCGCCACGCCTCCGCCGCGAGCGCGACGTCCTTCTGCGCCGGCAGGTCGAGCGCACGTCGCAGCACGAGGTCGCCGACCGGCAGCGCGTCCCGGTCGGCGAGCACCCGCAGCGCGAGGTAGTCGGCGGTCCAGGGCCCGATCCCCGGCAGGGCGAGGAGCCGCGAGCGGGCGTCGTGAGGGTCGGCGCCGGGGGCCAGCGTGAGGCCGTCGGCGCAGGCGACGGCGAGGGCGTGCAGCGTGCGCGCACGGGCGTGGGTGATGCGTACGACGGACTGGAGCTCCACGGGGTCGACGGCCGCGAGGCGGTCGGGCGTCGGGTAGACGAGGAGGCCGCCCGGACCGGGGGTCCCGTAGGCGGCCGCGAGCCGGCCGCCGAACGTGCGGGCCGCCGCGAGCGACACCTGCTGCCCCAGCACCGTCGTGACCGCCGCCTCGAACCCGTCGAGGTGCCCGAGGATGCGCACGGCGGGCCGCCGGCGGACGAGCGGCCCGACGACGGGGTCGCCGCCCAGGGCATCGACGACGGCGTCGAGGTCGTCGGCCAGCCCGAACCACCGCGCGGCGATCCGCGTGAGGTCGGCGGCGGCGGCGCCCCGGAGCTCGACGAGGTCGGTCGACAGCCGGGCCTCCACGGCGACCGGCCGGCGCTCGAGCACCACGATCCGGCGCACCACGCCGTCCTCGAACGTCTCGACCCCCGGCACCGCGTGCGCCACGAGCGAGGCGAGCAGCGGCGCGGGGTCGAGCGGCTGCCGGAGGCCGTGCCACCCGCCGTTCTCCGGGCCGGCCGCGACTTCGGACAGATCGGACAGGTCGGACACGGGTGTCGCCTGGGTCACGTCCTGATCGGGTTCGGTCACGAACATGCAGGCTAGACGCCCGCCCTGACAAAGCCGGTGCAACTGGACAGCCGTATGGGGTGCGCTCAGGCAAAGGGAGTGTTAGACATGGTGCAGCCGATCGTCATGGGACTCCCACGCGACCGGCTCGTTGCGGGTCTGAGACCGCGTGCCGAGGGTCCGGCGAGAGCCGGGCCGCCCGAAAGGGTGCAGGGAGCGCGCCACGCCTCGTGCCGGCGAGACGCCTCTCGTGGTGCCCCGTCCCCACGTGGGGACGGGGCACCCCAAAACGCCCGTGGTCCGGACGCAGTGGCGAGGGGTAAGAAGCGCCCGCCCGACAGGCGTCCGGCGCGGGCGGCCCGCTGTGCCATCGCCTGCGGGCGGCCGGGGGCCACCGGTGTCGCCGCCAGGAACGCCTGCCTAGGCTGACGCGCGTGCACCACGTGACCGCCCTTCTGGCTCTGCCGCTCACCCTTCCGGTCGTCGCGCCCGACGAGACGGGCACGACGACCACGAGCGACGTCGTCGTGCCGGTCCTCTCGATCCTGGCGTCGGTCGTCGTCGCCTACCTCGTCGCCACGCTCCTGGGTGCGCTCGTGCGCCGGGCCGCCCGCCGCTCACCGGTCGCCGCCGACCTCACTCGCCGCTCGCGCCGGCCTACCCGTGCGGTGCTCGTCGTGGTCGCGCTCTGGATCGCCCTGCGGCTGTCCACCGAGCCGTCGGACTGGCGGACCGCCGCCGAGCACGTGCTCCTCATCGCCCTCATCCTCGCGGTCTCGTGGCTGGTGGGGAGCCTGGCGTTCGTCCTGGAGGACGCGGCGTTCGCCCGGTACCGCGTGGACGTCGCGGACAACCGGCACGCGCGGCGGGTCCGCACGCAGGTGCAGCTGCTGCGCCGGATCACCGTGGCCGTGATCGTGGTGTGCGCGGCCGGCGCGGTGCTGCTCACGTTCAAGGACGCCCGTGCGTTCGGCGCGAGCCTGCTGGCGTCCGCGGGCCTCATCTCGATCGTCGCGGGGCTCGCGGCGCAGAGCTCGCTCGCGAACGTGTTCGCGGGCACGCAGATCGCCTTCACGGACGCGATCCGGGTCGACGACGTCGTGGTGGTCGACGGCGAGTGGGGGCGGATCGAGGAGATCACGCTCACCTACGTCGTCGTGCACGTGTGGGACGACCGGCGCCTCATCATGCCGTCGACGTACTTCACGACCACCCCGTTCGAGAACTGGACCCGGCGGGACGCGAACCTGCTCGGCACCGTCGAGCTGGACCTGGACTGGGAGCTGCCCGTCGAGCGGATGCGCGAGGAGCTGACCAGGCTGCTGGAGGCCACCGACCTGTGGGACCGCCGCGTCGGGATCCTCCAGGTCACCGACGCGGTCGGCGGGGCGGTCCGGGTGCGGGCGCTCGCGTCGGCCGTCGACGCGCCCACGCTCTTCGACCTGCGCTGCTACGTCCGCGAAGGGCTCGTGGCGTGGCTCCAGGCCGAGGCACCCGAAGGGCTCCCGCGGACCCGGTGGGAGCCTGGCCTCCCGGCGGACGCGTCGCGCCGGCCGGTCGACGACGCCGCCGGCGAGACGGCGGCGGGAGCGCACGCCGCACGCGCCGGCGGCGAGGAGACCGGGCGGGTCTCGGGGCGGCGCGCCGCCCGGCAGGACGCCCCTGTGCGGCTCCCGGCGACGCGGCCGCTGCCCCGCCCCGCGGACTGGTCGCGCGACGACACCGAGGTGCTCACCACGACAGGGCAGAACGCCCGGCTGTTCACCGGGAGCATCGACGCCCTCAAGCGGTCGGAGCACTTCCAGGGCCCCGGGCAGGACGTGATCGACGAGCGGGAGCAGGCGGCCGAGGAGCGCGACGAGCGCGACCTGCGCGACGACGAGCACGGCGACCAGCGCGGCGACGAGCGGGCCGGCCGGCACGACGACGGGCGCCCCACCGGGTGAGCCCGACCGTCCGGCCCGTCAGCCGGGAGGCCCTCGTCGCGCACGTCGTCGCGCGCGTGCTCGCCGTGCCGGGCCGCCGTCGGGTCGTCGTCGACGGTGCCGCCGTGCTCCGACCCGGGGACCTCGCCGACGCGCTCGTCGACCCGTTGCGCGCCGCGGGCCGGCCCGTCGTGCGGCTGCACGCCGACGACTTCCTGCGGCCCGCGTCGCTGCGCTGGGAGCACGGCCGTCGCGACCCCGACGCGTACCTCGAGGACCGGCTGGACGTGGCGGCGCTGCGCCGCGAGGTGCTCGACCCGTTCGTCGCGGAGGGCCGGTACCTGCCGACGCTGTGGGACGCGACAGCCGACCGGGCCACCCGGGCTCCGTACCGGGCCGCCCCGGACGGGTCGGTGCTGGTCGTCGACGGGGAGCTGCTGCTCGGTCGGTGGCTCGACGTGGACGTCGCCGTGCACCTCGCCGTCCGGGCGGCGACGCTCGCCCGTCGGCTCCCGCCCGACGAGCAGTGGCTCCTGCCGGCGTTCGCCCGGTACGCGGAGGAGACCGCCCCGGAGGAGGTCGCCGACGTCGTGGTGCGCGTCGACGACCCTCGTCGTCCGGCGCTCGTGGGTGTGACCGACGGGCTGTGACTGCCGGGGGCGACCCTGCCGTTGACGGCGCCCCTTCACGCGCGTAATCTCCGTGCACACAACGGACAGACCTCACGTGACACCGGGTCCTCCACCATATGACTTCGGTTCCGACCAGCATCCCTCAGCATCCTCAGCCGACGAGCCCGCCTCACTCCACGGAGGACGGGACACCAGCAGGGCCCGCGACGCTCGAAGGGGAGTGCCCATGGCCATCTACGGGACACCGGTCCGAACGGTCGACCACGACCTCGGTTGGGCGGCGACGCTGGTCGCCGCCGCAGTGCTCAGCGCGGTCGTCGCGTTCTGGGTACCCCTCGGCGGGGTGCTCGCCCCGCTCGTGCTCGTCCTGTCCCTGTGGCGGCTGCGCCACACCGGCGAGCTCGCCGTCAAGGCGTTCCTGTGGGCGGCCGTCGTCGCGTCCGCCACGGTGATGCTGCTGCTCGTCGTGGCGACGTTCGCGACGACGCGCTGAGCCAGCACTCCGACCCGGCCCGCTGAAGCGGCTCGCCGAGCCGTCCCGCCGAGCCGTCCCGCCGAGCCGTCCCGCCGACCTGCCGCGTCTGGCAGGCGCCGCCTCACCGCGACCGCGGTCGGGCGAACACGCCTCCGATGAAACCGAGGACGGCGCCGAGCCCCACGAGCGCGAGCCCCGTCCCGGGCGTCCCGGCCACCCCGGCCGCGATCGCGAGCAGGATCATGAGCACCGCGGCGATCCGGATGCCGCGACCGGTCGAGCTGTTGAGCCCGAACAGCATCGCGATGCCGAGCAGCAGCACGAGCACGGTGGACACGATGGTCGCTGCGGCGGGGATCGCCGCCTCGTCGCCCTCGGCCGCGCTGGTCGCGACGGCGACGACGCTGTCCGGGTCGATCATGGTGCCGAGCCACGGCAGGACGGCGCCGAACATGGCCAGCAGCGCGCCGAGCACCACGAGCCAGCGCTTCGCGACCGGCCGGCGGTCCGGCGACGTCTGGGTGAGCACCGCCTCGGCCTCGACGGCCGCCTTCCCGTCGCTCGCGGTGACGCGGAGATGGCGGGACGACGTGGTGCCGCCCCGGGGCGGCTCGCTGTCCACGGCGAGCCGCACGGTGGCGACCTGGCCGGGCGGCACGGCGACGTCGGGGGGCGTGAACGTGAGCCGGGCACGACCGAACTCGTCGGACCCGGTGAGGCGCACGCGCAGCACGTCGGTGCCCGCCCGGTTGTCCACGTGCACGCCGAACACCCCGTGGCGCTCCTGCGTGGCGAGGGTCGACGGCTCGACGCGCAGCCTCGCCGTCGTGATCGGCGCGGCACGGGACGCGACCTCGAGGACGCCGGACGCCTCGACCTCGACCGTGCCGTCGGTCGCGACGACGCTGAACGGGCGGCTCTGGGTCGTTCCCGGCGGCGGGGCGGCCGTGCGGAGCAGCGCGTGCACGGTCGTGACGCGGTGCGGACCGACCACGAGCCGGTCCTCGCCGAACGAGAACGACACCAGCCGCTGCGGGTCGCGCGCGCTGAGGGACAGCGCCACACCGACGGCGCTCGCCCGGTTGTCGATGACCACGTCGAACGCCACCGTCCTGTCGTCGGTCGTCTGCAGGTGGCTCGGCTCGAGCCGGACCACGACGGGGCGCCGCTCGGGCGGGGCCGCGGTGCGCTGCGTGATCGTCACGGTGGTGCTGACCCGGCCGGCGCCGTCGGCGCCACCGGTCCCGCCGGCGTCGGTGCCGCCGCCGTCGCCGCCCTCGCTCGCGGTCACGGTCACCTGACGGCTGACCTCCTGCCCGGCCTCCGGCTCGGGGGCGGTGAACCGCACGGTGGTCTCCACGGTCCCCCCGGCGGGCACGTCCACGACGGGCGGCAGGAACCCGACGCGGACGACGTCCTCCGGGTCGTGCGCGGACAGGACGTAGCGCCGGGGGAAGTTCGCGGCACGGTTGTCGAACGCGAGCATGAACGAGCCCTCGCCTGTGTCGTCGACGTGCACGAGCGCGGGCCGGCCCGACAGCGTCGGCGGTGGGCCGATCCGCGGCACGGTGAGCTGCACCGCGACCTCGACGAGCTTCGCCGGGTCGATCGACGAGCGGACCACGAGCGTGAGCGCGAGCTCCTGGGCGACGACGAGCACGCCGGGCCGGGTCGCGAACGTGACTGTCACCGTCCGGGTCTCGCCGGGCATGAGGTTGGCGTCCTCCTGCGTCACGACGAGCCACGGCGGCGGCGCGGCGGGGTGCACCACGATGCCGTCGACGATGTCGGACGCGTTCCGCAGCACGATCCCGAGCGTGCCCGGGGCCTGCGGGGTGACGAGCACGTCCGTGCGTTCGAGCAGGGCGACCGGGGTGGCCGCGCGTGGCTCGGTGCGCGGCTGCGGTGCGTGCTCGTCGGCGGTGGGCTGCTGCTCGGTGGGGTCCGAGGCGGCGCCGGACGTCGTGCCGCCCGGTGTGGCGCCGGCGGCCGGGTCGGCGCTCGTCGCGGGTCCGTGCTGCGCCTTGGGCGCGTCGCCCGTGCCGTCCCAGTCGAAGTACGTGTCGCACACGCGACAGAACGCCGCGTCCGGCGGGTTCGACGCACCGCACACGCCGCAGATGCGATCCGCCATCAGTCCCCCTCGTCGTCGCGAGAGCCCCGTCACCGCGAGCCTAGCCGCGTCGGGGTCACGGGACGTCCTGGGAGGAAGGAGCCCCGGGGCGCCCGCTGATACGTGGGACCGACCTCACGTTCCCGGGGTGCCGGACGTCTTCCTCGTGGGAGACGCCCGGCGCCGTGCCGGGATGTCGGAGGGGAGCGGGATGATGTCCGTCATGACGGCTGTCCGCACGGGGACCACGACGCACACGGTGGTCGACTCGGGGATGGGCCCGATCACGCTGGTCGGTGTGGACGGCGCCCTGTCGGCGCTGCTGCTGCCGTCGACGCGGCCGCGCAACCGCCCGGCGGACGGGGTGCTCGGCGAGCGGGACGACGCGTCGCTGGCGGAGGCGGCCCGGCAGCTCACCGAGTACCTGGCCGGTGAGCGGACGGTGTTCGACCTGTCGCTGCACCTGGTCGGCTCGGAGTTCCAGGTGCGCGTCTGGCGGGGGCTCCTGCGCATCCCGTACGGCGAGACCCGGTCGTACGGGGAGCTGGCCGTCGAGATCGGGCTGGACCCGCGCACGTCGTCCCGGGCGGTCGGGGCCGCGAACGGCGCCAACAAGATCGCGGTCGTCGTGCCGTGCCACCGCGTGATCGGTGCGGACGGGTCGCTCACCGGGTTCGCGGCGGGCGTCGAGCGCAAGCGCTTCCTGCTCGAGCTCGAGCGCGCGCCGGCCGGGGGAGCGGGCACGCTGTTCTGACCGGGGCCGGGGGCTACCCCGACCCCGGGCTCGCGGGCGCACCGGATGGTGGGTGCCCGCACGCCCGCACGAGGCTGGGATCACCGAGTCCGACCTGCGACGCAGGGGGAGCAGAGGAGATCTCATGAGCGACAGCACGCCCACCGCAACGCCCCGCACGACGGACCCGTCGGTACGACGTCGCCGGTTCCGGGGTGCCGCGATCCTGGCCGGCCTGTGCACGGTCGGGGTCGCAGGTGCCCTGGTGGCCGGCCCGGCGACCGCCGGCACCCGGCCCGCCCACGGTGGCTCGCACGACGTGGTCCAGGCTCAGCTCGACGGCCTGGTCGAGGACGTCGGGTTCCCCGGGGCCCTCGCGACGTACCAGGACGCCCGGGGTCGCAGCCACGACTACCGCTCGGGCGTCGGCGACCTCGCGACGGGCGCAGGGGTGCCGCTCGACGGCCAGGTGCGCATCGGCAGCAACAGCAAGACGTTCCTCGCCGTCGCGCTCCTGCAGCTCGTCGGCGAGGGGAAGGTCGACCTCGACGCGTCCGTCGAGACGTACCTGCCGGGCCTCGTGCACGGCGACGGCGTGGACGGGAACGCCATCACGGTGCGCCAGGTGCTGCAGCACCGCAGCGGCGTGCCGAACTACACCGAGACGATGGACCTCGACGCGACCCGGCACCAGTACGTCGAGCCGCGCGAGCTGCTCGACCTCGCCCTCACGCGGCCGGGCAGGCCTGCGGGTGCCGAGTTCGCGTACAGCAACACGAACTACGTGATCGCCGGCCTGGTCGTGCAGCGCGTGACCCACCGCCCGCTCGCCGAGGTCATCACCGACCGGGTCATCGAGCCGCTGCACCTGCGCGACACGTACGTGCCGGACCGCGGCGAGGAGGGCATCCGCGGCCGGCACCCCGAGGGCTACCACGCCTCCCCGCCCGGAGGTGAGCTCGTCGACTGGACCGAGCTCGACCCCGCGTTCGCGTGGGGCGCCGGCGACATCGTGTCCACGCCGAGCGACCTCAACGCGTTCTTCGCGGCGCTGGTCGGCGGCCGGCTGCTGCCGCCCGAGCTGCTCGCGCAGATGCAGGACACCGTCGAGGCGATGCCGGAGCTGGGCTGGCGCTACGGGCTCGGGCTGGCCAGCACGGCGCTGAGCTGCGGCGGCGTCGCGTGGGGGCACGGCGGGAGCATCCCCGGGTACGAGACCGGCGGGGGTGTCGGGCCGGACGGGCGGGCGGTGACGGTCGCCGTCACGGCGCTCCCGGGCGCACTGGCGGACCCCGACGCGGCGTTCGCGCGGATCAACGCCGCGGTCGACGCGGTGCTCTGCGCCTGACCGCGGGCCGGTCGTGGCGGCGGGACACCGCCGTCACGGCCGGCGCCTGTCCCGCCCCGGGTAGGCGGGTGACCACCGCCGGTAGCCGTCGACCAGCGTCACCGCGTCACCCGTGGCCACCGCGACGTCGGACCAGTCGACCAGGAACGTCCCCCGGTGTCGCCACCGCAGGAACCGGGCGAGCAGGGCCGGCGACCGCACGTCGGTCCGCTCGTAGCCGAGGAACGACGTCCCGGTCCGCGGGCTCACGAGCAGCGCGTGCACGCGTGGAGCGGCCAGCAGCCCCGTCACGGGTCCGTCGAGCACCAGCCGCACGTCCACGACGAAGCCCAGCGGACGCCCCGCACCGTCGTGCACGGGGGCGTCGAGCAGGTCACCCAGGATCATGGCGACCTCCCGGGATGCGGCCGATCACGTGGTCACGGACCCAGCGCTCGACCCACAGCACGTCGAGCTCCTCCCCGTGCACGCCGAGCCGCACGGTGGTCCCGACGTCGGTCACGTGGCGCCAGTCGATGCGGTGCAGGCGCGACGAGGGCGGGCGGCCGCCGAACACCCGCGTCGCGAGCACCGGGCCGGAGAGCAGCGCGGCGACGAGCACCGTGTCGTCCCCGGAGAGGGACGTCGAGCCCGGCGCGCCGAGCTCGAGGTCGTCGACCGTGGCGACGGGCCGGCCGTCGACGTCGAGCGTCTGCCGGTCGAGCAGGTGCAGGCGGGCGTCGAGCACCAGTCCGGCCGGCCGCGGCGCCTCGGGCAGCGCCTCGTCGTCGGGGAACGGCCGGGCGGACCGGCGCAGGCGAGGGCTCACGACCCGGCCCCCGTCACGATCATCAGCGGGATCGCCGCGAGCGACGCGGCGAGGATGACGACGAGGTACACGAGCGCCACCGCGTTCGTCGCGCGGCCGTTGACGTGCTCGCCCATGTACTCGGGGTCGTTGGCGACGAGCAGGATCGGCAGGTACGTCAGTGGCAGCGCGACGGCCGAGAACACCACCGAGAACTCCGTCACCTTGATCGGGTCCACGCTCGTCATCAGCACCCCCGTCGCCACGACGATCCCCACGATCATCGTCAGGTGGAACCGCGCCGCCTGCGCGGGCCGGCGGAACTTGCCCCACGACCAGCCGAAGAACTGCGCGAGCGTGTACCCGCTGGACAGGGACGTCTCGAGCGCCGCCCCCATCGTCGCGGCGACGATCCCGACGATGACGACGGCGAGGGCGAGCTTGCCGCCCGCCAGCGCGACGGGCAGCACGATCTGCGACAGCGACGACACCTCGACGTGCCGGGGCAGGAGCACGACGGCGGCGCACGCGGCGATGGCCACGGACAGCACGCCGCCGAACGGGAACCCGACCAGCACGTTGAGCCGCGACTGCCCGATGTCCTTCACCGTCCACCGCTCCTCGATCGCGCCCGACGAGAAGAAGAACACCTCGTACGGCGTCATCGCGGCCCCGAACAGCGCGATCGCGTAGTACCAGTACGACGCGTGACCCTCCTGCGACGGCACGGTCGGCTGGAGGGCCTGCGTGGCGAGCTCGCCCCACGGCGGGTGCAGGAGGAAGAGCGCGACGGCGAACACCACGAGCGTCAGCCCGAGCAGGCCCGTGACGTTCTCCATGATGCTGAACTTCGCCCGCCAGACGACGAGCCACACGGCCAGCGCCGCGACCGGGATCCACAGCCGTGGCTCGACGCTGCTCGCGAGCTGGAGGGCGAGCGCGATGCCGCCGATCTCCGCGGTGAGGGTCAGCAGGTTGATGAGGAACGACGCGGTGAGGTTGGCCCCCGCTGCCCGGGGCCCGAGGCGCTCGCGGATGATCTCGAACGTCGCCCGCCCGCTCACGGCGGCCACCCGCCCGGACATCTGGGCGAACAGGCAGATGCCGACCACGCCCACGGCCACGACCCACGCGAGCGACAGCCCGAACCGGGACCCCACGACCGCGTTCGTGACGAGGTCCCCGATGTCGAGGAACCCGCCGATCGCCGTGAGGATGCCCAGCGCGACCCCGAGCAGCCGCTTCACGCGTCCGCCGCCCGCTCGAGCCGGGTGCCGAGGTCGTCGAGCCGCTGGGCGCTCTCGTCGAGCGCCGCGCGCACGGTCGCGGCGTCGCCGACCCCGTTCGCCCAGTCGCGGGCCCGGGCCACGGCCACCGTCGCCTCGTTCACGGCGTCGAGGGCCTCGTCGCGCCACGCTGCCGCGCGGGGGCCGCCGGGGACCAGCGTGCTGACGGCGAAGGACGCGTCGGACAGCACGTGCACGGAGTCGTCGATCGTGGTGTCCACGACGGCCGCGGACGCCCGGTCGGTGCGCAGCAGCCGGGCGGCGAGCCGTGTCGTCTCGACCGCCGACGTCGCCTCGTCGACCGCCGCACCGAGCGTCCCGGCGTCGGACGCGGGCGTGGCCGACGAGCCCACCGCGCAGCCGGCGAGCACGCCGAGCGCGACGAGCGCAGGCAGGGCCCGGGTCCGCAGCATGGACGCATCGTCGCGCCCGGCCCCGAGGTCCGCACCACGAGCGAGCGGCCGTCATCCGGACGGGCGGACGTCCGGGCGGCGTGGACGGCGCGCACAGCAGATGCGCAGGTCGCGCTGCGGTGCCAGCGTGGACCGATGCGCACCCGACGGACGGCGGCCCGACAGCACGCACGGACGACGACCGGCGGACCCGGCCTTCCGGGGACCTCGACGCACCCGGCGGCGGTGGGCCGCCGATGAGGGTCGTCGTCGTCGGTGCGAGCGGCAACGTCGGGACGGCGCTCCTGCGCCGGTTCGCGGCCGACCCGACCGTGACGTCGGTGGTGGGGGTGGCGCGCAGGATCCCGCGCGGCGTGCCGCCGATGCCGTACCGGGTCGCGTCGTGGGTGTCCTGCGACGTCGGGGAGGGCGTGGCGGACGAGCCGGTCGTCGACTACCTGACGGACGTGTTCGCGGGGGCCGACGCGGTGGTGCACCTCGCGTGGGCGGTCCGGCCGAGCCACGACCGTCGGCGGCTCTTCGACGTCAACGTGTCCGGCACGCGCCGCGTCCTCGCGGCGGTGGTGCGCGCGGGGGTGCCGCACGTCGTGGCCGCGTCGTCCGTGGGGGCGTACTCGCCGGCGCCGGACGATGTGCCGCGGTCCGAGGGTTGGCCGACCGACGGCGTGCGGTCGTCGTCGTACTCGGTGCACAAGGCGGCCCAGGAGCGTCTGCTCGACGAGACGGAGGTGACGCACCCGGGCCTGGTGGTCGCCCGGTTGCGACCCGCGCTCGTGTTCCAGCGCTCGGCGGGCAACGAGGTCGCCCGGAGCTTCCTCGGGCCGCTCGTGCCCCGGTCGCTCCTCGACGGCCGGTTGCCGGTCCTGCCGTGGCCCACCGGTCTGCGTCTGCAGGCCGTCCACGCCGACGACCTGGCCGACGCCTACCGCGAGGCCGTCGTACGGCGCGTGCGTGGGCCGTTCAACGTGGCCGCCCCGGAGGTGCTGCGCGCGGAGGACGTGGCGGACCTGCTCGGCGCCGGCGCCGTCCGTGAGGTCGCACCGCGGACCGCCCGCGCCGCCGTCGCCGCCGCCTGGCACGCCCGGCTGCTCCCCGTCGGGCCGGGCTGGCTGGACATGGCGCTGGCCGCGCCGGTCCTGGACACGGCCCGCGCCGGACGGGAGCTCGACTGGCGGCCGCGCCGGAGCGCCGCTGACGCGGTCCGAGAGGTCGTCGAGGGCATCGTCGCGGGCGACGGCACCGCGAGCCCGCCGCTGCGGCCGAGGCGGCCGCACCCGTGAGCACTGTTGACCCCGGTGGGGACCGACCCGCAAGGTCGTCGCATGGCTGACCCGACGCCCGCCGACCGGCACGTCTACGGCGACCCTCTCGCACCCGTGACCGTGCTCGAGTACGGCGACCTGGAGTGCCCGTACTGCCGCGCCGCCGACCCCGTGCTGCGCGAGCTCGTCGACACCTCCTCCGGCCGCGTGCGGCTCGTGTGGCGGCACTTCCCGCTGTTCGAGGTGCACCCGCACGCGCTCACGGCCGCGCTCGCGTCGGAGGCCGCCGCGGCGCACGGGCTGTTCTGGGAGATGCACGACGACCTGATGAGCCACCAGGACCGTCTGGCGGACCGGGACCTGCGGGCGGCGGCCCGCTCGCTCGGGCTCGACCCCGACGAGGTCGCCGGTGACGCGGCGCAGCGGTTCGCCCGGGCCGTCCAGGACGACTACACGGCGGGCGTCGCGGCGGGCGTGACGGGCACGCCGACGATCTTCGTCGGGGGCGTGCGGTACACCGGTCGTCCGGACGTGCGCCGGCTGCGCGAGGCCGTGGACCTCGTGACGACGGACGTGGTCCCCGGCGGGTGAGGCACGATGGTCCGATGACCTCCGACGTCCTCAGGACCGCACTCGTCACCGGCGCCGGGAGGGGGATCGGCCGCGGTGTGGCGCTCGGCCTGGCCGCGGCCGGGTACGCGGTGGGGCTCGTCGGACGGACCCGCAGCCATCTCGACGCGGTCGCCGACGAGGCGCGCGACCTCGGCGTCCCGGTCTCCGTGGCCGCGGCCGACCTGGTGGACGTGACCGCGGTCCTCGACGCCGTGGCGCGCGTCGAGGCGGACCTCGGGGGGATCGGCCTGCTCGTGAACAACGCAGGCGTCCTGGAGCGTGAGGAGGTGCCGTTCGGCGACGACGACGTCGACGACATGTGGCGCGTCATCGAGACGAACGTCCGCGGCCCGATGCTCGTCACGCACGCCGTGCTGCCCGGCATGCTGGCCCGCGGCGGCGGCCGGGTCCTCAACGTGAACTCGGGCTCGGGCCACCACCGCGGCACCTCGTACACGGGTTACGGCATCAGCAAGGGGGCGCTCGCGCGGTTCACGACGCTGCTCGACGCCCAGTACCGCGACCGGGGCATCCGGGTGCTCGACCTGGCCCCCGGGGTCGTCGTCACGGACATGACGACCGGCATGCCCCTGCACGCCGGGCGCACCGAGTGGACGCCCGTCGAGCAGGTCGCCGAGCTGGTCCGGGCGTTCGGGGACGGCGAGCTCGACGACCTGTCGGGCCGGTTCGTGCGGGCCGGCGCCGACACCGTCGCGTCGCTCGTCGCGGCCGCACCCCGGATCGTCGAGCAGGACGCCCGGCGGCTCAGCCTGGCGACGTTCGGACCCGACGACCCGCTCGGGTGAGGCGCGGCGCCTGGCGGATCGCGTGCCACCGGGCCACCATCGGGCGATGGACCTGTCGCCGATCCGGTTCGAGTACCACCTGCGCTGCGAGCCGGGCCCCGCGTTCGACGTGTACGTCCAGCAGATCGGCCGCTGGTGGCACCCGGACTACTCGCCGGATCCGGCGGGGTTCCGCGGCGCGACCATCGAGCCGTGGGTCGGCGGGCGCGTGCTGCTGGAGGACGCCACGCGCGGCGCGATCCCGTGGGGCGAGGTGCTCGAGGTGAGCGGAGCCTCCCGGCTGGTGCACTCCTCGACGCTCGGCCAGACGCGGGAGCACCCGTCGAGGATCACCGTCACGTTCGAGGTGCAGGACGAGGGCGGCACGCTGATGACGTTCGAGCACGGCGGCTGGACCCAGGAGAACGCGACGGACCGCGTGAAGTTCACCGAGTGGCCGCTCATCCTCGACCGGTTCGCGGCGCTCGCGGACGGCGCCTGACCGCTAGACGGGTGCGCGCCACGGCGGCGGTGGCAGCGCCGGCGGGGGACCGACCGACGCGGGGGAGCACAGCGGCAGCTTCTCGCCGAGCCACCTCAGCAGCACGGACCCGAGCACCGCGGCCGTGAGCGACCCGGCGAGGATGCCGATCTTCGCCTCGGACAGCTGTGCGGGGTCGTCGAACGCGAGGCCCGCGATGAACAGCGAGATCGTGAACCCGATCCCGGCCAGCACGGCACCGCCGAGCAGGTGCCCGTACCGCACGCGCCCGGGCAGCTCGCCGAGCCCGAGCCGGATCGCGAGCGTCGACGCGCCCGTGATGCCGATCGCGTTGCCGAGGACGAGCGCGACGGCGACCCCGATCGAGATCCGCGAGTGGACGGCCGCGCCGAGGGTCTCGGCGTCGAGCCGGATGCCCGCGTTGGCGAGGCCGAACAGCGGCACGACGACGAACGCGCTCCACGGGTGCAGCACGCGCTGGAGCCGGTCGCTCGTCGGGACCGCGGCCCGGGCGGCGAGCTCGGCGAGGTGCTCCCGCTCGGCGGTCGTGTCGTCGACCAGGTCGCCCGCGTAGGCGGGCACGGCCTCGACCTGCTCGCGCTGGGGCACGGTCGCGGGGACCAGGAGCCCGACGAGCACCCCGGCGAGCGTCGCGTGCACGCCGGACGCCTGCACGGCGAGCCACAGCAGCAGGCCGGCGAGCACGTACGGTGCGAGCTGCCACACCCGCAGCCACCGCATCACGAGCATCCCGACGACGACCAGGCCGGCCCCGGCGAGGGCGAGCCCGTCGACGTCGTCCGTGTAGAAGACGGCCATCACGGTGATCGCGCCGATGTCGTCGACGATCGCGAGGGTCAGCAGGAACAGCCGCAGCCGGTCCGGGCACGCCGGCCCGAACAGCGCGAGGATGCCGACGAGGAACGCGGTGTCGGTCGACATCACGACGCCCCACCCGTGCGCCGCGTCGGTGCCGCCGTTGAACGCCAGGTAGATCAGCACGGGCACGAGCAGCCCACCGAGCGCGCCGAGCGCGGGGACGGCCACGGTCCGCTTGTCACGCAGCTCGCCGCTGGTGGCCTCGCGGCTGATCTCGAGCCCGACGACCGCGAAGAAGACCGCCATCGCCGCGTCGTTGACCCAGTGCTGCAGGTCGAGGTCGAGGCTCCAGCCGCCGATGTGGAGGCCCGCGGTGGTGGTCCAGAGCTCGTCGTACGAGGCGCTCCACGGCGAGTTGGCCCATACGAGGGCGACGACGGTCGCGGCGAGCAGCACGACGGCGCTGCCGGCCTCGGTGGCGAGGAAGTCACGGACAGCGGGGTTCAGACCGGGCACGCGCACGCGCAGCGCAGGGCCGGGGGTGGTGGGGGGCGCCGCCATGCGGTCCAACGTCGCAGGTCAGCGGCCGGTGTGCAACGCCGGTTCGCCCCCGGCGGATCGTGTCCTCAGATGTGCTTCTCCGGGTCTCCGCGCAGAGCGGCCACGTGGTCCGGCACGTACGTCGACAGCTCGCGCGGCGGTCGCACGTAGCCGCTCGACGGGGCCGGGCGGTCCGGCAGGACGACCTTCTCGTGCGGGACGTCCGTGTACGGGATGGTCGACAGGAGGTGGCTGATCATGTTGAGGCGGGCGGCCTTCTTCACGTCCGACTCGACGATGTACCACGGGCACGCCGGCACGTCGGTGTGCACCAGCATCTCGTCCTTGGCTCGCGAGTAGTCCTCCCACCGGCTGATGGACTCCAGGTCCATCGGGCTCAGCTTCCACTGCCGCACCGGGTCGTTGAGCCGCGACCGGAACCGCTTGAGCTGCTCCTCGTCCGACACGGAGAACCAGTACTTGCGCAGCAGGATCCCGTCCTCGACGAGCATCTGCTCGAAGATCGGCGTCTGCCGCATGAACCGGCTGTACTCCTGCGGGGTGCAGAAGCCCATCACCTTCTCGACGCCCGCGCGGTTGTACCAGGAACGGTCGAACAGCACGATCTCGCCCGCAGCGGGGAGGTGCGACACGTACCGCTGGTAGTACCACTCGGTCTTCTCGCGCTCGGTGGGCGTCGGCAGCGCGGCGATGCGGGCGACGCGGGGGCTGAGGTACTCGGTGATCCGCTTGATCGTGCCGCCCTTGCCGGCGGCGTCGCGACCCTCGAACAGGATGACGATCCGCGCGCCCGTGGCCTGGGCCCACAGCTGGACCTTCACGAGCTCCGCCTGCATCCGGAAGAGCTCGGCCTCGTAGACGTCGTTCGAGACCTTGTTCTTCTTCTGCTTCTTGTCCTGCTTCGCCTTCGCCATGACCGGACGTTACCGCTGGTGAGGCGGTCGCGCGGGGCGGACGGCGAACCTCCTCACGTGCGGCTGGACCGATGCCTTTCCGACGCTTCTGCGGGCTAGGATCTCCGTTCGTGACGCACTATCGGATCAGTGAGGCGGCCTCGCTCCTCGGCGTGAGCGACGACACCGTCCGGCGGTGGGTCGACGCGGGCACGCTGGCGGCCTCGGCGGACGAGTCCGGCCGGCAGGTCGTCGAGGGCGCGGCGCTCGCGGCGGTCGCCGTGGACCGCGCCCGCACGCCGGACGACGACGCCGCCGGCACCAGCTCGGCCCGCAACCGTTTCGCGGGCATCGTCACCGCGCTGACCCTCGACACGGTGATGGCGCAGGTCGAGCTGCAGTGCGGGCCGTTCCGGGTGGTCTCGCTCATGTCGAGCGAGGCCGTGCGGGAGCTCGGCCTCGAGGTGGGGTCGAGGGCGACGGCCGTCGTCAAGGCGACGACGGTCCTGGTGGAGACCCCGAGAGGACACAGATGAGGCACGGCACGACGACGGCACGGCGCCGGCCGGGGCGGCGCGGCGCGGCGCTCGGCGCACTGGTGGTCGCCGCGACGGTGGTGCTCGCGGCGTGCTCGGACGGCACCGACGGACCGGCCGAGCCGGGTCCGACGGCTGCCCCGACCTCCGCCGGACCGGAGCTGTCCGGGCACCTCTCGGTGTTCGCCGCCGCGTCGTTGCAGGGCGTGTTCGACGACCTCGCGACGACGTTCGAGGAGCGGCACCCGAGCGTCACGGTGGACCCGATCACGTACGACGGCTCGTCGACCCTCGCCACGCAGCTCGTCGAGGGCGCCTCCGCGGACGTGCTCGCCACGGCCGACGAGAAGAACATGACGACGGTCGCCGACGCGGGACTCGTCCAGGGCGCGCCGAGAGTGTTCACGACGAACACGCTGCAGGTCGTCGTCCCGGCCGGGAACCCGGAGGGCGTCACCTCGCTCGCCGACCTCGCCACGCTCGCGTCGTCGGGCGGCACGGTCGTGCTGTGCGCCCCCGAGGTGCCGTGCGGGTCCGCCGCCCACAAGGCGCTCGACGCCGCCGGGGTCACGTTCACGCCCGCCAGCGAGGAGCAGAACGTCAAGGCGGTGCTCACCAAGGTCCAGACGGGCGACGCCGACGCGGGGATCGTCTACCGCACGGACGTGCTCGCCGCGGGACCCGACGTCGACGGTGTGGACTTCCCCGAGGCGGCCTCCGCCGTGAACGCGTACCCGATCGCCGTGCTCGCGGAGCCGGCGCGGACGCACGACGAGGCCGTCGCGCAGGCTTTCGTCGACCTGGTGATGTCCGACGAGGGGCAGCGCGTGCTCGCGTCGCACGGGTTCGTCGCGCCGTGACGGCCCGATGACCGAGCCGCGCGACCGCCACGGCGTCCCGCGGCTGCTCTGGGCCCCCGCCGGGCTCGCCCTCGGACTGCTCGTCATGCCGATCGTCGCGCTCCTCGTGCGGGCGGACTGGCAGTCGCTCCCGTCCGACGTGACCTCGGCTGCGGCCGTGTCCGCGCTCACCCTGTCGCTCGTGACGTCGACGATCGCGACCGGGGTGTGCCTCGTGCTCGGGGTGCCGCTCGCCGTCGTCATGGCCCGCTCGCGCGGCTGGACGTCCGACGTGCTGCGCGCGCTCGTCACGCTGCCGCTGGTCCTCCCGCCGACCGTCGGCGGGATCGCCCTGCTGTTCCTGCTCGGCCGACGCGGGCTGATCGGCCACTCGCTGGACCTGTGGTTCGGCATCCGGCTGCCGTTCACCACCACCGCCGTGGTCATCGCGCAGGCGTTCGTCGCGATGCCGTTCCTCGTGCTCGGCGTCGAGGGCGCGCTGCGCACCGCCGGGACACGCTACGAGACCGTCGCGGCCACGCTCGGCGCCGGCCGGTGGACCGTGCTGCGGCGCATCACCTTGCCGCTCGTGCTGCCCGGCCTCGTGAGCGGCACCGTCCTGTGCTTCGCCCGCGCGCTGGGGGAGTTCGGTGCGACCGCCCTGTTCGCGGGCAACGCCCCGGGCGTGACGCGCACCATGCCGCTCGCGATCTACTCCGCGTTCAACGGGGCCGGGGTCAGCCAGGGGACCGCCGTGGCGCTGTCCCTGCTGCTCGTCGCCGCCGCGGCGGCCGTTCTGCTGGCGGCGCGCGCCTGGCGACCCGGGGGTGCGACATGACCCTGGTCGTCGACGTCCGCGTGCGGCGCGGGGTGTTCGCCCTCGACGTCGCGCTCTCCGCCCGTCCGGGTGAGGTCGTCGCCGTGCTCGGCCCCAACGGTGCGGGCAAGTCCACGCTGCTCGACGTGGTCGGCGGGCTGCTCCTCCCCGTGGACGGGACCGTGCGGGTGGGGTCGCGCGTGCTGACCTCCGTCGGGCCGTCCGCGCGCGTGCACGTCCGGCCGGACCGGCGGTCCGTCGGGCTGCTCGGTCAGGACCCGCTGGTGTTCCCGCACCTGGACGCCCGCGAGAACGTCGCGTTCGGACCCCGCGCCGCCGGGACGGCCGCCGCGCCCGCGCGCGCCGCAGCCTCCGCGTGGCTGGAGGCCGTCGGGCTCACCGGGCTCGGCGACCGCCGACCTCGCTCGCTGTCCGGTGGCCAGCGACAACGCGTCGCCCTCGCGCGAGCGCTCGCCGCCGAGCCTGCCGCGCTGCTCCTCGACGAGCCGTTCGCGCAGCTCGACGTCCGCACCGCCGCCGAGCTGCGCGACGTCGTGCGCGACCAGGTCCGCCGCACCGGCACCCCGACCGTCCTCGTCACGCACTCCGTGCTCGACGCGCTGACCCTCGCCGACGAGGTCGTGGTCCTCGACCACGGCACCGTCGTGGAACGGGGCCGGCCGCTCGAGGTGCTCACCGACCCGGCGCACCCGTTCACGGCGGCGCTCGCGGGGGTGAACCTGCTGGTCGGCGAGGTGGTCCGCGACGGGTCCGGGGCCGCGCTCGCCGCGCCCGACGGGCTGCTCGTCCCGTGCCGGACGGACCTGGCAGCCGGGACCCTCGCGCAGGTGTCCTTCCCGCCGACGGCGGTCGAGGTCGCCGCGCCGGGGGCCGCCGACGGGCCGGACGACCGGGTGGTGTGGCACGCCCACGTCGTCGACCTCGAGGCCGGGACCACCGGGCTGCGGGTCCGGACGACCGGAGACGTGCTCGTCGACGTCCCTCCCGCGCTCGTCGGGCGCGTGGACCTGCAGGTGGGAGCCCTCGTGAGGCTCTCCGTGCCGGTCGGGTCGATGCGCGTCCGGCGCGCCCCGGCGGCTCGCCGCTGAACGGTCGCCGAACCGGTGCCCGCGGCGACACCTCACAGCGGGCTGACGGGGGCCGTGCGCGAAAGGTTCCACCCGCGCAACGCCACCGACCGGCCGGTCGAAACATCGGCTCCCTAGCGTCGCCGTTGTCCGAGCCCCCACCCGATCTGCCGGAGGTCCCCATGGCGACACCGCTCGTGACCCCCGACGCCGCCACGGCGTCCCCCCTCGTCGACGCGCCCGTCGCGTCGGGTCAGCTCACCACCCGTCCCGGCCGTTGGATCGACGGCTGGAACCCCGAGGACGAGGGCCAGTGGTCCTCCGCCGGGAAGGCCATCGCCCGCCGCAACCTCGGCCTGTCCGTGTTCGCCGAGTTCCTCGGCTTCGGGGTCTGGGCGCTGTGGAGCATCGTCGTGCCACAGCTCGCGTCGGTCGGCTTCGCCCTCACCGTCGACCAGCAGTTCTGGCTCATCGCGCTGCCCATCCTCGTGGGCGCCACGCTGCGCATCCCCTACACGTTCGCGGTCCCGGTCTTCGGCGGCCGCAACTGGACCATCGTGTCCGCGCTCCTGCTGCTCGTCCCGACCGTCTCGCTCGCGGTCGTCGTGCAGAACCCCGACACGTCGTTCGGCGTGCTGCTCGGCGTCGCGGCGCTCGCCGGTGTCGGCGGCGGCAACTTCGCGTCGTCGATGGCGAACATCTCGTTCTTCTACCCCGACAAGGAGAAGGGCCGCGCGCTCGGCTTCAACGCCGCCGGCGGCAACATCGGCACCGCGGCCGTGCAGATCGCCGTGCCGCTGATCATCGTCGGTGCCGCGGGCGTGCAGCTCGAGCGGGCCGGGCTCATGTTCGTGCCGCTCGTGCTCGTCGCCGCTCTGCTGGCCTGGCGGTTCATGGACAACCTGTCCAACGCGAAGGCCGACCCGCGCTCCTACGGTGCGGCCACGCGGGTCAAGCACACCTGGATCATCTCGTTCGTCTACATCGGCACCTTCGGCTCGTTCATCGGCTTCGCCGGGGCGTTCCCGACGCTGCTGAAGAACCAGTTCCCCGAGGTCACGGTCTCCATCGCCTTCCTCGGCGCGCTCGTCGGGTCGGTGGCCCGCCCGCTCGGCGGCATCCTCGCCGACAAGCTCGGCGGCTCCCGCGTGACGATCGGCGCCTTCACCGTCATGGGCATCGGCACGGTGTGCGCGATCTTCGCCCTGCGGGCCCACTCGTTCGGCGCGTTCCTCGCGTCGTTCCTCGTGCTGTTCGTCGCGACGGGCGCCGGCAACGGCTCCGTGTACCGGATGATCCCCGCCGTGTTCCGGCACGGCGCCACCGACGCCGAGGACAAGGCGCGTCGCGCCAAGGCCGCCGCCGGGTGCCTCGGCATCGCCGGTGCGATCGGGGCGTTCGGCGGGTTCCTCGTGCCGCGCGGCTTCGCCGTGTCGACGACGGCGACCGGCAACATCCAGGCGGCGCTCTGGGTGATCGTCGGGCTCTACGCGGTGATGTCGCTGACCGTGTGGGCCGTATACCAGCGGCGCGGCTCGGCGTTCGGGTCGACCGTCATCTGACGGACGGCCCGTCTGGTCTCCGGTGCGGCGGTGCCCCTCGTCCGGGTGCCGTCGCACCGGTCCGTCAGCGGACCGTGACGCCCACGTTGTCGTAGCCCGTCGCGCCGTCGGGGATCTCGCCCTGGTTGACGCCCGTCTGCGGGCCGTCCGCGTCGAACGCCCGCACGTACAGCCGGTGGTCGCCGCTGCCCGCCGCCGGCCACGTCCACGACCACTGCCGCCACGAGTCGATGCCGCCGTCCGCGGCGAGCGTCGCGTCGTTCCACGGTCCGTCGTCCACCCGCACCTGCACCTGCGTGACGCCGCGGTGCTGCGCCCAGGCGGTCCCGGCGACGACGACGTCGCCCGGGTCGACGTCCGTGCCGGGCCGGGGGACCTCGATGCGCGACTGGGTCTTGATCGGTCCCTTCTCCGACCAGCCGCGATCCGTCCAGTAGGCCGTCGCGTCCGCGAACCGGGTGACCTCCAGGTCCACGACCCACTTCGTCGCCGACACGTACCCGTAGAGCCCCGGCACCACCATCCGCACGGGGAACCCGTGCTCGATCGGGAGCGGCTCCCCGTCCATGCCGATCGCGAGCAGCGAGTCCCGGCCGTCCGTCAGTGCCTCGAGCGGCGTCGACGCGGTGAAACCGTCCGCGCTCGTCGACAGGACCATGTCGGCGTCCGCGTGCGGCTTCGCCCGCGCCATGACCTGCTGCAACGGCAGACCCAGCCACTTCTGGTTCCCGATGAGGTCGCCGCCCACCGGGTTCGACACGCAGCACAGCGTCACCCACGCCTCCACGAGGTCGCTCGCGACGAGCTCGGCCCAGGTCATCGTGAACGGGCTGTCGACGAGGCCGTGGACCTTGAGCGTCCACGTGTCCGGGTCCACCTGCGGGACCACCAGGGCGGTGTCGATCCGGTAGAACTCGCCCGGGGGCGTCTCCCACGGGCCCACCCCGTCGACGCCGACGTCGACCCCTGCCGGGACCGGCGGCGCGCTCGTCGTGGCGCCCGGGAGGCGGACGGCGGCCCTCGCCGTCGTCGCCCCTCGCGTCGCAGCCGTCAGCGCGCGCCCGACGAGCACCGCGACGAACCCGGCCCCCGCCGCGACCGCCCCGGCCTGCAGGAACCCGCGCCGCGTCGTGCCGGGTCTGGTGCTCGCGGTGCGCGCGGCCTGCTCGTCGGGCGCGGGGATCCGCCGGATCAGCTCCCGCAGGGTCAGCAGCCCCGCGATCGTCCCGACCACGCTCGGCGCGCCCGCCAGCACACCGGCGTCCGGGCGCCCGTTCGCGGCGAGTGCGGCGACGGCACCCAGCACGACGACGAGCGTCGCGCCCCACGCCCACCTCCGAGCCGCCAGGACCCCGGCGAGGGCGCACAGCGCCGCGAGCACCAGAAGCTCACCGAGCCGCAGGACCGCCTTGTCGTTCGTCCCGAACGTCGAGGCGGCGAAGTCCTTCAGCCACGCGGGCGTCGCGTCGACGAACGCCGCGCCCACCGCGTTGAGCGGGTCCGACGACGGGCCGGTGAAGATCGCGACGAGCGCCCCGACCCCGACCGTCACGAAGCCCGCAGCCAGACCGGCCAGCGCGGACAGCCACGTCCAGGTCCGCCGCGTCATGCCCGCTCCGTCCGCCGTGCGCTCGTCGTCCGGGCCATCGTGCGCCCTCATGCTGAGGAACGCCGCAGGTGGGTGGGGCGATTCCGCTGACGGCTACGCGAGTCCGCCCTCGTCGAGGCACGACGGCCCGCCCACTTCCGTGGAAGGGGCGGGCCGTCGGACGAGCGAGGTCAGTTCGAGACTGCTGCGTGCCCGTTGTGCGACGCCGTGGGCGACGACGGCGCGGCCAGCTGCGAGACGAGCTGCGTCACGTCGAGGCCGGTGGTGGCCTTCACGATCTCCTGGAGCTGCGTGAAGTTGTTCGCGACCGCCCTCGGCAGCGCGGACGCACCGTCGGTCGAGAGGACCGTCAGGGTGTCGATGTTGCCCATCGGCGCCGCGAGCTCGCGGGCGATCTGGGGGAGGACCTCGAGCAGGCGGTCGGTGATGGCGGCCGAGTTGAACTGCTCGTACGCGGCCGCACGCTTCTGGAGCGCCTCGGCGTCGGCCGACCCCTCCGCGAGGGTCGCCGCGGCTCGGGCCTCACCCTCGAGGCGGGTCGCCTCGGCGGCCGCCTTGCGCAGCGCCAGCTCACCGGCGGCACGCTGCTCTGCCTCCAGCCGCGCGCCCTCGGCCTGCTTGATCGCCGTGGTCCGGCGCGCCTCGGCCTCCTGCTCGGCCTGGTAGCGCGCGGCGTCGGCAGGACGGCGGACCGTCGTGTCGAGCTCGCGCTCGGTCAGCGCGGCCTGCCGCTCGGCGACGAGCTCCTGTTGCGTGAGGATCTCCTGCTGACGGGCCGCGACCTCGAGCGGGCCGGCCGCCGCGGACTGGGCCGTCGCGCGGTCCGTCTCGGCCTTGATCTCCGACTCCCGCAGCTGCAGGGCGCGCTGGTAGTTCGCGACGTCGGTGGCGACCTCGACGCGCTTCTGCTCCGACAGCCGCCGGGCTTCCGCCTCGGCGATCTCGGCCTGGCGGCGGATCTCGGCGGCCGACGCGCGGCCCATGTCCTGGATGTACGTGCCGGCGTGGTCGCCGACCTCCTGGATGTGGAAGGTGTCGAGCTTGAGGCCCTGCTCCGAGAGCGACGTCGTCACGTTCTCGAGGACCTTCTGCGCGAACGACTCGCGGTCGCGGATGACCTGCTCGACCGTCAGCTGCCCGACGATCGCGCGCAGCGCACCGGAGAGCTCGTTCGTCACGAAGTTGTCGATCTCCTCCTGCTGCGCACCGAACCGCTGCGCGGCGGCGCGGATCGCGACGTCGTCGTTGTTGACCTTGATCGCCGCGACCCCGCGCACGTTCAGCGCGATGCCCTGCGACGACGGGGCGCCGTTGACCTCGACCGTGATCCGGCGCGACGACATGTCGAGCACGGAGAGCTGCTGCACCAGCGGGAACACGAACACGCCACCACCGGTGACGACCTTCTGCCCGGACAGGTCGCCCGACGTCTTGCCGCGCCGCCCGGTGACGATGAACGCCTCGTTGGGCTTGGCCACGCGGTACCGCTTGGCGATCGCGAGAGCCACGATGACGACGACCAGGACAAGACCGACGATGCCCAGGATGGGCGAGTTTGCGTCGAGCACGGAACTCCTTCTTCTCTCAGTGGGAGGGGGACGGCGGAAGGCGGGTCAGCCCTCGCGGACGACCTTGACGACACCCGGGCCCAGCACGGTCGCGATGCGCACCGTGGAACCGTTCGCGATCGGCTCACCCGCGCGCGCCGCGATCGACGTGCTCTGCCCGGCCAGCACGAGATGCACCTGCCCCATGCCGTCGGCAGGGATCGACGTCGTCACGGTGGCGACCTGGTCGACGTAGTCGGACGCGGAGAGCTGGTGCGCGGTCGGCGAGTTCGCCAGCCCACGGGTCACGAAAGACGCCCCGGCCCCGACGAGCGCACCCGCGCCGACACCCGCGAGGGCGGCCACGAGCATCGAGACGTCCGTCGAGCCCAGCAGGATCGCGCCGGTCAGCCCGAACGTGGCCAGGAACGACAGCACCACCTCGGACGACAGGACACCGTCACCGATCCCGAGCGCGTCGATCGGCCCGTCCAGGAAGCCGCCGATCAGGACGGTCAGCAGCAGTAGCGCCAGGGCAACACCGGCGATGGTCAGGAAGATCAGCACGCTCACCCCAGGGGACTCACCGCGGAGACGGTCTCCGCCCGCACGCCGACGTGCCGGTCAGCCCTTCACGCTCTGGTCCGACACCGCGCACGGCACCCGTGCGGATCGGGGTAACCGTAGCGGCCACCCCAGGCCGCCCACGTCGGTTTCACACAGATGCGCGGGGTGGATCGGATCAGAGGTCGGGCGAGCCGATCGACGCGGGGACGTTCGCCGCGTGGCCCGCGTCCTTGAGCGCCTGCCGGACCCGCTCCGCGGCCGCGTCGAGCTCGGCGGCCGGGACGTCGGTCCGTGCGTTCCGGAACGACAGGCTGGCCTCGTCCCACGCCGGCAGGACGTGCAGGTGCAGGTGCGGCACCTCGAACCCGGCGACCAGCAGCGCCGCCCGCGGGGCGTCCCACGCCGCCTGCTGCGCCTGGCCGACGACCTTCGCGACCCTTGTCAGGTGGGCCAGGAGGTCGTCGTCCGCCTCCGTGTACTGGACGACCTCGGCGCGGGGGACCACGAGCGTGTGCCCGTCGGTGATCGGGGCGATCGTCGCGAACGCGACCACGGTGTCGTCCGCCCAGACGAACCGGCCGGGGATCTCGCCGTCGATGATCTTGGTGAAGAGCGTGGCCATGCCGCCACGGTAGCCGGAGGTCCTCGGCACCCGCCGCCAGGGGGACAGACCGACGTGGCCTTCGCGACCAGTTACTCGCGCTCGGCCGGCTTCGGCAGGAGGCGGTGTCGACGACGATCGCTCGAGATCGGTCTCTCGTGGTGCCGAGCGCCCGGGCAGCCCGAGAGCCGGACCGCCGAGCCCGACCGTCGCCGACAGCCAGGACGACACGAGGTCGCTGACGTTCTTCGTCGTCATGGCCTCTCCCGGTGGTGTCACCGCGACGTCGCGACCGACCCCTGCGACCCCGCCAGCGCGTCCTTCAGCTTGATCCGCCCGCCGGAGTGCAGCACCGCGTTCGAGTACACCCGCCCCGCGAACCACACGAGCACGGGGATCAGCACCAGGCACAGCCCGGCGGCGAGCAGCACCTCCCACAGGGCCACGGCATCGAGGGCGATGCGGATCGGCATGAGGAACGGCGAGAAGAACGGCACGAACGACAGCCACACGATGAGCGGGTTGTCGGGGTCCCAGGGCGCGATGGAGATGCCGATGATGTACGGGATGATCATCAGCCCGATCACGGGCGAGATCACCGACCCGACGTCCTCCTGCCGGGACACGAGCGAGGCGAGCGCGGCGAGGATCAGCGCGTACATCGCGAACCCGATGGCGAACCAGATGATCGCCCACACGGCGGTCACACCGAGGTTGAGAGTCGAGGAGTCGACGAGGCCGAAGGCCAGTGCCGTCCCCACGCCGGACGCGACGACGGCGACGATCTGGATGAGGCCGATGGCGCCGATGCCGAGGACCTTGCCGGCCATGAGCTGCCAGGGCCGGACGGTGGCGAGGAGCAGCTCGACGACGCGGCTGGACTTCTCCTCGACGACTCCCTGGGCGACGAGCTGTCCGGCGGTCATGAGCGAGATGAACAGCAGGATCCCGGCGATGTAGCCGGCGATGATCTGCGCGCCGTCGACGTCGGGGGCGGGCTCCAGCGACGTGACGACGGGCTCGGCGGACGCGATGTCGGCGGCGACGGCGGCCGGGTCGCCGCCCAGGTCGGTGATCGCCGAGCCGAGGGCGAGCTGCTGCGCGAGCGGACCGAACACCGCGGTCCCGGTGTCGCCGAGCGTCTGCTTCACCTCCACCGTGAGCTCGGGCGAGGTGGACGTGACGAGCGCGTCGAGGTCGCCGGACGTCACGAGGGCTCGCCCGGCGGCCTCGGACTCCACCTCCTGCGTCTCGATCGTCACGCCGACGGCCTTGCCGGTGGCGACGAGCTGGTCGGCGACGCCCGCGGCCTGCGACGTGAGGCCGACCTGCTGCGGGGGAGTCTCGCGGTCGGCGAGCAGCCCGGCGGCGACGCCGCCGAGCACGACGGCCGCGACGAGCGCGATCGTCGTCCAGACGAACGCCTTGGACGTGAGGCGGAACCGGATCTCACGGCCGGCGATCATGCGGATCGCGGCACCGGAGCTGATCTCGAGGGAGCCGGGGGTGCTCATGCCGACACCTCCTCGAGCTCGGGGGACGGGGTCGCCTCGGTCGTGACGACGTGCCGGTACAGCTCGACGAGCGTGGGCCGCTGGCGGGCGAACTCGCGCACCGGTCCGGCGGCGAGCGCGGCGCGCAGGAGCTCCTGGTCGATGTCGTCGGGGGCGGACGGACCGACGGACACGACGCTGCGCGAGCCGGACGACGAGACCACGGTCGCCACCGGCACGGCGGACACCCACGAGGGCGGCGGCCCGTCGACCACCCACGCCCGTTCGTCGGTCTGCCGGAGCTCGTCGATCCCGCCGACGGCGACCATGGACCCGGCCCGCACGATCCCCACCCGGTCGCACAGGCGCTCGACGAGCTCGAGCTGGTGCGACGAGAAGAGCACGGGCACGCCGTGCGAGGCCTGGTCCCGCAGGACCGCGCTCATGACGTCGACCGCGACGGGGTCGAGCCCGGAGAACGGCTCGTCGAGCACGAGGATGTCGGGGTCGTGGACCAGGGCGGCGGCGAGCTGCACGCGCTGCTGGTTGCCGAGCGAGAGCTTGAGCACCTCGTCCCCGCGCTTCTCCTCGATGCCGAGCGTCTCGGTCCACCGCTCCATCGACCGCCGGGCCGCCGCGGCGTCGAGCCCGTGCAGCCGGGCGAGGTACACGAGCTGTTCGCCGACCTTCATCCGCGGGTAGAGGCCGCGCTCCTCGGGCATGTACCCGATGCGGCGACGGATCGCGTGGTCGACGGGTCGCCCGTCCCAGGTCACCGTGCCCGCGTCGGCCGACAGCACGCCGACCGCGATCCGCATGGTCGTCGACTTGCCGGCGCCGTTGGACCCGACGAACCCGAAGATCTCGCCGCCGTGCACGTCGAACGTCATGTCCCGCAGCGCACGCACGGTGCCGTAGGACTTCTCGAGGGAGGAGATGCTCAGAACGGTCACGGCATCGATTCAACCAAAGAGCCCACCACCTGCGACATCGTTCGTCAGGACCGTTCTGCCACCAGCTTCTGGAGGGCCAGCACCGTTCTCCAGTTCCGGGCGGTCCCCACCCGCCCGGCGGCCTTGGACATCACCGGCAGCGTGAGCTTCGACGACCCGATCCCGTCCGGGTAGTACGCGTAGGCCTCGCGCCCGTGCCAGATGACCGTCTCGTTCCCGTACACGGACGCGTCGAACGTGCGCAGGGACGCGACGTCCGGTACCCCGTCCCAGCAGTACACGACGAGGTGCGACGGGTCGGACTCGGCCTCCGCCCGGAACGGCAGCGCCCGCACGACCAGCTCCCACTCCGCGGCGGTCCGCACGACGACCGGCACCGCGAACCCGTACCGGTCCTCGAACGCCGCCGACAGCCCAGCGGCGACGTCCTCGGGCGACGCGGCAGCGTCACCCGGCACCAGCACGAGGTTCCCGCTGTTCACGTAGGTCACCACGTCGGTGTGCCCGAGAGACGAGGCCACCGCCTTCAGCTCGGCGGACCTCACGGTCCGGCCACCGACGTTCACGGCCCTGAGCAGGGCGACCACAGCAGTCATGCGCTCACCGTGCCAGGCAGCACCGACACTCACACGCCCACCGCGCCGGATGTGCGGACAACGTTCCTTCGGGGTAACGGACCCGCGACACCGCGCGAAACACGCGCTTCCTACCGTCGGACTTGCCCTCGTCCCCCCGACTGACCGGAGCCACTCATGGATCCCCGTCACCTCGTCGTCGTCGGCGGCGGCATGGTCGCCCAGCGGCTCGTCGAAGCACTGCGCGACCGCGACACCGCCGGCGCCTGGCGGATCACCGTCCTCGCCGAGGAGCCGCGCCGGCCCTACGACCGTGTCGCGCTCACCAGCTACTTCTCCGGCCGGGACCCCGAGGACCTGGCCCTCGGCGACGAGAGCCTGTGGCACGACCCGCTCGTCCGCCTGGTGCGCGACGACAAGGTCACGCGCATCGACCGCGAGGCCCGCACCGTCACGACCGCCCGGGGCCGCACCGAGGCGTACGACCACCTCGTGCTGGCCACGGGGTCGTCGGCGTGGGTGCCGCCCATCGAGGGCGCGGACATCCCCGGGGTCTTCGTGTACCGCACGATCGACGACGTCGCGGCGCTGCGCGGCTACGTCGAGAAGCTCCGCGAGACCAGGAGCGAGGTCCGCGGCACGGTCATCGGCGGCGGCCTGCTCGGCCTGGAGGCGGCCGGTGCGCTGCAGGCGCTCGGCGCCCGCGCCACGGTGCTGCAGGTCGGCACGCACCTCATGTCCACGCAGGTGGACCTCGGTGGCGGCGAGGCGCTGCGCCGGCTCATCAACCAGCTCGGCATCGCGGTCCGCCTCAACGCGTCGACCACCCGCATCCGCCCGCACCGCCGCGGCGGCGTCGGCCGGCTGGACCTCGCGGACGGCGGCCGGCTCGACGCCGACGTCGTCGTGGTCGCGGCCGGTGTCCGCCCCCGCGACGAGCTCGGTCGTGAGTTCGGCCTGGAGATCGGCCAGCGCGGCGGCGTCGTCGTCGACGACACCTGCCTCACCAGCGACCCCGAGATCTCCGCGGTCGGCGAGGTGGCCTGCATCCAGGGCGCGTGCATCGGCCTCGTCGCCCCCGGGTACGCGATGGCGGAGATCACCGTGGACCGGCTGCTCGGCGGCGACGCCGTGTTCCCCGGCGCGGACACCGCGACGAAGCTCAAGCTCGCCGGCGTCGACGTCGCGAGCTTCGGCGACGCGTTCGGCGTCACCCCGAACGCGCTCGAGATCGTCTGGGCCGACCCGGTGGGCGGCGTCTACAAGAAGCTCGTCATGTCCGACGACGCCCGCACGCTCCTCGGCGGCGTCCTCGTCGGCGACGCGTCCGCGTACGCGAGCCTGCGCCCCATGCTCGGCCGCGAGCTGCCCGGCGACCCGGCGGCGTACCTCCTGCCCGAGGGCGGCGCGGGAGCCCCCGACCTCGAGCTGCCCGACGACGCGGGCGTCTGCTCGTGCAACAACGTGACCGCCGGGACCATCCGCGCGGCCGTCACCGAGCACGAGTGCACCGACGTCGGCGCGGTCAAGGCCTGCACGCGGGCCGGCACCAGCTGCGGGTCGTGCCTCCCGCTCGTCAAGAAGCTCGTCACCACCGAGCTCACCAAGCAGGGCATCACCGTCAGCTCCGCCCTGTGCGAGCACTTCGCGCTGTCCCGAGCGCAGCTGTACGACGCCGTCCGGGTCGCCGGCCTGCGCAGCTTCACCGAGGTCGTCGAGCGGTTCGGCACGGGTCGCGGCTGCGACATCTGCAAGCCCGCCGTCGCGTCGATCCTCGCGACGACCGCCCCGGCGCACGTCCTCGACGGCGAGCGCGCCGCCCTGCAGGACACCAACGACCACGTCATGGCCAACCTGCAGAAGGACGGCTCGTACTCGGTGGTCCCGCGCATCCCCGGCGGCGAGGTGACCCCCGAGGGGCTCATCGCGATCGGGTCGGTCGCGCAGGACTTCGGGCTCTACACGAAGATCACGGGCGGTCAGCGGATCGACCTGTTCGGCGCCCGCATCGACCAGCTCCCGCTCATCTGGCAGCGGCTCGTCGACGCCGGGTTCGAGTCCGGGCACGCGTACGGGAAGTCGCTGCGGACCGTGAAGTCGTGCGTCGGGTCCACGTGGTGCCGGTTCGGCGTGCAGGACTCCGTGGCGCTCGCGGTCATGCTCGAGCTCCGGTACCGGGGGCTGCGGTCGCCGCACAAGATCAAGCTCGGCGTCTCGGGCTGCGCGCGCGAGTGCGCGGAGGCCCGCGGCAAGGACGTCGGCGTCATCGCGACGGACAAGGGCTGGAACGTCTACGTGGGCGGCAACGGCGGGTTCACGCCGCGGCACGCGCAGCTGCTCGCGGAGGACCTCGACACCGAGACCCTGGTCCGCACCATCGACCGGTTCCTCCTCTACTACATCCGCACCGCCGACCGCCTGCAGCGGACCGCGCCGTGGGTCGACGAGGTCGAGGGCGGCCTCGACGGCGTCCGCGCCGTGGTCCTCGAGGACTCGCTCGGCATCGCCGCGGACCTCGACGCGCAGATGGCCCTGCACGTCGAGGAGTACGAGGACGAGTGGCGGGCGACGCTCGAGGACCCCGAGAAGCTGCGGCGGTTCGCGTCCTTCGTCAACGCCCCCGAGGTGCCCGACCCGTCCCTGGCCTACGTCCCCGAGCGCGGCCAGGCACGACCCGCCACACCCGACGAGCGCGCCGCGGCCGGCCGCGGAGAGCCCGTGCTCGTCGCCGGATCGACGCTGGAGGTGCGGTCATGACCGTTCTCGACGACCCGACGACCACCCGGACCTGGCAGGCGGTCTGCCGGATCGACCACCTCGTGCCCGAGCGTGGCGCCGCGGCGCTGCTCGGCGAGCTGCAGGTCGCCCTGTTCCGGCTCGCCGACGACCGGGTGCTCGCGGTCGACCAGCACGACCCGTTCAGCGACGCGTACGTGATCTCGCGCGGCATCGTCGGGTCCCGCACGGTCGACGGCGTCGAGGTCCCCACCGTCGCGTCACCCATGTACAAGCAGGTGTTCGACCTGCTCACGGGCCGCTGCCTGGACCCTGCGGGCAAGACGCCCGTCGCGGGGCTGCCCGCCGACCTCACCGCCTGGCCGGTGCGGGTGCGCGACGGCGTCGTCGAGGTGGAGGTCCCGTGACCACGATGCTCGGGCTGGAGCTCACGGGCCGGCCCGTGCTCGTCGTCGGCGGCGGGCCGGTCGCGGCGCGCCGGGTCCAGGGCCTGCTCGCCGACGCCGCCCAGGTGGTCGTGGTCGCCCCGCAGCTGTGCGAGGTGCTGCTCGACCTGCACCGGTGGGGCCTCGTCGAGTGGCGCTCCCGCGAGGTCGTCGAGGGCGACGTGGACGGCGTCTGGCTCGTGCACACCGCGACCGGCGACCGCGCGACCGACGCGGCCGTCGGCCGGTGGGCCGCGGACCGCCGGACGTTCTGCGTCGACGCGGGCTCCGGCGCCGCCGGCTCCGCGCGCACCCCGGCGACCACCCGCAGCGGCGACGTCCTCGTCGGTGTCGTCTCGACGGGCGCTCCCGACCCGCGCCGCACCACCGCGGTCCGGGACGCGCTGTCCGACGTGCTCCACGAGGGCACCCTCGACCTGCGCGCCCGCCGTCCGCGCCGGCCCGACGAGGGCCGCGTGGTGCTCGTCGGCGGGGGCCCGGGCGACCCCGCGCTCATGACGGTCGCCGCCCGCCGGGCGCTCGCGCAGGCCGACGTGGTCGTCACCGACCGGCTGGGTCCCGTCGAGGTGCTCGACTCCCTGCCCGCGGACGTCGAGGTGATCGACGTCGGCAAGACCCCCGGCCACCACCCCGTCCCGCAGCACGAGATCTGCCGGATCCTCGTCGAGCAGGCGCAGCGCGGCCGGTACGTCGTGCGGCTCAAGGGCGGTGACCCGTTCCTGTACGGCCGCGGCGGCGAGGAGGTCCTCGCGTGCCACGAGTCGGGCGTCCCGGTCGAGGTGATCCCCGGTGTGAGCAGCGCGTTCGCCGCACCCGCCGCCGCGGGCATCCCGCTGACCCACCGCGGCACGGTCGGCGCCGTGCACGTGATGAACGGGCACGACGGCTGGTCGCAGGCCGCGCTCACCGGTCTGCGCGACGCGTCCTGCACCGTGGTGGTGCTCATGGGCGTCGCGGTGCTGGCCGACCTCACCGCGCAGGCGGTCGCGGCGGGCGTCGACCCGGCCACCCCGGCCGCCGTCGTCGAGAACGGCACCCTGCCCACCCAGCGCGTCACGCGTGCGCCGATCGGGGAGATCGCCGCGCGCGCCGCCGAGGTCGGGGTCCGTGCCCCGGCCGTGGTGGTGCTCGGACAGGTCGCCGCGGAAGGGCTGCTGGACGGCCGGTTCGCCCGTCCGCTCGGTGGCGCCGAAACCTCCGCGGCACATGCGCACGACACAATGACCTCGTGAGCGAGCCCATCGACCAGACGCTTGCCGGGTGCGTCGTCCTCATCACGGCCGACCGTCGTTCGGCCGAGCTCGCCGCTGCCCTGACCCGTCGGGGTGCGTCCGTGCGGCACGCGCCGGCGCTCGGCATGATCCCGCACACCGACGACGCCGCCCTCGTCGAGGGCACGCGCGCGCTGCTCGCCGACCCGCCGGACACCGTGGTCGTGACGACCGGCATCGGCTTCCGCGGATGGATCGAGGCCGCCGACGCGGTGGGCCTCGCCGAACAGCTCGTCGACACGCTGCGCGGCTCCCGGATCGTGGCCCGTGGCCCCAAGGCGCGCGGCGCCATCCAGGCCGCCGGGCTCACCGCCGACTGGGTCGCGGAGTCGGAGACCAGCGCCGAGATCGCGGAGGTGCTGCTCGACGACGGCGTCGCCGGGCTGAAGATCGCCGTGCAGCACCACGGTGCGGGTGCCGACGGGCTCGACGAGGCGTTCGCCGCGGCGGGTGCGACGGTCCGCAGCCTCGTCGTCTACCGCTGGGGCCCGCCGCCCGACCCCGCCGTCGTCACGGCGTCCGTGAGGGCGGTCGCCGCGGGGGAGGTGGACGCCGTGGTGTTCACCTCCGCACCGGGTGCGGCCGCCTGGCTCGCCGCCGCCGACGACGCGGGGGTCACCGACCGGATCGTGCAGCTCGCCCGTGCGGGCAGCGTCGTGATGGCGGCCGTCGGCCCCGTCACGGCACGGCCGCTCATCGACCGTGGCATCGACCCGCTCGTCCCCGAGCGCGGACGTCTCGGCTCGCTCGTCCGCTCGCTCGTCGCCCACTACGGCGGTCTCCAGGCGCTCAGCACGGTCGCCGGCCCGCTGCAGGTGTTCCGCGGTGCCGCGGTGCTCGACGGCCATGTGCTGCCGCTGACGCCCAGCGGCCTCGAGGTGCTCCGCCTGCTCGCCGCCGCCCACGGGTCGGTCGTCCCGCGCGACCAGGTGCTCCACGTGCTCCCCGGCGACTCGAAGGACCCGCACGCCGCCGAGGTCGCCGTGGCGCGGCTCCGGGACGCGACGGGCAGCCGCGAGCTCATCAAGACGGTCGTCAAGCGGGGGTACCGCCTCGAGCTCGAGCACACCGCATGACGAACGCGCTCCACGCCGCCCGGCCCGCGCCCGCCCTGGTCGGCTGCTCGCACGGCACCGACAACGAGGACGGCCGCGCAGCGATCCGGTCGATCCTCGACGGCGTCCGGACCCGGCGCCCCGACCTCGTCGTCCGTGAGGCGTTCGTCGACGTGCAGCAGCCCGAGGTCGCGGACGTCGTCGCCGGCGTCCTGGCCGACGGTGCGCCGGGCGTGGTCGTCGTGCCGCTCCTGCTGTCCGTCGGCTTCCACGTCAAGGTCGACATCGCCGCCGCGGTCGACGTACCCGACGCCGACGCGTCGGCGCCCCTGGGACCCGACGGACGGCTCGTCGAGATCCTCGCCGACCGGCTCGCGACCGCGGGCCTGCGGGACGGCGACGTCGTGGTGCTGGCGGCCGCGGGATCGTCCGACCCCGCAGCCGCCCTCGCCGTCGAGGCCGTCGCCGCAGGTCTCGCCGACGCGCTCGACCAGCCCGTGACCATCGGGTACGGCGCGGGTGCCGAGCCGCGCGTGCCGGCCGCCGTCGCCGCAGCACGCGACGGGCTCAGCGGCGACGGCCGGGTCGTCGTCGCGTCGTACCTGCTGGCGCCCGGGTACTTCCACGACCGTGTCCTGGAGGCCGGGGCCGACGTCGTCGCGGACCCCCTCGCACCCGACGAACGGCTCGTCGAGATCGTCCTCGACCGCTACGAGTCCACCCTCGACGGGTTCCCGGAGCTCGCCTGAAGCGTTTCGGCGAGCCAGTCCGTGGACACGCCCTTGCCGTGCAGCCGCACCCGCCGTAGGAATCGTCGGTGCACATCGACTCGCCCCGCTCCCGCGCCCTCGTCCCTCTGTTCGCCCTGGTCGCAGGCGTGGGCCTGCTCGCCGGGTGCACGTCCGGGGGCGGCGACGACACCACCGCGCCGACGGGCGACGCGTCCGGCGGCCCGACCATCGGACCGTCGCCCAACATGCGTCCGGCCGAGACGCTCGACTGCCTCCCCGAGGGCTCCGCGACGGCCGCGACCGGCCCCGAGGACGACCCCACGCTCGTCGCCTGGACGGGGTCCGGCACGAAGGCCGTGCTCCTCGCACCGCAGAACGAGAGCGGCCCGTGCGAGTGGGCCGACCAGCTCACCCGGCTCGCCGGGCAGGGGTACCTCGTCGGGACGTTCAGCTGGTCCGAGAACAGCGCGCAGTCCGTGCGCGACGCCGTCCAGGTGCTCCGCAACGTCGGAGCGCAGGACTTCGCGCTCGTCGGCGCGTCGAAGGGTGGGACGTACGTCGCCGGGCTCGCGGACGAGATCTACCCCGTGACGGTCGTGGCGCTCAGCCCGCCCGCCGAGTTCGACGGGGAGAGCGGCCGCGCCACCGACAGCACGTACGACGGGCCCCTGCTCGTCTTCGCGTCCGCCGACGACACGGTGGTCAGCGCCGACGTCTCCAAGCTCGTCTCCCGCGTCGACGACCCGGCGACGTTCCGGGAGCTCGACGGGGGAGCGCACGGCGTGGCCCTGTTCGGCGGCCCGCACAAGGCCGAGGTGGAGCAGGCGATCGACGACGCGCTCGCGCAGGGCTTCGGCGGCTGACGGCGGTCACGGCGCCCCCCGGTCACAGCACCGCGGGCGCCGTGACCGGGGGGAGGTCTCGGCGCCCGCGGTGGGCTCACGGGGTGGGACGGGGCGTCAGACGAGGCGCCGCCGCACCAGCGTCGCGATGCCCGCACCGAGGGCGAACAGCGCCACGGCTGCCAGCCCACGACCGGCCGCGTTGACGCCTTCGCCGTCGACCCCGGCGATCTCGATGGAGTACGCGGTGGCACCCACCGCACCGTCCGGTGCGCCGTACGCCATGCCCTCGGTCGACGCCCGCTCGGCACCCGCCTTCAGGACGGCGTACTTCACGCCGTAGTCCTGCGCCGTCTCCTCGCCGCTCACGACGAGCTGCGACGTGCCCTCGTCCGAGAGCTGCTGCGCGCCGTCGACGAGCCCGGGGGCGCCGTCCGCGGCGGTCCCGAGCCCGTCGGCGAGCTGCGTCGACCCGTCGGCTGCGTCCTTCAGACCCGCCGCGAGGTCGTGCGCGCCCTGGTCGAGCCGCTTCGAGCCGGTCGCGGCGTCCTTCAGGCCCGATGCCAGGTCGTGCGCACCCTGGTCGAGCTGCGTCGAGCCGGTCGCGGCGTCCTTGAGGCCGGACGCGAGGTCGTGCGCGCCCTTGTCGAGCTGCGTCGCGCCCGCCCCGAGCTGGCCGAGGCCGCTCTGGAGGCTCTTGCCGCCCTCGTTGAGCTGCGCGACGCCACCCTGGAGCGTGTGAACCCCGCCTCGGAGCGTGCCGTTTGCCTGGGTGTCCGTGTCGCCTCCGACACCGGCCCGGACGGTCGTGATCACGCCGGTGATGAGGTCGGCGACGCCCTTGTCGATCGCGGCGACGCCCTCGACCACGCCGGGCTTGGTCGTGTCACACACCGACAGCGACGCGCTGCTGATGCCGCACTCGAGCGCAGTCAACGTGCTGGAGCCGGCGGTCAGCGTCGCCTGCATCGTGGCCGTGCCGGTCGCCACCTGTGCGGTACCCGGCTTGATCTGGGTCTTGAGGCTGTTGAGGACGCCCGCGAGCTTCGCTGCCGACACGGGGTCACCCGCAGCCACGGTGTCGAGGGTGGCGATCGCCCCCTGGAGACCGGTGTCGACCGCGGACGCGCCGGCCGCGAGCTGCCCGGCCTCGGGGAGCTTGCCCTCGACCGTGGCGCGGAGCTGGTCGATCCCGTAGAGGAGCGTCGCAGCCGGGACGATCGTCCCCGATGCGTCGTACCCGCCTACCGCGGTACGCAGCCTGGTGATGCCGTCCGTCAGGTCCTTGGCCGACGTCGGCAGGTTCCCGATGTCGCCGTACATCTTCTTCAGACCTGCGTCGACGAGCGCGAGCCCACCGTCGACCTGCGTGAGTCCCGCGATGAGCTGCGGCGCCTTGGCCTGAGCCTCAGCGAGACCCGACGAGAGCTGACTGCTGCCGTCGGCGAGCTTCTGTGCGCCGGGGGCGGCGACGCCGTTCAGCCCCGACGCGAGCTGGCGGCTGCCGTCGGCGAGCTTCTGTGCGCCGGGGGCGGCGACGCCGTTCAGCCCTGATGCGAGCTGGCGGCTGCCGTCGGCGAGCTGGGCGGCGCCCGGGGCGGCCTCGCCGCTCAGGCCGTCCGACAGCTGGTTCGCCCCGTCGCGGAGCTGCAGGAGCCCGGCGAGGAGCTCGCTCGCGCCGTCGCGCAGCAGGAGGAGGTTCGAGTCGATCTGCACCGCGCCGGACGTCAGGTCGACGCCGCTGTTCGCGCCCGCGGCGTAGCTCGCCGAGCCGGCCTTGTAGGACGGGAAGTCGAGCGGCGACACGGGCAGGGACGTGAGGGTCGCGGACGGGACGACGCCCTTGGACACGTGGGCCGTGTACCCGAACTCGGCGGTCGCGGAGCCGATCGGCGGGAACAGCGTCATCTGGAACGTCATGAGGGTGCCGCCGTGCCCGTCGCCCGCCATCGCGGCCTCGTCGGAGCGGACCTCGGTGAACGACGACGGCAGCGTCGTGGTGAGCGAGCCGATCATCGGCACGACCGTCTCGGCGCTCGCCGTCGCGGACTTCCCGGTGCCGTCGTCGTACTCGACCTTCTGCTGCTTCCCGGTGACGTTCTTGACGGTGTACTTCACGGTCAGCTCGCCGGTCTTGCCGACCACGGAGCCGGGCTCCACGGGCTGGCCGTCGAACAGGTAGCTGACGGCGACCTGGAGCGGGAGCTCGCCGTCGTAGTCGCTCACCGAGCGCAGGCGGCGCTCGCCGTCCACGTCGACCGTCGCGACGACCGCGCCGTCCTTGACCGTGTACCCGCCGAAGCCGTCGAGGTTGCGCAGGCCGTGCGTCGAGACCGGGTTGGTGATCGTCGCGGAGCCGTGGCCGGACAGGTCGAGCTGCTCGTACACGCGGGCCTTGAGGAGCGCGCCGTTCGCGTTGAGGCGGGCCTGGACGGTCTCGGTGTTGGTCACGCTCACGTCGCCCTGGTCCGCGGCGCTCGCGGCGCCGCCGGTGGTGCCGACGAGCAGCGGGACCAGGGTGAGGGCGCCCAGGGTGGTGGCGGTGGAACGGCGCACGTCAGGCCTCCGTGGCGGGCTGGTACGGGCGGGGGTCGGCGGTGGCGAACGTCTGCTCGAACTCGTCCTCCTCGGCGGCGAGCTCGCGCTCGCGCTCGCGCTCGCGGTCGGCCTCGACCTGCGGGCCGAGCAGCGACGTCGCGACGAAGCCGGCACCGGCCGCGAGCAGCACGGACGTCGCGGTGGACCACGACGAGCTGACGAACGCGGTCGGGTCGGCGGCGTAGGTGAGCTCGTAGGCGCCGGCCATGGCGGCGGCACCGAGGAGCGTCGCCCACAGCGGGAGCCGGCCGCGGGTCCCTGCGGCGACGGCCAGGCACAGGAGCAGGACGAGCAGGACGGCGACCGCGCGGCCGCCGCTCGAGTCGGGGAGCACCGCGGCGCGGACGGCGTAGCCGACCCAGGCCGCGACGAACCCGACGCCGAACGCGCCGGCACGCTGCGCGGGCGACCGGTCGGGGACGAGCCCGAGGGCGCCGCCGAGTGCTGCGCCGAGCAGGGCGACGCCCTGGACGTCGAGGCCGAACGCGTCGGAGAGGAGGACGATCGCCGTCGTCAGGACCGCGAGGAAGACCCCCGCGAGGATGTGTCGTCTCATGACCACCTCGATGTGGTGAACCGCTGGATGGACGTCCACCCCGGCCCACCTGCGCGCCACGCCGTCGCCGTTGACGGTGCGCGCGCCGGTGGGCCGGGGTGGAACCGAGCGATGTCTACCAGCGGACCGACACGTGATCCACGCGGTACTAGGTAATTGGTCCCGCGTCCTAGGTAAATCGGCGCGGGTATCGGGTAACCGTTACAGGTCTGTGACCTGGGTCACGAAACGGTCGAACGGGACCGGTCGCCGGCGCCTCAGAGGTAGCGCAGCGGGTCGAACTCCTCGAGCGGGATGATCCGCAGGCGCGGCAGCTGCACGTTGAACGCCGCGACGTCGGACTCCAGGTCGAACGTCTGCAGCCCGCGGGCCGTCAGGCCGGCGAGGGACGTGCTCGTGAACTCCCGGAACGCGAGCAGCCCCACGCGACGGTCCGGGTCGTCGACCAGCACCTCGACCTCGGGGGCGAAGTCGCCGTCGTGGCTGGCCAGCAGCACGTCGCCCTCACGCTGGGCGATCGCCGCGAGCGTGCGCTTGATGCCGATGTCGACGACCTTCTCGTACGACTCGCCCGACAGGGGGATCGGCTGGAACCCGATCGCGAGCAGCGCCTGCACGAACGACATCGGCAGGCTTCCGCTCGACGCGTTGAGGAAGAACAGCCCCTTCACGGGCTGCTGCCAGGTCTGCTGCGCGAACTGGAGCACCCGCTCCCAGCGGGGACGCTGCTCGGGGGTGGGGCGACCGCCGAGGATCGACGAGCCGAGGGTCGCGTCGATGTTCTCGCCGTCGACGAGGAGGTAGGTGGTCCTGCCGGCGGTGTCCTGGCTCATCGGCCCAGCGTATCGGCGTGCGGCGCGCGCACGACGGCGCGACGACGGCCCGGCGCCCGCAGGGTGTCTGCGAGTGCCGGGCCGTCGGTTCCTCGGGTCACGCCCCGTCAGGAGCGCTCGCCGTCAGGCGCAGGTGGTGCCGTTCACCGTGAAGGACGACGGTGCCGTGTTCGTGCCCGTGTGCGAGCCGTTGAAGCCGATCTGCGTGCTGCCGCCGGCCGGGAGGGAGCCGTTCCAGGACTCGTTGGTGATGGTCACCGCGGAGCCGGACTGGGTGGCCTTGGAGGACCAGGCCTGGGTGATGGTCTGGCCGGAGGGGAAGGTGAACTTCAGGGTCCAGCCGTTGAGG
>Ga0160442_100049_pt1 | contig 167545 bp, 148 predicted proteins | sample HID1971M_E1MG_FD_108252 | JGI IMG/M metagenome (GOLD analysis project Ga0160442, IMG submission 108252) | Enriched millipede-associated microbial communities from UW Madison campus, WI, USA - HID1971M_E1 MG | ecosystem: Host-associated > Arthropoda: Insects > Digestive system > Unclassified ... | reverse complement strand
CCGCGCACCGCCGAGAGCCCGAGCAGCCACCCGAGCTGGTCCGTGGCCATGAACAGCAGCGACGGCGCGCCGAGCAGCACCACGCCCACCGTCATCGTGAGCCGCCAGCCCACCCGGCGCAGCAGCCACGGCACGGCGGTCTGCGTGAGCACGGTGGCGAGCATGAGCACCGCGTTGACGAGCCCGGCGCCGCCTTCGCTCGCGCCACCGTGCACGGCCCACAGCGGCGCCGCCGGCAGCAGCAGCGCGTACCCCGAGAATCCCAGCGCCGACATCGCCAGCAACGGCCGGAACCCCGGGACGCGCGCGACGGACGAGGAGGGCTGAGGAGCAGGGCGACGCATCGGGCGAACCTATCGCGCCTCGGTCGCGCTGGGATATCCTGACTGTATATCCCAGGAGGTTCGCATGCGCACGACCGTCTTCCGCAACAACCGCACACAGGCCGTCCGGCTCCCGAAGGCGGTCGCGCTCCCCGACGACGTCCACGAGGTCACCATCCGCGTCGTCGGGCGGGCGCGCGTCATCGAGCCGGTCGGGTCGGGGTGGGACACCTGGTTCGAGCACGGGCTGCGCGCCGAGCCGGACTTCCTGGAGGAGCGCGACCAGGGTGTCGCCGACGAGCGGAAGAGCCTGTGAGCAGCCTCTACATGCTCGACACGAACATCCTCGTCGCGTTGCTCCGCGACGAGGGCGACGCAGCACGACCGCGGCTCCGGGACGCCGAGGGGCGCATCGCCGTGTCGACGATCAGCGAGATGGAGCTGGAGTACGGGATCGAGCGTTCCAGGGACCCCGGACGCAACCGTCAGGCCGTCGACGAGCTCCTGTCCCTCGTCGAGGTCATTCCCTTCGAGACCACCGCCGCCATGCACGCCGGGCGGATCCTCGCCGTGCTCGGCGGCCGAGGCGCACCCATCGGCCCCTATGACGCCCTCATCGCGGGCCACGCCCGCTCCCTGGGGATGGTGGTCGTCACCCACGACGTGCGCGAGTTCGCCCGCGTGCCGGGCCTGGAGGTCGAAGACTGGCTCTCCGCAACCCACTGACCTCGGGCGCCGACGGGCCTCGGGCGCCGTCAGCCCCCGACCAGCGCCTCCCCCAGCGGCGTGCGCTCGTGCAGCACGCGCGGGCCGTCGCGGCGCGAGTCGACCAGGCGAGCGGCGCGCAGCAGCGCGAGGTGGTGCGACGCGGTCGACACGGCGAGCCCGCCGGCCGCGGCGACCTCGCTCGTGGACAGCGGCCCGCGCAGCGCGAGCAGCACGCCCGCCCGTCCCGCCCCGAGCAGGTCCGCGAGCGCCCCGGACGTGTCGGGGGCGTCGTCGGCCCAGCGCTCGGAGATCCCCAGCGCCGGGTAGAAGAGCGTCGGCTGCGCGGGCGGCTCGGTGACCACCGAGCAGCGCGGCGCCATCACCGACGGCACCAGCACCAGGCCGCTACCCGCGCAGTCGAGCACCTCGCCGTGCAGCCGTAGGCGCACGTGCACGGCGTCGGGGGCCCAGGCCACGGCCTCGTGCAGGGTCTCGACCATCGTGCCCAGGCCGTGCGTCGTGACGCGGCGGGAGCGGGCAGCGATGTCCGCGCGCAGGATCCGCTCGAGCTGCGGCCACGACGGCGCAAGCACCGCGTCCCACACCTGCCGCCAGGCGTCGACGGCGAGGCCGCGGGCGTGCGCCGGGTCGTCGGCGAGGGCCTGCAGCAGCCGCCGGTCGGCGCCGGCGGTGCGGTCCACCCGCTTGAGCAGGTCGACGCGCAGCGGCCCGAGGTCCGCCTCGCGCAGGCGTTCGAGCTCCTCGTCCGGGCCGAGGTCCCAGCCGGGCGTGGAGGTGAGGAAGTCCGGCAGGTACCCGTCCGCGCCGACGAGGAGGGTCAGCAGGGCGAGGGCGCGCGCGGGCGCGCGGCCCCGCGCCGCACGGAGCCAGCCCCACTGCAGCGGGTGGTACGCCGGCTGGGCCAGCACGCGCACCGCGTGCGCCAGCTCGTGCCCGGGCGAGACGCCGAACCGGATCGCCGAGACGTCGTCGGGGGCGAGGCGGAACTCCACGGTGCGGTCACGGCGGGGGCGGGGCACGACGTCACCGTAGCCGCGTGCCCCGCCACCCCTCACTTCAGCAGCCCGTTGATCTGGTCGTTCACCTCCGTGAGCGTGGAGACGTCCCGGTCGCCGATGTAGATCTCGTCCATCATCGGCGTCATGAGGGCGTCGATCGCGCCGAACTGCTCGGTCACGGGGAAGAAGAGGGTCTGCTTCTTCTCCACCATGTCCGTGAAGACGGCGGCGTCCAGGCCCCGGTCGCGGAAGGCCTCGACCGCCGCCTCGGTGCCCGCTGGCCGGGCGGGGAGGACCACGCCCGCCTCGCCCACGAGCTGCTGGCAGTCGTCCGACCCGAGGAACGCCACCCACCGGGCCGCCTCCTCGGGATCCGGGGTCTGGGCGCTGATCGAGTCGGCCAGCCCGTTGTACATCGACACCGGGTGCCCGACGGGCCCGCTGGGCGGGGGCGCGATGCCCAGGTCCACGCCCTCCAGGTTGGCGTACGTGCCGAGCATCCACGACCCGTTCGCGGAGAGCGCCGCGCGGCCCGAGCCGAGCGCCTGCTGCGGGTTCGGCTCGGTGCCGACCTCCTCGTACGGGGCCATGTAGCCCTTGTCGACGAGGCCGAACAGCCACTCGAGAGACTTCTGCACCCGCGGGTCGTCGAAGTGGTACTCGGTGCCCCACACGTCCTTGTCGGTGAACGTCCAGCCGGTCGTGCCCGCCAGCCAGGACCACGTCGTCTGCCCGGACATGCCGCCCGAGCCGTTCGAGGCCAGGCCGTAGACGGCCACGTTCCCGGGGTCGAAGCCCTCCTCGTCTCCGCGGACCCCGTTCTCGTCCACGGTGAGGTGCGCGATCACCTTCTCGAAGCTGCCCCCGTTGTCCGGGTTCCAGTCGAGGTCCGCGAGGTCCTCGGGGGTCAGGCCGGCGTCGGTGACCACGTTCGTGTCGTAGAACAGCGCGACGGTGTCGAAGTCCTTGGGCATGCCGTACTGGCTGCCCTCCTGGCCCACCCACAGGTCCGCCAGGCCCTCCTGGAAACCGCCGTAGTCGACGTCGGCCGTCGCCTCGAGGTCGTTCAGGTCCAGCAGCAGGCCCCGCTGCGCGAAGCCGGGGTACTGGGTGAGGTGGTCGGTGAACACGTCCGGCCCGGCGCCGGCCACGAACCCGGCGGTGAGCTTGCGCCAGTAGTCGTTCCAGCCGTACTGGCTGATCCGCACCTGCAGGTCCGGGTTCTGCCGCTCGAACTCGTCCGCGCAGCGCTGGTAGGCGGGCAGCTGGTTCGCGTCCCAGAGCCAGTAGTCCAGGACGACGGAGTCGTCCGCCGCCGCGGTGCCCGGCCCGGCGCAGCCCGCCAGGGCGAGGGTGCCGGCGGCCACGGCCGCGGCGAGGGTCGCTGTCGTGCGACGTGCGTGGTGCACGGTCCGCCTCCTCACTTGATCCCGCTGAAGCCGATGGAGTTGACAATCCGCCTCGCGAAGACGACGAAGAGCAGGATCATCGGCAGCGCGGCCACCAGGGTCGCGGCCATCAGCCCCGCCCAGTCCGGCCCCGTCTGCGGCGTCTGCGCGTTGAAGTTCCCCAGCGCCACGGTGAGCACCCGCGAGTCGTCGGTGTACGAGACCATCAACGGCCAGAAGTAGTCGTTCCACGACCCGATGTACGTGAGGATCGCGATGGTCGCGATCGGCCCCACGGACATCGGGATGATGATCGAGAAGAACACCCGGACCTTGCTGGCGCCGTCGATCAGCGCGGCCTCCTCCACCTCGGTGGAGACGTTCATGAAGAACTGCCGCAGGAAGAAGATCGCGAACGGGGTCATGAACAGCCCCGGCAGCATGATGCCGAGCAGCGTGTCGATCAGGCCCAGCTCCCGGACCAGCACGAAGTTCGGCAGCAGCGTGAAGATCACCGGCACCATCAACGACAGCAGGAAGACGGCGAACACGGCGTCACGCCACCGCCAGCGCAGCCGCGAGAACGCGTACGCGGCCATCGCGGAGAAGAACACCTGGCACGCCGTGACGACCGTGGCGACCACCACGGAGTTGCGCAGGTAGAGCCAGAAGTCGATCGAGGCACCGGAGCCGCCCTGGGCGATGGCCTCCTCGGTGGACTGCAGCCCGAAGACGCGCTCGAACCCGCCCCAGCTGAAGTCGACCGGAAGCAGCGACGTGGAGCTCGCGTAGAGGGCCCCGTTGCTGGACAGCGCCGTGCGCAGCATCCAGTAGAAGGGGAAGAGGGTGACGAGCAGGATCAGGATCATCACCGCCCAGGCCAGCACGCGGCCGGGGGTGACCCGCCGTCGGCGACGGCGCGGGGGCGCCGCGGGCGCGGCGTCGGACGCGGGGACGGTCGTGGGTGCGGCAGGTGCCGTCGTGGTCTCGGTCATGGTCGCCGCCTCCTAGTTCAGGTCCGTCTGGCCGGCCCGCGTCATGCGGTACTGGAAGAAGGTGACGACCACCAGGATCAGCAGCATGGCCACGCTCAGCGCCGACGCGTAGCCGAAGTCGAACTGCCCGAACGCCTTGTCGTAGATGTAGAGCTGCAGCACGCGGCTGGCGTCCACGGGACCGCCGTTCGTGGTGACCGCGACGGTGTCGAATACCTGGAACGAGCCGATCACCGAGATGATCAGCACGAGGCCGAGGATGGGACGCAGCAGCGGCAGCGTGATGCCGAAGAACGTCCGCACCTCCGACGCGCCGTCGACCCGCGCCGCCTCGTACATGGTGGGCGGGATGGCCTGCAGGCCCGCGAAGATCAGCAGCGCCGTGTAGCCCATGTGCCGCCAGACGTTCACCATCGCGATGGTGGGGATGGCCCAGGCCTCGGAGGTGAAGAACCCGATCCGCTCCAGGCCGGCCCACTCCAGCACCTGGTTCCCGATGCCCAGCTGGAAGTCGAGGATCCACAGGAACACCAGGGCGGCGACCACGTTCGAGACGAGGTACGGCGCGAGCACCAGCGAGCGCAGCAGCGTCGACCGGCTGAGCCGCTGCATCAGCACCGCGATCACGAGGGCCACGACGGTCTGCAGGCCGATGTTGATCACGACGTAGAGCAGCGTGACCCGGACGGCGTTCCAGAACACCGGGTCGGCCACCATCGCGCGGTAGTTGTCGAGGCCCACGAACTGGGCGGGGCTGAGCAGGTCCCAGGACGTGAAGCTCAGCCAGATGCCGCGGACCAGCGGCCAGAAGTAGAAGACGACCAGGCCGATGCTGGCCGGCAGGATGAAGAGCAGGGCGAGCCGGGTGTCGTCCCGGCGGCCCACCCGTCCCACACGGACGGGCGGTGCAGGTGGTGCAGACGGTGCAGCCATCAGGTTCCTCCTTGCGTCGTTGCAAGCAGTGCTCGGACAGTGCGGTGCGGCGCGGCCCGGCGTCGCCGACGCCGGGCCGCGGGTCTCGCGGTGGTGCTCAGTCGTGCGCGGGGCGGCTCCCGAAGTCCGGGATCGGCAGGCGCTCGCCGCCGGCCAGCGCCGAGGCGTGCGCCACGATGCCCGGGGCGGTGAACTTCGCGGAGAGCCAGGCGTCCACGGGCGGGTGCTCGCCGGTGACCACGGCGCGCACGAAGTCGTCCGCGAGGAAGTGGTGGGAGCCCTCGTGCCCGTTCGGGGCGTGGGCGTAGGTGGCGGGCAGCCGCGTCCGGTCGTGGACGGGCGTCGACCCGGAGGTGAACGCCTCCCGCAGCGCCGGGTCGACGTCGGCGAGGTCCGCGTCGTCGGCGGCGCCCCGGACGGGGACGAAGTCGGCCGAGACGTCGGTGGACGTCTCCTTGTCGTTCCACACGCTCTGGTGGGCGAGCTGCTCGAAGCTGGCCTCGGTGCCGAAGAAGCGGAACCGCGACTCGCGGATGTGCGAGGGGTAGCCCACCCGCCGCATCTCGTTGGTGCGCATCGCGCCGCCGTCGGCGAGCTCGAACAGCGCCGTGGCGTTCGAGAAGCTGTTCCCGAACTGGCTGACCTCCCGGTCGAAGACGCCGTCGCCGCGCCGGTCCTCGACGCCGATGCAGCTCACGCTGACGGCGTGGGTCGGCAGCGCGCCGAGCACGCCGCCGATCGCGTGCGTCGGGTAGAGCATCGGCGGGTAGCTCGCCGTGGCCTTCCAGTTCTCGCCGCCGCTGTACTGGTAGGCGGCGTAGAAGCCGAGGTCCATGTCGTGCACGTAGTCGCCCTCGGCGTAGAAGACCTGGCCGAGCGCGCCCTCGCGGACCTTCTCGCGGACGAAGACGGTGGCCGGGTTGTAGTAGCTCGTCTCGCCCATCATGTAGGTGAGCCCGGTGCGCCGGACGGCGGCGATGATCTCCTCGATGTCGGTGATCTCGGTGGCCATCGGCACCGCCGAGTAGACGTGCTTGCCCGCCTCGAGCGCGGCCAGCACCAGCGGCGCGTGCGTCCAGCGCTGGGTGAAGATGGCGATCGCGTCGACGTCCGAGTCGAGCATCTCCTCGAAGCTGTCGACGACGGTGGCACGGTCGTAACGGTCCGCCAGCGCCTTGGCGCGCTCGGGGACCAGGTCGGTGATCGTGAGCCGGTCGACGTTCGGGTGCAGGTCCCAGAGCGTCGCGAAGCTGCGCGAGAACTGGCCGGCGCCGACGATGCCGACGCTGATCGAGCCGGCGTCCGCCGCGAGCGGGGCCGTGGGGTCGAGAGGCAGTGCGGACAACGGGTCCTCCTGGTGGTTCGTCCTGGTGGTTCGTCCTGGTGGTGCGGGTCACGCGTGGTCGGGCTGGGCGCCGGGCGGGTCGAGAAGCATCCACTGGCAGGCGACGACGGCGGCGCCGCGGGCCCACTCGTCGAAGCCGGAGTCGAAGGCCACCACCGACGGCGGCGCGGCGTGGGGGTCGAGGTGCGCGGCGATCGCGGCCTCCATCGCGGGCCGGGCGTGGGCGATCATGCCCAGCCCGTCGCCGGCCAGGATCACCGCGGGCAGGCCGAGCATGTTGGCGAGCTGGGCGATCAGCACGCCCAGGGCGTGACCGGCGTCGGCGAACACGCGCAGGGCGGCCGCGTCGCCCTCGGCGGCGAGCGCGAGCGCCTCGTCCAGGCTCAGGTCCGACCGGCCGTGCGGCACGCCGATGCCCTGGGTGATGGCGGCCGTGGTGAGGAAGGCGGACGCGCAGCCGCGGTGACCGCGCTCGCAGACCGGGCCGGAGTCGGCGACGCGCGAGTGCCCGATGCGGCCGACGCTCCCCGACGGTCCCGCGAGCACCCGGTCCTCGATGACGAGGCCCAGCCCCACGCCGACGCCGACGGTCAGCACCGCGAGGTCACGCATCCCGCGACCCGGCCCCGACCACTGCACGCCGGCGGTCAGCGCACGGGCGTCCTCGCTGAGGACGGTGGGGATGCCGGTGGCCTGCTCCAGCACCCGCGCCAGGGGGACCTGGTCCCAGCCGAGGAACGGGTTGGCGCGCACCGTGTCGTCGAAACGGGACATCCGGCCGGCCAGGCCGACGCCGAGCGCCTGGATCTCGCCCGCGCCCCGGAGTTCGTTCACCAGTTCAATGATCTGCGCGACGACAGTCGACTCTTCGACGTCGGCGAGCCCGCGGTGCCCGGCGGCCTCCACCTGGCCGGCAGCGTCCGTCCGGACCGCGTAGACCTCGTCGGCGGTGACCTTGACACCGATGAACCGGTGCAGGGCGGCCTGCAGCACGAGCGGGGCCCCGGGCCGGCCCCGGCTCTCGGCCGACTGCGCCACGTCCTCCCTGATCAGGCCTGACGCGACCAAGGGCTGGGTGGTCTTGGTGATGCTCGCCGGCGAGCGCTCCAGGCGCCGGGCGAGCTCCGCCCGGGACAGCGGCCCCGCGAGCAGCAGCGTGCGGACCACCGCTCGGGCGGAGAGCCCGAGCGAGCCGAGGCGGGGAACGTCTGCGCGTCGCTGCACCCCGACACTCTGACGCCTATTCCTTCACTCTGTCAATGAAAGATGCGAACTCGACCTCAGCGGCTCCGCGCGGGCTCGCCGGCGAACTCGGCGACGAGCCGGGCGAACCGCTCCGGCTGGTCCTCGCCGACGAGCGTGCCGCAGTCCGCCAGCAGCTCGAGACGTGCGTCCGGGTAGAGGGCCGCGAGCCGCGGGCCGTGGGCGGCGGGCATGAGCGGGTCCTGGTCCGCCCACACGACGAGGACGGGCTTGGTGAACGCGCGCCAGCCCGCGGCCAGGCGGAGCAGCTCGGCACGCGGGGGCGCGCCACCGGCGAACTTCGCGAAGTCGCGGCGGATGCGGCGGTCGCGCGTCGCCGGTGCGAACCAGTCGACGAGGAGGTCGTCCGGCAGCCCGACCACCGACATCCCGCCGTAGCCGCTCGGCATGCGCCGGAACGCCCGGAGCCGGAACAGCTGGAGCAGCAGCCACATGCCGCCCGGCACGCGCGCGGCGGCCCCGAGCGCCTTGGCCGCGCCCGGCGGGAAGTTGTCGAACGCCTCGCACGCCGCCAGCACGAGGCGACCGACCCGTGCGGTGCGGCCGTCGTTGACGAGGAACTGGCCGCCGCCCCAGTCGTTCAGCACCAGCGTGACGTCGGTGAGGTCGAGCGCGTCGAGGAAGTCCCCGAGCAGGTGCGCCATGCCACGCTGGGAAAGGTCGGCGTCCGGGCGCATCGGCGCGCGGTGCCCGCCGAGCGGCAGCGTCGGCGTGATCACCCGGAAGCCGGGGAGCAGCGGCACCACCTTCCGCCAGGCCCGGGAGTCCATCGGCGGGCCGTGGCCCAGCAGCACGACCGGCCCGGTGCCGCCGGTGTCCTCGTAGGTCACGGGCCCCGCCGCCAGCTCGACGACCGCCATGGTCGCACCTCCCGGTCGATTTGATAGATCGTTCTAGTCAACCACCGTAGGGTGGCTCCATGGCCGCGGCAACCCCCTCGAACCCGCCCCCGCTCCTCACCGAGCCGCCCGCGGGCGCGGGCACGCGCACCCGGATCCGGCACGCGGCGGCCCGCCTGTTCGCGCGGCGCGGGTATGCCGGCACCGGCCTCAAGCAGATCGCCACGGAGGCGTCGGCACCGTTCGGCTCGATCTACCACTTCTTCCCCGGCGGCAAGGACGCGCTGGCCGAGGACATGATCCGCACCACCGGCCCGCAGTTCATGGCGCTCGTGCTGGGCCTCCTCGAGGAGCGCGACGACCCGGTGGACGCCGTCGTGCACGCCTTCGACTCCGCGGCCCGCGACCTCGTCGCGAACGACTACGCCGACGGCTGCCCCGTCGCCACCATGGCGCTCGACGTCGCGGACACGAACGAGGCCCTCCGCGGGGCCGCCGCGGACGTCTTCGCCGCGTGGGTCGAGGGCGGCACGGCGTGGTTCTCCCGCCATGTCGCGCCCGAGCGGGCCCACGAGCTCGCCCTCGCCATGGTGATGCTGGTCGAGGGCGCGTTCCTGCTCGCCCGCACCACCCGCGACCCGGAGCCGATGCGTTCCGCCGGGCGCACGCTGGCCGCCCAGGTCGCCGCGGCACGCTGACCCTCGGTCAGGCCGCCCCGCTGCCCCGCCTTTCGACGTCGGTCGAAAACCTCGTGCGCCGAACGGCCGCGCCCGAGGCTGGGGACATGCCGCGGGCACCCGCCCCCGGCGCACACCCCACCTCGAGGGAGCGCCACCATGGCCGCCGTCGTCCCCGCCGACACCATCCGCATCCCGGGCTCGCGCACCCTGCGCTTCGAGGGCCGCCACCACGGCTCCGGCGTGTCGTTCTTCCTCGTCACGAACGACCCGGGCAAGGGCCCCGACCTGCATCGCCACCCCTACACGGAGACGTGGTCGGTGCTGGAGGGCCAGGCGACGATCCGCATCGGCGCCGAGACCGTCGTCGCCCGTGCCGGGGACACCGCCGTCGTCGGGCCCGACGTCTGGCACGGCTTCACCAACACCGGGGCCGGCGTGCTGCGCATGATGTGCATCCACGCCTCGGCCATGATGATCCAGGAGAACAAGAGCGAGGAGCACCGCTGATGTCGTTCCAGGCCTACCTCGACACCGTCGAGACGAAGACCGGGCTCACGCCGCGCCAGATCGTCGACGCCGCCGCCGCGCAGGGCTTCGGCCCCGAGAGCAGGACCATGCCCGTCGTCGCATGGCTCAAGGAGACGTACGGGATCGGCCACGGGCACGCCCAGGCGGTGGCGCACGTGATCGTCAAGGGCGACCGGATCAGCACCAAGCACGTCGGCTCGACCGGCGCGCACCGCGACGCGAGCGACCGGCTGTGGCTCGACGGCAAGGACTCCCGGCCCGCGGACTGGTGACGAGCAGCCCGGTCAGTCGCCCGGCCACTCCCCCGTCCAGCGCTCGAACGCGCGGGCGCCGCCGCGGTCGATGGCCGCCTTCACGACGGAGAAGATCGCGCCCTGCAGCAGCGACGCGAGCAGGATCTCCCGCATCCGGTACTCGGACTGCAGCGGCGTGGGCGCGTCGTCCGGGTGCCCGGGCGCGACCCGTTTGTAGACCTGCTTGAAGACCTGCCCCGCCACGATGCCGCCGACGATCGAGCTGACGATCCCCACCGGGCGGTACAGGATCTTGGCAGTCTTGCTGCCCGACTTCTCGGTGCGGACCACGTCGTTGTCCTCGCTCATCCCCCGACGCTAGGCCGGGCCGCGGCACCCCGCACGGGGCGACGCCCGCGCGTTGGCTACAGTGCCAGGATCGCCCGCGGGCACTCGCCGCGAATCGCCGCCCGACAGCGCCGCTCGAAGGAGGACGCATGATCCGCACCGTGCGCCCCCTGCTGACGGGCCCGCGCGGGCGTCTGGCCGGGGTGCTGCTCGTGCTCGCGGTCGTCGTGGGCGTCGTCCTCATGCACGCCATGAGCGGCTCCGCGACCCGGCACGCCGAGCACCACGCCCCCGTCGCCGTGATGGCCCAGGGGCACGACGCGCCGGGCACGACGGCGCACGCCGACGCCCCGGTCGTCCGGGACGCCGGCGCGCCCTCCGGCTGCGGCGCCGCCGGGTGCGGCGGGCACGAGATGGTCACGGCGATGTGCCTGATGATCCTGGCGGTGCTGCTCACGCTCGTCGGGCCAGGAGCGCGCGACCTGCTGCGGACCGAGGGCCCGCGCGTCGTGGCGTGGCTCTCCCTCCCGGCCGCCTCCCGCCCGGCGGCCGGCCCCAGCCTGCACGCCCTCGGGATCTCTCGGACGTAGGACCGCCCGGGCCCGCCCCCCGACCGGGGAGCGCCGGCCCACCGCGGATCCCCCGAGAACCTCCGAGAAAGGCCCACCCTCATGACGCACACCTTCCTGACGCGCGCCCGCGTGCCCGCGCTCGCCCTCGCCGTCGGCCTCACGCTCGCCGCGTGCGGCACGAACGACGACTCCGGCCACGACATGACCGGCACGGGCGGCCCCTCGTCGTCGTCCGACGCGCCGTCGGACACCGCGACCGACGCCCCGTTCAACGCCGCCGACGTGATGTTCGCGCAGATGATGCTCCCCCACCACGAGCAGGCGATCGAGATGTCGGACGCCCTGCTCGCCAAGGACGGCGTCAGCCCTGAGCTCGTCGACCTGGCGGAGCAGATCAAGGCCGCGCAGGGGCCCGAGATCGACACCCTCACCGGCTGGCTGGACGACTGGGGCGCCGACCCCGAGGCCGGCGCGGACCTGGGCCACGGCACCCAGGGCACCCAGGGCATGGCCGGCATGATGTCGGCCGAGGACATGCGGGCCCTCGAGGACGCGACGGGGACGGACGCCGAGCGGCTGTTCCTCGAGCAGATGGTCGCCCACCACGAGGGCGCGGTCGAGATGGCACAGGCCGAGGTGTCCGGCGGCCGGCACGCCGGCGCCGTCGAGACGGCGCGGTCCGTCGTCGACACCCAGACGGCCGAGATCCAGCAGATGCGGGACCTCCTGGCGTCCCGGTGACGCTCCGGTGACCCGGGTCCCCAGCGGCCCGGGTCACCGCTCCCCTACCACCCTGTGATCGTTTCGTGACATTCCACCCGCGCGTGCGGTACGTTCCTCCGGGCCGGTGGTTCAGGCAGCAGGAGAGGTCGCATGACAACCCACGTTCACAGGAGCAGCGCGCGCCGCGGCGCGCCCGCTCCGACCGACGCCTCGGCGCGGGCCGCGCGATGACGCAGACGCAGCCCGCTCCGGCCCCCGCCACCCGCAGCTACCCGAGCCGGCGCGACCCCGGCCGCGGCGGACGCAGCCGCCCCGTCGCCGCCGTGCGGCACGTCCCGGAGCCCGTCCGCGAGGCCGCGCCGGCCCGCGCCGCCGCCGCACCGACCGCACCCGCCGTCGCACCGATCGCACCCGCGGCTCCCGTGCACGTCCACGCGCCGGCGACCGCCACGCCCACCGCCGTGCACGCGCACGTGTTCGCCCCCGTCCACCCGGCCGCGGGTCGCGAGACCCCCCGTGGCGAGACCCCCGACAGCAAGACGGCCCGCACCGAGCGCCGCCCGGTGCGGAAGTCGGCGCGCAAGCGTGTCCCCGGCCGCCTGGCGGGCCTGGGCGTCGGGCTGACCGTCGCCGTCGCCACCACCACGACGCTCACCGCCATCGCGCCGCAGGCCGCGGCACCGGAGCCCGGCGACCGGCCCACGACGGGCTCGCTCGACGCGATCACCGCCGCGGCGGCCGCCGCCGTCGACGACCGCGCCGGCGGCGCCTCGCGCAGCGGTGCCCGGGCGGGCGTCGCGCAGGCCTCGACCGTGAAGCAGACGTCGGGCGGTTCGACCGTCACCGTGTCGGGCAAGGCGAAGATGTCGGTCGAGAAGCTCGACCGGGGCGAGATCGAGGCCCCGCCGCCCGTGCTGCCGGGCTGCGAGGGCTTCGCCGCCGGGAGCGGGTCCAACGGGCAGATCCCCTCCAGCGAGCTGTGCACGCTGTGGGACGGCCGCACGCAGGTCCGCGCCGACGCGGCCGTGAAGCTCGCCGAGCTCAACGAGGCCTACAAGGCCGCGTGGGGCGAGTCCATGTGCATCACGGACGGCTTCCGCAGCTACTCGCAGCAGGTCGCGACCAAGGCCGCCAAGGGGTACCTCGCGGCGGCACCCGGCACGTCGAACCACGGCTGGGGCCTGGCCGTCGACATCTGCCCCGACACGTACTCCGGCTCCCGGTGGGACTGGCTCGCCGCGAACGCCCCGGCCTTCGGCTGGGACAACCCCGACTGGGCCCGGCCCGGCGGTTCCAAGTACGAGCCGTGGCACTGGGAGTACTCCGCGGGCGTCACGCAGATGGGCGGCTACTGACCGGTCCGGTCCTCCTCGGCGCCTGAGCCCGGCCCCGCGAGCCGGCGCACCGCGTCGAGCACGTCCACCCCGTCGGGCGGCTCGGTGTCGAGGGCGCGGTGGATGGTCATGCCCTCCACGAACGCGTCGAGCACGCGGCAGGTCGCGGGGTCGAAGTGCCGGCCGAGCGCCGCGCGGCTGCGGCGCATCCAGTCGTTCGTCAGGTCGCGGAACGCGGGGTCACGCGCGGCGAGCGTGTAGAGCTCGTGCGACAGCACGAGGTCGCGCTGGGTGGCGAAGACGTCGAGCGTGATGAGCCGGACGACGGCGCGCAGGGCGGCGTCGCGGTCCGGCGCCTCGGCCATCCGGCGGTCGAACTGCGCGGACGCCTGGCGGGTGAAGCGCCCGAACGCCTCGCGCAGCAGCTCGTCCCGCCCGGCGAAGTGGTACGTCATGGAGCCCAGCGGCACGTCCGCGGCCGCGGCGACGCGGCGCTGCGAGGTGCCCGCGACGCCGCGGGCGGCGACGACGTCGAGGCAGGCGTCGATGATGCGGTCGCGGCGCTCGGGGTCGTAGCGGCGCGGTCGGGTGCCGTCGGTCATGACCCCATGATGGCGTCCGCGGGCCGCCCCCGGACGTCGCGGTGGTCCGTCTCCCGGACCGGACCTAGGGTGGCGAGCGCGATCCACACCCGTCGGGAGAGGGCGAGGCACGGTGACCGGTGACGACGGCGACGACGCCCGGCGGGCGGGCCCGCCGGCGCGACGGTGGCCACGGCACCTCCACCTCAGGCGGTTCTCCCTGCGCCGTCGGTCGCTCGAGGCGGAGCCCGTGGTGGACGCCGCGTCCGAACGGCTGCAGGAGTTCCTGGTGCTGCTCGGCAGCGCGCTGCTCACCGTCGGGACGGCGGCGACGGACATCCAGCACACGCTCAAGCGGGTCGCCGTCACGCTCGGGTCACCGCAGACCACGCTGTTCGTCTTCCCGACGCTGATCCTCATCAGGATGCCCGGCGACACCGAGACGCGGTTCGACGTCGCGGAGTCGGCGGGCGGCGAGGTCCGCTTCGACCGCGCCGCCCAGGTCTACGCCGTCGTGGACGACGCCGTCGCGGGACGGATCGACGCGTCCGAGGGGGTCGAGCGGCTGCGGGAGGTCCGGGACGCGCACCCGCGGTTCCCGGCCTGGGTGCGCACGGCCGGGCACGGCCTGGCCGCGGCGGGGCTCGGGCTCGTGCTGCTCGGCGGCAACCCCGTCAGCCTGCTGTACGCGTTCGTGCTCGGCGCGCTGGTCGGCGCGGTCAAGCTCACCGTGCGGCCCGGCACGTACGCCGCGACCCTGCTGCCCGTGGTCACCGCGTTCGTGCTGGCGCTGCTCGTCTTCGGGCTCGCGGACACCGCCGTCGTGAGCGAGCCGCTGCAGGTGCTGGTGCCGCCGCTGGTCACGCTGCTGCCCGGTGCCGCGCTCACCACGGGCGTGCAGGAGCTCGCCGCCGGCGACATGGTCGCCGGGTCCAGCCGGCTCGTGTCCGGCCTGGCGCAGCTGCTGTTCCTCGCGTTCGGGATCCTCGCAGCCCTGGCGATCACGGCCGTGCCCAGCGCCGACGCGCTGGCCTCCTCGCCCACGACGCTCGGGGCGTTCCAGCCGTGGATCGGCGTGCTGCTCTTCTCGCTCGGCATCTTCCTGTACCACTGCGGGCCGCCACGGTCGCTCGTGTTCCTCACCGTCGTCCTGCTGGTGGCGTACGGCGGGCAGGTCGTCGGCGCCACGGTCACCAGCGGCGTCTACAGCGGCTTCCTCGGCGCCGCGGCGCTGACGCTGTGCGCCTACCTCGTGCAGACCGTCAGGGGCGCCCCGCCGGCCGTCGTCTGCTTCCTGCCCGCGTTCTGGCTGCTCGTGCCCGGCGCGACCGGGCTGATCGGGCTCACCCAGACCGCCAGCGGCGACGCCGTGAGCTCCACGAGCCTGCCGACCGTCGCGGGGTCGATCGTCGCCATCGCGCTCGGCGTCCTCGTCGGCACGGCGCTGTACCGGCAGATCTACACGATGGCGCCCGCGCGCTGGGGCCTGCGGCCCACGTGACCGTGGTCCTGAGCAGCCTCAGAGCAGCAGGAGGTTGAGGGCCGCGAGCGCCACGAGCACGGTGACGAGGCGCTCGAAGAGCTGCTGGTCCACGTGCCCGATGACGCGCCGGCCGATCCAGGCCCCGACCAGGACGACGGGCGCGAGGACGGCCCACAGCCCCACCGTGTCGGCGCCGACGATGCCGACGCCGACGGCCACCGGCAGCTTGATGACGTTCACCGTGAAGAAGAACCACGCCGTCGTGCCGAGGAACCGCCACTTCTCGTAGCGCGCGGCGAGAAGGTAGAGGCTCATCGGCGGGCCGCCGGCGTTCGCGACCATCGTCGTGAAGCCGGCCAGGCCGCCGTACCCGAGCGTCGCGGCGCGCGTGTCCACGCGCAGCCGGTCCCGCCAGAGGTTGAGCACCAGCAGCGCCAGCAGGATGCCGCCGATCGTGCGGCGCATGACGTCGTCGCTGACGACGGTGAGGAAGGCCGCGCCGACCGCCACGCCCGCCAGCACCGGCGCGAGCAGGCGTCCGATCACGCTGAAGTCCGCGTGCTTGCGGTAGGCCCAGATCGCGACCAGGTCGCCCGTGATCAGGAGCAGCAGCACCGCGCCGGTCGACTCCTTGGCCGGGACGACGAGCGCCATCAGCGCCGCCGCGATCATCCCCAGCCCGCCCAGCGCCGTCTTCGAGAAGCCGACGAGCAGCGCGACGAGGACGACGACGGCCCATCCGGTCCACGGCAGTCCGGCGATCAGCGGGGCGGGTTCGAGCACCGGGGCAGCGTAATCGTCGCCGGAGCCACCGCGACCAGGTGTTCACCGCACCCGGTCGTAGACCGCCGCCACCTCGCCCCGCACCCCCACGGACTGGGAGGTCAGCGTCCAGGTGGAACCCGGCATGCCGTCGTCGAGCAGTCGCGGCCCGCCGCCGACGACCACCGGGACCACCAGGAGGTACAGCCGGTCGAGCAGGTCCGCGGCGAGCAGCGGCCTGATGACGCTCGCGCTGCTGTTGACGAGGATCTCCCCCGTGCCGGAGGCGCGGAGCCCGCGCACGACGTCGGCCGCGGGCGCGTCCACCACCCGCGCCCGGGGCCACGGCGGCGACGTCAGCGTGCGGGAGAGAACCACCTTCTCCGTGTCGACCAACCAGCGGGCGTACTCGCGGTCGCGCGGGTCGGCGCCCTCGTCGTCGGCGACGGACGGCCAGTAGCCCAGGAAGCCCTCCGCGTTGACGCGGCCCAGCACCGCCGCCGTCGCGCCCGCGCACATCCGGCTCATGTGGTCGCGCGCGGTGTCCGTGGCGACGTAGGGCAGGAAGGCCCCGAAGTCGCCCGGCCCGGCGGGGCCGCGGTAGCGACCGTCGAGGGAGAGGCTGAGGTTGGCGGCCACCGTGCGGCGGGTCGGGTGCGTCATGGTCTGGTCCTTCGTCCCGGGTGCCCCGGTCGGGCACCTCACCCCGGGGACGGGGCCGGACTCCGGTTCTCGACATCGGCGTCGTCGAGCGCCGCGGAGAGCCCGTCGAGACGCTCGACGCCTGACATCTCCGCCCGTCGTCCCGCAGGACCGGCAGCTCAGAGCGTCGTCGTGAGCACCCCGCCGTCGGCACGCAGAGCGGCGCCGTTGGTGGCCGAGGAGACGGGACCGGCCAGGTAGGCGACGAGGTGAGCGATCTCGGCCGGCTCGATGAACCGCTGCAGGAGCGAGGTCTTGTTCGCCCCCTCGATCGCGCCCTTCACCTGGTCCGTGGGAACACCCTGGGCTCGTGCGATCTGCTCGACGGCACCGGCGACGCCGTCGGAGTACGTCGGACCGCCGAGGACGGTGTTGACCGTGACGCCCGTGCCCCGGGTGAGCTTGGCCAGGCCGTTGGCCAGGCCCAGCACCCCGGCCTTGGTCGTGCCGTAGTGGGTCATGTCGCCGGGGACGCTCACGCCCGACTCGCTGCTCACGAAGACGACCCTGCCCCAGCCGCGGGCCAGCATGCCCGGCAGCACGCCCCGGGACAGGCGGACGCCGCTCATCACGTTGACGTCGAAGTACCGCTGCCACTCGTCGTCGGAGATCTCCTCGAACGCCCGGACGTCGAAGACGCCCACGTTGTTCACCAGGACGTCCACCTCACCGAGCTCCGCGAGCAGTCGCCGCACCTGGGCGGGGTCCGCGAAGTCCGCGGCGATGCCGGAGACCGACGCGCCGGCCACGGCGTCTCCCAGCCTGGTCACCGCCCTCGCGACGCCGTCCTCGCTCCGCCCGTTGACGACCACCGACGCGCCTTCGGCGAGCAGCGCCTCGGCGACCGCATAGCCGATGCCCTGCGTCGACCCGCTCACGAAGGCCCTCTTGCCCGCCAGTCCCAGATCCACCTTGCTGCCTTCTTCCTGCCGGCGTCCGCGAGAACATGACTTGCTCAAGCAAGTAAAGGCTAGGACCCTACGACTTTCCTGAGCAAGCCAGTCGGGAACTTCTGACGCACCGGCGGCCGCGTACCCTGACCGTCATGCCGGACCCCGACGCACCCACCGCCGCCCCCACGGAGCTCACGGGCGAGGACCTCGAGACCTGGGCCGCACTGGCGACGGTGCTGGAATGGCTGCCGCCCGCGCTGGACGCCCAACTCCAGCGCGACGCCCAGCTGTCCCACTTCGAGTACGGCGTCCTGTACGCCCTGGCCCAGGCGCCCGACGGCACCCTCCGGATGAGCGTCCTGGCCGGCTACGCGAACAGCACGCTCTCGCGGCTCTCCCGTGCCGCTACCCGGCTGGAGACCCAGGGCTGGTTGCGGCGCACGCCCGACCCCGCGGACGGGCGGTACACCCTGGCCGTCCTCACCGAGCCCGGGAAGGCGAAGGTCCGGGACGCGACCCCCGGCCACGTGCAGCTCGTCCACCAGCTCGTGCTGGACCGGCTGACCGCGCCGCAGACCCGGCAGCTGCGCGAGATCAGCCGGCGGATCGGGCGGGCCGTCCGGGAGGACGGCGGCTGGCAGCCACGCTGACACGCCCCGCGTCCGGCGGCGACCGCCGGCGACGGCCTCAGCCGAGCAGGTGACGCAGGTAGCGGCCGGGCGCGTCGAGGAACGCGCGCCAGTGCTGCACCAGCTCGACGTCGTCCCACGTCGTCGGGCGCAGGCCCCACGGCCCGACCTCCAGGATCGTCGCGCCGGGCAGCGCCGCCAGCACCGGCGAGTGCGTGGCGCAGAGGATCTGGCCCCCGCGTGCCGCGAGGTCCGCGAGCACGCTCATGAGGCTGAGCGTGGAGGAGAAGCTCAGCGCCGCCTCCGGCTCGTCCAGGCAGTACAGGCCCGGCCCGTCGAACCGTGACTCGAGGACCGTGAGGAAGGACTCGCCGTGGCTCATCTCGTGGAACACCGGGTCGCGCGGGCTCGGGTGCTCCTCGAGGAACGTGTACCAGCCGTGCATCGTCTCGGCACGCAGGAAGAAGCCCCAGCGCCCCGACCCGACGCCGCGCTGCAGCCGGACGGCCTGGTGCAGCGGGGACTCGGAGGCGCGGGTGGAGTGCCGCCCGTGCGCGGTGCCGCCCTCGGGCGACAGGCCGTAGGCGACGGCCACGGCCTCCACGAGCGTGGACTTGCCGCTGCCGTTCTCCCCCACCAGGAACGTCACGCCCGGCGCGAGGTCCAGCCCGTCGCGCAGCACCTGCTCGACGGCGGGGACGGTGCGCGGCCACACGCCTGCCGCAAGCGGGTGCTCGGCGTCCGGCGCGACACGGACCACCGGCGGCTGCGAGAAGTCCACGAGGGCATCATGCCGTGCGGTCGTCCAGGGTCGCAGTGCCGCCGGTAGGCGGCTTCCTGCCGTACCCGCCTGTCGTACCCGGGTTGAGGCGTCAGGCCCCAGCGTCCTCTCGTGACGCCCTGGCCAGCCGCTCGACGAGCTCGTCGGGGATCGGCTTCCGGGGCGAGAAGGTGATGCCGGTCTTCGTGGCCTTGAGGCCGGCGGCCGCGATCTCCTCGGCATGCTCGGAGATGGCCCCTGGAAGGAGGTACAGCCCGCACTGCCTGCTGAAAGCCGCGTAGCTCGCGACGACCGAACCGTCGATGCTGAACCCCGGCATGTTGTAAGCCACGATCTCCTCCGCGTCCGGGAGGGTGCTGGCCAGCAGCTCACGCAACCGGGTCAGCAAGGACTGAAAGGCCTCGGGCGCCGCGGCGATGTAGGCGTCGTGGTCGGCGACCGTCGTCATGTCGTGACTCGCTTCCGGGGTGACGTCTGGCAACAGCAGCAGCAGGCGGTCAGGATCAGGACTGCATGTCGACGAACCGTGAGTAGTGGCCCTGGAACGCCACGGTGATGGTGTCGGTCGGACCATTACGGTGCTTGGCGACGATCAGATCCGCCTCGCCTGCGCGGGGCGATTCCTTCTCGTAAGCGTCTTCGCGGTGCAAAAGGATCACCATGTCGGCGTCCTGCTCGATAGAGCCCGACTCACGCAAATCGGACATAGCAGGCTTCTTGTCCTGCCGCTGCTCGGGGCCTCGGTTCAGCTGCGACAGCGCGATGACGGGGACGCCGATCTCCTTCGCCAGGAGCTTGAGGGCTCGGGAGAACTCGGAGACCTCCTGCTGGCGGGACTCGACCTTCTTGCCGGAGGTCATGAGCTGCAGGTAGTCGATGACGACGAGCTTGAGGTCGTGCTTCTGCTTGAGCCGCCGGCACTTGGCCCGGATCTCCGTGAGCGACATGTTCGGCGAGTCGTCGATGAACATCGGCGCCTCGGAGACGCGGCCCATCACCTTGGCGACCTTCTGCCAGTCGTCCTCGCCCATCGAGCCGTTGCGCAGCTTCTGCAGGTGCACCCGCGCCTCCGCGGACAGTAGACGCATCGTGATCTCGTTACGGCTCATCTCGAGCGAGAAGACGACGGACGACTGCCCGTGCTTGATTGACGCGGCCCTGGCAATGTCAATAGCCAGGGTTGACTTGCCCATTGCAGGCCGGGCGGCGATGACGATCATCTGCCCGGGGTGCAGGCCGTTGGTGAGGCGGTCGAGGTCGGCGAACCCGGTGGGCACGCCCACCATGCCCTCGCCGCGGTTGCCGGCGGCCTCGATCTCGTCCATGGTGCCGCCGATGATCTCGGCGAGCGGCAGGTAGTCCTCGGAGGTCTTGCGCTCCGTGACGGCGTAGATCTCGGCCTGCGCGGTGTTGACGATGCCCTCGACGTCGCCGCCGTCGGTGGCGTACCCGAGCTGCACGATCTTGGTGCCGGCCTCGACGAGGCGGCGCAGCACGGCGCGCTCCTGCACGATGCGGGCGTAGTAGCCGGCGTTGGCGGCGGTGGGGACGCCGGCCATGAGGTCGTGGATGTACGGGGCGCCGCCGACGCGGGCGAGCTCGCCGCGCTTGGTGAGCTCGGCGACGACCGTGATGGCGTCTGCGGGCTCGCCGCGGCCGTACAGGTCGATGATCGCGTCGTAGACCGCCTCGTGCGCGGGGCGGTAGAAGTCGTTGCCGCGGATCTGCTCGACGACGTCGGCGATGGCGTCCTTGGAGAGCAGCATGCCGCCGAGCACGCTCATCTCGGCGGCGACGTCCTGAGGAGGTGTGCGGTCGAAGGTGGCGCCGGGCGCCCCCTGATATCCCGCCTCGAGCTCCTCGATCGACATGCTCACCCCGCTCCCCCGCCGTCGCCGGCGTCCGGTCCGTCACCGGACATCGACTCCCGCTGTCAGGTCCACGTTCTACCGTGGCCCTCTGACACCGCGGACGACGCTAGGCGCGCCCGCGACCGTGCGCAATCGACGATGTGGACACAGGTGTGGACGAGCCTGTGGATATGCGCCTCAGGCTGTGCACGGGCGGTGGACAGGCATGTGCACAACTGGGGATATCGGCTGTGTACAACTTTCCGCAGGCCCCTGACCTGCGGCGACGTTACCCTCAGGCTGTGGAGGAGAAGAAAGTTGGGTGAGGTGCACCGCACCCCGGATCCAGACGGCGGACACCCGGGCGCCACCCCTCCTTCACCGACGCCGCCGGAGGGTCACCCCGCCGCGCCGCCCGCCCACAAGGTTGTCCACAGGGGCGACCGTCGCCGCATCGACCGCGACATCCTCGCCCTCGCGCTCCCCGCGCTGGGCGCCCTCGTCGCCGAGCCGCTGTTCGTGCTCGTCGACAGCGCGGTCGTCGGCCACCTCGGCACGGCGCAGCTCGCCGGCCTGTCCGTCGCGTCCACCCTGCTCGTCACGCTCGTCGGGCTGTGCGTGTTCCTCGCCTACGCCACCACGGCCGCCGTCGCCCGCCTGGTCGGCGCGGGCCGCACCCGCGACGCGCTGCAGTCCGGCATCGACGGCATGTGGCTCGCGCTCGGCCTGGGCGTCGTGCTGGCCGCGGTGCTCGCGGTCGGGGCGCACTGGGCGGTCGGGGCGATGGGCGCCGGCGCGGACACCGCGGGCTACGCCGCCACGTACCTGCGCTGGTCGGTGATCGGGCTGCCGGGGATGCTCGTCGTCCTGGCCTCCACGGGCGTGCTCCGCGGCCTGCAGGACACGCGCACGCCCCTGTGGGTGGCGTCCACGGGCGCCGTCGTCAACGCGATCCTGTCCGTCGTCCTGGTGTACGGCGCGGGCCTGGGGATCGCGGGGTCCGCCATCGGCACGGCCGCCACCCAGCTCGGCATGGGCGCGGTCCTCACGGTCGTCGTGGTGCGCGGCGCCCGCCGCCACCACGCGTCCCTGCGGCCGCACCACGCGGGCATCTGGGCCAACGCCCGGGCCGGCGCGCCGCTGTTCGTCCGGACGGCGTCGCTGCGCCTCGCCATCCTCCTCACCGTCGCGGTCGCGGCCGGCCTGGGCGCGACGGCGCTGGCCGGCTACCAGGTCGTCAACAGCCTGTGGGGGCTCGCCGCGTTCGCCCTCGACGCGCTCGCCATCGCGGGCCAGGCCCTGGTGGGCCACGGCCTCGGGGCGGGCGACGTCGGGCGCGTGCGCGCGGTCCTGCGCCGCTCCCTGCAGTGGGGCGTCGGCGCAGGCGTCGTCATCGGCGTCGTGTTCGCGGCCTCGGGGTGGTGGATCGCACCGCTGTTCACGTCCGACCACGACGTGCGCGTCGCGATCACCGCCGGCCTCGTCGTCACCGGCGTGCTCATGCCGATGGCGGGCTGGGTGTTCGTCCTCGACGGCGTCCTCATCGGCGCCGGCGACGGCCGGTTCCTCGCCTGGGCGGGGATGCTGACCCTGGTGGTCTACGTGCCCTTCGCCCTCGCGGTCCGCGCCTGGGCGCCCGACGGCGCGATCGGGCTGGCGTGGCTGTGGGGCGCGTTCGCGGGCGTGTTCATGCTCGCCCGCGCCCTCACGACCGGCCTGCGCGCCCGGGGGGACCGGTGGATGGTCACGGGCGCGTGACGCAGCCGGTCCGGCACGTGAACCCGGTGTGACATCGAGGGGACATCAGGGGACGGCATCGCGCGACGCGGCACGGTCACGAGGGCACCACGAGCCGGTAGCCGATGCCCCGCACCGACGAGACCCGCAGCTCGGGCAGCACGCGCAGCCGCTTGCGCAGCCGCTTCACGGCGGACACCACCGGGTCCGGGTCGCCCAGGTAGCCGGTGCGCCACACGGTGCTGGTCAGCTCGGCGAACGACCACACACGGTCCGGCGCGGACGCCAGCGTGGCCAGCAGGTCGAACTCCCGGATCGACAGGTGCACGAGCACGCCCCCGGCGGTGACCTCCCGCGCGGCGAGGTCGACCTCGAGCGCGCCGAGCACGATCCGGCGCGCCCGGTCGTGGTCCGGCACGACGGCGACGACCGGGACCTCGCCCGACGGCGGGGCCGGGGCGCGGGCGTGCACCTCGAGCGTGTGCGGGGCCTCGTCGTCGGGCAGCACCGCGGGCGGGGGCGGGCCGAGGAGCATCCGTGCGCCGTCGGTGTCGGCGGTCGCGATCACGGCCGCGCGCCCGCGCAGCAGGCGGGCGACCTCGCCCACGCGCTGCAGCGGCAACCCGATGCAGAGCACGTAACCACCGACCGGCTCGACCACGTTCTTGGGGGGCATTGCCGTCCTCCGTCCGACGCGCGCTCCGGGCAGGGTCGCGGACATCGTTTACCCAGGTGCCTATCAGAGTTCAGGCGGCACCGCCCGCCGACGGTTCCCGGAACCGACCCGGACCTGCCCCCGGGTTGACCGGAAACTGGCCGCCGACCGTCCTTGTCCGCCGGAGCAACGCCGGATGGGCTGGAGGGTGGGCCCCGACCGGGCGCCCGTCACGACGCCCCCGCACCCCGGGGGCTCCCTCACCTGGAGGAAGCGTGCACTCACCGATCCGCACGAGATCGATGCGAATCAAGTCGACCGGGACATCGACCGGAACCAGGAGGGGATGGGTCGCGACGAGCGCGGCCGTCGCCCTCCTCGCCACGTCCGCGGTCGGGGTCGCGCCGGCGTTCGCCGCCGACGACGGCCCGCCGCTCGCCCCGTCCACCGACGTCCCCGACCCCGCGGACAAGATCGGGACCGCCGTCGAGAAGGACCTCGCCGCCGGCCCCGCCGACTTCTGGCTCGAGCTCGCCGACACGGCCGACCTGCGCGCGGCGCGGGACATCGCGGACTGGGACGACCGCGGGCAGTACGTCTACGACACCCTCACCGCCGTCGCCGACGACGCGCAGTCCGGCCTGCTGAAGGAGCTCGACGCCGCCGGCGTCGACCACGAGTCCTTCTGGATCTCCAACCGCATCCTGGTGCGCGACGGCGACGCCGCCCTCGCGACCTCGCTCGCGACGTCCCCGGAGGTCGAGGCGATCTCCGCGCCCCGGACGTTCGACCTGGTCGAGCCGGTCGAGCGCACGAAGGCCCCGGTCCGCGGCACGCAGGCCGTCGAGTGGGGGCTGCAGGCCATCAACGCCGACGACGCGTGGGCCCTCGGGTACACGGGCGACGGCGTCACCGTGGCCAACATCGACTCGGGCGTGCAGGGCGACCACCCCGCTCTCGCGCCGCACTACCGCGGCCTGCAGGCCGACGGCAGCGTCGTCGACGACTACAACTGGTTCGACTCGTCGAACGCCTGCGCCGGTGGCTCCCCCTGTGACACCGACGGCCACGGCAGCCACACGATGGGCACCATGGTGGGCGACGACGGCGCCGGCAACCAGATCGGCGTCGCGCCGGGCGCGGACTGGATCGCCGCCAACGGCTGCTCCACCTGCTCCGACGCGGACCTGCTCGAGTCCGGGCAGTGGGTGCTCGCGCCCACCAGGACCGACGGCAGCGACCCCGACCCGAGCCAGCGCCCCCAGGTGGTGAACAACTCCTGGGGCCTGAACGCCGCGGGCGCCATCGACGACTTCATGGCCGAGGAGATCGCCGCGTGGGAGGCCGCGGGCATCTTCGGCACCTGGTCGGCCGGCAACGAGGGGCCGGGATGCCGGTCCACGTCGTCGCCGGGAGCGAACGAGGCCACCTATGCCGTCGGCGCGTTCGACTCCTCGGGTGCCATCGCGTCGTTCTCGTCGCGCGGCACCGGGGAGAACAGCGGGACCAAGCCGAACATCTCGGCCCCCGGGGTCAACGTGCGCTCGTCCGTCCCGGGCGACGGCTACGCGGCCTACAACGGCACGTCGATGGCGGCCCCGCACCTCGCGGGCGCGGTCGCGCTGCTGTGGAGCGCGGCGCCGAGCCTCGTCGGCCAGATCGAGGAGACGCAGGCGCTGCTCGACGGCGCCGCGGTCGACGTCGACGACACGACGTGCGGCGGCACCGCCGACGACAACAACGTGTGGGGCGAGGGCAGGCTCGACGTCATGGCCCTGCTCGACGCCGCGCCCGTCGGCGACACCGGCCTCGTCACCGGCACCGTCACCGCCACTGACGGCACCCCCGTCGCCGGCGCCCAGGTGACGTTCGACGGCGACCACGACCGCACCGTCACCGCGGGCGACGACGGCGCGTTCACCGCCGAGCTCGCCGTCGGCGACTACGCGGCGAGCGCGGAGGCCTTCGGGTTCCTCGCCTCCGCGCCGGCCGACGTCGCCGTCGTCGTGGACGAGACCGTCACCCTGCCGATCACGCTGGAGCGGGCGCCCACCCGCACCGTCTCCGGCGCGGTCACCGAGAGGGACGGGTCACCCACCCCGGGCGCCGTCGTCACCCTCTCCGGCCCGCTGGACCCGGTCACCACCGGGGCCGACGGCACCTACGCCATCCCGGGCGTGCCGGACGGCACCTACACGCTGAGCGTCTCGGCGGGCACCTGCGCCGCGCCGTTCAGCACGCAGGTCGTGGTGGACGGCGACGAGTCCGTCGACGCCACCCTCAAGCGGCTGATCGACACCTACGGGTACTACTGCTCCACCGGGACCGCGGGGGTCGCGACGGGCGACACGCTGCTGGCCCTCACGGGCGACGACAAGGCGGCCTCGGTCGACCTGCCGTTCGGCTTCCCGTACTACGGCGAGACGTACGACACCGCGTACGTGTCGACCAACGGGTTCCTGAACTTCCTCGCGTCGTCCACGAGCCTGTCCAACGTGGCGCTCCCTGCCGCCGCCGCGCCGAACGCCGCGGTCTACCCCTTCTGGGACGACCTCAACGTCGACGCGGAGTCGGCCGTCTACACCGGCACGACGACGGTGGACGGCGTCGACGCGTTCGTCGTCGAGTGGCGCAACGTGCGCAAGTACCGGCCCGAGACCGACCGGGTCAACTTCTCCGCCACCCTCCTCGCCGACGGCCGGGTCACCCTCGGCTACGGCCCCGTCACCGACACCACCACGGCGCGCGGCGACTCCGCCACGATCGGCATCGAGAACGCGGCGGGCACCGTCGCGTCGCAGTTCTCGTACAACGCGGCCGCCGTCACCGAGGGGCTGTCCGTCACGTACGACCTGGCCGGCATGGGCTCCGTGTCCGGCACGGTGCGCGACGGGAACACGAACGCACCGCTGGAGGGTGCCACCGTCACCATCACGTCGAAGGACGACGGCGACGAGACGGTCGTGACCACCGGTGCCGACGGCACCTACGCGGCCCGGCTGCCGCTGGAGCGGTACGGCCTCACCTACGCGAAGGACCACTACGCGGGCGCGACCCGCAACGCGGCCCTCACGGAGGACGGCCAGGTCGTGACGCGGAACGTCGCGCTCGGCGCCGGCCGGCTCGAGGTCAACAAGGAGAGCGTCTCCGCCTCGATCGGGATGGGTGCCACCGCCAGCCGCGCGTTCCGGGTGACCAACACCGGCACAGAGCCGGTGGACGTCTCCCTCGGCGCCGGCCAGGGCGGCTTCGAGCTGCTCGGCGCGAAGGGCAGCGACGGCGCGGTGATCAGCCACGTCGCCGGTGACGCCACCGTGCCGAGGTCGACGACGCCCGCCGGTCCCGGGCTGGGCACGTCGGACGGGAAGCAGGGCGGCCTGGCGACGTCCGGGGCGAAGGCGGGCACCGTCTCCCCCGACCTGTCGGCCGTCCCCCTCGACGAGACGACCCTGACCCACTCGGCGTCGCAGGACGTCGTGGCCAACAACTCGGTGGCGTGCACCAACCAGGTGACGACCCAGGACAACGGCTACCTGCGCACGTTCACGCTGAGCGACTTCGGCATCGACGGCACGTTCGACGTGAAGAACGTGTCGTTCGCCGTCGAGGCGGCCCGGGTCGCGCAGCCGCTGACCGTGAACCTGTACACGCTCGACGGGGCGCTGACCTACGCCGACATGACGAAGATCGGCAGCGCCGAGGCGACCGTCGGCACCGACGCGGGAGGCACGGTCGTCTCGGTGCCGGTCGAGGGCGAGGTGCCGAAGGACGGCACGCTGGTCGTCGAGATCGACGTGCCGGCCGGCGGCTGGTTCTTCATCGGGTCCAACGACGCCGGCCAGACGGCGCCGTCGTACCTGCGGTCGGAGTCCTGCGACCTCCCGGAGCCCACCGACACGGCGGACATCGGGTATGCCGGCATGCACATCGTCATGAACGTCTCGGGCGAGGCGGCGGGCGGGGGCGGCCTGGAGTGGCTGGACGTCCAGCCGCCGGAGCTCACCCTCGCACCGGGGGCGTCCGTGCAGGCCGCGGTGACCCTCACCGCCGCGGTCGAGCAGCCCGGGGCGTACTCGGCCACGATCACCGCGGCCGGCGACACCCCGTACGAGGCGCCCACCGTCGCGGCACTGATGACGGTGAAGGCACCGACCGGCTGGGGCAAGGTCACCGGCACGGTGACCGGCGACGGCGGCCCGCTCGACGGCGCCGTCGTGCACCTCGACGGCAAGGCGTACGACAAGACCCTCGTCACGGGGGCCGACGGCACGTACGGGTACTGGATGCCCAAGGCCAACGGGCCGCTCCAGCTCGTCGTCGCGGCGAACGGGTTCGTCCCGGCCGTCCGCACCGCCCAGGTCGTCGCCGGGCAGACCACGGTCTACGACGTCGACCTGAAGCCGCTGCCCTGATCGTCTGACGGGAGGAACGACGAAGGTCCCGGTCCCCTCGCGGGGGCCGGGACCTTCGTGCGTCAGGCGTCAGGCGTTCAGCCGGCGACGACCTTGACGGCGATCTTCGCGGAGACCTCGGGGTGCAGGCGCACCGACACGGTGTACTCACCGGTCGTCTTGATCGGCTGGCCGATCTCGATCTTGCGCTTGTCGACCTGCGGGCCCTCGGCGGCCACGACCGCGTCGGCGATGTCACCGGTGGTGACGGCACCGAACAGACGGCCGGACTCACCGGCGTGCGCCGTGACGACGACCGTCTTGGCGGCGAGCGAGTCGGCCACCGCCTTGGCCTCGTCCAGCGTGGCGATCTCGCGGGCCTTGCGGGCCTTGCGGATCGCGGAGACCTGGGACTCGGCGCCCTTGGTCCAGGGGGTGGCCAGACGGCGCGGGATGAGGAAGTTCCGGGCGTACCCGTCCTTCACCTCGACGACGTCGCCAGGCTCACCGAGACCGGTGACCTCGTGGGTCAGGATCAGCTTCGACATGATTCAGTGATCCTTCCGGTCAGCGGGCCGAGGACGAGTACGGCAGCAGCGCCATCTCACGGGCGTTCTTCACCGCACGGGCGATCTGGCGCTGCTCCTGGACGGAGACGCCGGTCACGCGACGCGCGCGGATCTTGCCGCGGTCGGAGATGAACTTGCGCAGCAGCGCGGTGTCCTTGTAGTCGACGGACTCGATCTTGGCCGTCTTGAGCGGGTTGGCCTTCTTCTTGGGCTTGCGCACCACAGGCTTCGCCATGGTGTTGCTCCTTCACAGGTGCTGTCCTCACGAGGCGCCGGCCGGGACCGGCGTCGGAGGACGGGGTGATCTGGGGACTGGCGTCGATCAGAACGGGGGCTCGTCCGAGAACCCGCCACCGGAGGAGGCGGGACCGGCCGTGGCCCACGGGTCGTTGCTCTGACCGCCGCCGGAAGAACCGAAGCCTCCGCCGGGCTGGCCGCCGCCACCCTGGGGGCCGGCGTAGCCGCCCCCCTGGTTGCCGCCGCCACCGCCGAAGCCGCCGCCGCCACCCGAGCGCTGGGCGCGGGTGACCTTCGCCGAGGCGTACCTCAGCGACGGGCCGACCTCGTCGACCTGCAGCTCCATGACGGTGCGCTTCTCCCCCTCGCGGGTCTCGTACGAGCGCTGCGTCAGACGGCCCTGCACGACGACGCGCATGCCCTTCGTCAGCGACTCGGCGACGTTCTCCGCGGCCTCGCGCCAGACCGAGCAGGACAGGAACAGCGCTTCGCCGTCCTTCCACTCGTTGGTCTGGCGGTCGAACGTGCGCGGCGTGGACGCGATGCGGAAGTTGGCGACGGCAGCCCCTGACGGGGTGAAGCGCAGCTCCGGGTCCGCGACCAGGTTTCCGACGACCGTGATGACGGTCTCACCAGCCATGCCATGCTCCTTCGTTCGTCCGAGAGTCGTGAGGGGATCCCATCACGGGGCTGTGACATCCACGTCATCGACGTCCACAACGTCGACGAGGACGCCGCCCGCGACGGGGGCAGAGTTTCGGTTCAGGTCTCAGCGGGCGTCGGTGCGCAGGGTCTTGGTGCGCAGCACGGCCTCGTTCAGGCCGAGCTGGCGGTCCAGCTCCTTCGCGGTGGCCGGCGTCGAGGTGAAGTCGACGACGGCGTAGATGCCCTCGGAACGCTTGTTGATGTCGTACGCCATGCGGCGACGACCCCAGATGTCGACCTTGTCGACGGAGCCGCCCTCGGTCGAGATGACCGACAGGTACTTGTCCAGCGACGGGGCCACGGTGCGCTCCTCGACCTCCGGGTCCAGGATCACCATCAGCTCGTACTGACGCATGTTCAACCCACCTCCTCTGGTCTCAGCGGTCACGGTCGTTCCGTGACAGGAGGGTTCTTGCGTGCGTCGGCCGCGCGCCGCCCCGGAGCGGTCCGGGGTGGTGGGCACAGCCAGTCGACCAGGATACCCGCCGGTGCGGGCGTCCCGGAAATCGTCATTGCTCGGCGCCGTCCAGCGGCCAGTCGACGCCCGGGCTCTCGCTCTCGCTCGGGTCGGGCGACGGGTCGTTCCCGTTGCCGTTCCCGTTGCCGTTGTCGTCGTTGCCGGGCTCGGGGCCCTTCGAGACGATCAGCGTGACGGTGGAGCCCTGGTCGACGCTGTTGCCCTGGCCGGGGTCCGTGTCGATCACGATGCCGACGGGCTGGTCGCTGAACTCCTCGCGCACGGCCGGGTTCAGTGCGTCGCCGTAGATCATCTGCTCGGCCGTCGTCCGCGGCTGCCCGACGACGTTGGGCACCACGACCTGCTCGGGCTGGTCCGGCTGCCCGGTCGAGACGACGAGGGTGACGATCGTCCCGGGCGGCACCTCCGTGCCCGCGCCCCGGGTCTCCAGCACCGTGCCCTTGCGCTCGTCGCTGTTCTGCGCCTGAGGGCTCACGACCAGCTGCAGGCCTTCCAGCTCCTTGGTGGCCTTGGCGATGTCCCAGCCGGTGACGTCCGGCACGGTGACCTTCTCCTCCTCCGTCTCGGACGGCGTAGGCGTCGGCGTGAAGGTCGGCTGGGCCGGCACGTATTCCGGAAACTCCTCGACGTCCATGCCCTCGGTCGCGACCTGCATGAAGTCGGTCCAGGCGCGCACCGGCCAAGAGCCGCCGGTGATCTGGTCCCATTCGCCGAAGCCGTCGATCTTGTCCTGGCCGGCGAGCTTGCCCGCCTCGAGGTCGAGCGTCTCGTACTGCCGCAGGCCCACCACCGTGGTGAGCTGCGGCACGAAGCCCGCGAACCACGCCGACCTGGCCTCGTTCGACGTCCCGGTCTTGCCGGCGACGGGACGGCCGAGCTCCTGGGCGGTGTCCCCCGAGCCTTCCTCGACGACCTTGGTCATCGCGTAGGTCGCCGCCGTGGTGACGTCCGCGTCGAACTCCTTCTCCTGCTCCTGCGGTCCCTCGTAGAGCGTGGTGCCGTCCAGGGTCTCGACCTTCGCCACCACGTGCGGCGTCGTGCGGTAGCCCCCGGCCGCGATGGTGGAGTAGGCCCGCGCCAGGTCCCAGGGATAGACAGACGCCGTACCGAGCACGTTGGAGCGCACGGGCGCGAGGTCCGGCGACGACGCACGGATACCCGCCCGTTCGGCGACCTTCATCGTCTTCTCCGGGCCGATGTCGATGTTGAGCTGGCCGTAGACCGTGTTGACCGAGTGCGCCGTGGCCGTCGCCAGGTCGATCTGCCCGAACGGTTCGCCGCCGAAGTTGCCGACGGTCCAGTCGTCATCGGGGGTCTCACCGGGGAAGACCTGAGGGGTACTGCCGTTGTACTTCTCCTCGAGGGTGTGGCCCTCCTCGAGGGCCCCGATGAGCGTGAACGGCTTGAAGGTCGACCCGGCCTGGACCACGTCCTGCGTCGCCGTGTTCAGCGACTGCTTCACGTAGTCCGGGCCGCCGTACAGCGCCTTCACGGCGCCGGTCTGCGGGTCCATCGACACCAGCGACATGCGGACGTTCTTGTTCGCCTTGCCGTAGGTGCCGCCCTCGTGCAGCGTCTTCTCCACCTCGACGGCCGTCTTCTGGAGCTTCTGGTCGATCGTCGTGGTGATCTTGAGGCCGCGCGTCTCCAGCTCCTGCTCGGACTCGAGCGGGCCGTCGGGGTTGCTCTCCGACCTGACGAGCTCCTTACGCACCTGGGCCATGAGGTAGCCCTTCTGGCCGCCCCAGGTGTTGGTGGCTTCCTTCTTCTTCTTGAACTTCGGGAACTCCGCCTTCGCCCGCTCGTCCTTGGTGATGTACCCCTGCTGGTACATCCGGTTGATGCTGCGCTCCCAGCGCTCCTGCGCCCGCTCCGGGTTGACCGACGGGTCCCAGTTGTTCGGCGACGGGATGATCCCCGACAGCATCGCGGCCTCGGACGGCGTGAGGTCCTTGGCGTCCTTGCCGAAGAACTCCTGCGACGCCGCCTGGATGCCGTAGGTGTTGCGGCCCCAGTAGATGGTGTTGAGGTAGCTCTCGAGCACCTGCTCCTTGGGCTGGGTCTGTGCCACCTTGAGCGCGATGATCGCCTCGCGGGCCTTGCCCGCGTACGAGTCCTCGGTGTTGAGGTAGTACCGCTCGACGTACTGCTGCGTCAGCGTGGACGCACCCTGCCGGCCACCGCCCGTGACGTTGGTGTACGCCGCGCGCGCGATGCCCTTGACGTCGATGCCGTTGTTGGTCCAGAACGTGTCGTCCTCGGAGGCCACCACCGCGTTCCCGACGTAGGCCGGCAGGTCGTCGAGCTCGACGAGCTCGCGCTTCTGCTCGGCGAACTGACCGATCGGCTTGCCGTTCGACCAGTAGACGGTCGTGGCCTGGTTGTTCACCTCGTCGAGGTTCTTGGGGATCGTCGTCGTGCTCCACGCGGCCACGAACAGACCGGCGCCCAGCGCCGTCCCGGTGAGCAGGGTGCCGACGACGATGCGCCAGGACGGCAGCCAGCGCTGCACCGGGCCCTTGCGCGGGCGCGGGTAGTTCCAGAAGCGACGTCTCCTCGCCACGTCAAGCCTTTCGTCGTGCGGGACCGGCGTGCTGCTCGTCGAGCGCGACGGCCTGCGGACCACAGGGAACACTAGGCGATGCCGGAGGGCCGACGGGAGCCTCGGACGCCCGGGGCGACGGTTCGTCCCGAGGCGTCCCCACCCTTCTGGCCTGCGCTCCGCCGAACCTTCACAACTGCCCGGATGCCGCCGTCCGAGGCTTCCCGTTGCACGACCATGTCGGCGAGTCCTATTCTCACGATGTATCGAGTCGATACGTCGTGACGACGGGTCGGCAGCAACAACGGGACAGGACGGGAGGGGGAGCCTCGTGCGCACCAGGTCTGTGGTGCTCGAGACGGCCATCCTCGGCCTGCTCAACTCCGCCCCGCTGCACGGTTACGAGCTGCGCAAGCGGCTCAACCTGCTGCTCGGCTCGTTCCGCGCGTTCTCCTACGGCACCCTCTACCCGGCCCTCAAGTCCCTCGTCGCCCGCGGCCTCATCGAGACCACGGAGCGCGAGGCCCCGGCCCCCGCGGGCCGGGCGTCAGGCACCCGCCAGGCCGGCGCCAAGCCCTCGGGCAAGGCGCCGCTCTCGGGCCGCCGGGGGCGGATCGTGTACCGGCTGACAGCGGACGGGAAGGAGCATCTCCAGACCGTCCTCGCGTCGTCCGGCCCGGCCGCCTGGGAGGACGAGAACTTCGACGTCCGCTTCGCGTTCTTCGCGCAGACGGACGCCGAGACCCGCATCCGTATCCTCGAGGGCCGGCGCACCCGGCTCACCGAGCGGCTGGAGGCGGTCCGAGAGTCTGCCGCACGCACCCGCGAGCGGCTCGACGAGTACACCCTCGAGCTGCAGCGCCACGGGCTCGAACAGGTCGAGCGCGAGGTGCGTTGGCTCGACGGACTCATCACCACGGAACGCGACCGTGCTCTCGGCCGCGCCCGCGACCACAGCGCCGGGGTGCAGGACGCCCCGGCCCAGAGAAACAAGGAGCGAGGATGACCTCCGTCCGCGTTGCCATCGTCGGTGTCGGAAACTGTGCATCGTCCCTGATCCAGGGCGTGCACTACTACCGCGACGCCGCCCCGACCGACACCGTCCCCGGCCTCATGCACGTGCAGCTCGGCGACTACCACGTGAGTGACCTGGAGTTCGTCGCGGCGTTCGACGTCGACGCGAAGAAGGTCGGCTTCGACCTCGCCGAGGCGATCCACGCGTCGGAGAACAACACGATCAAGTTCGCCGACGTGCCGCCCACCGGCGTCACCGTCCAGCGCGGCCACACCCTCGACGGCCTCGGCGACTACTACTCCGCCACGATCGACGAGTCGGACGCCGAGCCGGTCGACGTCGTGCAGGCGCTCAAGGACGCGAAGGTCGACGTCCTCGTCTCCTACCTCCCGGTGGGCTCCGAGGAGGCGGACAAGTTCTACGCGCAGGCCGCGATCGACGCGAAGGTCGCCTTCGTCAACGCGCTGCCCGTCTTCATCGCCTCCGACCCCGAGTGGGCGAAGAAGTTCGAGGACGCCGGCGTGCCGATCGTCGGTGACGACATCAAGTCGCAGGTCGGCGCCACGATCACGCACCGCGTGCTCGCCAAGCTGTTCGAGGACCGCGGCGTCGTGCTCGACCGCACGTACCAGCTCAACGTCGGCGGCAACATGGACTTCAAGAACATGCTGCAGCGCGACCGCCTCGAGTCGAAGAAGGTCTCCAAGACGCAGGCGGTGACCTCGAACCTCACCGGGGCGCTCGGCGGCAAGAAGGAGGACCGCAACGTCCACATCGGCCCGTCGGACTACGTCGCGTGGCTCGACGACCGCAAGTGGGCGTACGTCCGCCTCGAGGGCCGCGCGTTCGGCGAGGTGCCCCTGAACCTGGAGTACAAGCTCGAGGTGTGGGACTCCCCCAACTCGGCCGGCATCATCATCGACGCCGTCCGTGCCGCGAAGATCGCGCTGGACCGTGGCGTCGGCGGCCCGATCCTCTCCGCGTCGACCTACTTCATGAAGTCCCCGCCCGTGCAGATGGAGGACACCGCGGGCCGCGCCCAGCTCGAGGCGTTCATCCGCGGCGAGGTCGAGCGCTGACGACCACCGCGTGAGGACGAAGGCCGGGGCACGGACGTGCCCCGGCCTCGTCGCGTCACGCCCCCAGCCGCACCACGGCACCCCCCTCGGCGGCCGAGCGCTGCGCCGCGGCGACGACGCGCAGCGTGCGCAGCCCGACCTGCCCGTCCGGGCCCGGCGCCTCCCCCGTGCGGACGCACCCGAGGAAGTGCTCGAGCATCAGCGCGTCCAGGTTCTCGCCGAACCCGAGCCACGCCTGCCGCGCCCCCTGGGCCACGTGGCCGCCGACGTGCGCCGCGAACGGGTCGATCTCGACCGTGCCGCCGGTGCCGACCACCTGCAGCGTCAGGCCGCCCCACGTGGGCGCGCCGTCGGGCACGGACCACGAGCAGTCGACGACCACCTCCGCGCCGCCCGCGTAGGTGATGCTCACCAGCGCGCCGGTCTCCGCGCGCACCTGCGGGTCGTCCCCGTGCAGGACCCGGTTGCTCACCGCGCGCACCGCGACCGGCTCCTCCCCGAGCAGCGCGTCGAGCAGGTCGGCGAGGTGGACCACGTGGTCCGCGAGCGCCCCGCCCCCCGCCAGCTCGGGGTCGGTGAACCACGCGCGGCCCGCCGGCACCTTGCCGTTGTTCGTCCCCGTCCCGCCGAGCACCGTGCCGAGCGCGCCCGACGCCACCAGCCCGCGCAGCGTGCCGAACTCCGGGCTGAACCGCACGGGGTAGGCCGTCATGAGGCGCACCCCGGCGGCGTCGCACGCCGCCACCATCTCCTCGGCGTCCTCGACCCGGGTCGCGAGCGGCTTCTCGCACAGCACGTGCGCGCCGGCCGCCGCGGCGGCGAGGACGACGTCGCGGTGCCGGGAGTTCTCGCTGCACACGATGACGGCGTCGGGCCGCCAGGCGAGCGCCTCCGCGTAGGTGTCCACGTAGGCGGCACCGTGCTCCGCGGCGAACGCGGCCCCGCGCAGCTCGCCGGCCGGGGCCGTCGCGGCGTCGGGGTCGGCGGTGAGGAGCTCGACGTCGGGCCGGTCGCGCAGCAGCGCGACGTACGACGCGGCGTGCACGTGCGCGAACGACAGGATCGCGACCCGCAGCGGGGCCGGGGTGGGCGTCATGCTCGGCTCCCGGTGGTCTCGAGGTCGGCCAGGGCGCGGGCCCGGGCGGCGGTGTCCAGGGCGACGGGCTCCCCGGACGCGATGGAGGCGAGCGCCGCCTCGGCGATCTCGACGGCGACCACGCCGTCGACGGCGCTCACCCGCGGGTGGTGCGGGTCGTCGGGCGCCAACGAGGTCGGGCAGGCCGCGAACGCCCGGGCGACCTCCCGGATCTCCGTGAGGTACGGGCTCTCGCCGGCGGCGGGTGCCGGCCGGTCCTGTCCTCCGGCCGGGACCGGGGGGAGGTCCGACCGCACCCCCGACGCCTCGGCCGAGTCGAACCGCAGCGTCCCGGCGTCCCCGGCGACGTGGAACGACGTCCGGAAGGTGGTGTGCGGCGCCCCCCAGAGTCCCCGGACGTGACTGATCGCGCCCCCGGCGTGGGTGAGCACGGCGTGGGCGAGCGTGTGCGGTGACCCGCCCTCCTCGAGGGAGCGCCGGGTGGCGTGCACGCTCGTGACCTCGCCCGCGACCCACCGGGCGAGGTCGAGGTCGTGGATCATGAGGTCCAGCACCACGCCGCCCGACTGGGCGTCGTCGACGAACCACGGGGCCCAGGCGGGGAACATCCCGCCGCGCGCGAACCGCAGCACCGCCGGCGCCCCGATCTCCCCGGACCGCACGGCCTGGCGCATGAGTGCGTACTCGGGGAAGTACCGCACGACGTGCCCCGGGTAGAGCTGCCGGTCCGCGGCGCGGGCGGCGTCGAGCATCGCGACGGCGTCGCGCGACGTGCGGCCCAGGGGCTTCTCGCACAGGACGTGGCGCCCGGCCGCGAGGGCGGCCGACGCCACCTCGAGGTGGGTGGGCGTCGGGGTGACGACGTCGACCACGTCGGCGACGTCGAGCAGCTCGTCGAGGCCGGCGACGACCCGTCCGCCGTGCGCGGCCGCGAGCTCGGCGGCGCCGTCCGTCGAGTGGACGACGAGGTCCGCGCCGAGCGCGCGCCACGCCGGCGCGTGGGCCCGGGCGATGCCGCCCGCGCCGACGAGGCCGACCGTGAGGGCAGGGGAAGGCTCTGCAGCAGTCATCGTGCTCCCTACTTGAGTCCGGAATGGGCGAGACCGTCGATCACACGGCGCTGCATGACGACGAAGAGCAGGAGGATGGGCGCCATGGCGAGCGCGCTGGCCGCCATCATCACCGTGTAGTCGGTGGTGGTGCGCCCGGCGAACGTCGCGATCCCGGCCGCGAGCGGCATGCTCTCGGCGCGGGTCGAGACGACGAGCGGCCACAGGAGGTCGTTCCAGGACCACAGGACGGTGATGATCGTCAGGGCGCCGAGGCTGGGCCCGGCGAGCGGCAGCATGACCCGCCAGAAGACCTGGAACGGGTTGGCGCCGTCGAGCCGCGCGGCCTCCTCGAGCGAGTCGGGCACGCCCTTGAAGAACTGCATCATGAGGAAGGTGCCGAACGCGCTGAAGATGCCGGGGGCGGCGATGCCGGCCACGGTGTTCAGCCAGCCGAGCCCGTTGACGATCTGGTACTGCGGGATGAGGTACACCTGCGACGGCACCATGAGGATGGACAGCACCAGGGCGAGCAGCACGCCCCGCAGCGGGAACCGCATGCGCGCGAACGCGTAGCCGGCCATCGAGCACAGCACGAGCTGGCCCGCCGTGCGCGCCACGGTGATGGAGACCGAGACCCAGAACTCCTGGAGGAACGGGAGCTTGGAGAACACCTCGGCGTAGTTGCCCCACTGCAGCTCCCCCGGCCAGAACACCGGGGGCACGCTCATCACCTGGGCGTTCGTGGACAGCGACGTGAGCAGCTGCCACACGAACGGGAACACCATCACCACGCCGCCGACGGCGAGCACCACGTGCGCCCAGGCGTTGGACCCGTGGCGCGACGTGCGGCGGCGGGGCGCCGTCGGTCGCCCGGCGAGCGCGGGGGCGGTCGTCGTGAGGGTCGCGTCAGGCATAGGTGACCCACCTCCTCTGCATGCGGAACTGGAGCAGCGTGACGGCGCCGACGATCAGCAGGATCACCATCGCGATGGCGGCGGCGAAGCCCTTGTCGTTGCGCAGGAAGGCCTCGTTGTAGAAGAGGTAGACGAGGGACTGCGTCTGCTGCATCGCCGGGTTGGCCTGGCCCATGAGGGCGTACAGCAGGTCGAACAGCTGGAAGCCGTTGATGACCGTGATGACGGTGACGAAGAAGACGCTGGGGGTCAGCAGCGGGACGGTGACGGAGCGGAACTGCCGCCACGCCGAGGCGCCGTCGAGCGACGCCGCCTCGTAGAGCTCCGGGGGGATGGTCCGCAGCCCGGCGGACAGGATGATGATGGCGAAGCCGAGCGACGTCCACAGTCCGACGACGGACACCGCGACGAGCGCGAAGCCGGGCGTCGAGGTCCACGACGGGCCGTCGATGCCGACCACGCCGAGCGCCTGGTTGAGGATCCCGAAGTCGCCGTTGAAGATCAGCCGCCACACCATCGCCACGGCCGTCGGCATCGCGACGTAGGGCATGAAGTACAGCACCCGGTAGAACGCCGTGAACCGCATCCCGGGCCGGTGCAGCAGGCTCGCGACGAACATCGCGATCGGGATGCCGAGCAGCACGATCGCGGTGTAGACGAGCGTGTTGACGACGGCGGTCCCCAGGTCGGGGTCGCGGGCGAGGCGCTGGTAGTTCTCGAGGCCCACCCACGTCTGGCCCCCGAAGGCGCCCCACTCGGTCAGGCTGAAGTAGCCGGTCTGGACGATCGGCCACAGGTAGAACAGGACGACGCCGAACATCGTGGGCAGGACGAAGAGGACGGGCCACCAGCCGTCGTACCCGTGCCGGGGCCCGCGGGGCGCGGCGCCCCCGGTCGCGGTGCGCGGGGCGGAGCCCCGGGCGGGAGCGACCACGCCCGCCCGGGGGGATCGGTCGACGGAGGTCATTCCTTCGCGAGCTCCTCGTTCATGGCGTCGGCCAGCTCCTGGGCGACCTCCTCGACGGGGCGCTCCCCGGAGAACGCGTGCGGCAGCAGCTCGGTCTCGAGCGCGTTCCACGCCGCCGTGTTCTGCGAGATCGGGTACGGGAAGGCCATGTCCTCGGCCGAGTCGACGAAGACGTCGATGCCGAAGCTCGGGACCGAGTCGACGAACGCCTGCTGCGTCCCGGTGTAGGCGGGATTCGCCACGCCCATCTCCGCCTGCGTGCGCTGCGCCTCCTCGGAGCCGAGGTAGGCCAGGAACGCGTTGGCGGCCGCCTTGTTCTCGCTGTCCGCGGCGACGACGTTCCCGATGCCGTGGATGACGGTGGCGCGCTGCTCGGGCCCCGCGGGGAGCCGGACGGTGCCGAAGTCGTCCTTGTTCGGCGAGTCCTTCATCTCCGCGACGGACCAGTTGCCGGACCAGAGCATCGCCGCCTTGCCGGAGCCGAACCACACGTTCGGCTTGGTGTCCGACAGCTGCTGGACGGTCGGCGACGCGCCGTCCGCGATGAGGTCGGCCCACAGCTGGAGCCCCTCGACCGCCTCGGGGCTGTCGTACCCGGACGTCGTGCCGTCCTCCGAGATGACCTCGCCACCGGCCTGCAGGATGGTGTTGTAGTAGCTGCTCTGGCCCAGCCCGTTGATCTCGGAGACCACCCCGTAGACGCCCTGGTCGGAGAGCTCGTCGGAGATCGCGCCCGCCGCGTCCTGGAACTCGTCCCACGTCCAGTCGTCGGTGGGGAGGTCGACGCCGGCCTTCTCGAAGAGCGCCTTGTTGTACCAGAGGGCGACGGTGTCGAAGTCCTTGGGGACGCCGTACTGCGTGTCCTCGAACGAGTAGAGCTGGTTGAGGGCGTCGGGGTACTTCGACGGGTCGATCTCGCCGGCGTCCACGAGGCCCGTGACCGGCTCGAGCAGGTCGTTCGCGGCGTAGAGCTGGACGTTCGGGCCGTTCATCCAGAAGACGTCGGGCAGCGTCCGCGACTCCCCCTGCGTCTGCAGCTTGGTGAAGTACTGCTGGAACGGGGTCAGGTCCACGGTGACCTTGATGTTCGGGTACGTCTCGTTGAAGTCCTTGATGTTCTGGTCGATCGCGGGCTTCTGGTTCTCGTCCCAGATCGCGTACGTGATCTCGGCCTGGGCGTCGGTCGGCGCGACCTCGGCGCTGTCCTCGGCGGCGTCGCCGCCGCCCCCGCACGCGGAGAGCGTCAGTGCCACGGCCGCGACGCCCGCGAGGGACGCGCTGCGCAGGAGATGCTTCATCGGGGTGCTCCTCGGGTTGATGGGTCTCTCAGGTCCGCGGCGTCGGTGCCGCGGGATCGACGTCGTCGTCGAAGTGGGCCGCGACCTCGGGGGCCACGGGTCGGACACGCTGCGGCGCGGACCCTGCGCGCAGCGAGACGGTGGCGGCGATGCCCGTCGCGACCGCGTCGCGGGCCATCACCGGCGAGGTGGTGATCGGGGCGCCCTCGGCCACGTGCCGCAGGAACTCGTCCACGGTGAGCCGGTCGGCCTCCTGGTGACCCGGGCCGGCCGCGTCCACCGGGTACTCCGCGTCGCCGTGCTCGGACCACGACGTGCGGCGGTTCCACACCCGGACGGAGGCGCCGTCGGCGTCCCCGACGTTCTCGAGGCGGCCGCGGGTGCCGATCACCGTGTAGTTGCGCCAGTAGTCGGGCGTGAAGTGGCACTGCTCGTAGCTCGCGAGCACGCCGTTGTCGAGCCGCATGAGCATCATCGACGTGTCCTCGACGTCGATCGTCGGGTGCAGCCCCGTCTGCTCGAGCGGCGGCCAGTTATCGTAGGAGAACCAGTCGGTCATGAGCTGCCCCGTGCGGTCCGCGCGGTCCGTCACGCGCCCGTAGACCTGCAGGTCGCCCATCCCGACGACGTCGCGCGTCGTGGAGCCGGCCAGCCAGTGGATGACGTCGATGTCGTGCACCGCCTTCTGCAGCAGCAGCCCCGTGCTGCGCGCGCGGTCGGCGTGCCAGTCCTTGAAGTAGTAGTCGCCGCCGTTGCCGACGAAGTGCCGGCACCACACGGCCTGCACGTCCCCGATCTCGCCGCGGGCGACGACGTCCCGCATCGTCCGCACCACCGCCATGTGCCGCATGTTGTGGCCCACGTAGAGCTTCGTGCCGGTCCCGGCCGCCGCGGCGAGCACCCGGTCGCAGTCCTCGGTGGTGGTGGCCAGCGGCTTCTCGAGGTAGACGGCGACGCCCGCGCGCAGCAGGTCCTCGGCGATGTCGGCGTGCGTGTCGTCGGGGGTGCAGACGAAGGCCGCGTCGACGCCCTCCGCCGCGCCCGCCCGGGGGACCAGCCCGCGGTGGTCGGCCGCGAACGACGTGCCCGGGCCGAACAACTCCTGCGCGCGGGCGCGGCCCGCGGGGTCGACGTCCACCGCCTCGACGACGCGGGCCGGGACGCCCGTGCGGCCGACCCACCGCGCGAGCCCGGCGCGCGCGCCGACCCCGACCACCGCCACCCGCAGCGGCTCGCGGACCTCCGCCGTCCGCGGCTCCCCACGTCCCTCCGCGTCGCCCTCCTCGTCGCCCTCCGCGTCGTCCGGGCCCCCCGCCGCGGCCGTCGACCCCTCCGCCGACGGCGTGGCGGCGGCGAGCGCCTCGGCGAGCGACACCGCCGGGTCCGCCGCGCTCAGCGGCGGGGCCGCGACGTCGCTGCTGCCGAACACGTCCCGCGAGCCGACCTCCAGGGCCCGCACGAGCGCGCCGAGGGCGGCGCCGTCCGACGCGAACGCCGACGTCACCAGCGACGCCGCGGCGCGCGGCCGCACGAGCCGGTCGACCTCCTCCTGCAGCGGCGCCCGGAGCAGCTCGCCCGCGCGGGACAGGCCGCCGCCGAGCACCACGCACTCCGGGTCGACCACCATGGCGAGCGTCGCGACGCCGGGGGCCACGCGCCGCGCGTACTGCTGGAGCAGGCCGAGCGCCGCGCCGTCGCCCTCCTGGGCGCGGAGCGCGACCTGCTCGGCGCCGCCCGCCTCCTCGATCTCCCGGAGCAGGCTGCCCTCGAGCCAGCCGTCCCAGCCCATCCACTCGAAGTCCCCGACCTCGCCCGCGGCGAACCGGTTCCCGCGATAGACCTGCCCGCCGAGCACGAGCGCCGCGCCGACGCGGTAGCCGAGCTGCACCAGCACGACGTCGTCGGCGAGCCGGGCCGCCCCCAGCGCGTGCTCGGCGAGGGCGGCCATGTTGATGTCGTTCTCGACGATCACCGGGTGCTCGCCGCCGGTCGAGAGCCGGGCCGCGAGGTTGACGCCGGTCCAGTCGGGGATCGGCAGCGAGAGGCGGACCCGCTCGCCGTCCACGATGCCGGGCACCGCGGCCGCCACGGCGGCGACCCGCGACCGCGGCGCCCCGACCACGTCGAGGAGCTCGCGCTGCACGGCGCGGGCCGTCTCGAGGCGCTCCACTCCGTCGACGGGCCCGTCCACGGTGCGCCGCACGACGGCGCGGACCTGGCCGGCCAGGTCGGCCAGCATCCCGGTCACGGAGTGCACGCCCAGGTCGAGGCCGACCACGTACCGCGCGTCGGCCGCGAAGGCGTACCGGCGTGCGGGACGCCCCACCGCGCCCTCCTCCACCCCGGACACCTCGCGTGCCAGGCCGCGCTCGACGAGCTCGGCGACGATCGACTCGACGGTCGGTCGCGACAGGCCGGTGTCCTTCGCGAGCGCCGTCAGCGTCGTCGCCTGGCTGCCCCGCAGCACCTCGATGCAGCTGAGCGTGTTGCGTCGGCGCACGTCCGTGACGTGCCGGTCACCACCGCTGCGGACCATGTGCGTCTCCCCGTCCCTCTCCTCGTGTCCTCGAGCTGGTCAGCGCCGGGCGAACAGGCCGACGGCGTCCCACGCCACCCAGCCGCCGTCGGCGAGGACCAGCTCGATCGTGTTCTCGCCCTCGCGCAGCAGCCCGACGGGCACCGGGAGCTCGTGGTACGAGCGGACCAGCGCCGTCCCCGGCACGGTCGCGTCCCCCTCCCGCGAGCCGCGCGTCCCGCCCGGGGGCAGGGCGACGTCGGCCAGCGCGGCGCCGTTGACCGCCACCCGGAGCGTGCCGCCCAGCCGGGTCGTGTCGACGAGCCAGATCGCGAGGTCGTGGTCGGCCGCAGGGGCACCGGGCAGCGCGAGGCGCCAGCGCGCGGTGTACGCCTTGCGGCCCGCCCAGGCGTCGCCGGGTCCCGGCAGCAGGTAGGGCCAGGCGTCCGCGGGGCTGTCGACGCCCTGCTCGAGCTCGACCACGGCGTCCGGGTAGGCCGCCGGAATCTGCGCGTACCCCGCCGGCGCGAACCGGTGCTCCAGCGTCCGGGCGTCGAAGTCGCCGATCGTCGCGACCGGCAGGCCGGTCCCGACGACGGACGCCACCGAGCTGGCCACGAGGGCGTCGCTCGCGCGCGCCGTCCGCCCGGCGTCGGACACCGGGACGATGCGGTAGGTCCAGGTCTCGCCGCGGGGGTCGACGTGGTGCGTGAGCTGCGGGTAGACCGTCTTGCCGACGAGGTTCGCCCCGTCCGGCTCGAAGGGGCGGCGGGCACCCCGGACCGCGTGCACCCGGTAGTGGTCGATGAGCGGGTCGAAGCCGAGCGAGCGCCAGCTCAGCTCGGTGCGCGCGATCGCGGGCTCGGCGCGCAGGCCGGTGACCTGCCTGGGCCGCTGGGACGACGGGACGGGCACGATGCCTCCTTCAGGCCTCGACGAGGCGGGACGTCCCCGCGGGGGTGACGAAACGCGCGAGGACCTCGCGCGGGGCGGTGTCGTCGGCCTCCACCCAGGGCACGCTGACGAAGGTCGACGTCATCTCCTGCGGGGTCAGGGTGACCGTCAGGTAGCCGCGCCGGCCGTCGTAGAGCCGCACGTAGTCGTGCTGGAGCCAGTCCGGGGCGTAGTCGTCCGTCGGGGCGCCGTCGCCGTCCGAGGCCACGGACGTGCAGATCAGCTCCACGCCCACGTTCCCCGCGCCCGGGTCGTCGACGTCCGCGCGGAGCTCGCCGGCGACCGCGTGGTGGATGTCCCCCGAGAGGACGACGACGCCGCTGCTGCGGGCCATCGCGTCGAGCAGCCGTGCCCGCGCCGCGGGGTAGCCGTCCCACTGGTCCGTCCGGTCCTCCGTGACCGGCATGAGCACCACGCCGCTCGCCACGACGTTCCAGGCCGCCGGGCTGTCGACCAGGCGCTCCTCCACCCACCGTTCCTGCGCGCGGCCGAGCATGGTGCGGGCGGGGTCGGCCTGCTCCTCGGCGGTCTCCGGCACGGGGTCGCGGTGCTGCCGGGTGTCCAGCAGGGAGAACCTCGCCAGGTGGCCCACGTCGAAGCCCGTGGTGATGTCCGAGCCGGGGCCGTCGGGCAGCGCCTCGAGGTCCACCGGCAGGTGCTCGTAGAACGCCCGGTAGGCCACGGCGACGCGGTGCGCGAAGATCTCGTCGGGCAGGCCGTAGGCGGAGCGACCGCCCACGTAGTTGTTCTGCACCTCGTGGTCGTCCCAGATCGCCACGGCGGGGACCCGCGCGTGGAGCGACTGCAGGTGCGGGTCGCTCTTGGTGAGGGCGTACCGCAGCCGGTACTGCTCCAGGGTCTGCACCTCGGCCGCGTGCTCCGGCGCGACCGACACCCCCTGACGCCACAGGTTCGCCGCCGTGATCCCGTACTCGTAGACGTAGTCGCCGCCGAAGACCACCAGGTCGAGCTCGGGCTCTGCCGCGAGGTGCCGGTGCGCGGTGAAGTGGCCGTGGTACCAGGCCTGGCACGAGACGACGCCCACCGTGAACGTGTCCGGGACGGCGGGGGCGGCCGGCAGCGTGCGGAAGCGCCCCACGGTGCTCGAGGTGGTGCCGGAGCGGAACCGGTAGAAGTACTCGGTCCCCGGCCGCAGGCCGGTGACCTTGGGGTGCACCGAGTGCGCCAGCTCCGGCTGCGCGAGCGCGTGCCCCCGCCGCACGACGTGCTCGAGCTCGGGGTCGGTGGCGACCTCCCAGTGCACGCCGTAGCTCCGCAGCGGCATCCCCCCGTGGCCGTCGGGGGCCAGGGGGTCGCGGGTGAGGCGGGTCCACAGGACCATCGAGTCCGGGCGCGGCGAGCCGCTCGCGACCCCCAGCCCGAACGAGCCGTCCGACGGCGACGCCGCCCCGGCCGTCTCCGGCGCGCTGATGCCGAGCGCCAGCGTGGCCGCGCCGAGGCCACCCGCGCGGAGCACCTCCCGACGGCTGAAGGTAGGGGTCGTGCGAGGCATACGCCCTCCTGTCCGGACGCGACGTGACCTGGAACACATCGTCGTGGAGTTATGAAAGGTACCTTTATAAGTAGCCCGCGACAAGAGGTGTCTGCGGCGAACCTCTTCCGCCGCCCGGTTGCAGAATTCGGCACCGGACCGCGCGCGCCACCGGGGGGACCGCCCCAGGGAGGCGCGGGATGCCGAACGCCTAGGCTGTGGGCGTGGGAGCGATGAGCGAGACCTGGCACGAGCTGCGCGCGCTGCTGCGGCTGGAGGGCTTCCGCAAGCTCTTCACCGTCCGTCTGGTCTCGCAGGCCGGCGACGGCATGTTCCAGGTGGGCCTGGCGTCGCTCCTGTTCTTCTCCCCCGAGTCACAGGGCACGGCGGCGGCCATCGCCGGCGCGTTCGCCGTCATGCTCGCGCCGTTCACGATCGTCGGCCCCTTCGCGGGCGTGCTGCTCGACCGGTGGCAACGCCGCCAGGTGCTGGTGTGGGGCAACGCGGTGCGCCTGGTCCTCACGCTCGCGATGGCGGGCGTCATGCTCGCCGGCGGCGTCGGCTGGGCCATCTACGCGATCGGCCTGGCGGCCCTGTCGGTCAACCGCTTCCTCCTCGCCGGCCTGTCCGCGGGCCTGCCGCGCGTCGTCGACGGGCCGCTGCTGCTCACCGCCAACTCGCTGTCCCCCACGCTCGGTGCGGGCGCCGCCTTCGTGGGCGGCGGCATCGGCTTCGTCCTCGGCCTGGCGTTCGAGCCCGGCCGGGTCAAGGACTCCTCCGCGCTCGTGTGCGCGGCGCTCGTCTTCGGCGTCGCGTCCGTGCTCGCCACTCGCCTGCGGCGCACCCAGCTCGGCCCCGAGCGGCCGGCCGAGGCCGACCTGCGCGGCGAGATCGCCAAGGTCGCCCGCGGGCTGGCCGACGGCGCCCGCTACCTCGTCGCGCGCCGCACCCCCGGCCAGGCGCTGCTCGCCATGGCCGTGCACCGCTTCCTGTACGGCGTGGTGTTCATCGCGTCGATCCTCATCTCGCGCAACCTGCTGGACCCTGGCAGCCAGAGCGCCGGGATGGCGACCTTCGCCGTCGTCATCGGCCTCACGGGCGCCGGCGGCGCCGTCGCGATGGTGCTGACGCCCACGCTCTCCCGCCGCACCGGCCCGCAGGGCTGGATCGCCGTCATGCTGCTGCTCGCGGCCGCCAGCCAGCTGCTCCTCGTCACGACGCCGGAGCGCGCCGTCGTCTACACGGGCGCCGCCCTGCTCGGCCTCGCGGCGCAGGGCACCAAGATCGCCGTCGACACGATCGTGCAGCGGGACGCCCAGGACGAGTTCCGTGGCCGCGCCTTCGCCTTCTACGACGTGCTGTACAACGCCGCGTTCGTCGGCGCCGCCGCCCTCGCCGCCTTCACCCTGCCGGACACCGGCTGGTCCCGTGGCGTCTTCGTCGGCCTCGCCGTCGCCTACGTGCTCGCCGCCCTGCTCATGGCGACGCGCGGCGCCCGCACGCCGGTGGAGGTCCCGCCCCGCGTCCGCCGGGCCGGGGGCGCGGAGGACGCCGCCGCCCGCGCCTGACGCCGCGCTCCCGGGCCCGGTCCGCGAGGACCGACGAGTTCCGACCGGAAATCAGGTCGTCACGGGAAGCGGGAATATCGCAGGATGGTTCGTGGTCGTACACAGTACGGTCTCGCCCGTCCGGCGACCGCTCCGAGGGTGACCTTCCCCCGGGACCACGACCGACCACGACGACGTGCCGCGCCCACCGGCGTCGGCGCTCACCTGCCCTCCGCCGGGTTCCCCGGCACGACGCGAGCGGAGCACAGCGTGCCAGCCCCCCGACAGACCGATACCACCGTCCCCACCGCGAGCACCCCGGAGGCCACGCTGACGACCACCATCACCGACGCGGGGGCGAGCACCGCCGGTCCGCCGCGCACCACAACCACCCCGGCGCCTGCGCCCGAGCGACTGACGCGGCAGCAGTTCACCGTCATCGCGCTCCTGCTGACGTCGGCGTTCGTCGTCATCCTCAACGAGACCACCATGGGCGTCGCGCTGCCCGCGGTGATGGACGACTTCGCGATCACCGAGTCGAGCGGGCAGTGGCTGACCACCGGGTTCCTGCTGACGATGGCCGTCGTCATCCCCACGACCGGGTGGCTCCTGCAGCGCCTCGGCACCCGCGGGGCCTTCATCCTGGCGATGTCGCTGTTCAGCGCGGGCACGCTCCTGGCCGCCCTCGCCCCCGCGTTCGGCGTGCTCGTCGCGGCACGCGTCGTGCAGGCGACGGGCACCGCGATCATGATGCCGCTGCTCATGACCACCGTCATGAGCACGGTCCCCCACCACCGCCGGGGCCGCGTCATGGGCAACGTGTCGATGGTCATCGCCGTCGCGCCCGCGCTCGGCCCCACCATGTCCGGCGCCGTCGTCACGGCCCTCGGCTGGCGCGAGGTGTTCTGGATCGTCCTGCCCATCGCGCTGCTGGCCCTGGCGCTCGGCGCACTCCTCGTCCGGGACGTGGCCGACCGGGCCCGCAACCGGCTCGACCCGGTGTCCCTGGTGCTCTCGGTGGGCGCGTTCGGCGGCCTGGTCTACGGGCTCTCCGCGCTCGGCGAGTCCGCACGGCACGCGATGGCCGTGTCGCCGGTGGTGCCGATCGTCGCCGGCGCGGCGTTCCTCGCGCTCTTCGTGTGGCGTCAGCTCGTGCTCCAGCGCACCGACGCCGCCCTGCTCGACCTCCGCGTCTTCCGGGCGCCGGGCTTCACCGTCGGCCTGGCGGTGATGGCCGTGAGCATGATCGCGATGTTCGGCATGATCATCGGGCTGCCGCTCGTGCTGCAGCGGGCGATGGGCCTGTCGCCCGTGACCAGCGGCCTCCTCATGCTGCCGGGCGGGCTGGCGATGGGCGTGCTCGGCCCGGTGGTCGGGCGCCTCTACGACCGGCTCGGGCCGCGCCCGCTGGTGCTTCCCGGCGTCGCCGCCGTGGGTGTCGCGATGGTGCTGTTCGCGGCCCTGACGCCGACCTCTCCGCTGTGGCTGGTGCTGGTGGGTCACCTGGTGCTGAGCTTCGGGCTGGCGTTCATCTTCACCCCGACGTTCACGTCCGCGCTCGGAGGCCTCACGCCGTCGCTGTACTCGCACGGGTCCGCGGCGGTCGCCACGATCCAGCAGCTCGCCGGCGCCGCCGGCACCGCGCTCTTCGTCGCGCTGCTGACCCTGCGGTCGGTGACGCTGCTCGACGACGGCGCCTCGCAGGCCGAGGCGACCGCGGGCGGGGCGAAGCTCGCGTTCACGGTCGGCGCGGCGGTCGTCGTCGTGGCGCTCGTGGTGGCCACCCGGTTGCGCAAGTCGGACGCGGCCGAGGACGTGCCCGGCGGGCACTGACCCGCACCGGCACGACCGGGCCACGACCGAGCACGGGACGGGGACCTTCGCCTGGCGAAGGTCCCCGTCCGCGCTCACGACGTCGTCGGTGCGGGGGCCGGGTCGACGGCGCCTCGCGCCGCGACCCGGAACGCGGGCGCCAGCGCGATGACCCCGAGCGCCAGCAGCGCGGGGACGGCGAACGCGAGCCGCATGCTCAGCAGCTCGGCGACGCCGCCGATCAGGCCCGCCCCCACGACGAACCCCACGTAGTTGAAGAGGTTCACGCGCGCGACGGCGACGCCCGTCCCGTCGGGGTCGAGACGGCCCGCGACGGAGAACGCCAGCGGCACCACGACGCTCAGCCCCAGACCGGTCAGCCCGAAGCCGACGACGGCCACCCACGGCCCGGGGGCGAGCGTCACGGCGGCGAGACCCGCCGCCCCGACGATCCCGCCGACGGCCACGGGCACCACCGGCCCGAACCGGTTGACCTGCCGGTCCGCCGCGAGCCGCCCCAGGAGCTGGCAGCCCAGGTAGGCCGCGAGCCCCAGCGGGGCGACGTTCGCCGCCGCGCCCAGCGCGTCCTGGATGTACTTGGTGGACCAGTTCGACGTCGCCGAGTCCGCGACGTACACGATCGTGACGGCGAGGCCCACGAGGATCAGCGGACCCCACGGCGGGCGGGCGGCAGGCGACGCGCCGGCGTCGGCCCGCTCCCGACGGACGGGGCCCGCCGGCTCGGCCGGACGCGGCGCGCCTCCCCCGGACGACGCCGCCGCCACGAGGTCGACGGCGACGCCCACCGCGGCGACGAGCCCCAGCCCGGCGGCGAGCGACCAGCCCAGCGAGTGCGCCAGCACGGCCGCCAGGGACCCGAGGATGCCGCCCACGCTCCACGCGCCGTGGAAGGAGTTGAGCAGGCTGCGGCCGTACCGCCGCTCCACCTCCACGCCCTGCATGTTCATGCTCGCGTCCACGAGACCGAGCAGCAGCCCCACCGCCGCGACCACGGGGTAGAGGATCGCGACGGTCGGCGCCAGGCCCGCACCCAGCACGGCGAGCGCCACCAGCGGCCCGCACACGTGCAGCAGGCGGGCGCTGCCGACCCGTGGGGCCAGGGCACCGGCGAGCACGCTGCCGACGCCGGCCACGACCGGCACCAGCAGCAGGATCAGCGTCAGCGTGCCGTCCGAGATGCCCAGGTCGTGCTGCAGCGTCGGCACCTGCGCGAGCAGGCCGGCGAAGCACATGCCCTGCACCAGGTAGAACGCCGTCACCACGAGGCGCGCGCGTCGGTCGCGAGCTCCCCCGTCGCCGTCCGCTCCCCCCACGTCGACCGTCCCGCCGGGCGCACCACCCGACGTCACACCGGACCCGCTCATGCCCAGCCTCCGCTCGTCGCGCTCCGGGGCTCGCCGTCGGGCCCGCGCGCAAGCGTGAGGATAGACCCGCCGCGGGCCCGCGAGGGAGGGGTCGGTCAGGCCTCGCGGCCCGCCCACCAGGCGCGCAGCTCCTCCTCGGCGCGCTCCGCGCCGAGCGGCCCGTGCTCCATCCGCAGCCCGAGCAGGTGCTTGTAGGCCTGCCCGACGGCGGGCCCGGGCGCGATGCCGAGGATCGCCATGATCTGCGAGCCGTCCAGGTCCGGGCGGATCGCGTCGATCTCCTCCTGCTCGCGCAGGGCCGCGATGCGGTGCTCGAGGTCCGTGTACGAGTCGGCGAGGCGCTGCGCCTTGCGCCTGTTCCGCGTGGTGGAGTCGGCGCGCGTGAGCCGGTGCAGGCGCTCGAGCAGCGGGCCCGCGTCGGTGACGTAGCGGCGCACCGCCGAGTCGGTCCACTGCCCCTCGCCGTAGCCGTGGAAGCGCAGGTGCAGCTCGACGAGCCGCGCCACGTCCTTGACCACCTGCTTCTCGTACTTCAGCGCGCGCAGCCGCTTGGCCACCAGCTTGGCGCCGACCACCTCGTGGTGGTGGAAGCTCACGCCGCCGCCGGGCTCGAAGCGGCGCGTGGCCGGCTTGCCGACGTCGTGCAGCAGGGAGGCGAGGCGCAGCACGAGGTCGGGCGCGGGCACAGGGCCGTCCGGGCCGGTCTCCTGCGCGATCGCCTGCTCCAGCACGGTGAGCGAGTGCTGGTAGACGTCCTTGTGGCGGTGGTGCTCGTCGATCTCCAACCGCAGCGCGGGCAGCTCGGGCAGCACGTGGTCGGCCAGGCCCGTGTCCACGAGCACCTCGAGGCCGGCGCGGGGCCGGTCGCTCAGCAGCAGCTTGGAGATCTCCGCCTGCACCCGCTCGGCGGAGACGATGTCGATCCGGCCCGCCATGTCCACGATCGCCTGCCGGGTCGCGGGCTCGACGGCGAACCCGAGCTGGCCGGCGAAGCGCGCCGCGCGCATCATGCGCAGCGGGTCGTCGTCGAACGACCGTTCCGGCGCGATCGGCGTGCGCAGCACGCCGCGGGCCAGGTCGGACAGCCCGTCGAACGGGTCGACGAACGTGAGGTCGGGCAGGCGCACCGCCATCGCGTTCACGGTGAGGTCGCGGCGGGAGAGGTCGCCGTCGAGCGTGTCCCCGAACGCGACCACGGGCTTGCGGGACGCGGGGTCGTACTCGTCGGTGCGGTAGGTGGTGACCTCGACGACGACGTCGTCCGAGCCGTGGGACCCGTTCCGCGCGAACCGGCGCGCGCCGATGGTGCCGAACTCCTTGCCGATGTCCCAGTGGGCGTCGCCCCACCGGGCCAGCAGGGCCTGCGTCTCGTCGGGCGAGGCGGACGTCGCGAAGTCCAGGTCGTTGCTGGTGCGGCCGAGGAAGGCGTCGCGGACGGGCCCGCCGACCAGCGCGAGCTCGTGCCCGGCGGCACGGAACACCTCGCCCAGCTCGACGGCCGCGGGGGCCATCTCGGTCAGCACGGCGAGGGCGCGGCGCAGCAGCGCGGCAGGGGCCGGGGGTTCAGGGGTCGACACGGCGTCCCATCCTCCCAGATCCCGGGCGTCTGCGCCCCGGCGGCTGGGCCGGCGGGGCGTCGTCACTCGGTAGGGTGGGGCGCATGTCATCCCCGGCCCCGGTTCCCGGCCCGCGGCGCCGGCGCCCGGCCGCGCCGGTCCCCGTGCCACCGGGAGGACACCAGCTCAAGGTCGACCCCGCGCGCCTCTCCGGCCCGCGCGGCACCGCGACACCCGCCGTCGTGGGCGCCGCGGTGTCGGGCACGACGACGCACCTGCCGGTCAACGAGGAGACGTCGGCGGGAGGGCTCGTCGTGCAGATCGCCGCGGGCGGGCCGGAGGCGGCTGTCATCGTGCGGCGCAACCGCGGCGGTCGGCTCGAGTGGTGCCTGCCCAAGGGCCACCTCGAGGGCGAGGAGACGCCGGAGCAGGCGGCCGTCCGCGAGATCCACGAGGAGACGGGCATCCTCGGTACGATCCGCACCCGCCTGGGCGTCATCGACTACTGGTTCAGCGGCGAGGACCACCGTGTCCACAAGGTGGTGCACCACTTCCTGCTGCGCTCCGAGGGAGGCACCATCACCGCCGAGGGCGACCCCGACGGCGAGGCGGAGGACGCCCTGTGGGTCCCCGTCGAGCAGCTGACGGAGCGGCTCTCCTACCCCAACGAGCAGCGGCTCGCCGTCATCGCGCAGCAGGTGCTCCGCCGCACGCCCGAGGTGCTCGGGCACCCCGGGCTCGGAGCCGTCGAGTGAGGCACGCCGCGTGACCACCTCCCGACCCTCGGGTGCCGTCGCCGCACCCGCGCCGCCGCGCGGCCGCCCGGCCCGCCTCGTCACGGTGCTGCTCCTGCTGGCGGGGCTGCTCCTGACGGGCGCGCTCGTCGCGCTCCCCGGCCCGCCGGCGTCGGCCGCCGGCCCGTCGCCCGCGCTCCTGCCCGCCGCCCGCGACGGGGAGGCGACGGTCGAGCTCGTGAGCTCCGCCCCGACCCTCGCCGCCCCCGGCTCCACCGTGTCCCTCACTGCCCGGGTCACCAACGGCACCGACGCGGTGCTGGACGGCGCGGCGCTCGACCTCGGCGTCTCGTGGCGTCCGCTGACCTCGCGCGAGGACCTGTCCGCCTGGGCCGAGGACGACGGCACCGGCACGGCAGGACCGCCCCAGGTGGCCGAACCCGTCGACCGGCTCGCGCCCGGCGACTCCGCGCAGGTCACGATGGAGCTCGACGTCGACGCCCTCGGCCTCAGCGCGGAGAACCCCTGGGGACCTCGGGAGATGTCCGTCGCGCTGACCCACGGCGGCTCCCCGCTCGACGTCGTCCACACCTTCCTGCTGTTCGCGCCGGAGGGCGACGCGCCCGACCCGGTCTCGGTGAGCGTCACAGCCCCCGTCACGGGCCCCGCCGTCGACCCGCTCGACCCGGACGGCTACGACCTGGAGCTCGCCACGGGCACCGCGACCGGGGGACGGCTGACCCGCCTGCTCGACGCCGCGGCCGTCACCGGCACGTCGCCCGGCATGTCGCTCGCCGTCGACCCGGCGCTCGTGTCGGCCGCCGCCGGGACGGACGACGAGGGCTCGCGTGCGTGGGCCACCCGGCTCACCGGCGCGCCCGTCGCCGGTGACGACGACACCGCGGGCACGGACGACGCCGGCACGTCGGCGAGCCTGACGAGCACCCTCGGCGCCGGGAGCACCGCAGCGGCCGGAGAGCCGGCCGACGTCGCCGTCCTGCCCGGCTACGACCCCGACCTCGCGGCGGTTGCGCACGCCGACCCGTCCCGGGCGGACGTCGCGGCCGCGACCGGCGGGGAGGCCGCGCTCGGGGCGTCCTGGGAGCGGCCGGAGGGCTGGGGCCTCACGCTCGCCTGGCCGGAGGGTCGGCCCGACGTCGCGACCCTCGCCGCGGGCCGCGAGGCCCCCGTCGACCAGGTCGTCGTCGCCGACGGGCTCGCCCCCGCCGACGGTGTCGCCGCCTCCGCCCGCACGGCCGTGGACACGCCGTCGGGCAAGGTGCCCGCCCTGGTGGCCGACGCCGGCCTCTCGGCCGCGTTCGCCTCCCTCACCGACGCGGCCGACGCACCGTCGGCCGCCGAGGCGTCCACCCGGGTGCTGGCCGACGCCGCGCTCGTCGCCCTCCAGCAGGAGGAGTCCGGGCAGGAGGACCTGCACCTGCTCGCGGCCCTTCCCCGGGGCTGGTCCCCCGACCCGGCCCTCGTGGGCACCGTGCTCGGCGCGCTCCACGACGCCTCGTGGGCCGACGTCGTGCCGCTGTCCGAGACCGTCGCCGCCCCCGCCTCCCGCGTGCCGCGCGACGACCCCGCACGGGGCGCGCGCGCCGGTCGGTCCGACGGCGAGCTGTCCCCCACTTCCGTCCGCCGCCTCCTCGACTCCCACCGCGACCTCGCCGCGTTCTCCACCGTGGCCAGCGACCCCGTCGAGCTGAGCGGCGACGCCGACCGGGCCCTCGTCGCCCCGCTCGCCGTCGCCGCACGCACCGAGCCCGACGCCCGCGACCGCGCCGTCGAGCTCGCCGTGGAGCAGTCCGACGCCCTCCAGCAGGGGATCGGCGTCGCCGACCGCTCCAACGTCACGCTCGTCAGCGACACCGGCAAGCTGCCCGTCACCGTGTCGAACGACCTGCCCGTCGACGCCACCGTCACGGTCGTGCTGCGGCCCGACGCGTCCCGGCTGGTCGTCGAGTCGCGACCGACGGTCGTCGTGCCCGCCGGCACGTCGTCCAACGTGCACGTCCCGGTGCGCGCCATCGGCTCCGGCGACGTCAACCTGCAGGTCGAGGTGCTCGCGCCGAGCGGCACGGTCGTCGCCGGGCCCACCAGCTTCTCCCTCCGCGTCCGCGCCGGCTGGGAGACCGCCGGCACCGCCGTCGTCGCCGCGCTGGTCGCCCTCCTCTTCCTCGGCGGCATCTGGCGTACCGTGCGGCGGGGGCGGTCCTCGGCGCGGACCACCGACGAGGGCGTCGCGGCCGCGGCCGCCGACCCCCAGACGCCCGACGTCGCCACACCCGGCGACCCGGGCGACGCGCCCCGCGACCGCCCGCAGCACGACCCGCACGACGACCCGCCAGACCCTGGTGGCGGCGGTACGCCCGCCGCCCGCACGCCCCCCGCACCGGCCACGGAGACCGACCCCTCATGACCTCGACGTCCGCCTTCCCCGACGACGGCCGGCCCGACCTGCCCGGCGAGGGCGACGCGACCGACCCCGCGACGCCGACCGGTGCCGCGGGCGCGAGCTGGCACCCCGTCGGCGACCAGGTCGACGGCCGCGCCGGTCAGGGCGACGGCGGCGCCGACGGAACCGGCAGCACCGACGGGAGCGGCGGCGGTGCCGGTGGCCCTGACGCCGTGCGGCGCACCAGCCTCGGCCGCGGCTCCGTGGTGATGACGCTGGGTACGGTCGCCTCCCGCGCCTCCGGGCTGATCCGCGCGATGTTGCTCGTGGCCTGCGTGGGCGCCGTCGGCACCGTCGCCGACGCGTTCGACATCGCGAACAAGCTGCCGAACATGCTGTTCGCGCTCATCTCGGCGGGCGTGCTCCAGGCGGTGCTCATCCCGCAGATCCTGCGCGCGATGAACGCCCACAACGCCCGCGAGCGGCTCGACAAGCTGCTCAGCCTGTCGGGGCTCGGGCTGCTCCTGCTCACGGCGGTGCTCGTCGTCGCGGCCCCGCTGATCGTCTGGCTGTCCACCCTCAGCGGCGCCTGGACCCCCGACGAGCGGCACCTTGCCGTCGTGTTCGCGTACTGGTGCATCCCGCAGGTCTTCTTCTACGGCCTGTACATGCTGCTGGGCCAGGTGCTCAACGCCCAGGGCAAGTTCGGCGCCTACGGCGTCGCACCCGTGGCGAACAACGTCGTCTCCCTGCTCGGGTTCGGCGCGTTCCTCCTGGTGTGGGGTTCTGCGCCCGACCGCGGCATCTCCGACCTGTCCCAGTGGTCGACCGCGCAGACGGCGGTGCTGGCCGGGACGGCGACGCTCGGCATCGCGGCCCAGGCCCTCGTGCTCGTGGTCGCCCTGCGCCGCTCCGGCTTCCAGTGGCGCTTCCGGCTCGGGCTGCGCGGGATCGGCCTCCGCGCGGCGGGCTCGGTGGTCGGCTGGACGATCGGGGCCGTCGCGCTCGAGCAGGTCGGGGTCCTCTTCCTCACCAACGTGCTCGGCGCTGCCGGCCGCGCCGGAACGTCGCTCGACGAGGCCTTTGCCGGGAACGCCGCGTACACCAACGCGATGACGATCTACCTGCTGCCGCACTCGCTCGTCGTCGTCTCCATCGTCACGGTGCTCTTCCCGCGCATGACGGCGGCCGTCCAGGCCGGCGACATCCCCGGCGTGCGGCGGGACATGTCGCTGGGCATGCGGTCCGCAGGCGTCTTCTCGGTGTTCTCCACCGCGGTCCTCGTCGTCCTCGCCGTGCCGCTGACCGGCGCGCTGCTGCCGTCGCTCGGGCCGGACGGCATCGCAGCCGTCGCGCCGATCATCCAGGCGATGTCGGTCGGCATCATCGCCCTCGGCGCGACGGTGCTGGTCCGCCGCATGTACTTCGCGTTCGAGGACGGCCGCAGCATCTTCGGCATCCAGGTCATCGCGACCGTCTCGATGGTCCTCGTCCTGTGGGGTGCGACCCGCCTCCTGCCGCCGCAGTGGTGGGCCGTCGCCGCCGGCGGCGCGTACGCCCTGTCCACGTGGATCTCGCTGCTGCTGCGCGTGCGCGGCATGCACCGCAAGCTGCACGGCATGGACGGCCGGCGGGTGCTGCAGCTCTACGTCCGCGCGCTGGTCGGCGCGCTGATCGCCGCCCTCCTGGGCTGGTTGACCGTCCGCCTGCTCGACGGCTACGACGTCTCGTCCTGGGGGCACTCCGTGCTGGTCACGGCCGTCGCCGGGATCGTGATGACCGTCGGGTACGTCCTCGCGCTCAAGGTCCTGCACGTGCGCGAGCTCGACGACGCGCTGGCCCCCGTCCTCCGGCGGCTCAAGCGATGACGACGGTCGCGTGCCCGGCTCGCGCGGGTTCCGTGAGGGCCCTGCGGGCGCGCCCGCCAGGCGCGACCTCGCGGGCACCGGGCCGCCCGTACCATGGTCCGATGGACCGGAGGACCCTCTCCCCCCGTACCCCCACCGAGGAGCACAGGTGAGCACCGCCCATCCCGGGACCGTCATGGTCGATCGCTATCGGCTCGTGCAGCTCGCGGCCACCGACCTCGCCGCAGCCGAGGCGTGGGAAGCGCACGACCAGATCCTGGACCGTCCCGTCCGGGTGACGTTCGTCGACGGCCCGTACGCGTCCGCAGCGCTCGACGCCGCGCGCCGGGCCGCGCTCGTCGCCGACCCGCGGCTCTCCCGCGTGCTCGACGTCGGCAGTACCGACCTCGGTGCAGGCCAGCGCAGCTACATCATCTCCGAGCCCTACCGGGGCTCGTCGCTCACGGAGGTCGTCTCCGGCGGCCTGGTCGACGCCCAGCAGGCTCGCGCCGTCGTCGGCGAGGCCGCGGCGGCGCTCGAGGCCGCCGGGCAGCGAGGCGTGCACCATCTGGCGCTGCGACCCGAGGCCGTGCGGGTGGACGGCCACCGCGTCGTCGTCACCGGGCTCGGCATCGACGCCGCGCTCGCCGGCGTCGACGGCGGCCGGGATCACATCTCGGGCGCCGGGGCGGCCGCCGCCGACGCGCGCGACCTCGTCGCGCTCGCCTACTACGCGCTCACCGCCCGTTGGCCGGGCGACTCGCTCGACGAACCGTGGATCGCCACCGACGCCGTGCTCCCGCTGCCCGCGCAGCGCGACGAGCACGGTGTCGTGCCGGTGTCGACGTTGGTGCCGCACGTCGACCCCGAGCTCGACTCCCTGGTGCGCCGGACCTTCGGCTCCGACTCCCCGGACGCCCCCACCGCACCCGGCGACGTCGTCGCCGCGCTGGCGCCGTGGGGTGAGGTGTCCGTCGTGGCGTCGCTCCCGCAGTTCGTGCAGCCGTCGACCGAGCCTCCGGTGCGCTCCTCCGTCATGGGCGCGGTCGGGACGGGGGCCGCCCTGCCGGGCACGCCGCCGCCTGCCCCGCCCGTCCGCCGGCCGGCCAGCGGACGTATCGCCCGCTCCGCCGCCGTCGGCGGTGCCGCCGGCGCAGCTGTCGGTGCGGCCGGAGCCGTGCCGCCGCAGTCCACGCAGGCCATCCCGCCGGTCGGGGCGCCCACCGCGGCACAGGCTCCCGTGCCGCCCGTGCAGGCGACTGCCGCGATGGCCCCTGTCCAGCAGCAGCCGGCTCCGGCGCCCCAGCCCGCGGCGGCGTACGGCGCCGCCCCCGCGGCGGCCTACGGCTCCCAGGCCTACCCCACGGCCCAGGGCGCCCCGGTGCAGCAGCAGACCGCGCACGCCCCCGTGCCCCCGCCGCCCGGCGGCGGCGAGCCCCGCACGGACACCGGCGGATTCGCGTCGTCGCCCGCGCCCAAGCGGCGCGGTGTGAACCCCACGCCGATCGTGCTCGGGCTCGTCGTCGTGCTCGTGCTCGCGGGAGCCCTGTGGGCCGTCTCGAAGGTGATGTCGCCCTCGGCCCCGCCCGCGGCCGAGAACCCCGCCGCCACCCAGGACGCGGGCGGTGGCGGGGCTGCCGAGCAGCCCACCGACGAGGAGTCCAGCGAACCGTCGGAGACCCCTGAGGTCCGGCCCGTCATCGAGTCCGGCGACCAGCTCGACCCCGAGGGCGACGGACAGCACCCCGAGGCCGTGGACCTTGCCTACGACGGCGACCCCTCGACCTTCTGGTACACCCAGTGGTTCAACGGCCCGGACTTCGCCGGGCTGCGGAGCGGCCTCGGCTACGTCGTCGAGCTCGAGGAGCCGGCACCCGTCACGTCGATCACGCTCAACACCAACTCCGAGGGCGGTCACGTCGAGGTCCGTGCGACCTCGCGCGACAAGCCGACGGACGGGCCCGTGCTCGCCGAGGGGTCGTTCAGCTCCGAGACCACGCTCGACCTCAAGGAGGAGACCGTCGCCGACTCCTTCGTCATCTGGGTCACGGAGCTCCCGCAGACCAACGACAAGTACTACCTCGAGCTCAACGAGATCGTCCTCTCGTGACCGTTCCCGGGCGACGACCTGTCGCCCGGGAACACCACACCCCCTCGGGGTGTTGAGGGCGATGGCGCCACAGGACGCGAACGACCACCAGACGAGCAGGAGAGAACGTGACCGATCAGCCGACCAACACCACCGGTGAGGCCACCGTGCACGACATCGTCATCGTGGGCTCGGGCCCGGCGGGCTACACCGCGGCCGTGTACGCCGCGCGGGCTGGTCTGGCACCCGTCGTCATCGCGGGCTCCGTCACTGCCGGCGGCGCGCTGATGAACACGACCGAGGTGGAGAACTTCCCCGGCTTCCCCGCCGGTATCCAGGGTCCGGACCTCATGGAGGCGATGCGCGAGCAGGCCGAGAAGTTCGGTGCCCGCGTGCTGTGGGACGACGCGGAGCAGGTCGAGCTCACCGGTGACATCAAGACGGTCGTCACCGGCGGCGGCGAGACCTTCAAGGCCCGCGCGGTGATCCTCGCGACCGGCTCCGCGTACCGCGAGCTCGGCCTGCCCGAGGAGAAGCAGCTGTCCGGCCGCGGTGTCTCCTGGTGCGCCACCTGCGACGGGTTCTTCTTCCGCGACCAGCACATCGCCGTCGTCGGCGGCGGTGACTCCGCGATGGAGGAGGCGACCTTCCTCACGCGCTTCGCGTCCAAGGTGACGATCGTGCACCGGCGCGACTCGCTCCGTGCCTCGAAGATCATGGCCGACCGTGCGCAGGCCGACCCGAAGATCGAGTTCGCCTGGAACAGCGAGGTCGCCGGGATCTCGGGCGAGGACAAGGTCGCCGGCCTCACGCTGCGCGACACCGTCACGGGCGAGGAGCGTCAGCTCGACACCACCGGCCTGTTCGTCGCGATCGGTCACGACCCCCGCACCGACCTGGTCAAGGGCCAGATCGACCTGGACGACGAGGGCTACATCCTCGTCGAGGGTCGCTCCACCCGGACCAACCTGCCGGGCGTCTTCGCCTGCGGCGACGCGGTCGACCACACCTACCGCCAGGCGATCACCGCCGCCGGGTCGGGGTGCGCCGCCGCGCTCGACGCGCAGTCCTACCTCACCGAGGTGGCCGACGCCGAGGGCGAGCAGCCCCTCGCCGGCACCCCCGCCGTGCCCAACCCCGACGGGCTCCCCGCCGCCCTCGACGGCGCGCTGGACTCCGTCGCCGGCTGACCTCTCCCCCACCGATTCGAAGGAGCGACACATGGCTACCGTCGCCGTCACCGACGACACGTTCAAGGCCGAGGTACTCGAGTCCGACGTCCCCGTCCTCGTCGACTTCTGGGCGACCTGGTGCGGCCCCTGCCGCATGGTGGCCCCGATCCTCGAGGAGCTCTCGGACGAGTACGAGGGCAAGATCAAGATCGTGAAGCTGGACACCGACGCCAACCAGGCCACCACGATGGCCTATGGCATCACCTCGATCCCGACGCTCAACGTCTTCTCTGGCGGCGAGCTCGTGAAGTCCGTGATCGGTGCCCGCCCGAAGCGCGCCCTCCAGGAGGAGATCGACGCGGTTCTCACGCCGAGCGCCTGAGCAACCTCCGCCAAGGCCGACCGTGTTTCACGTGAAACACGGTCGGCCTTCGTCATGCCCGTCACGGTGCTCCCAGGCGCCGCTCCAGGGCCTGAACCTGTCGCTGCGCAAGGACGAACCGCCATGCCGGACGGCGCACGGAAGAGGTCGGCCATTCCGGTCTCGACACCTCGACGGTCCGGCCCGGCGGACTCCTCTGAGGGGCCCCGCGTCCGCCGGTTCCGTGATCGATACCCGCCCGGCCGGCTCACCACTGGCACCGAGGCGCCGTGCTCGCCGCAATGCGCACGGGCACGATCGCGGCTCGCGCGGCCTCGACCTTGCCCCTCGGCCGGCCTCCTGGCGTTGGGAACGCGTCGATCCCCACGTGACCCCGCTGGGAACGGTCTGCAGACCTGGGCGCCGGTCCGTTCTCCCCGACCACCCGCCCCCGCAGAAGTGGGCTGGATCGGTCGACCTGGCGCCGCACCGCCTGGAGCCGCCTGCGCGCATCGCGTCGTGAAGCCCCCAGCTGCGTCGGGTCGCCCCTGCCCCTCTTGGAGGGGTATGACCGGGTCGTGGCAGTTCACGGCGATGCGGGGTGAGCGTCGGGAGCTCCTTCGCGGTCACTCTCCACGGCATCGGTACGGGGAGTGAGACGCCTGCGGCGAGCCGGGTCGTTGCCTCCGCGCGTCTCGGGTCGGGGCATGCGCTCGACCGGCAAGCCTCGGCAAGGCTGATGACGTCCGGGACACCTTCTCGCGCCCCTGGCCCGAGGAGCCGCTCGCCACCTCGACTGCCCCCGCTCACGGCACGACATCGCCGACAAACAGCGTGGAAGGCCGCACCGAAGGGCCCGCGGCGCGAGTCTGCGTCTCGTCGACCTCCCCCGCACCGTGCCCGCCGACCGCTGCGACACGCACGCTGTTCAGCGCGCCGCGCTTCACCCCGGACGACCGGCGCGCCCAACCCCCGGCTCCTCGGCCGCCCGTCCAGCTCCGTCCAGCGCCCCCTCGACCCTCATCGGAACCCCGGAGACTCGACTCCGGCATGGGACCGGCTCGTCTCCCGCGGCGTTCGGCGACCACCTCACGACTGGTCGACCGTCCAGACCCGGCCGGCGGCGGACCGGGACTCGCTGTTGCACCACGTGCCTCGTTCGCCGAGGCGCCGAGCACGTGACCTGCGCTGATCCCCCTCGTGCGCGCGTCGTCTCGCCGGGCCACATCCGCGCCGGAGAGCTCCGGTGCCGACCTGGGGCTGCTCCCTCGGGCCGACCAGACCGACCTCTCCAGCGCGTCGGACCAGCACCATCTCCCGACCGAGCCGGACTCGAGCTCCCCTCCGGACACCCGCCCCTGGCCACAGTCCGGCAGAGTTCTGTGCGAGAACGAACCCCCGCTCGACGAACCGCTCAACCCGGACGTCACGCCACCAATCACCCCTGCCGGATCGTGCTTCTCCACGCGACGGCCATGGCACGGTTCTGGGCGGAGCTTCACGCGCGAAGCTCCCGTAGAGGCAGGTCCCCCAGCCGAGCCAGTTGTCTCCGCCCCCCGGGGCCCGGCCCTTGACGGCTGGACTTCGGTCGCCAGGATCTGGGCTCCTTCGGCTGCCCATCGACGTCCCAGGCACGCCGGCCGTCCGTCCGTTCGTGCGGACACCGCCTGTTCTGCCTTCGGGCGCGTCCGGTTGTGCACTTCCTGTGAGATGGTGCCGCGCCCGAGGAGAGCTCTCACGCGAGCCGCCTCATGTCGCCTCTCCCACTCATGCGCCGTTTCACGTGAAACGTGACGGCCGCGCACGCACGAGCACCGCGACGTCCTACCCCGCAGCGTCCTCGCCTGCCGGAGCACACCGATGTTTCACGTGGAACCTGATGCGCACCTGCATTGCGCGGACCGCGTTACGCCGACCGGCCACCTTGCCCGCGACAGCCCACTGTGACGAGTTCATCCTCCGAGAAAGTCCACTGGTCATGCCCCACATTCGCGAGCGGGCGGACGACGTGCCTTCCTCCTCCGCCGCATCGTCCGCACCCACTACATCCGGGGCGTCACCCAGCAGCTCCCGGACCAGGTCGGATTCCAGACCCTTGAGCCCACCTGGTCACCCGCGCCTCAACCGGAATGCGTTCTCGCTTTGGATCCCCCTCGGCGCAACAACCCGGCACGGACCGACGGTGGCCCGCACCTCCGCGTCCTCCCGCACCCCAACCGGCGACCACCGACAGGATGCTTCCTCTGAGGTTCAGCCCGCCGGGCGACGTCCGATCCGCGTCGCCACGCCCAGATGTTCACCACGCGAGGGAAGACCCCCGGGTGCAGGTATCACAGGCGTTTCACGTGAAACCGGCGACCAAGATCGTCCTCGGACCGACATGCTGAAGGCGCAGCCGGCTCACGCACGGCTCGTCATGCCCGCCACGTCCCACGGTGCGCGCCACGCTCACGCGCCGACGCGCATGGCCCCTCGTTCCACCGGCGACATAGAACGGGCATCGCTCCTCCCGAGGAGCGATGCCCGTTCGTGATGGCCCGGTGTCAGGCAGATCCGGAGCGGAGGAGGCCCGGGTCCTCTGGTGCCATGACACCCAGGATCCTGTTGAGGTCCTCGACCGAGGCGAACTCCACGGTGAGCCGCCCCTTCGTCTTTCCGATGCTCACCTTCACGCGAGTCTCGAAGCGGTCGGCGAGCCGCGTCGCGAGCTCGTCCATCGCTTCGCTGCGCTGACCCGCCCGCGGCGCACGGCGGGCCGGCGTGTCGGTGTCACCGCTGGTCAGCAGCGTGACGATCTCCTCCGTGGCTCGCACTGAGAGACCCTCGGAGACGATGCGCTGAGCAAGCCGCTCGATCTCCGCACCATCACTGAGCGAGAGGAGGGCACGTGCATGACCCGCGGACAGAACACCGGCCGCGACCCGTCGCTGGACGAGCGGCGGCAACTTCAGGAGACGCAGAGTGTTCGAGATCTGCGGGCGCGACCTGGCGATCCGCGTCGCGAGCTCTTCGTGAGTGCACCCGAAGTCGTCCAGCAGCTGACGGTACGCCGCCGCCTCCTCGAGAGGGTTGAGCGCCGCGCGGTGCAGGTTCTCCAGCAGCGCGTCCCGCAGCATGTCGCTGTCGTCGGTCTCACGCACGATGGCCGGGATCGTCTCGAGTCCGGCAACCTGGCTTGCGCGCCACCGCCGCTCACCCATGATGAGCTCGTAGTGTTCCTGGTCGGAGGCGTCCGGACGCACCACGATCGGCTGAAGTACGCCGATCTCGGAGATCGACGCCACCAGTTCATCGAGATCGCCGTCATCGAAGACCGTCCGGGGCTGCCAGGTGTTCGGACGGATCGCCTCGACCGGGATCTCCGCAAAGCGAGCTCCCGGAACTGGCTTCAGCTCCGTTTCACGTGAAACGTCGTCAGCGTCCTCATCGTCCGCCCCCGACGCGTGCTGCGTCGCCGCCGGAGCTGGAGCGGCCCCGGCTTCCTCGCCCTCAGACGAGGACACAGGGGCGTCATCGACGTCCGGGATCTCGATGCTGGTGATCAGTCCCAGCGAAAGCCCGTCCGCGCCGAGCGACTCTTCCGCGTCTTGATCGGCGTCCGCAGTCCCCCGCTCTGTCGTGGCGTCAGGCGCTCCGGTCAGCAGCGAGGTGGGAGCTTCAGAACTTGCGCCGGAAGGCCCCCTGACCTGCGCCTCGGCGCCCGTCCGGATGCTCAGCCGGCCGCCCGCGATGGCAGAGTCCCACGATGCCGAGCGGCGCGATGCTCGTCCAGCGTCCTCACCGCTCTCGCCGGCGGGACGATCGACGCCCACGGTGGCGACGGCGCCTCCGCTCTCGGTCGAGTCGCGGCCCTCGCCCGCAGGGAAGAAGACATCCACCGGACGATCGCCCTCGGGTCCGGACGGGATCAGCGCGCCGAGCCCGCGACCCAGACCACGCTTCTTCTGACTCATGCTCCAGCCTCCTGAACCATCTGGCTCCGCGCTCCCCTGCTCGCCCTGAAGTTGTCGCCCTGCCCCCGTATCGGCCGGGAGCCTTCTACATTCACACCGTCGAGTGCGGCGTCGTGCGCCGTCGCGACGGCGCGCAGTCGTTGCACCCTCACGCGGGCCGTCACTGTCATCGCAGGTCAGCCCGCTGCGGCGCGCGCTCCGCCAGTTCCCGGGCAGCCTCGAGGTAGGCCAGGGATCCCGTGGAACCCGGGTCGTAGGTCATGACCGTCTGCGCATGGCTCGGGGCCTCGGAGATGCGGACCGAACGCGGGACGGTGGTGCGGAGCGTCTGGTCGGGGAAGTGCTCACGCACTTCTGCCGCCACCTGCTGCGCCAGGTTCGTCCGGCCGTCATACATCGTGAGAAGGATGGTGGAGACTCGCAGCTCGGGGTTCAGGTGCGCCTTGATCAGCTCGATCGTCTTGAGGAGCTGGCTCAGGCCCTCGAGCGCGTAGTACTCGCACTGGATCGGGATCAGCACCTCACGTCCGACCACGAAGGCGTTCACGGTGAGCAGACCGAGGCTCGGCGGGCAGTCGACCAGCACGTAGTCGATCTGTTCCTCCCCTCGCTCCTCTCGCTCGGCCAGGTAGGCGTCGAGTGCCCGCCGCAGGCGTGTTTCACGTGAAACGAGGGAGACCAGTTCGATCTCGGCCCCCGAGAGATCGATGGTTGCGGGCACGCCGTAGAGCCCGGGCACAGAGGGGCACTCCTGGATCGTGTTGGCGAGCGGCTCATCCTCGACCAGGACCTCGTAGATCGAAGGTGTCCCGGCGCGATGCTCCAGGCCGAGCGCCGTCGAGGCGTTCCCCTGGGGGTCGTTGTCGATGACCAGCACCTTCAGGCCCGACTGGGCGAGGCCGGCAGCGATATTGACCGTGGTCGTCGTCTTCCCGACGCCGCCCTTCTGATTCGCCACCGTGATGATCCGAGTGCGAGCAGGCCGAGGGAACTGTCGACCCTGGAGCTCGATCCGACGGCGCGCGTCGATGGCGAGCTGCGCCGCGAGGGGAGTCGATTCGTCAGCCATCGGGACGGAGGCCACGAGCGCCGCCCGGTGCCCGTCGATGGCGGGGGGTAGTCCGCCGTGCGCCCACGACAAGGCTGGCGCTGTTTCACGTGAAACGTGCGGATCGCCCGTCGCGGTCCCATCGTTCTGCGGGACGTCGTCGACGTGCTCCGTACTCGTGCTCACGTGCCACTCCTCCGGTTCGTCACAGGGACTGTGCACCCGAGTCGCGGCACGTACGACGCCACGGCCCGGTGCTCCGCGCTCACTCTACGGCCTCACCGACATCGCGACGGGTCAAAACTCCGGCCCGTGGACAGGCCGAACCTCCACCGATCTGGGTCCCCGCCCGTCAGGAGCGCCGGACTCGAAGGATGGTGGTCGGCTCGACGTTGTCGACCGTGCGTCCTTCGAGGATCTCCGGCTCAGCCGTCTTGAAGGATCGCAGCACCTTGCGTGCCGGCTCGATCTCCCGCTCCACGTTGCGACCCTTCAGCACGACCATCGCGCCACCCTTGCGCACGAGCGGCAGGCTCATCCGTGCCAGCTTGCTGAGCGCCGCCACCGCGCGTGATGTCACGACGTCGACCTCGAGCGCATCGTGGAACTCTTCTGCGCGCCCCCGCTTCACCTGGACGTTCCCGAGGCCGAGGCTCTCCACGCACTCCTGCAGCCACGCCGTCCGACGCTCCATCGGCTCGATGAGGTGCACCTCGACCTCCGGTCGCTGGATCGCCAGCACAATGCCCGGGAGCCCTGCTCCCGAGCCGATGTCTGCCACCGAGCTCACCTCGCCGAGATAGGGAGTCACGGCGGCCGAGTTCAGGATGTGCCGCTCCCACAGGCGTGCGACCTCCCGAGGTCCGATGAGACCGCGCAGCTCGCCCTGGTCCCTCAGGCTCGCGGCATACCGCGCCACCAGGTCGTACCTGTCCCCGAAGTACGCACGGACCGCGTCGCTCTCACCGAGCGCTGCGTCGTCGTCGCCCGTGGGGACCTGTGTCTCATCGCTCACGATCTCTCCCTTGCACTGCCGCCACCACATGCCGAGAGCCCGCCGTTTCACGTGAAACAACGGGCTCTCGGGACGTCTTTCAGGACTCCGACGGGCCGTCCTGGTCCGAGGCCGGCTGAACCACCACGTACCGCGCCGGCTCCACGCCTCGCGAGTCGCTGACCAGCCCCGCCGCTGCGACGGCGTCGTGCACGACCTTGCGCTCGAACGCATTGAGCGGGTCGAGCTCGACTTCACGACCCGACTCTCGCACCTCACGAATCGCATCCTCGGCCAGCGCCGTCAGCTCCTGCCGACGCGCCGCTCGGAAGCCGGCGATGTCGAGCATCAGACGGCTCCGCTCTCCGGTGCGGGCCTGGACGGCCAGGCGGGTGAGCTCTTGCAGCGCCTCCAACACCTCGCCGTCGCGGCCGACGAGGGCCGACAGGTCCTCGTCCGCCTCCGCGACGACCTCCACCGCGGCCCGGTCGTGCTGGATGTCCAGGTCGATGTCCCCGTCGAGGTCGGCGATGTCGAGCAGCTCCTCGAGGTAGTCCGCCGCGATCTCGCCTTCCTCCTCGAGGCGCTTCGTACGGTCGGGACCCTGCTCCACCGGCGTATCCGTCGTCATCGGTGTTCGATTCCTCTCGCTGCTCAGCGGCGCTTCTGGCGGTTCTTGCGCTTGGGCTGCTCGCGCTGCCCACGGGGCTTCTCGGGCTCGGGCTCAGGGGTCGCCTCGATCGCGCCCTTGGCCGCGGCCTTCCGCGCCTGTTTCTCCTTGAGGAGACGCTCCGCCTCCGAGCCGGGGGCCGGCATCTTCTTGATCGTGTAGAACTGCTGGCCCATCGACCAGAGGTTCGAGATGACCCAGTAGATCAGCACACCGACAGGGAAGTTGATGCCCGAGATCAGGAAGATCACCGGGAGGATGTAGAGCATCATCTTCTGCGTGCTCGCCATCGGCCCCTCGAGGGCGGCCTTCGGCATGTTCTTCATCGTGAGCTGACGCTGGGTGAAGAACATCGTGGCGCTCATCAGGAGGATGAGGCAGATGACGACCACGCGCGAGGTCATCGAGTCGGTGGTGCGGAACACGTCCGAGAGCTGGGCCCCGAAGAGGCTCGACGACTCGATGTCACCGGCGATGCGCTGGTCGATCGGGCCGATGGCCTTGTGCGTGCCCTCAGCGATGCCCTGCAGGTTGTTGAGCACCCGGAACAGCGCGAAGAAGATCGGCGACTGCAGAAGGATCGGCAGGCACGACGCCATGGGGTTGGTGCCGTGCTTGCGGTAGAGCTCCATGGTCTCGCGGCCCATGGCCTCGCGGGACGCGGGGTCGGTCTTGCCCTTGTACTTCTTCTGCACCGCCTGCAGCTCGGGTTGCATCATCTGCATCCCGCGCGAGGCCTTGATCTGCTTGAAGAAGAGCGGGATCAGCGCGATGCGGATCACGACCGTCAGGGCGACGATCGAGAACACCCACGCCCAGCCAGGTCCGTCCTGCATACCGAGGGTCGTGAACAGGGCATGCGCCCCGTACATGATCCAGGCCACGACCCACTCGATGGGGTAGAGGATGGTGTCGAACATCCCGAATTGTCTCCTCTGTCGGAAAGTCTGCGTCCCCGGCGGCGCGGTCCGGGAGGGTCAGTGGTGTGCTGCGCCGCGGTGCTCGTGACCAGCCGCGTCGACGTCGACGTGGCGGGAACGAGCGGGTGGGACGTCGTCGACTCCGCCGAGGCTCCACGGGTTGCACCGCAGGATCCGCCAGAGAGCGAGGCCGGTTCCCCGTAGCGTGCCGTGCGTACGGATCGCGATGATCGCGTACTGGGAGCACGACGGGTAGTACTTGCAGGTGGGCCCCGTGAGCGGGGAGATCACCGATTGGTAGACGCGCAGGACGCCGATGAGCACGGTGGCCGGGAGATTCCGGAGCGCGTCCCGTCCGCGGTCGAGCGTCGAGGCGGTCACGTCGTCCTCCGAGCGCGCGCGAGGGCGCGGTCGAGGCTGCTCACGAGATCCCCGTCGAGCTCCGCGTACGTGGCGCCGCTCGAGGCGGGCAGGGCACGTACGACCATGCGGGCTCCGGCGGGGAGCGCGGGAAGGTGCGCCGCCGCGATGTGCCGGAGGCGGCGCTTCACCTGGTTGCGGTGCACGGCGTTCCCCACGGCCTTGGATACGACAAGACCGACCTGTGACGGCGCATCACCCGCGACAGCACCGACGCCGGCCTCAGGGCCGGCGTCGGGGTCGACGAGGAGATGCACCACCACGGTCGATCGACCTGCACGCGTGCCGCGGCGCACCGTCCGTTCGAAGTCGACGGAACGGCGCAGTCGGTGCGCCGCGGGCAACATCCGTCAGGCAGAGAGCTCGGCGCGACCCTTGCGCCGACGGTTCGCCAGGATGGCGCGGCCGGCACGGGTGCGCATGCGCAGCCGGAAGCCATGGGTCTTGGCACGACGGCGGTTGTTCGGCTGGAAAGTCCGCTTGCTCACGAGGTACTCCAAGAAACGTCGGGGAGGCACACCGTCAGTCCTCGACGATGCAGGTCTTTTCGCAGGTCGGACTCCGTACGAGACGTAGAAGCACCGACCGGGCCGACCCGAGGACCGGCAGCCCCGGTTAAGGGCGCGCGAAAGGACCTGGAACGGCTGTCTGACGTTACGCCGTGGAGCCCTCTCAGGTCAAACCCGCCCAGCGGCGACCCGGACCGGCCGGTGGCTACGATGTGGAGGACCTCACGCACCCGGCGCGACGTCGCGCCGGCCGCCCGGTACGGTCATCGTCCACAGCATTGTCCACAGGTTCCACAGCATGTGGACAACGCTGTGGACGGAGTTCTGGCGTGGCAGACTCGCGACCTCCCTGACCATCCCGAACGACCCGAAGGACGACGCCCGTGGCCCAGCCGGACGAGAACATCACCGACGTCTGGGCACATACGCTCGCCACCCTCGAGGCACGGCCGGACATGACCGCCCGGCAGCTCGCGTTCATCAAGCTCGCGAAGCCGATGGCGATCCTCGAGGACACCGTGTTCATCGCGGTGCCGCACGAGCAGACCCGCGCCTACCTCGAGACCAGCGTCCGCGACCAGCTCGTCTCGGCGATGGCCTCCACGCTCGGCCGCGACATCCGCTTCGGCATCACGGTGGACCCCGAGCTGAGCAGCGACACCCTCACCGGGCCGTCGCAGGACTACACCGCTCCCCCGGAGCCGGGCGTCCCCGACGAGCCGGAAGCGCCTCCGCTGCCGCCGAGCCCCAAGCAGTCGGCAGAGCCGACCCGGCTCAACCCGAAGTACATCTTCGAGACCTTCGTCATCGGCTCGTCCAACCGGTTCGCCCACGCTGCGGCTGTCGCCGTCGCGGAGGCGCCCGCCAAGGCCTACAACCCGCTGTTCATCTACGGGGACTCCGGGCTCGGCAAGACGCACCTGCTCCACGCCATCGGCCACTACGCCCACAACCTCTATCCCCATGTGCGTGTGCGCTACGTGAACTCCGAGGAGTTCACCAACGACTTCATCAACAGCATCGGCGAGGGGCGCGCCGGAGCCTTCCAGCGCCGGTACCGCGACGTCGACGTCCTCCTCATCGACGACATCCAGTTCCTCGAGGGCAAGGAACAGACGATGGAGGAGTTCTTCCACACCTTCAACGCCCTTCACAACGCGGACAAGCAGGTGGTGATCACCTCCGACGTCCCGCCGAAGCAGCTGAACGGCTTCGAGGACCGTCTGCGGTCGCGCTTCGAGTGGGGCCTCATCACGGACGTCCAGCCGCCGGACCTCGAGACCCGCATCGCGATCCTGCGCAAGAAGGCCGCGAGCGAGCGGCTCGACGTCCCCGCCGAGGTCCTCAGCTACATCGGCTCGCGCATCTCGACGAACATCCGCGAGCTCGAGGGTGCGCTCATCCGCGTCACGGCCTTCGCGAACCTCAACCGGCAGGCCGTCGACCTCGCCCTCGCGGAGATCGTCCTCAAGGACCTCATCACCGACGACGACACGCAGGAGATCACCCCGTCGATGGTGATCGCGCAGACGGCCGCGTACTTCGGTCTCACGATCGACGACCTGTGCGGGTCCTCCCGGTCGCGGGTTCTCGTCACGGCCCGGCAGATCGCCATGTACCTGTGCCGCGAGCTGACTGACCTGTCGTTGCCGAAGATCGGGCAGCAGTTCGGCGGCCGCGACCACACCACCGTGATGCACGCCAACAAGAAGATCGCAGGCCAGATGGCCGAGCGTCGTTCCACCTACAACCAGGTGACCGAGCTCACGAGCCGTATCAAGCAGCAGCACCGCGGCTGACCTCTCTTCGACGACGTACCGCCTCGCGGGCCCGACCACGCTCTCCACAGGGGCTGTGGATCCGGGCCCGTCGGCGTCTCTCCACATCCCCACCCACAGGGCGGCGCCCGGAAACTACCGGTTCTGCGCCATCTGTCCCCAGGCCTGTGGAGCAATATCGTGGACAACCCGCCCTGCACGGGCGGCGGAGAGATTCACACCTGTGGATAAACTTGTGGACGCGTGTGGACCACCGCGTCAGATCCGTGGACGACGACGCCCCGATCGGTGGACGCCTGTGGGTACAGATTCCGTCGCCCACAGGCCACAGGTGTTGTCCACAGCGGCGCCCCCACAGCCTCCACACCCTGAACAGTGCTCTGACCTGCGGAAACGCCCGTCATCCCCAGATTCCACAACCCCGATGACGATGACGAACGATTGATCATGAAGAAATTCCCCACGCCTTCATCAGGCCGGCCCGACGGTCCAGGGCGGTCGGGGCCCTCGGCCTGAGGATCACGTGCCGAAGAGCCCTTGTCTCGCGTAGGGTTTGGCTCGGACGACGAGGCAGGTCGGGTCGGGTTACGTCGACGGTCCGGTCCCGGACCACCGACCCGCGCCCGAGCGTCCACTTCGATCGACAAGGGTCGACAACGCGAGGAGTGGGATGAAGTTCCGGGTTGAGCGTGACGTCCTGGCCGAGGCCGTGACCTGGACGGCGCGCACGCTCCCCACGCGCCCGCCGGCACCGGTGCTCGCGGGCGTCCGCATCGAGGTCGACACGGCCGGCACCATCTGGCTGTCCAGCTTCGACTACGAGGTGTCGGCGCGAGCGGCGATCCCCGCAGAGGTCTCCGAGCCTGGGACCGTGCTCGTCTCGGGCCGGCTGCTGGCCGAGATCTCCCGGGCCCTGCCCCACAAGCCGGTGGACGTCACGCTCGAGGGCACCAAGGTGGTCCTGACGTGCGGCGCCTCGCGCTTCACCCTGCTGACCATGCCGGTGGAGGACTACCCGGCGCTGCCCCAGATGCCCGAGCTGAGCGGCACCGTGACAGGCGACGCCCTCACGCACGCCGTCGCCCAGGTCAGTGTCGCCGCGAGCCGCGACGACACGCTCCCCCTGCTCACGGGCGTGCGGATGGAGATCGAGGGCGAGCGCATCACCCTCATCGCCACCGACCGGTACCGCCTCGCGCTCCGAGAGCTCACCTGGACGCCGGCGACGCCGGGCTTCTCCGCCGTCGCGCTGGTGCGCGCCCGAACGCTGACCGACGTCGCGAAGTCGCTCGGCGGAGGCGGGGGGCTCGTCAACGTGGGCCTGTCCACCGGCCAGGGCGTCGACCTGATCGGCTTCGAGGCGGGCGGTCGCCACACGACGTCGCAGCTCGTCGACGGCGACTACCCGCCCGTACGGCGTCTCTTCCCGGACGCCACGCCGATCCACGCCGTCGTCGCCACGGCCCCGCTGATCGAGGCCGCCAAGCGCGTGTCGCTCGTCGCGGAGCGCAACACGCCCATCCGGTTGTCGTTCACCGACGGTCAGGTCGTGCTCGACGCCGGTCAGGGCGACGACGCTCAGGCGTCCGAGGCCCTCGAGGCCGTGCTGGTGGGCGAGGACATCCAGGTCGCGTTCAACCCGCAGTTCCTGCTGGACGGGCTGGGCGCGCTCGGCACCGACTTCGTCCGGCTGTCGTTCACGCACCCGAACAAGCCGGTGGAGTTCACCGGCCAGGAGTCGCTCGACGGCGAGGACTCGCCGGAGTACCGCTACCTGCTCGTGCCGATCCGCTTCGCCGGCTGAGCACGTCCTTTCCGCTCGCCCGCACGCTCCCGGAGGTACCCATGGTCAGCCACATCGGACTCGTCGGTCTGGGCAAGATGGGCCACAACATGCGCGAGCGGCTGCGCCGTGGCGGCATCGAGGTCACCGGGTACGACCCGCGGCCCGAGGTGTCCGACGTCGCGACGCTCGCCGACCTCGTGGCTGCCCTGCCCGCCGACCGCCGCGTCGTGTGGGTGATGGTGCCGGCCGGCGACCCGACGCGCGGCGTCGTCCAGGAGCTCGGGACGCTGCTCGGTGAGGGCGACGTCGTCGTCGAGGGCGGCAACTCGCACTACCCGGAGGACCAGGCCCGTGCGGCGGAGCTGGCGGAGCGTGGGATCGGCTACGTCGACGTCGGTGTCTCCGGCGGCGTGTGGGGCCTGGAGAACGGGTACGGCCTGATGTGCGGCGGCGACCGTGCGCACGTCGAGACGCTCATGCCGGTCTTCGACGCGCTGCGCCCCGAGGGCCCGCGCGAGGAGGGCTTCGTGCACGCCGGCGAGGTGGGCGCGGGGCACTTCGCGAAGATGGTCCACAACGGCATCGAGTACGGCCTCATGCAGAGCTACGCCGAGGGCTACGAGCTGCTCGCCGCCAAGGACATCGTCACGGACGTGCACGGCACGATGAAGGCGTGGATGCGGGGCACCGTCGTGCGGTCGTGGCTGCTCGACCTCATGGTGAAGGCGCTCGAGGAGGACCCGGCGCTGGCGGCGATCGACGACTGGGTCGACGACTCGGGCGAGGGCCGTTGGACCGTCGACGAGGCCATCGACAACGCGGTGCCGCTGCCCGTGATCTCCGCGGCGCTGTTCGCGCGCTTCGCGTCCCGGCAGGACGAGTCCCCGGCGATGAAGGCCGTGGCCGCGCTGCGCCAGCAGTTCGGCGGGCACGCGGTCAAGCCCGCGCAGTGAGGCCGGCGGTGGCAGGCCGCCGAGCAGGTTAGATGTACGTCTCTCACCTCTCCCTCCTCGACTTCCGCTCGTACGCCGCGGCCGACGTCGAGCTCGAACCTGGGCCGAACGCGTTCGTCGGGCGCAACGGGCAGGGCAAGACGAACCTCGTCGAGGCGATCGGCTACGTGGCGACCCTCGGCAGCCACCGGGTCGCGAACGACACCCCACTCATCCGGGCCGGCGCGGATCGGGCGGTGGTCCGGACGCGGATCGTGCGCGGCGACCGGGCGTCGACGGTCGAGCTGGAGATCACCGCCGGCAAGGCGAACCGGGCGCGTGTGAACCGCGGGCAGCTCGGCCGTGCGCGCGACGTGCTCGGCATCCTGCGGACGGTGCTCTTCGCGCCGGAGGACCTGGCGCTCGTCAAGGGTGACCCCGACGGACGGCGCCGCTTCCTCGACCAGCTGGTGGTGCAGCTCCTCCCCCGGGCCGCGGGCCTCCTGGGCGACTACGAGCGCGTCGTGCGGCAGCGGTCGGCGTTGCTCAAGTCGCTGCGTGGGACGCGCCGCTCCGGCGCAGGCCCTGTGGACACGAGCACGCTCGAGGTCTGGGACGCGCGCGCGGCGCAGCTCGGTGGGCAGATCCTCGCCATGCGCCTCGCCCTCGTGGAGGGCCTGCGGCCGCACGTCGCAGCCGCGTACGAGCAGGTCAGCGACGCGGACGGGGACGCCGAGCTCGCGTACCGCTCGAGCGTCCCGGGGGCAGCGGACAGCACGACTCCTGCCGCGGAGGAGCTGGAGAAGGCGATCCTCGAGGCGATGGCGGAGGCGCGGGCCCAGGAGCTGGAGCGCGGCGTCAGCCTCGTCGGTCCGCACCGTGACGACCTGGTCCTCACCCTCGGCGGGCTGCCCGCCAAGGGGTACGCGAGTCATGGGGAGTCGTGGTCGTTCGCCCTGGCGCTGCGGCTCGCGTCGTACCGGCTGCTCGGCGGTGGCGACGACCCGGAGCATGTGCCGGACGCCGCGTTCTGGGACCCCGACCTCGACACGGACGCCGACCCCGTGCTGATCCTGGACGATGTCTTCGCCGAGCTGGACGTGCGGCGTCGCGAGCGGCTGGCAGAGCTCGTCGCACCGGCGCGGCAGGTGCTGGTGACTGCCGCCGTGCCCGACGACGTCCCACCGGGGCTGCTCGGGGCGCGGTACGACGTCACGCCCGGCCAGGTGCGTCGTGCGGCGTGACGACGGCGAGGACGTCGGTGACGACCTCTCCGGGGACGACGGTGCGGCCGGCTCGGCGTCCCGCGACGAGGACCCGCGGCCGGTCAAGGACCGCACCGAGCTGACGCCGCCGTCGGCGGTCGCACGCGAGGCCCTCAACCGCGCGAAGGCGGCGGCGCGGGCCAAGGGGCTCCGGCCGGGCTCGCCGGCGCGCCGCTCTCCTCTCGCAGAGCCGCGCCTGTCCGGGCAGGGGCCCAGCGCCCGCGACCCGCAGCTCCTGTCGGAGGTCATGGGGCGACTCATGCGGGACAAGGGGTGGACGGCGGACGTCTCCGTGGGGGGCGTGATCGGGCGCTGGCGCGAGGTCGTCGGCGACCAGGTCGCCGACCATTGTCAGCCGGAGACCTTCGAGCAGAAGGTGCTCGTGGTGCGCGCCGACTCGACGGCCTGGGCGACGCAGGTGCGTCTGCTGGTGCCGACTCTGCTGCGCCGGCTCGAGGAGGAGGTCGGCGAGGGCGTCGTCGAGCAGGTCACGGTGCTCGGGCCCGCCGGGCCGGGCTTCCGTCGCGGCCGACGGACGGTGCGCGGCCCCGGGCCGCGCGACACCTACGGCTGAGCCCGTCGCGACGCCGACGACGGAACAGGGACGGGGCCCGACCGCTGGTGCGGCCGGGCCCCGTCCCCCGTTGCTCACGCGGTGCGTCAGTGCTGGATGCGTCGACGCAGCCAGAACAGCACGCCGCCGCCCACGATCAGCAGCGCGGCGATCCCGGCGAAGACGCCGACCGTCGCACCCGTCTGCGGGAGCTCGTCGGCAGGCTCGGCGGCGGCCGGCGGCACGTCGGCGTCGTCCGCGACGACCTCCACGTCCGCGCCACCCGTGCCGACCGGGTTGGCGCACTCGGTGTTCGCCTCCGGGTAGCTCACGATCTGCGAGTACTCGGGGTTGACCTCGAAGAGCACCTCGACGCCGTCACGGGTCCAGGCGTAGTTGCCGTCGGTCTCCACGTACGAGCCGTCGTCCTGCTGCTCCCAGCCCGGCCACTGCTTCGGCGCCGTGTCCGAGGCGCCCGGCCACAGCAGCTCGCCCTCCAGCGGCTGGTCGGTGACGACGTAGTTCTCGCCGCCCTCCGGGTGGAGGAACGTGATGGTCAGCGGCGTGTCGTCGTCGACCTCGACGCCCTCGGGCAGCGAGACGCCGTAGTCCAGGTAGGGCGTGTCGCCCACGCACACGGCGCCGATGTCACCGGGGACCAGCGCGCACTCCTCCTCCGAGGGGACGAGCTGCTCGATCGGGAAGATCACGTCGCCACCCTCGGTGCGGGTGTATCCGGCGAGGTCGTCGCCGAAGGCACGTCCCGCGGTCGGAACCGCGAGCACGCCCTGCTCGGTGGTCAGGTAGGTGATGTCCGCGGTGTCCGCCGGGAGGATGACGTCGGAGGCGACCGCGCCGCAGATCTCGAGGGCGGCAGGCGCCTGCGGCACCACGACCTGGGGCTCCTCGACCTCGGGGACCTCGGGCTCGGCCGGCGTGGCGCAGTCCTCGGTGGAGGGCAGCTCGATGCCGAAGTCGCTCAGCTCCTGGTGCTGCCAGTCGACGAGGTTCCCGTCCATGGACGAGCCGTCGGGGTACGTGATCGTCTCGGGCATCGTGTAGTCGTCGACACCGCCGCGCACCAGGTCCTGCTGGATGCCCCAGCCGGTGCACAGGTCGATGTCGTCGAGCGCGTCAGTCTCCGGAAGCTCCGTGTACCAGTTCTGGTCGTTCTTCAGCTCGTCCTCGGGGAGCGTGAGCGGCGTGGTGCCGAGGAGCTGCTGCTCACCCGAGTTCTCCCACGCGGCGGGCTTGTCCTTGTCGAGCTTCGGGTACAGGTAGATGCCGACCTGGACCTCGGTGTCTTCGGGCTCGGGTGCGGGGATCGCTCCGTCGCACGGCTTCGTCGTCCCGGAGTTCTCGTAGTTCCACTGGGCACCGTCGTGGGCGTCGACGTCGACGCTCCACGTGTGGGCGGCGGAACCGTCGAGCTCGAACTTGCCCGACCATCGGCCCTGGAAGCCGAGGTCTTCGACGCGACGGCCGTCCCCGTCGACCGCGGGCTCGCCGTCGATGAGGACGGTGACGTCGGCGCGCTGGTAGTTCGTGAGCTCCACGGTCAGGCTGTCGCAGCTCGGGAATTCCTTGGGGGTGTGCGCGGAGGCAGGCGCCGCGGTGGCGACGAGCATCCCTCCGACGGCGAGCGTCGTCGCGGCGACGCCGGCCAGGGTCCTCTTCACTGTGGGGTTGTCCCTTCGGTGGTGACCGGTGCACGAGCGCGCGCCAGTCGACGTGCGATACGGGGAATCGTGGTGTAGTACACCAGTTTTTGGAGTAAAACGGGAGAGTCGTTGATAACGGTCAGAGTACAAATACCCGACGTTCCGGATGAGTGCCCCCGATCGCCTCCGAACTGTGGACAACCTTGAGGAAAACCCTGTGGACAAGGCTGTGGAGAGCCCGCCGTCCACGACCTGTGGACAACGTGTGCGGAACTTCCCTCCAGCGGCGTCAATCCGCCGTTTCCTTGCCTCCGGCAGGTAGACTGGGACGGTCATTCCGGGTCGTGCTGCGACCTCTCGCACGGCTCGGTCGCGCGCAGCCCGGAACCTGAGAGCCGCGCCGCCTGCACATCGCACGAAGCGTCGGCGCGTGCACGACGACCGAGGAGCAGCTCCGCCTGTGGCAGACCGAACCGACACCCCCCGTCCCGACACTGTCGCCAACGGAGCCAACGGAGCAGCCGGACCGGGGAGCGGGTACGACGCCGGCAACATCACCGTCCTGGAAGGCCTGGAGGCCGTCCGCAAGCGCCCGGGCATGTACATCGGCTCGACGGGCGAGCGAGGCCTGCACCACCTGGTCTACGAGATTGTGGACAACTCTGTGGACGAGGCCCTGGCGGGTCACGCCGACAGCGTGGACGTGACCCTCCTCGCCGACGGCGGCGTCCGGGTCCGCGACAACGGTCGTGGCATCCCCGTGGCGATGCACCCCACCGAGGGCAAGCCGACGCTCGAGGTCGTCATGACGATCCTGCACGCGGGCGGCAAGTTCGGCGGCGGGGGCTACGCCGTCTCCGGCGGCCTGCACGGCGTCGGCATGTCCGTGGTGAACGCGCTGTCCACCCGCTTCGTGTCCCAGGTGAAGCGCGACGGCTTCCACTGGCAGCAGGAGTACCGCGACGGCGGTGAGCCCGTCACCGAGGTGCAGAAGCTCGAGCCGCTGGCCGAGGGCGAGACCACCGGGACCACGCAGACGTTCTGGGCGGACGACTCGATCTTCGAGACCACCGACTACGACTTCGAGACGCTGCGCTCGCGCTTCCAGCAGTACGCCTTCCTCAACAAGGGTCTCCAGATCACGCTGCGCGACGAGCGCGCGGGTCACGCCGTCGCGGACGACGAGGTCGCCGGGCGGGTACCGGACGAGGCGGCGGGCGACGTCACCGCGGCCGACGGCGCCGCGGACGTCGAGGACGCGAACCCCGTCCGCACGGTGACGTACCGCTACGACAACGGCCTCACGGACTACGTGGCGCACATCAACGCGGCCAAGAAGTCCGAGCTCGTCCACCCCGAGATCATCGACGTCGAGTCCGAGGACACGGAGCGGAAGATCTCGGTGGAGATCGCGATGCAGTGGACCAGCGCGTACAGCGAGTCGGTGCACACGTTCGCGAACACGATCTCCACCACCGAGGGCGGCACGCACGAGGAGGGCTTCCGCGCGGCGCTCACCACCCTGGTGAACAGCTACGCGCGCGACAAGCAGATCATCAAGGAGAAGGACGACAACCTCACGGGCGACGACATCCGCGAGGGCCTCACCGCCGTCATCTCCGTGAAGCTCGGCGAGCCGCAGTTCGAGGGCCAGACCAAGACGAAGCTCGGCAACACCGAGGCGAAGACGTTCGTGCAGCGCGTGGTGCGCGAGAAGCTCGTGGACTGGTTCGACGCCCACCCGACCGAGGCACGCGACGTCATCCGCAAGGCCATCCAGGCGTCGCAGGCGCGCATCGCGGCGCGCAAGGCGCGCGAGGCCACGCGACGCAAGGGGATCCTCAGCTCGGGCGGGATGCCCGGCAAGCTCAAGGACTGCCAGTCGAACCGCGCCGAGGACTGCGAGGTCTACATCGTCGAGGGCGACTCGGCCGGCGGCTCCGCCGTCCGCGGTCGCAACCCGCACAACCAGGCGATCCTGCCGCTGCGCGGCAAGATCCTCAACGTCGAGCGGGCCCGGCTGGACAAGGCGCTCTCCAACCAGGAGATCCAGTCCCTCATCACGGCGTTCGGCACCGGCATCGGGGAGGACTTCGACATCTCGAAGCTCCGGTACCACAAGATCGTGCTGATGGCCGACGCCGACGTCGACGGCCAGCACATCTGCACCCTGCTGCTCACCCTGCTGTTCCGCTACATGCGACCGCTCATCGAGCACGGCCACGTGTACCTGGCGCAGCCGCCGCTGTACCGGCTCAAGTGGTCGAACGCGCCGCACGACTACGTCTACTCCGACCGGGAGCGGGACGCCTTCCTCAAGGAGGGGCTCGCCGCCGGCAAGCGGATCCCCAAGGAGAACGGGATCCAGCGCTACAAGGGTCTGGGCGAGATGGACTACACCGAGCTCTGGGACACCACGATGGACCCGGAGCACCGCACGCTGCTGCAGGTGACCATGGACGACGCGGCCGCGGCCGACGAGATCTTCTCGGTGCTCATGGGCGAGGACGTCGAGTCCCGCCGCAGCTTCATCCAGCGCAACGCCAAGGACGTCCGCTTCCTCGACATCTAGCGGCTGACCACGACGTCGTACAACTCGTACGCGCGTTGTTGTACGCCAGCTGATCGAGATCTCGAGGACGACGGAACCCGCGCCCCGGCGGCGCAGGACAGGAAGAAGGTAGACGGTGACGGACGAGACCCCCGGCCCCGACATGACGGACGGCGCCCCGGACGACGAGGCGATCGACACGACCGACGGCGCGGTCACGGTGCAGCACGGCCGGATCGACCAGGTGGACCTGCAGCTGGAGATGCAGCGCAGCTACCTCGACTACGCGATGAGCGTCATCGTCGGGCGTGCGCTCCCGGACGTGCGGGACGGCCTCAAGCCGGTGCACCGCCGCGTGCTGTACGCGATGTACGACGGCGGCTACCGTCCCGACCGCGCGTACTCGAAGTGCTCGCGCGTCGTCGGCGACGTCATGGGCAAGTTCCACCCGCACGGCGACACGGCGATCTACGACACCCTCGTGCGTCTCGTGCAGGACTGGGTGCTGCGCTACCCGCTCGTCGCCGGCCAGGGGAACTTCGGTTCGCCCGGCAACGACCCCGCCGCCGCCCCCCGGTACACGGAGTGCCGCATGGCCCCGCTGGCCATGGAGATGGTCCGGGACATCGAGAAGAACACCGTCGACTTCCAGGACAACTACGACGGCCGCACGCAGGAGCCCGTCGTGCTGCCCGCCCGGTTCCCGAACCTCCTGGTCAACGGCTCCGCCGGCATCGCGGTGGGCATGGCGACCAACATCCCGCCGCACAACCTGCGCGAGGTGGCCGAGGGCGTGCGTTGGCACCTGGCCAACCCCGACGCGACGCGCGAGGAGCTCCTCGCCGCGCTGATGCAGCGCATCAAGGGGCCGGACTTCCCCACCGGCGCCACGATCCTCGGCACCAAGGGGATCGAGGAGGCGTACCGCACGGGGCGCGGGTCGATCACGATGCGCGCCGTCGTGAACGTCGAGGAGATCCAGAACCGGATCTGCCTCGTCATCACGGAGCTGCCCTACCAGGTCAACCCGGACAATCTGGCGTCGAAGATCGCCGACCTCGTCAACGACGGCAAGCTCGCCGGCATCGCGGACATCCGCGACGAGACGTCCGGCCGCACCGGCCAGCGCCTCGTCATCGTGCTCAAGCGCGACGCCATCGCCAAGGTCGTGCTGAACAACCTGTACAAGCACACGCCGCTGCAGTTCAGCTTCGGCGCGAACATGGTGGCGCTCGTCGACGAGGTGCCGCGCACGCTCAGCCTCGACGCCTTCGTGCGGCACTGGACCACGCACCAGATCGAGGTCGTGCGTCGCCGCACCGAGTACCTGCTGGGCGAGGCCGAGCGCCAGATCCACATCCTGCGCGGCTATCTCAAGGCCCTCGACGCGCTCGACGAGGTCATCGCCCTCATCCGCCGCTCCCCCGACGCGGACCAGGCCCGCACCGGCCTGATGGAGCTGCTCGACGTCGACGAGCAGCAGGCGAACGCGATCCTCGCCCTCCAGCTGCGGCGTCTCGCGGCGCTCGAGCGGCAGCGGATCATCGACGAGCACGACAACCTGCAGCGGGAGATCGAGGACTACAAGGACATCCTCGCCAAGCCCGAGCGGCAGCGGACGATCGTGCAGGACGAGCTCGACGACATCGTCGCCCGCTACGGCGACGAGCGTCGGACCACGATCCTGCCCTTCGACGGCGACATGTCGGTCGAGGACCTCATCCCCGAGGAGGAGGTCGTCGTCACGATCACGCGCGGCGGTTACGCCAAGCGCACGCGCTCGGACAACTACCGGGCCCAGCGCCGGGGCGGAAAGGGCGTGCGTGGCGCCGCCCTGCGCGAGGACGACATCGTCGAGCACTTCTTCGTCACGACGACGCACCACTGGCTCCTGTTCTTCACCAACCTGGGCCGGGTGTACCGCGCCAAGGGCTACGAGCTGCCCGAGGGCGGTCGCGACGCCAAGGGCCAGCACGTGGCGAACATGCTGGCCTTCCAGCCCGGCGAGCACATCGCGCAGGTGCTGGACCTCCCGGACTACGAGGCGGCCGACTACCTGGTGCTCGCCACGCGTCGCGGGCTCGTGAAGAAGACCCGCCTCGGCGAGTACAACTCGCCGCGCTCGGGCGGCCTCATCGCGATCAACCTGCGCGAGGACGAGGACGGCAAGCCCGACGAGCTCGTCGCCGCGCGCCTCGTGAACGCGGACGACCACCTCATCCTCGTGTCCCGCAAGGGTCAGTCGATCCGCTTCCCCGCCGACGACGACACGCTGCGCCCGATGGGCCGGGCGACGTCCGGCGTCACCGGCATGAAGTTCCGCGAGGAGGACGAGCTGCTCAACGCGGACGTCGTCACCCCGGGGACGGACCTGTTCGTCGTGACCGAGGGCGGCTTCGCGAAGCGCACCGCGATCACCGAGTACCGCGTCCAGGGCCGCGCCGGCTATGGCATCAAGGTCGCCAACCTGGTCGAGGCTCGTGGAGACCTCGTGGGGGCCTTGGTGACGGAGGCCGACGACGAGGTGCTGGTCATCATGGAGCGTGGCAAGATCGTGCGCTCGGCGGTCGCGGAGGTGAACCTCACCGGCCGCACCACGCAGGGCGTGACGTTCGCGAAGCCCGACCGCGGGGACCGCATCATCGCCGTCGCCCGCAACGTCGAGCGTCGGGACGTCGACGAGGCAACCGGCGACGAGTCGGTTAGCGTGGACGAGCAGGCCGCCGACGAGCAGACCACGAGCGGGGACGAGGACTGATGACGGAGAACAGCGCGTCGACCAGGGCGTCGTCGGCGCCTCCCGTGCGGGAGGCGGACATCGACGAGTCGACCCACCGCCGCATCCCGGCAGCGGGTGCGGCGTCGACCACGGCATCTGCCGGCGCCGTCCGCCTGGGCGAGGTCCCGGCCCCGCCCGCGCCGCCGACCGCCTCCCCGGCGTCGGCCCCTGCCGGTGCTCCGGGCGGCACCGCCGCCCAGGGCGCGTCCCCCGTCAAGGAGGGCGCGGTGAAGGCAGCGGCCGCCGCCCTCGCCGCCGCACGCAGCGCGGCGAAGAAGGTCCAGTCGGCCATGCCGGAGGCGCCGGGCAAGGGTCAGGACGGCGCGGACGGCGCCGGCACGACGAAGAGCGCCGCGAAGCCCGCCGAGCCGCGCCCGGAGATGCACTACTCGGCCGGTGGCGTGCACGGGACGGCCGCTCCCGCGGCGGCGGCTCCCATGGGCGGGTCGATGGTCGGGGCCGCGCCGGCAGGCGCCGGGGCGCGCCGCGTGCGGCTGTCGGTCTCGCGGGTCGACCCGTGGTCGATCATGAAGCTCGCGTTCCTGCTGTCCGTCGCGATCGGCTTCATCACCGTCGTCGCGACGATGGTGGTCTGGTACGTGCTCAACGACATGGGCACCTTCGCGAAGATCCAGGGCTTCCTGAGCGAGACGATCGGCCCGCAGGCCGTGAACCTCATGCAGTTCATCGAGTTCGACCGCGTCGTCTCCCTGTCGGTGCTGATCGCCATCGTCAACGTGGTGCTGCTGACCGCGCTCGCGACGATCATGGCCATCCTGTACAACATCACGGCAGCACTCGTCGGCGGCGTGCACCTCACGCTGACGGACGAGTGAACCCCGTCCCGACCGGGACCGACGTCACACCGCGTGACGGCTCCCCCGGTTTGGGAACGGACCCGCGCGTACGGTAATGTTCCGTGCTGCACGCGCTCCCTCGTGGGAGCGCGCTCGGGGCTATAGCTCAGACGGTTAGAGCGCTTCCCTGATAAGGAAGAGGTCGGAGGTTCAAGTCCTCCTAGCCCCACTCCAGGCCACCTCAGGCCCGGGCCCGAGACGCACGACCACGGTCGTGACGAGGAGGCAGAAGATGAAGAAGCTGTTCGTCCTCCTGCTCGCGCTGGGCGCGGGATACCTGGTCTGGCGCCGTCTCAACGAGGACTCGGCCGACCGGGACCTGTGGTCCGAGGTCACCGACACCATCGACTGAACACGCCCGGCCCGTCTGACGAGGCCGCCAGGGGCCATGGCGCAATTGGTAGCGCACCTGCTTTGCAAGCAGGGGGTTAGGGGTTCGAGTCCCCTTGGCTCCACCACCGAAGACCCCGCACGCCGGCCGGCGTGCGGGGTCTCGTCGTTCCGTGCCGGCGTGCCTGAGGTGTTGAGCCCGCGCCCCCGGTCCCGCATGGTGGTGGGTGGGGCCGCCGACCGGCCGACCGTCACGACGAGGGGGTCACGATGACGCTGTACCTGCTGTCCGTGCCGCACGACTCCGAGTCCGAACCGACGATGGCGACGATGGACCCGGACGAGCTCGAGGCCACGCTTGCTGCTGTGGGCGCCTTCAACGAGTCGCTGGAGGCCGCGGACGCGCTGCGGTTCGCCGGCGGGCTGCACCCGCCGAGCACGGCCACCACGATCGACGGGTCCGGTGACCCGGCGACCGTCACCCCCGGTCCGTTCGTGGAGGCCCCGGAGTACCTCGGCGGGCTCTGGGTGATCGAGGCGGCGGACGACGCCGCGGCGATCGCGTGGGGCACGCTGGCCGCGGAGGCGCTCGGCGGCCGGGTCGAGGTGCGCGCCTTCCAGGACGTGCCACAGGGCTGAGCCCGGTCACGCCGCAGGGCCCCGTCCCTGTGGACGAGGCCCTGCGGCGAGCGGTGCGGTGCCGTCCCGCGACGGCGGGGTGGTCAGGCCTTGTCGCCCTCCCCCGCGTCCTTCGCGGCGTCCGCGACGTCTTCGGTGGCGTCCTCCGCCTTGCGGGCGGCGGAACGCGTGCGGTTGGTGGCCTTCTTGGCGGCGTCGGTCGCCTTGTCCTTGGCCTTGTCGACGGCCTCGGTGACCTCCTCGCCGAGCTCGGCGGCCTTCTCCGTGGCGCGCTCGGCGGCCTCGCGGCCCTTCGCGACGGCGTGCCCCGCGGCCTCGCCGACGGCCTCCGCCGCGTCGCCGACGGCGTGCCGCGCATCGCGGGCCGCGCCGTCGAAGTCCGGGGTGGACTGCTGCTCCCACGGCTCGGCCCACGGGTCGTTCTGCGGCTGGGCGCGGCGCCAGAAGGCGTAGCCGGCCACGGCCGCCCCGGCGAGCGCGAGGAACCAGAACAGCCCCTTGCCCTTGCCGGACTTCTCGGCCTCCTTGGCGGCCTTCTCCGCGGCGGCCTGGGCCTTGGCGGCCTCCTTGGCCGCCTTCTTCGCGGCCTTCTTGCCCGCGCGGCCTGCCTTCTCCGCGGCGTCGCGCGCGGCGTCGGCCGCCAGGACGCCGGCCGCGCCTGCGGCGGCCCCGGCGCGGGTCGCGGCGTCGTTGAACGCCGAGACGACCCGCGGCAGGTAGTCGTCCACGATCTTGTCGTGCGCTGTGTCCACCAGAGGGCCGGCCTTGTCGGCCGCCTTCTCGACCCGCGGCGCCGCCGCGAGCACGCTCTCGCGCCATGCCTTCTCGGCGCGGGGCACGAGCCACTCGAGGAAATGGTCCATCCGCGGCTCTGCCCAGTCCTTGGCCTGGTTCGCCGCGTCCTTCGCCCCGCCCGCGGCACGGGCGCCGACGTCGACCAGGACGGCGGCCGCCTCGGTCGCGGAGTCCTTGAGCTTCTCGGAGTCGATGTCGTTGATCGTCGAGCTCACCTTCTCGGAGACCTTCGAGGAGAGCTTCTCGGCCTGGTCCTTGGCAGTGTCCTTGACGCTGTCGCCCACGTTCTTTCGCACCATGGACCCACTGTGCCACCTGGTGCGCTGGCCTGCAGCGGTACGCGCGGGCCGCGCCGTGCGGGTCGTGGAGACGGATGGTGAGAGGGAGGGTGAGAGGATGAGGGCATGTTCGCAACCCTCCACACCACCGCCGGTGACATCCGCATCGAGCTGCTGCCGAACCACGCGCCCAAGACCGTCGCGAACTTCGTCGGGCTGGCCAAGGGCACCACGACGTGGACGGACCCGGCCACGGGCGCCGAGCGCAACGACCCCCTGTACGACGGCGTGATCTTCCACCGCGTCATCGACAACTTCATGATCCAGGGCGGGGACCCGCTGGGCACCGGTACCGGCGGCCCCGGATACACCTTCGACGACGAGATCCACCCCGAGCTCCAGTTCGACGGCAAGTACATCCTCGCGATGGCGAACGCCGGCAAGCGCCGCAACCCCGTCACGGGCGCCGTCGAGGGCACCAACGGCTCGCAGTTCTTCATCACCACCGGCGCCACGCCGTGGCTGAACGGCAAGCACAGCATCTTCGGCAAGGTGGCCGACGACGAGTCGCGCGCCGTCGTCGACGCGATCGGCACCACGCCGACCCGCCCCGGCGACCGCCCCGTCCAGGACATCGTCATCAACTCGGTCACGATCGAGGACTGAGTTCCGGTCCAGGTCACGGTCGGGGTCGAGAACCTCGTCGCAGTCCCGTTCACGCGCCCCAGGGGGCGCTCCACTTCGGGAAAGACAGGACTGCGACGAGGTTCTCGACCCCGACCTTTCTCTCGGCTCACGGAGGGCTGACCCATCTCGACACCGACTCCCCCGCAGTCCGGGCAGCCTGCCGGTGCGCCGCCGGTCTGCCCGCGGCACCCCGACCGCGTCTCCTACGTGCGCTGCCAGCGCTGCGGGCGGCCGACCTGCCCGGAGTGCCAGCGCCCGGCCCCCGTGGGGATCCAGTGCGTCGACTGCGTGAAGGAGGCGTCGCGCGCCGTACCGAGCGCGCGGACGATGTTCGGCGGCACGGTCCGGGGCGGGCGGCCGGTCGTCACGCTGACGATCGTCGCCCTGTGCGTGGTGAGCTGGGTGCTGCAGCTCGTCACCGGAGGTGAGTGGACCCAACGGTGGGCCTTCGCGCCCTCGGTCGGTCTCGACGAGCCGTGGCGGTTCCTCACCGCCGCGTTCCTGCACTCCACCAGCCCGCTGCACATCCTGTTCAACATGTACGCGCTGTGGCTCACCGGGCCGTTCCTCGAGCAGGCGTTCGGGCGGGCCCGGTTCATCGCGCTCTACGTGCTGTCCGCGATCGCGGGGTCCGTGGGCTACCTGCTGCTCGCCGACCCGATGGGTTACTCCTGGATCACCGCCGTCGTCGGCGCCTCCGGGGCCGTCTTCGGCCTGTTCGGCGCGATCATCCCCGTCCTGCGCCGCACCGGGCGCAGCGCCGCGCAGATCGTCGTGCTCATCGCCATCAACATGGCGATCCCGTTCTTCGTCGGCGGGATCGCGTGGCAGGCGCACCTCGGCGGCCTGGTGGTCGGTCTGGCGATGGGGGCCGGGTTCGCCTTCGCGCCCCGCGAGCGTCAGGCGCTCGTGGGGTGGTTGCTCCCGGCGGGAGTGGCCGTCGTCCTCGTCGCCGCGACCCTGTGGAAGTACGCCTCGGTGGGGATGCTCTGAGCGCCGCCCACAGGGTTGTCCACAGGTGTGGAACGAACTACACGGGTGGAAGTCCGCGCGGCGGAGCCGGCGTCAGCGCCAGCGGGTGGTGAGCCCGAAGCCCGCGATGATCAGCACGAACCCGACGGCGAGGTTCCAGGCCCCGAGCGCCGGGATCGGCAGGCCCAGGCCCTGGGCCGTGAGGTAGTACAGGACGATCCACGCGAGGCCCAGCAGCATGAGCGTGAGCATCGTCGGCACCAGCCAGCGGGGGTTGCCCTGCGGCTTCGCCTTCGGTGCGGCCGGCTGCTCGGCGGGCGTGCTCTTCTTCTTGCGGGACTTCGACTCGGGCACGGGGAGGTCTCCTGTCCGGACGGGTGGGCGGCCGCGGGCCGGATGCCCGCCACCGTCGGCGATTCTGTCGACTAGCGTAGTCGTCAGCAGGCTCGAGAAGGACAGCAGGGACTGACAGGGGGGCCGATGAACCGCCGACTGCGCCAGAGCGCGACCGTCGCGTGCGTCCTCGCCGCGTCCGGGCTCCTGTTCACCGCCAGCGCGCAGCTCGCGGACACCAAGGACGGCCGCGACCCGCAGGACCTCGCCGAGCTCGTCACCACGGAGTCCGACCGGGTCGCCGGTCTCACCGACCGGATGAACGAGCTCGAGGCGGAGATCGACGACCTCGGCAAGCAGGTCGGTACGGACCTGCCCACGCGGAGCGCCGACCTGGTGGCCGACGAGTCGGTCGTCACCGGCGCCGCACCTGTGTCGGGTCCCGGGCTGCGGGTGGCGCTCGACGACGCGCCCGCGTCCAGCCAGTCCATCACCGGGGCGCGGCCGGACGACCTGGTCGTGCACCAGCAGGACGTGCAGCACGTGATCAACGCGCTGTGGGCGGGCGGGGCCGAGGCGATGACGCTGCAGGGCGAGCGCGTCACCGCGACGTCGGCGTTCCGCTGCTCCGGCAACATCCTGCTGCTGCACGGCAAGGTCTTCTCCCCGCCGTACGTGATCGAGGCGGTGGGTGACCCGGGACAGCTCCGGGCGTCGCTGGACACTGACCCCGGTGTCGCGATCTACCAGCAGTACGTCGACTGGGTCGCCCTCGGGTGGTCGGTCAAGGACGCGGGCACGCTCGAGCTCCCCGCGTACACCGGCAGCTCCGAGATGAAGTTCGCGACCGTCCCCGCCGGCACGGACGTGTTCTCGTGACCGCCCCGACCACCACCAGGAGGTCTCGATGACCAGCACCGCACCCGGCCCGCGCATCCTCGTGGTCGACAACTACGACTCGTTCGTCTACACGATCGTCGGCTACCTGGACCAGCTCGGGGCGCGCACCGTCGTCGTGCGCAACGACGCGGTGCCCGAGCCCGACGCGGACGGCGTCTTCCACGACACGGACGGCGCGCCCTTCGACGGCGTGCTCGTCTCCCCCGGCCCGGGCACCCCGAAGGAGGCCGGCGCGTCGGAGGACGTCATCCGCGCCTGTGCGCGCTCCCGCACCCCGATGCTCGGCGTCTGCCTGGGCCACCAGGCCCTCGCGGAGGTGTACGGCGCCACGGTGGCGCACGCGCCGGAGCTCATGCACGGCAAGACCAGCCTCGTGGAGCACGACGGCGAGGGCGTGCTCGACGGCCTCGCGTCGCCGTTCACGGCCACGCGCTACCACTCGCTCGCGGTGCTCCCGGAGACCGTGCCCGCCGAGCTCGAGGTGACCGGCGCGACGGCGAGCGGGGTCGTCATGGGTCTGCAGCACCGCGAGCTGCCGCTGCACGGCGTCCAGTTCCACCCCGAGTCCGTGCTCACCGAGGGCGGGCACCGGCTGCTGGCCAACTGGCTCACCGTGTGCGGCGACGACGGTGCGGTGGAGCGGTCCGTCGGGATGGCGCCGCTGGTGCACCAGGGCTGACCAGCACTGCCACCGCGACGCTAGCCGTTGTCGGGGAGGATGCCGAGCGGGTCGCCGGCGTCGTCCGTCTCGCCGTCGGTGGGCTCGCCGGACGGCTCGCCCGTGGGCGTCTCGCCCGCCTCCGGGCCGCTGGACACCACGATGGCGACGTCGGAGCCGACCTCGACCTCGCCGCCCTCCGGGTCCTGCGAGATCACGAAGCCGTTCGGCACGTCGTCCGAGGGCTCGAAGGTGATCTGCGGGGCCAGGTTGGCGCCGGTGATGGCCGTCTGGGCCTCGGCGGCCGACTTCCCCACGACGTTCGGCACCGTGGTCATCTCGGGCGCCTTCTCCTTGGCGATGACGAGATCGACCTCGCTCCGCTGCGGGACGTTGCCCGACTGCGGGCTCTGGCGGATGACGGTGCCGGCCTTCTCGTCGCTCTCCTCGGTGCTCGTGGAGTAGCTCAGGCCGAGGTCGGTCAGCGCGTCCTCGGCCTGCTGCTGGCCCCTGCCCACGAGGTTCGGCAGCTCGACCCGGCCGTTGGAGAGCACGAGGTCCACCGACGACCCCTCGCTCACCGCCTGGCCCTCGGCCGGCTTCGACTCGACGACCTGGCCCTCCTCGACGTCCCTGCTGTTCGCGTCGGACACGTCGCCGAGCGTGAGCTTGGCCTCTTCGAGCGCGGCTTCGGCTTCGTCCTCCGTCATGCCCGCGAGCTTGGGTACGGCGATGGTGTCGGGACCCGCGGAGAACGTCACCGTCACGACTGTCCCGCGGTCCACCTCCGCTCCGCCGGTCGGGTTCTGGCCGAGGAACGTGTTCTCCGGCTCCGTGGACTCGGTGTCCGTCGCCTGCTCGTACTCGAGCCCGGCGGCGGTGATCGCCCGCTCCGCCTCGGCGGGCGTGACGTTGGACTGGAGCTCGGGCACGGTCGTCTTGGCCTCGGCGCCGTTCATGACCAGGAACGTGATGATCGCGGCCAGCGCGACGGCGCCGATCGCGATGAGCGTCCACATGAGCCCCTTGCGGCTCTTCTTCTCCTCGTCGGGCTCGCCGTTCGCGCCCTGGACCCCGGTGGTGCCCCACTGCGACGTGCTCGCGGGGTCCATCACCTGCGTGCCCTGGGGCTGGCCCATGACCTGAGTCGCCGCGGCGCCGGCCGCGGCCGCGCCGATCAGCGGCGCGGTGACGTCGCCGCCGCGCAGCGCGGTCTCCAGGTCGGCGCGGAACTCCGCCGCCGTCGAGTAGCGGGCCTCGCGGTCCTTGGTGAGCGCCTTGAGCACGATGCGGTCGAGCACCTCGGGCACGTCCGACGCGAGCTCGCTGGGGCGCTGGGGCGCCTGCCCGACGTGCTGGTACGCCACCGCGACCGGGGAGTCGCCCATGAACGGCGGGCGCCCGGTGAGCAGCTCGAACAGCACGCAGCCCGTGGAGTACAGGTCGCTGCGGGTGTCCACGGTCTCGCCGCGGGCCTGCTCCGGGGACAGGTACTGGGCCGTCCCGATGACGGCGTGGGTCTGCGTCATCGTCGCGGCGGAGTCCGCCATCGCGCGGGCGATGCCGAAGTCCATCACCTTGACCGCGCCCGTCGGCGTGATCATGACGTTCGCCGGCTTGATGTCGCGGTGCACGATGCCGGCCTGGTGCGAGTACTCCAGCGCGCTGAGGATGCCCGCCGTGATCTCGACGGCCTCCTCGATCGGCACAGCCGCGCCGTCCTGCAGGATGTCGCGGACCGTGTGGCCCTCGACGTACTCCATGACGATGAACGGGACGTGCACGGACGCGCCCTGCGTGTCCGTGTGCGTGTCCTCGCCGGTGTCGTAGACGGCGACGATGGCGGGGTGGTTGAGCGCGGCGGCCGACTGGGCCTCGCGACGGAACCGTGCCAGGAAGGACGGGTCGCGGGCGAGGTCGGACCGCAGCACCTTGATCGCGACGGTGCGACCCAGGCGCGTGTCGTGCCCGATGTGCACCTCGGCCATGCCGCCGCGGCCGATGAGCTCACCGACCTCGTAGCGGCCCGCGAGTACCCGGGGCGTGTTGTCCACCACTCAGAAGTCCTTCTCGGTCATGGCCGCGCGCGGGGCGCGCGGCTCGTCTCGGAGCATCATCCCAGAGGAGGGACGCGCACCCGTGCGGGAGGGGCGTGCCACGGCGAGGGCCGGTGCCGCCAGGAGCGCCGCGGCCTGACCCTCGGCGTCGGCCGCCATGGCCTGCACGAGGGTGGCGAGCAGCAGGACGACGAGGAGGCCGAGCAGCGCGAGCAGCGGCCAGGAGAGGCGCCCGAGCGGGCCGAAGCGCTGGCCCGTCGACGTCGACGTCCGGCGCGCGGTCTTCGCCTCGGGGGCGGATCGGGACGCCGAACGGTTCCGGGTGCCGGTCGGCTGGGGCTTGCGCACCGGGGGGCGGCGGGCGTCGTGGGCGCCGGCACGCACCTCGCGGCGCAGTGGGTAGGCCCGCCCGGCCGCGCCGCCGTCCACAGGCGTCTGCGGGTCGGGCTCGTCGCCGTGGGCGGCGGGCGTGGGCCCGGGGGGCGTCGCGCGCTCGTCCTCGGACGGCGTGACGGCCGCCCACGCGACCGGCATCGCGGCCGACGGCGGGGTGGAAGGGCTCCCAGGGCCGGCGGGAGCGGCGGGAGAGGCAGGGCTGGTGGGAGCGGCAGGGCGCGCCGAGGTGGGCGCAGCGTGCGCGGGGACGGCACGCGCGGGCCGGGCGCCCTGGCGCGCCGCGGCGACCCGCCGCGCGGACCGGGACCGCGCGCCGAGCGGGTCCTCCGCGATCTCGCGGGCGAGCGACTCGAGCTCCCCCGCGAGGGCGGCGGCCGACTCGGGCCGACGCGACGGGTCCTTCTCGAGCATGCGCCCGATGACGTCCGCGAGACCCGGGTGCACGTGCGTGGGCAGGGGCGGGACCGGCGCGTTGACGTGCGCGACGGCGATGTCGACCGGCGTGGAGCCCGTGAACGGGCGCTTGCCCGCCGTCGCCTCGTACGCGACGACGCCGAGCGCGTACAGGTCGGACGCCGCTGTCGCGGGCTGCCCCACCGCCTGCTCGGGCGACAGGTACTGGGCCGTGCCCATGACCATGCCGGTGGCCGTCATCGGGGCCTGGTTGGCGGCGAGGGAGACGCCGAAGTCGGTGATCTTCACGCTGCCGCCGTGCTCCAGCAGGATGTTGCCGGGCTTGACGTCGCGGTGCACCACCTTGGCCAGGTGGGCGTGGTGCAGGCCTCGCGACGTGGCGGCGAGGATCGGCAGCAGCTTGCGGGGCGCGACGACGGGCTCGCGCTCCAGCAGGTCGGCGAGCGGCTCGCCGAGCACGAGCTCCATGACGAGGAAGCCGGCGCCGTCCTGCTCGCCGTAGTCGTACATCTGCGCGATGTTCGGGTGCGACAGGGCGGCGCTGTTGCGCGCCTCCGTACGCAGGCGGCGCAGGAAGTCCTCGTTGCCGGTGTACTCCTCGCGGAGCACCTTCACGGCGACCTCGCGGCCCAGGTAGCCGTCGTCGGCCACCCAGACCTCACCCATGCCGCCGATGGCGATCCGGCGCGTGAGGCGGTACCGCTCGCCGAGCGCGAGCCCCGTGGACGGCCTCATCCGTTCAGCACCGCTTCCATGACGGCCTTCGCGATGGGTGCGGCCACGGCGCCGCCCGTGGCCTCGGACGTGCCCACCGTGCCGCCGTTCTCGACGACGACGGCGACCGCCACCTGCGGGTCTTCTGCCGGCGCGAACCCGGTGAACCACACGTGCGGAGGCGCACCCTCGCCGTGCTGCGCGGTGCCGGTCTTGCCCGCCACCGTCACGCCGGAGATCTGCGCCGACCTGCCCGAACCGTCCTCCACGACGCCGATCATCATGTCGGTGAGCTGGTTCGCCGTCTCCTGCGAGACCGCGCGGCGGACGCTCGTGGGCGACGTCTCGCTCACCACCTCGAGCTGCGGGTCGCGGACCGCGTCTACCGAGTACGGCTGCATGACCTCGCCGCCGTTCGCGATCGCGGCCGTGGTCACGGCGACCTGGAGCGGCGTCTCCCGCACGTCCCACTGCCCGATGGCGGCCTGGGCCACGAACGCCGGGGCGAACGCGTCGCTCGGCTCGGGGAAGATGCTCGCGTCGGTGGTGAACGGGACCTGGAAGGGCTCGTTCCACCCGAACGCGTTCGCCTGCTCGTACAGGGCCTCGCTGCCGAGGTCCACCCCCAGCTCCGCGAACGCGGTGTTGCAGGAGATGCGCAGCGCGTCGGCCAGGCTCATCTGCCCCGACGACGAGCAGGACGTGCCGCCGTAGTTGCCGATGCTCCGGTCGGTGCCCGGGGGCTGGTAGGTGTCGGGCGCGTCGATGGAGGTGTCGGCGTCGTAGTCGCCGCTCTCCAGCGCCGCGGCCGCCGTCACCAGCTTGAACGTCGAGCCCGGGGGGTAGGTCCAGTTCGTGGCGCGGCTGTTCAGCGGCTTGCTGTCGTCGTTGAGCAGGTTCGTGTAGGCCTCTCCTGCCTCCTTGGTGGAGTGCGACGCCAGGTCGTTGGGGTCGAACGACGGCTTGGAGACCAGGGCGAGGATCGCGCCCGTCTTGGGGTCGAGGGCGACGGCGGCGCCGCGCTGGTCGCCGAGGGCGTCCCAGGCCGCCTTCTGCGCCTTCGGGTCGATGGTGAGCTCCACGGAGGAGCCCTCGGGGTCCCGCCCGGTGAGCAGGTTCTGCAGGCGGTCCACCCACAGGGCGTCGGCCTGCCCGTTGAGGAAGTCGTTCTCCGTGTTCTCGATGCGGGTGGTGCCGTTCGCGAGCGAGAAGAAGCCGGTCAGGGGCGAGTACAGCTTCCCGTTCGTGTACTCGCGCTGGTAGCCGAACTCGTCGTCGACGGGCTTGGACAGGGCCACGGCCTCGCCGCCGACGACGATCGGCCCGCGGGCGCGCCCGTACTCCGCGTAGATCGAGCGGATGTTGCGGGTGTCGCTGTTCAGCTCGTCGGCGTGGAAGAACTGGATCCACGTGGTCGACACCATGAGCGCCAGGAACATGACCATGACGACGCTCGCGAGCCGGCGCAGGGTCGTGTTCACAGGTGCTCACCTCCGTTCGTGCCTCGGGGATCGTCGCCGCGCGGGTCGAGCGGCCCGCTGATCGCTTCGGTGGGGTGGGACGGCGTCGACCCGCGCGACGGGGCGTCGGCGGCCGGTCGTCGGACCGGGACACCGCCGCCCGGCGTCCTCCCGTCGTGCGCGCCGACCACGATGGGGTCGTGCATGGCGCCGCCGCCCTGCGCGACGGTGCCGCGCATCGGCAGCGCCGACGGGCGCCGGGCGTTGTCGGAGACCCGCAGCAGCAGCGCGATGACGATCCAGTTGGCCAGCAGCGACGACCCGCCCTGCGCCATGAACGGCAGCGTCAGGCCGGTGAGCGGGATGATCCGCGTGATGCCGCCGACGACGACGAAGAGCTGCAGCGCCATGACGAACGCGAGACCGCCGGCCAGCAGCTTGCCGAACCCGTCGCGCACGGCGATCGCGGTGCGCAGGCCGCGCTGCACGATGAGCAGGTACGCCAGCAGGATGGCGAGCAGGCCGGTGAGGCCGAGCTCCTCGCCCAGGGAGGAGTAGATGAAGTCGGAGAAGGCGTACGGCACGAGGTACGGGTAGCCCTCGCCCCAGCCCGTGCCGAACAGGCCGCCCGCGGCCAGCGCGAACGTGCCCTGCACGATCTGGTACGACCCGCCGACCGCGTTGTACAGCTCGTTGTCGAACGGGTGCAGCCACACGTCCATGCGGGCGCCGACGTGCGGGAACACGCTCGCGGCGACGAGCGCGCCCGCCGCGAACAGCACGAGGCCGATGAGCACCCAGCTGAACCGCTCGGTGGCGAGGTACAGCATCGCGACGAACAGCCCGAAGAACAGCAGCGAGGTGCCGAGGTCGCGCTCGAAGACGAGGACTGCGAGGGACGCGGCCCACACGATGAGGATCGGGCCGAGGTCGCGGATGCGCGGCAGCTGCAGCCCGAGCACCTTCTTGCCGGCCAGCGCCAGGGTGTCCCGGTTGGCCACGAGGTAGCCGGCGAAGAAGATGGCGAAGGCGATCTTGGCGAACTCGGCGGGCTGCACGGAGAACCCGATGTTGATCCAGATCCTCGCGCCGTTGATCTCGCGGCCGATGCCTGGCACGAGCGGCAGCACGACGAGCACCAGGCCCACCAGCATGGCGGTGTACGTGAGCCGCCGGATCCACCGGTGGTCGCGCAGGAACCAGATGATGAGGATCGCGATGCCCGCGCCCAGCGCGGTGTACATCATCTGCGACCAGGCGTCGGCACCCTTGGTGCCCGCGAGCTCCAGCCGCAGGATCATGGCCAGGCCGAGCCCGTTGAGCAGCACGACCGCGGGCAGGATCACCTGGTCCGCCCAGGGCGCGCGGAGGCGCAGCACGACGTGCGCGGCCACGGAGATGCCCGTGAGGAGCAGGCTCACGGCCCAGAAGTCGCCGGGCAGCTCGCCCGTGACGCTGCGGCCGACCATCGCGAACGCGCTGATGCCCGCGGTCAGGGCGAGGATCAGCAGGAACAGCTCGGCCAGGCGTGCGGGACGGCGCTCGGTGGGCTCGACCGTGCGCCCGGCGGGGGTCTCGACGGCGGCGCTCACCCCTTCGACCCCCCGTCGGCCTTGCTGTCGGCACTGTCGGTCGTGCCCGCCGCCTGCTCGGCGTCAGCGGGCTGCTTCGTGGGCTTCGTGGTCGCCGACGGGGTCGGGGACGGCGTGCTCGAGGGGGTCGCGGAGGGGGTGGGGGACGGTGTCGGCTCGGGGGCGGCCTCGGTGATGAGCCGGTCCGCGCGCTCGCGAGCCTCGGCCTCCGACGAGGCCCGGATGGACCCGTCGAGGCGGTCCGCCCAGTAGTCCGGCAGGTCGGAGACCGGGGTGCCGGTGAGCTCCACCGGGGTGGAGAGGGTGAGGGGGCCGGCGCTGGCCGGGATGCCCTGGAAGACGGCGACCTCGCCGTCGGCGACGCCGACGTAGTACTGCTGCTGCGTCCAGCCGTACGCGCGCCACAGGCCGTACCCGACACCGCCGAGCACCACGAGCACCACGAGCACCGTGATCCACGGGCGGCGCTTGCGGGCGGGCCGGACGTCGTCGTCGGCGTCGTCCTCGGGGTCGTCAGGGTCGTCGTCGACCGCGCCCTGCTCGGCGGGCGCGGGGTCGTCGGCCGGGTCGCCGGCAGGGGTCTGGAGGACCGCGGGGAGCTCGCCCGTCGCGGCCGCGCCCACGACCTGCGGCACCGTCACGCCCTCGACCGGGGCCGACGTCGTGTCCTCGTCCGCGGGGGCGTCGCCGTCCTCCACGACGTCGGCGACGACGACGGTGATGTTGTCGGTGCTGCCCGCCGTCATGGACAGCGTGATCAGCAGGTCGGCCGCCTCGTCGGGCCCCGAGGTCTCCGCGAGCACCTCGGTGATCTGCTCGGGCGAGACGAAGCCGGACAGCCCGTCGGAGCAGAGCAGCCACCGGTCGCCGGCACGCGCCTCGCGCACCGACATGTCGGGCGTGAGGTCGACGTCGAAGTCGCCCAGCACCCGCATGACGACGTTGCGCTGCGGGTGGTGCTCCGCCTCCTCCGGCGAGATGCGGCCGGTGTCGACGAGGTGCTGCACGAAGGTGTGGTCCACCGTGACCTGCGTCAGGCGGCCCTCGCGCAGCAGGTAGGCGCGGGAGTCGCCGAGGTGGGCCATCACCAGGGTGGTGCCCGTGTGCAGCAGGGCGGTGACGGTGGTGCCCATGCCGACCAGCTCGGGGTCGGCGTCGCTGGCGCGCACCAGGTCCTGCCGGGCGCGCTCCACCGTGTGCTCGAGGTCGGTCAGCGCCTCCTCGGGGCCGTGCTCGGTACGGTCGAGCGGGGCGAGGGCGGCGATCGCGAGGCGGGACGCGACGTCGCCGCCCGCGTGCCCGCCCATGCCGTCGGCGACGGCCAGCAGGTGCGGCCCGGCGTACGCGGAGTCCTGGTTGTTGGACCGCACGAGCCCGACGTCGGACCGCGCGGCGTAGCGCAGGGTGAGGGTCACGGAGCGGTCACCCCTGGAGCTCGACGACGGACTGGCCGATCCGGACGCCGACACCCGGCGCCAGCGGCTGCGGTCCCGACACCTGGGCGTCCCCGATGAAGGTGCCGTTCGTCGACCCCAGGTCCTCCACGTACCACTGGTCGCCCTGCGGGAAGATGCGGGCGTGCCGCGACGACGAGTAGTCGTCGTCGAGCACGAGGGTGCAGCCCGGCGAGCGACCGATGAGGATCGACGCCGAGGACAGCGGGAGCGTGGTGCCGGTCAGCGGGCCGGTCGTCACGACCAGGCGCGTGGGGCCGGAACGTCGCGCAGGAGCGGCGGCGGCTGCTGCGGCCGGGGCTCCGGCGGCAGGTGCGGCCTCGGCGCGACGCCGCTCGGTGCGCGAGGCGCGCGGGGTGCCCCGGGGTGCCAGGTCGCGGCGCAGCACCGCGATCGCGGAGAGCACGAACACCCAGAGCAGCACCAGGTAGCCCAGCCGCAGCAGGGTGATCGTCAGCTCACTCATCCTGGGGGGATCACCAGCCTTCGGTCTGCTGGCCGGAGGCGCTGCCGGTCCAGAACATGATGCGGGTACGGCCGATGGTCAGGGTGTTGCCGTCGAGCAGCGTGGCCGCGGGCACCTGGTGGCCCTCGACGAACAGGCCGTTCGTGGAGCCGAGGTCGGTCGCGACGACGCCCTCCGGCGTCACGCGGATCTCCAGGTGGCGGCGCGAGACGCCCGGGTCGTCGACCACGATGTCGGCCTCGGCGTCGCGGCCGATGACCGTGACGGGGCCCGTGAGCAGGTAGCGCTGGCCGTCGATGTCGATCAGGGGGTGGCGCGTGGACGGCGCCGCCGACGTGGCGGGGGCGACGTTGCCTCGCACGGTCGCGGAGCGGAGCTGGAAACGTCCGCCCGGCAGGTCCTCGTGCTCCTCGAACGACACACTGACCGGCCCCACGAAAGCGTAGTGCTGCGAGGCGGCGTACTCGGTGAGGTTCGTGGCCAGCTCGTCGGCCATCGTCTCCGCGCCCCAGGCGTCGATCTGCGAGAAGTCCGCGGACGACAGCTCGATCGTGAACTCGTTCGGCACGACCGTGCGGTCGCGCCCGACGACGGCGGCGCGGTCGTCGATCTCGCGCCGCAGGCGGCTCGCCAGCTCGACCGGCTTGATCTCGCTGTTGCGACCCACCTTCGCGAACGCGTTGTTCATCACGCGCTCCACGCCTTTCTCGAAGCGATCCAGGGCGCCCATGCCACCTCCTCCCATTGGCCCGACTCGTCCGCGGGCAGACTATCTAGATCGTAGGCAGCGCCGCAGCACCACTCCTCCGCGCGGTGTGGATTTCCTGCGAACGCTCGGCGCAGAAGCGGAACCGGCAGGTCACGGTGCGGTGACGGCCGTCACGCCGGCCACCAGCGGCAGGACGGGGCCCTTCCCGGGGTGCGCGGGGCACTCCACGGGCGATTGGGGAGCACCCCGGCCGCCGTGCTAATCTTCTGCGGCACGCGCGAGTGGCGGAATAGGCAGACGCGCACGGTTCAGGTCCGTGTGCCCGAAAGGGCGTGGGGGTTCAACTCCCCCCTCGCGCACGTGAGGAGGGTTTCGGCTTCAGGGCCGGAACACCTTCGGAAAGTCCCGGTCAGGTTCTCCTGGCCGGGACTTTTTGCGTTCCGGGAGGTGTGATCCCGCTGTGGGCGACAGTGCGAGCACTGATTCCTGGCGTCGGACCTGGTGAGGCTGCGTTGTGTGGGCCGCGGGAGGCGTTCGCGGGCGCGGTGGTGCGTGGCGCGGGCTGGGGTGCGCGATGCCGGTGGTGTCAGTTGTCACCGGGTGTCTGGTGTCGCTGGGGCGGTCCTCGGCGATGTCGGCGCGCTGACCGGGTGGACCGGCCCATTGGCCGGGTGTCGGGTGGTTCGCCCAGCTGCTCGGCCCAGGGTTCGGGCTGGGCGTGGCTGGTGGACCACCGGAAGAGTTCCACCGTGTTGTAGCCGGCGAGGTAGATCGCGAGGAGCAGCTCGGTGGAGTGCCGGTCGAGGATCTGGATGAAGCCGCGGTTGAGGTTGGCGTCGGTGAATCGGATCCTGGCGTTCAGGGTCTCGGCGTAGGTGCGCCGGTTGTAGGAGAGCGACCAAGCGGTGGACTGCCACGGCAACTGCTGGCGGTCTCGCTCTCGACTGGTGTCGGGAACGGTGACCGTGGTCCCACAGCCGCACTCGATGCCGGGCTTGCAAGCGGTCGTCGGTAGATGGGCTCCGAGTCGCATGCTCGCCGGGGAGTTCGGGCAACGGAGGCGGCCGGAGAGGGCCGGTCCTTTGAAGCGCTGGCTTGCGAGCACGTCGTCGTGGCGGCTGTGCGGGATGTAGCGGTAGGGCTCGCGGGCGTCGAAGACGTCTCTGAGGTGCGCCTTGGTCGCGGCGGTGTCACCGACCTTCGGCGGGTTCAGCTGACGCAGCGGGAGGGGGAGTGCCTCGGAGTAGATGTGCCCGTCGAGCCAGAGCGCGCCGGGGATCGGGCCGGGATTCGTGCCGCGCTGGTTGGTGTGCAGATCCATAGTGATAGTGACGCCGAGGTGGCGCATCGGCCTGGCGAAGCGCTCGGCGCTGGCCATCGTGTACCCGCGGTCGAAGAGGCCATCGTCGATCGGCCCGAACTGCTGGATCGCTCGCGTGAGGGCGACGGCCGCGCCGGCGCGGGCTTGCACACCAGGTCGTAACGCCAGGCCGGCGCAGACACGTGGTCCCTCGTTTTCGCCTACCGCGGCGACATAGGTCGCGAGATGGAGCTCGTAGCCCACGTAGTGCTCGCTCGGCCGGCGATCGGTCGGGGTGCGCTTGCCCCAGCGTGCTTCGGGGTCGGCGCAGACCTGCCCATCGGGGGTGCTGTGCCCAAAGTGATAGGGGACGGCGTAGGACTCGACATCGGTGCCATCGACGGCGATCGCACGGGTCCGGCGGAACGCCCGCGGCAGGGCCGCCTGAACGATGGTGACCGCGAGCTCGTCCGCGCTCAGGTCGAGGAAGGAGCACGCGGGCGGGCAAGGGTCGACCTCGCCGGTGTCGAGGTTGACCCGCAGGTCGTGGTCGTGATCGACGTGCACACCGTCCCGGGTAGCGGTGCTGAGAGCGGTGAAGGCGCTCCACAGGCGCCGGTAGAGCCGGTTCCGTTCATCCGGGTCGTTGATCCAGGCCTCGGGAACTCCGAGGCGATAGCGAGACTCCGACGTGAGGCCCAGCACGGTGCTCTCGACGCTGCCGAGCGTCATGCGGTGAGGGTTCGACAAGGCGTGGAGGAACAGCAGCTTGGCGACGAGCTGTAGGGAGACAGCTCGTGGGCGTCCTCGGGTCGACGTGCTCGCCTGCAGGATCGTGTGGATCTTCGGGTCGTCGGCGAGAGCAAGGGCGCGAGCGACGCGCTGCTTCTCGGTGAGTGGGTTGGGGCGGTAGCGCACGACGCTCCGACCGGACGCGGTTCGCGTCGGTCGAGCGTTGCGGACTGCCGCCCGGCGGCTCATCGACGGGCGATCTCCGCGACGAGGTCCGCTTCGTCGATGGGCGGCAGGAAGCCCATGAGATGACCGAACGTCTTCCACGAGGTAACGCCGGCCAGTTTGGCCAGGGCGTTGAGGTGGACCCGGTGCTCCAGGTGATCGAGCATCCAGGTCGCCCGGAGACGGGACATCTTGATCGGAGGACAGTCGGCCGGGATCTCGGCCTTCTCGATCACGTGCCAGAGCCTGGAGCGGTCCCACTCTCGCGCGACGAACCCGAGGATGGTCGAGCCGGGATCGTCGCGTCGGATCTGATCGAGGGTCCTGTCGTGCGGCGGCGTGATCGGGACGGTGCGTGGTGTGTCGCCGGGGACCTCGAGGCACAGGTGCCCTTGTTGCAGGACGAGGTGGTCGGTGGTGACGCGCCAGGTCTCGCGCGGGTAGATGCCGGTGCCCAGCCCGAGGGCGAGCGTGGAGGTGAGCCTGCGACGCTGTGTCGGGGTGCGCTGCTGCTCCGCGATCTCGAGCAGGCGGTCGACCTCGGCATGCGTGTACGGCACGACCGCGTAGTCGGCGCGCATGCGAGCAGGTAGCGGCGCCCACGGTGCGCGCCGGGTGACGGCGGTGGAGAACCTGCGCAGGTCCGACCGGCGGGTGGCCCGCGACGCGTGTGCGAGGTGGCTGCAACCGACGGCGATGTACCGCTCGACGACGTCGGGCGTGAAGATCGCCTCGCGATCGAGAGGGATGCCCTGACGGTGCGCCCAGACGACGAACTGGCTCAAAGTGCGCATGGCTTCGATCGCGCGTCGCCGCTCGACGGGATTGAGATCGAGCGCAACGGCCCGGGTGAACTCGGCGACACGCTCCCAGTCCCCCGGTTGCAGCGCCGACGGGACGTAGCGGCGCACAGCTTCCCGTGCAGATTCGGTGGCGTCGACGATGTCGTCGGCGTGGCGGTTGACGGGCGAAGTTCCAGAAGAGGACGCTGAAGGCATAGGAAGGCCCCACTCGGTACTCGGGGTGGTTCTGGCAGCGGAGTCACAAGCCGCTGATGCGAGGCGATCGGGTCCTGGAGTTGCCCCTCCTGGGCCCGTATTCGCGCCTTCGGCGCCCTGCGCCGACCGGTTCAGCTCATCTGGGCTCCGGCCTCGTCGTCGAGAGCCTTAGCAAGAAGGTCCGCATGGACGGCCGTCACCGGCCGACCCGTCCGGTGCGCGACTTCGTACAGCCGCTGCGCGGTGCGGGCTGGGATGCGCGCGTCGAAGCGAACGAGTTCGTCAGGCTGGTAGACGCGCGGGCGCGACGACGGGCGCCCGGTCCTCGCAGACCGGATCTCGACCGTGTCCTTCGGCTCCATCGCTGCGTCCCCTCATCTGCCACGTCCACTCCCACAAACACCGGATCCGTGGATCCGTCGTGTCGGGTGGTTGGGCCGACTGAGGACGGTGGTCAGCCGCACCTCGCGCGCCGCGGTCTGGAGCCGCAAGTTAGCTCCCGCACCTCGTACGGGCAGCGCCTCCAGAGTAGGCGCCAGCACTCCGGAGTCACGAGGGCGCGCGGGAATCGACCTCGAGAGACCTCCGATCAACCGCAGTCACGAGGGCGTGCACCGGCATCGTCGCCGGCGACGGGCGACAACGGGCAGGTGGGTACCTCGACCCCCCAGACCATGCGAGTCAATGAGGGATTGCTGTTGCATTCAATGGTGTTTCTCTGTGGATCAGGGCTAGAGTCGACGCCATGAACGGCAGCATCCGCACCCGAGCACACGCCGCCGCGACCCAAGCGGACATCCACGATCTCGTGCGCACGTTGAACGAGAACCTCGGCCCGACGATCGTGCAGACGATCGCCGGAGTGAAGGACCGCACCCTGCCGAGCAAGTGGGCCAAGGCGGACGGCCCTACGCCGCGCCAGGATGCGCAGCGGCGCCTGCGCCTGGGTTATCGGGCGTGGTGGACGGTGAGCAGCGCGCAGGGGCCGAGCGTCGCGCTTGCCTGGCTCGTGGGGGCCAACCCCATGCTCGATGAGAACCTGCCGCTGCAGTACATCGTCGACGAACGCGCGGCCGAAGTTCTCGGCGCCGCGGTCGCATTCGTCGAGGATGTGCACGCGGCGTGACTAAGGGACTGTCCGAGTCACGGGCGAGGTGCCGCGGTCGGATCGACCACCGTCCAACGGTGTCAGTTCCTATCCTCCCTAGGACACGGGCGCCACGGCCTCGGGGTTTCGCGATGGCCGCCCGTCCATCAGGACGACGAGACGAGGGTCTGTGATGCCGACGCCAGCCGACCGCCCATCTGGGCTGCACCCCGCACTCTCCATGCGCCAGGGGTCTGCCCTCCTCCAAGAGACCGAGTCTGTGCGCAACCTGATGCGCGACTCGATCCAGGCGATCCGGGGCATGCGCTTCGTGAGCACCCACGGCGACGCCGTCTTCACCCTCGGGAGCATCGGCACCGAGAAGACCATGAAGGTTCTCCTGGGGTGCGCGGCAGTTGAGAACGCCGGCAGTTGGCCGACAACGAAAGAGCTCAAGGACTGGGGGCACGACGTCGAAGAATTGAACTCCCAGGTCCTCGCCGCGATCGACGCAGGGCTGGAGCGCACAACGGCCACCGGGTACTCCGCTCAGCTCGCGGTACACGTCCGGCAGAGCACAGTCCTGCCGCTCCTCTTCGCGGCATTCGCTCGGTACGGGAGGTCCGGCCGCTTCCACCACCTGGACATTCTCGCGAACGACGAGCCGGGCGAGCTCGACCAGCCGTCCGAGTACTGGGAGCGGATCGAGCGACACGTCAGAGAGACGCGCCCGGAGTTCCAAGAAGTCCCGTACGGCGACAACGCCGCGCTCGATGACTACCAGAATGGGCTCCGCGGCCTCATCGCGGACGAGCTGGACGCATGGTGGTTCTGCGTACACCGCCTCGGCGTCCAGGGGTGCTTCGGCGAGTTGGCGAGAACAATCGGCTGGGAGATATGGGAGCACGACCGGCCCAAGCCGAGCCTTGTGGAGACGTAGGCTAGCTCCTCCTTTAAGGACCAGGGCCGCGCACCGCAAGGCGCGCCGGGATCGGTGCATCGTGGCGGACGATCGCGTTGGACTGGTACACGCGGACGCGTACGCCGACGGGCTGCCAGCAGGTACCTGGCGCGTCCAACTTCTCGCTTTGAGGCAGGATCGTCGCCGCACGCCCGTCGCGACGCGCGGAGATGTGCACGACCCAAGCTCGGCGTCCCGCCCTACGGATACGCTCAGCGCATGGCACGCCTGGTAGCTGACGACCCCATCGTTGTGATCGTCGATCGTCTCGTCGCAGAGTCTGCGCACTCCGAGGCAACGATCCAGGCGGATGTGCGGGCCCTGCTGCTGACTGCGGACCTCGACCTTGACGAGGTCCATCTCGAGGCGCAGGTAGGGGCAAACAAGCGGATCGACGTTGAGGTCGGCGCCACAGTGATCGAGGTCAAGAAGACTCTCAAGGCCGACGCCTCCCTGGAGAAGGCCCGCGTCCAACTCGCAGAGTACGTCACCACACGTTCGGCGGAACTAGGGACCCGGTACGTGGGCATCCTCACCGATGGGGTGCGCTGGTTCGCATACCACGAGGTCGCCGGCGAGCTGACAGAGGCCACGCGACACACCGCGATGGGCGGCCTGGCAGGGGCCACGGCGCTGTTGATCTGGCTCGAAGGTGTGCTCGCCACCAAGCAGGGCGTGCGGCCTGTGCCCGGCGAAATTCGTCTTCGGCTTGGCGCCGAGTCGTCGTCGCACGCGCTGGACTTTGCCACCCTGGCTGCCCTGTACGAGGAGCACCGGGACGCGCCCACGGTGGCGCTCAAGCGTGAGTTGTGGGCCAAACTGCTCGGTGAGGCGCTGGGGACGCAATTCACGAATGACGATGCGCTGTTCCTTGAACACACACTGCTTGTCAACTCCGCGGAGATAATCGCGCACCTTGTCCTCGGTCTGCCCGCGGCTCAGATTGCACCGGCGACACTACTCGCCGGAGATCAGTTCACCATCGCGGGCCTCCATGGCGTGGTCGATCACGACTTCTTCGACTGGGTCATCGAAGTACCTGGTGGTGAAGGGTTCGTTTCCTCTCTTGCCCGACGGCTTGCGCGGTTCGATTGGTCGGCAGTCGAGCACGACGTCCTTAAGGTGCTCTACGAGTCGGTCATCCCAGCAGAGACCCGCAAGACGCTGGGTGAGTACTACACGCCCGACTGGCTCGCCTACGAAGTAGTGACTGAGACCGTGACGGACCCGCTCAACCAGAGGGTCCTGGACCCCTCGTGCGGGTCTGGATCGTTCCTTTTCTACGCGGTACGCCGCTTCCTTGCGGCGGCCGATGAAGCTGGCTTGCCTCTCTCCGAAGCGATGCACCAGGTGTCCTCCCGTGTCATGGGCATCGATCTGCACCCCGTCGCCGTATCCCTAGCCCGGGTAACGTACTTGCTCGCACTCGGACGGGAACGGCTGGCTTCCCCCGAGAGGGGCGAACTGTCGGTACCGGTGTACCTGGGCGACTCCCTCGGGTGGGATCAACGACATGATCTTCTCTCGATCGGACACCTCGTCATCCCCACCGAGACCGGCGATCAGCTCCTCTCCGGCGAACTGCGCTTCCCTGATCACCTGCTCAGCGACGCCGCCCGCTTCGACGACCTCGTCGCATCCCTAGTCGACGAGTCTGGTCGCGCGGCTGCGGCAGGAAAGAAGTCCTCCAAGATCTCAGACGGCACCAAGCGGCGCTTGGCCCTGTCTGACGAAGACACGGCGGCCCTGGCGCCTACGTACAACCGGTTGCGTGAACTGCACGAGGCCGGTCGCAATCACATCTGGTCGTACTACATTCGCAATGTCGCCCGCCCGGAGTGGCTGGCCCGCGAAGAGAACCGCGTGAACGTCCTGGTCGGGAACCCGCCGTGGTTGTCTTACCGGCATATGAGCCCTGCGATGCAGGACACCTTCAAGGCCATGGCCAGGGATCGCGAATTCTGGGCCGATGACGCAACCGCCACCCACCAGGACCTGGCCGGGCTGTTTATCGCTCGCGCCGTCGAGCGCTACCTTGCAACCGGAGGCAAGTTCGCGTTCGTCGTCCCCAATCCCGTCGTCGATCGCCAATACTGGGCCGGGTTTCGATCCGGGAAGTTCGATGCTGGCACCACGGTCGCGTTTACTCCATCCTGGGACCTGCGCCGCCTTCGCCCCCATCTGTTCCCGCGCGGGTCTGCAGTGATCTTCGGCCATCGCGCAGAAGCGCCGTCCCGCATGCCACTCGACATGGAGGTCTGGTCGGGCCGCGCCCCAGCGCCGCATGCACTCGCCGGAGCCCCGCTGGACTCCATCACGCGTACCCCCGGTCAGGCGGTTATCCGTGCAGCGGGGCACGCGTCGCCGTACGGGACGCGCTTCGCCCAGGGGGCAAACTTCGTACCGCGGATGCTCTTTCGGACGGAGTCGGATGTCGCTTCTCCACTGGGGGCGCCGGCCGGCCGGAGCGCGGTCCGTTCTGAGCGGTCGGTCATGGAGAAGAAGCCGTGGAAGTCCCTACCGTCGTTGTCGGGGGCGGTGGAGTCCCAGTTCGTCTGGCCTGTGCTTCTCGGCGAACACATCCTGCCGTTCCGGGTCATGAACACCGCTGATCACGTGCTGCCGTTGACGAGTGATGGGGTGCTTCTAGACCCCAGTGGCGACACCATCGACCGATGGCCCGGTCTGGCGACCTGGATGCGACAGGCTGACAAGGTGTGGACGGAAAACCAGAACGGCAGGCTCACACTGCTCGGCCAGATTGACCACATGCGAAAGCTCACACAGCAGGTTCCGGTCCCGAGTACACGTGTTGTCTACAACAAATCTGGAATGCACCTGGCGGCCGCCGTGGTCCAGAGCAGCCGAGCGGTCATAGACCAGTCCCTGTACTGGGCAGCCGTGTCTTCTCCTGACGAGGCGATGTTCTTGGTTGGGATGCTCAACGCCCCGTCGCTGACCGAACTCGTACGGCCATACATGTCGTATGGAAAGGACGAGCGCCACGTCGACAAGAGCGTCTGGCGTCTGCCGATCCCGGTTTACGACGGTGACAACCTCGACCATGCCCGACTCGTACGACTCGCCGAACTACTCACCGTCGAGATCGCTGCGATGGAGTTCGCGAGCAGCTACTTCGTCACTCAACGGCAGGCTGTGCGCGCGCACATTGCCACCTCAGAAACGGGTAAGGAACTTGACGGGCTCGTAGCTGAGCTAGTCAGCGAGTAGCTGATCCTGGTACCAACGAAATTGACCACCTCGTATCATATTGCGGCAGGCGGACGGGTGTGCAGCTTCACGAGTCGACGTTGTGCCAGATGGAATAGTCCAATCCGATCACGGGTTCGGCCCCGCCTACACCTTGGGGTCGGACGACCTGCATTATCGCCCTACCTGCCGGTGTTGTATCAGGACTCTCGGAGGCGCTTGTGGGCATCAGGATCCTTGATGATCTCGAGCAGCAAGACTTGGCGCCGCGCCTCGAGAATTTCGGCCTCGGTCATCCCTGCGGTGACGCGGCCTGCGATCATATGCCTAACGAGTTCGGTGAGAGGCTCGCCAATGGCTGCTTTATAATTGAACCCGATGAGTTGCAGCACCGTGAGAGTGTCGACTGAGAGAAGCGCCTTGAGCGGCTCAATGAACTTTGCCGCTTCTGCGGCCTGTTCGCCATCAATCAGTTTCTCGACTGTGGGAATCACCTTCTTTACGATGAAATCAATATCGTCCGGGGAGATTCGCTGAGCACCAAGCGCAGCCTCGAGTCCTTGGGCAATTCCGACGAGTCTCTCCCGGTCTGCAACGAGTTCGTTTATCATCTCCTCAAGTTCGTTTAGTGCTTCTTCTTGCTTGCGACCTTGACGAATCGCTTGCACCTTAGTAGTAATTGCGCTCGCAGAGTTGCGCACTGTCATCTCGGCGAGGTTCGCGAGCAACTGTGCGACCGTTGGGTCCATGGCCATGGTTAGACCCTGGCATGGGAGCCCAAGGCGCGCCAGTGTTGCTTGGTCTAACCTGTCTTTGAGCGTGACCGAGACGCTCACGCCCCAGCGCTCGGATACACCGAGGTGCCAGTGGTGGCCCGGGGTGCCCTTGGGCAGGTACTCGTGGATCAGCCCGTTCGTGTTCTCGTTGGAGGGTCGTTGCCAGGGCGAGCGGAGGCCGCCGAAGTAGACCGGCAACCTCTTTTGCCAGAGTCAGGGCGCCGTGGCGGGCCATCTCGGCGCGGGTGCATGGACATCTCTCGCTCGGAGCGCCGAGACCGCCGTTCCGCTGTGCGGGCCTCGGCTGGCGCGGCGCGGGTGGTCTACCTGATGACCGCCTCGTCAACCCCATCCTCGCCGTCAGCATCATGGGCGTGGGTAATAGTTTGACTCGGCGCGCCCGAAGAAGGCTGCCAGGCCATGATCTTCGTGAATACCTGCGGGTCACTCACCTTACGCACGAGGTAGTTGACCCATGCCGGCGTGTAGACGTACTCGCCGAAGGCGTCGTTGTAGCGGCAGAAGTCCGACTTCGTCTTCTCAGGAGTCGGGCTGTCGGCGGGGGGTCGGACACCGAAGTAGCGCCACGCCTGAGTGTGCGCATGCATCGTGAACTCGAGATTGACCTGTTCGCCGACCTGTTTCACGACGTCCTTCGGCCGGAGGTTCCCAAGGTCTTCCACGGGCACGTACTTGTCCTGGATGATCGTCTGGAACCGGTCCAGAGCCTCCGTCTGTTCGGGCGTGAGGTCTTCCATGCGGATGAAGCTGATGCTCGCGTCGGCCGTCGTCCGAGGGCCCTTGTGTGGCACGAGGAAGACACGAAACTCGAACCTCTGGTCCGCCAACGTGTCCGGCTGCAGACCAGTCTCGAAGTCCTGTACCCACTCGAGCACGGCCTTTGGCACCCGGCTTCGCACCCGTTTCGCCGCCTCTACAGCTGAGTCCGTCAGCACAGACATGAACAACGGGAACCGGAGTTCCTGTGCCACGCCCTCCTCGGCCCCGAACAGTTCGACGACTGCCTTCTCGTAGTTGAGGAGCAGCGCCTGGGTCTTGCCCGCGACAAGCGACGCGATGTCTCGCTCGTATCGGTGCTCGATGCGGTTACGGATCAGCATGAAGAACTCGACGTTCTGCCGGACCGGGTCGTGCTCGGTGAAGCGCTCCTTGAGCAACGTGCTCAGCGGCTTGTGCTTCCACTCGCCATCCTCGTGGTGGCGCACTCGCCAACCGCGCGCGTCACGGATGAACAGATCGCCGCCGTCCTTTTCGGTCGCGGCCTGCAGCAACCGGAGCCACGCCAGGTTCATGTGTACGACGAAGGCTTCAAGCTGTCGCTCATTGCCAGAACGGTTGTACAGATCGACGGCGAGGCGTGCTTCGTTCTTCGAGGCCTGGAGCATGTGCCACCAGCGAGGACGGGGTGCCATGGCCTCAGCCTATGGAGTTGTCCGGCGGGGCAACGGCGCGACCGTCTGCGGTAGTCGCGTCGCCACGTGGAGTCGTCGTCGACTCGCCGACTCGGAACGCTGCAACACCGCTCGCCACGCTGACCGTCGCGGGGCGGGCGGTTCTCCGCATCGTCACGGCACGCCCTCCTGGTGTGCCGCCGGGGTGCAGGTGTGCCTGACGATCCGGTCTGGGTGTGCTCGACGCCCCCGAGGCTGAGCAGTCGCGCCAGGCCAGAGCATTTCGGAAACCTCCCACGTGAGGGGGTTCCCGGGTAGTCGGGGACCCAGATGACGGGAAGTCCCGGTCGAGTTCTACTCGGCCGGGACTTTCGTCGTTCCAGGGCTGACGGCGGCCTGCCGAGCCGCTCGGGTCGATCAGCTCGGACAGCGACCGCATGGCGTCGTCGCGGCGCTCCAGCTCGTCGACGACGCGCACCGGGCGGGACACGTTCTTCACGTGCTGGCTGGCCGTGAGACTGCCGCCGAGCTATGGCTTCCGGTCGACCTCGCCCTAGCTCGTGCTCCGGAGCAGATCCCGGCCTTGTCGGGCGTGCCCGGGTGTCTGCACGAGCCGACGTGGGTGGCATCGTCATTGAACTTTGCCTGTGCTTCTCGCTTGTCGCTCGAGACGTGCTGTCGATGCTTACCGGTCTTGCTCAATCCGTCGTGGCAGCCCTGGTGAGCCTGAGTTCTTCGGTGTCGAGCCGGGCCTGTACCTGGCGACGGACGGTGTCGTCGATCTCGCGCCTGTCGCGCAGCCCGACGACGGTGTAGCGCTTGCGTGCGAGGAGGTCCGCTGTGACGGCCGAAGGTCGCGGGCGCGGATCGTGGAGGTCGAGGCCATGCGGAACGTGAATCGGACGACGACGACCGCGAGAACACCGGAGGCCTCGATGAGTTCGGCCAGGCACGGACGCGGCGACGTGCCAGGGTCGCGATCGCGGCGCCGACTGCCCCGATCGCGATGCCCCGAGGTAGGACACGGCGACGCGGCCGGCGAGGTCCCCAGCGGTGAGGGTCTCCTCCCGGCCGGTCACGCCGACCGCGACGCCTTATGGAACGAGCGCAGGTCGCGGCCCCAAGAACCCAGGCGGGTCCCCAGGGAACACGAGGAGCATCGCGATCCTGGGAGAGCGCTCGCGGGAGGCAAGCAGGCTGAGGGTTAAAGATAGAACCTCTCACTTCCGCAGCTGCCGAGCCTAGCCTGGCGGGCATGGAGAACAAGCCGGAAGTGCGCGACTTCCTGATGTCGCGCCGTAGCAGGGTGACACCGGAGCAGGCCGGTTTGCATGCTTTCGGCAACCGCCGAGTTTCGGGGCTCCGCCGCAGTGAGGTCGCTGCCCTCGCGGGGGTGAGCGTCGAGTACTACACCCGAGTCGAGCGCGGCAATCTGCGGGGGGTGTCGGATGCGGTGCTCGATGCAATCGCGATGGCATTGCAGATGGATGAGACCGAGCGTGCTCATCTTCATGACCTTGCACGAGCGGTCAACGCCTCGCCTGTGAGGGCGCGGCGCCGACCGGCCAAGCCTGTGGTCCCTGCGGTGGTCCAGCGCGTGGTCGACGGGATGCCGGGTCTGCCCGCTTTTGTGCAAAACAACCGCTTCGACGTGCTTTACGCCAACGCGCTCGGCCGCGCACTGTTTTCGGAGATGTTCGAGGACGGGTCCTGCCGCGGCAACACGGTGCGCTTCGTGTTCTTCAGCCCGGCGGCCCGCCGGTTCTACCTGGAGTGGGAGCGTGTCGCCCGTACGGCGGTCGGATCGTTGCGCGTCGAGGTCGGCCGGAACCCTAACGACACCGACCTGTCGAACCTCATCGGTGAGCTCTCGACACGGAGCGATGCCTTTCGCGTGATGTGGGGCGCCAACGACGTGGGTGTGTTCGGCGACGGCACCAAGGGGATTCGGCACCCGGTGGTCGGCGAACTGCAGCTCGACCATTCCGCGATGGTGCTGCCCGGCGCCACGGGGCTATCGATGACCGTCTACAGCGCCGCTGCGGGAAGCGCGACCGAAGACGGACTCGCTCTGCTTGCCAGCTGGGCGGCGTCGTCCGTGTCGGCCGACTCGACCGTCAAAGGCATCGATACCTGAGAACCATGAGGGGGTCTCTGCGGGAACCCCTTACACCTCGGGCTCCCATCGTGTTGGCGGAGCGCCTTGACTGGTCATGTCCGCCGCCGGCGGGACTCCGTCCTCCACGAAGGTTGAATCCCCGATGTCCACTTCTTCTGCAGCGAAAACCTCTGCTGAGCCGAACGCCAAGCTCCCGTTCGTCGTGGTGCTGTTGGCGATCGGGACGTTCTTGATGAGCACGACCGAGTTCGTGATCGCCGGGCTGCTGCCCGACATGGCTACCGATCTCGATGTCAGTGTGTCCCAGGCGGGCCTGCTCATCACGGCCTTCGCCATCGGGATGATCGTGGGTGCCCCGACGATCTCGATCGCGACGATGCGGCTGCCCAAGCGCCTCATCCTGGTGCTGTCGCTGCTCGTGTTCGCCCTCGGGCACGGCATCGCCGCTCTGAGTCCGGCGTTCGAGGTCGTGCTGATCGCCCGGATCATCACGGCTCTCGCCACGGGTGCATTTCTTTCCGTGGCCGCGGTGGTGGCGACCTCCGCCGCCGGTCCGTCGAATGCATCTCGGGCCATGGGCGTGATGATGAGCGGGATGGGCCTGGCGATCGTCGCCGGCGTTCCGCTGGGCTCCTTCGTCGGCCAGGCCATCGGCTGGAGGGGCATCTTCTGGGCCCTCGCCGTTCTCGCCCTGATCGCCGCGGCCGTGATCGGCCGCTTCGCACCGGCCGAGGAGGCCGGGCGACAGGTCGTGACGTTCCGCTCGCAGCTCGGTGTGCTGCGTGAGGGCAAGTTGTGGCTCGTGCTGCTCACGACGGCGCTGGTCTCGGGTGGGTTCCTCGCCGCCTACAGCTACGTCTCCCCGCTGCTCACCGAGCGCACTGGAATCACCGAGGCCGCGGTGCCGCTCCTGCTTGTCGGCTTCGGAGTCGGCGCCCTGCTCGGCACGGTCGTCACCGGCCGCATCGGTGATCGTGCACCGCTGAGCACTTACGCGGGAATCGCTGGCGGCTCTGCTCTGGTACTGCTCCTGCTCATCCCGCTGTCGCAGTTCGTGGTGCCTACCGCCATCCTCGTCGCGCTTCTCGGTTTCACCGGGATGGGCGTCACGGCGATCGCGACGCCTCTCGCGGTGCGCTTCGGCTATTCCGGACCCTCGCTGGCCGCTGCTTTGACCGTGTCCGCGTTCAACGTGGGCATCGCCGCCGCGACCTGGCTCGCCGGCATTGCGCTCGACTCCGGTCTCGGCACGACGGGCCCTTCGGTCGTCGGCGCAGTGATGGCGGTCGCCGGCCTCATCCCGATCGCGATCCTCGCTCTTCTGAAGGTCACTCGCACCCTCCCTGCTCCCGTGCGCAGCGACGCCGAGCCGACCCTCGAACACGACCTGCTCGTCTGAAGCGAAAGGAATCATCATGCAGTACACACGACTGGGCTCCTCAGGCCTCAAGGTCAGCAGAATCGCCCTCGGTGGGATGAGCTTCGGCGACACCTCCCGCGGCTTCACCGAGTGGGCGCTCGACGACGACGCCGCCGAGCCGATCTTCCGCCAAGCGGTCGAGGGCGGCGTCACCTTCTGGGACACCGCGAACGTCTACGGCTTCGGCACTTCGGAAGAGATCATGGGCCGCGCCATCCGGAAGTACACCACCCGTGAAGACGTCGTGCTCGCCACCAAGCTGCGCATCAAGATGCACGACGGGCCCGGCGGTGAAGGGCTCTCCCGCAAAGCCATCATGGAGCAGATCGACGCCTCTCTCAGGCGGCTCGGCACCGACTACGTCGACCTCTATCAGATCCACCGCTTCGACTACGACACCCCGGTCGAAGAGACGATGGAGGCGCTGCACGACCTGGTGAAGGCCGGCAAGGTTCGCTACCTCGGCGCCTCTGCGATGTGGGCGTGGCAGTTCTCGAAGATGCAGTACACCGCCGAGCTCAACGGCTGGACGAAGTTCGTCTCGATGCAGGACCAGTACTCGCTGATGTACCGCGAGGAGGAACGCGAGATGTTCGGCCTCCTCGCCGACCAGGGCGTGGGCAGCATCCCGTTCAGCCCGCTCGCCAAGGGCCGCGTCGCTCGGCCCTGGGGCGAGCAGACCAAGCGCTCCTCCAACGACCCGGTCGGCGCGGCCGCGTTCAGCGACGCCGACAAGCCGGTGGCGGACGCGGTCGAGCAGGTCGCCGAAGCGCGCGGGATCCCGATGGCGCAGGTCGCTCTCGCCTGGGTCCTGCAGAACCCCGTCGTGAGCGCCCCGATCGTGGGCGCCACGAAGGAGCACCACCTGGCCGACGCGATCGCCGCCGTCGACCTGGAGCTCACCGCCGACGAGACCTCCGCCCTCGAAGCCCCGTACACGGTGCGCACGCCCAACGGCTTTCAGTGATCCTCCCTCGACGAGAGCAGGAGACCCAGAAATGACTGCCAATCACATCTCTGTCGAGAACACCGAAGCGTAAGGAGAGCACGATGACCGGACCGTATCCCCACGTCACCCTCAACAACGGGGTGAGCATGCCGGCGCTCGGCCTCGGCGTCTACCAGTCGAAGCCGGAGGAGACCACGGATGCCGTCGTCTCCGCCCTCAACACCGGCTACCGTCACATCGACACCGCGGCGGCATATTTCAACGAGACGGAGGTCGGCGAGGGTCTTCGCCGCGCCGACGTCGACCGCTCCGAGGTATTCGTCGAGACCAAGCTCTGGATCAGCGACTACGGCTACGACGAAGCCCTGCACGGCTTCGAGAAGAGCGCCCGCAAGCTCGGAATCGAGCAGATCGACCTGCTCCTGCTGCACCAGCCGCTGCCCACCCACTTCGACAAGACGATCGCCGCCTACAAGGCGCTCGAGAGTCTCCTCGCCGACGGGCGGGTGCGCGCCATCGGCGTATCGAACCAGAGCCCCGAGGAACTGGACCGGCTGATCGCCGAGACGAGCATCGTGCCCGCGGTGAACCAGATCCAGCTGCACCCGTACTACACGCAGCCCGAGTGGCGCGCCGCAAACGAGAAGCATGGCGTCCTGACCCAGTGCTGGTCGCCGATCGCCGGCGCCTACACCTACAACGGCAACGAGAAGAACCCGTTCGAGGAGCCCGTGCTCGTCGCCCTCGGCGAGAAGTACTCCAAGACGCCGGCACAGATCATGCTCCGGTGGCACCTCGACCACGGCTTCTCCGCGATCCCGAAGTCCGTCAGGCCGGCACGCATCGCCGAGAACTTCGACGTGTTCGACTTCACGCTCACCCGCGACGAGGTCGCGGCGGTCGACGCCCTGGACACGGGAGTGAGCGGTTCGATCGACCCCGACTCGATCACCCTCGAAGAGCGCGGGATGCCGATCCCCGAGTGATCGCACGGGCCGGGTACGCGACCCGTGCGCGCATCCGGCCCTTCCTCCATCGAGAAAGACGAGGGACATGGCACGCATCTTCATCACCGGCTCCACCACCGGCCTCGGCCTGCTCAATGCCCGCACTCTCATCGGCCAAGGCCACGACGTCGTGCTGCACGCCCGCACGCAGGAGCGCGCTTCCGCTATCGCGGAGCTCGACCCGGCCGGCGTCGTGATCGGCGACCTCTCCAGCGATCGGGAGACCCGATCGGTCGCCGAGCAGGTCAACGCGATCGGACGGATGGATGCCGTCATCCACAACGCCGGCGTGTACCTATCGAACACCCGCCTCGCCACCCCGGAAGGGCACTCCCGCACCTTCGCGGTGAACGTGCTCGCCCCGTATCTCCTGACCGCGCTGATCGAGCGCCCCGACCGGCTCGTGTACGTCACAAGCGGCATGCACCTCGGCGTGCGCAGTGACCTCGACGACATCGACTGGACCTCCCGCCGTTGGTCGGCCGGTCAGGCGTACTCGGAAAGCAAGCTCTACATTGCCGCCCTCGCCGCTACGGTCGCCCGACACTGGCCCGAAGTGCTCAGCAACTCCGTCGACCCCGGATGGGTACCGACGCGAATGGGCGGGCCCGGCGCCTCCGACGACCTCGAGCTCGGCCACGACACGCAGAGCTGGCTCGCTGTCAGCGACGAACCCGCCGCCACCGTATCGGGGCAGTACTGGCACCACCGCCGGCACCAGCGCCCCGCACCGGAGGTCACCGACCCGGCCTTCCAGGATCGGCTCACCGACACACTCGCCGAGATCACCGGAATCACGCTCTTCTAAGCGCCCGGCAACCCGACCACACGTCATCCACTCGTCCACACGGAAAGAAGTACCCATGCAGTCCCACGGCACAGCCGTGATCGTCGGAGCCTCGCTCGCCGGCCTGATGACGGCGCTCACTCTCGCGCGAGCGGGCCTCAAGGTGACGCTCCTCGAGCGCTCCGACGACACCGGCCGCACCGGCGCCGCACTGCACGCGCCGGACGGCCTCATCGAGCGCATCACCGGACTCCCGTCATCGCAGGTGCCCCAGTCTCTGACACCCGGCATTCAGACCTGGTTCGCCGTGCACGGCGCCCTCCGCGCCGCCATCGAGGCCGATCCGCTGATCGAACTACGACAGAACACCGCGGTGCGCCGCGTCGATCAGGACGCGCAGCACGCGTGGGTCGACACGACCACGGGTCGCCGCTTCACGGCCGACCTCGTCGTCGGCGCGGACGGACACCGCAGCATCGTGCGCCGGCACGTCGCCCCGGAGCGGCCCGACGCGACCTTCGCCGGCTACGTGATCTGGATCGGCATCGCCGATGAAAGCGCGATCGCCGCGAAGCGGTGGCCCCGAGACACCGCCTTTCTCGGCGGCTACGACGACACCCTCCTCGGTTACCCGCTCCCCGGTGTGGACGGATCTACCGCTCCGGGCGACCGCCGACTCGGCTGGGCCTGGTACGACGCCAGCCACAACGCACTGCTGGCCCGATCGGGAGCCGTCCAGGGGTCGGTCGTCCACCACTCGTTGAGGCCCGGCGACATCCCGGCCGCCACCTATCGCGAGCTGGCCCAGCATGCCCGCACCGCGTATCCGTCGCCATGGCGCGAGGCCATCCTCGACAGCATCGAGCGGCGCGCCGTGATCGGCACCCCGATCGCCGAATACGTGCCGGATCGGCTCGTGACCGGCCGGGTAGCGCTGGTCGGCGACGCAGCCCACGTGCCGACACCTATGACTGGCAGCGGATTCAGCGAGTCGCTGCACGACGCCGAGGCCCTCGCCGACGCTCTCGCCACCGAACCGGCCGGAACAGGCGTCGAGGCCGCCCTCCTCGACTACGAAGGAGTTCGCCTCAGGAGCGCTCGACGCCTCGTGCAGTCGGGGCAGGGCTTCAGCCGCTCCTTCGCAACGCAGGCGGCGTGAACGCCCCGACGCTCCGTGCTCGCCGTCGCGATCATCGGGACGACGCGCTCGCGAGCTGAGATCGGCCGGGCTCGCCGGGCAACACCGCCTGGTGGTACGCGCTGTAGACAGGGCCCACGCTTGTCGGCACTCGGTTTCCGTGAGCCCGGGCATCGCCGAAGAACCCGTCGGCGTCATTTCGACACGACCGGAGAAGCCCTCGGGCGGGTGTGCCTGGTGGGACTCCCGAGCTGTGCCCGGCGCACCTTGGTTCCGCCCGTAGGTGCAGGCCAGCGGATTCCCGGAATCACCCACGTGAGGGGGTTCCCGCTTTGTAGGGGACCCAGATGACGGAAAGTCCCGACCGGTTCATCCCGGTCGGGACTTTCGTCGTTTCTGGGCTGGACCGTCGCGGGACGAGTGGGCACTGGACTCCTGGGGTTGCCGTTGGTCGTGGTGGGGTCATGTCGGCTCCTGGTCTGCCGACGCGGCCGTACGTGCTCTAGTCGTCGGCACCGCCGACATCGGTGGAGGGGCCGACGGCAAGCTCGTTAGCCCACCGCCGGGACCACTCGATGACCGGGTCGAGGGACTCGCGGGCGTCGTGGCCGAGCGGGGTGAGGGCGTAGGCGCCGTCGAGCTGCACCTCGACGAGCCGCGCCTCTCGGAGCTCCGTGAGCCGTTGCTGCAGGACGCTGGACGACATGTCGTCGCAGCGTCGCTGCAGGAGCCGGAAGCCGAGCGGTTCGTCCCCCAGCTCCCAGATGATGCGCAGGGTCCAGCGGCGCCCGAACAGGTCCAGTGCCGCCATCAAGGATCGTCCCGTGGTGGAACCGCGGACCGGCCGGCCCGGGATCGGCGTCGGTGACGTGTTCATTATTCCCGTCAACTCTTGTGCTTCGGATTCCGAAACGGTAGTTTCGCACGTCACCGCCGTGCTTCGAAGAACGAAGCATCCTGGCAACGGAGGAAACCATGTCCAAGGGCTACTGGGTCAGCGTCTACCCCACCATCGACGACCCTGAGATGTTCGAGGTCTACAACGAGTTGGCGGGTCGAGCCGTCGCTGCCGCGGGCGGCCGGGTGCTCGCCAGTGTCGGCAGCCGGGTCGACGCGCACGAAGCCGGGATCGCCGAGCGTGTCGTCCTCATCGAGTTCGGCAGCTTCGAGCAGGCGGTCGCCGCACGTGCGAGCGCGGCCTACCAGGAGGCGTTGGCCGCCCTCCCCGCCGGCTTCGAGCGCGACTTTCGCATCGTCGAAGCCCTCGACTGACTGAATTCTCGTCGGGGCTAGTTGAGTCCCGGATAGTGGTGTAGCGCGGTCGCCAGGTTTCTGGCCGGGACCTTCTGCGTTGTCGATCCGTGGCGCTGCCGTTCGACCTGGGGTGACAACGACGGCACTCCCGGTAGGAGCAGAACCATGACTCGCGAACTCGTCTACACCGGCTTCATCACCCTCGACGGCTCGGTCGACTCCCCCGGCGGCAGGAGCGAGGGGCACCCTGGGGGCGGATGGGTGTTCGACACCGAGTTCCTCCCCGAGGCGTACGCCCTGAAGGGCGAGGAGCTCGAGGAGACGACGGCCCTGATGTTCGGCCGACGTAGCTACGAGGCGTTCTCGGCCGTCTGGCCTGGCTCCGACGACCACGCGGCGTACCGGGACCTCCCGAAGTGCGTCGTGTCGTCGACGCTCCCCGAGGACGCCGTCGTCGACGGCTGGGGTCCGACGACGATCCTGCGCAGCACGCAGGACGTCGCCGCGCTCAAGCAGACCGACGGCGGCCCGATCTTCGTGCACGGCAGCGCGGAGCTCGCGCTGCGGCTGGGCGAGGCGGGCCTCGTCGACCGGTACAACCTGCTGATGTTCCCGTACCTGCTCCCCGGCGGGAAGACGATCTTCGGCACGAAGGGCGCAGACCGCCGCGCCCTGTCGTTGCGGGAGTCGGCGGCGTACGCGAACGGCGTGGTCAAGCTCGTCTACGACGTCGCGCGCTGACGGCGGTCAGTAGACGAGGTTCAGCAACCGGCTGGCGACGAAGGCGGTGACCGTGGTCCAGCCGACGATCGCCACCGCCTGCCAGACGAGCACGCGGGCCTTGCCGACGCCGGACGCCACCAGCATCGAGGCCGTGAAGTGGGTGGGCAGCAGCAGCGGGCCGAGGAGGCTGACGCCGGGGACGCCGTAGCGCTCGTAGGCGCGCTGGAACTTCGCTCGGCGGGCGCTGCGGCGGTCGTCCGCCGGGTCGGGAGCGCCCGTGGCGTCCTGCGCAGGCCCGGAGCCCACCACGACGGCGCTGCGCTGGCGGGTCTTCGCTCGACGGCGGTTCACGACCGCATCGCGGGCGCCGGCGCTGACCAGCACGACGACGGCGACGGCGAGGAAGTTGCCGACCATCGCGGCGACCGCCGCGACGGCGGGGTGGATCCCGCCGAGGATGCCGATGGTCGCGCCGCCTTCCCCCTCGATGAAGGGGACCATGGCGGCGACCGCGACGATCAGCGGCTGGACGAGGTCGGGTACCTGGGCGACCAGGTCCTGGAACGTGTCGACGAGGTTCACGAGGTGCTCCGTGTGGGTGTCGGGTGCTTGTCGGGTGGTGCACACCAGTCCACCCGCCGGCGGGAAGGCTCGGTAGTGCCGCGAGTCACCGGTTCCCGTGTCGTCCGCACGCCCCGGCCATGACATCTGTCATGCGGCCGGAACGGTCCCCTCGAGACAGGGTGGTCGGAATGCGGTGGTGGTCGGCGGGCGGCCGCGTCACGATGACGTCATGTCCGGGCCCGTCGCCGTCGTCGAGATCGCGTGCGACGAGTCGGGGTTCTCCGGGACGAACCTGCTGGACCCGGCGTCGCCGGTGATCGCGCACGCGGCGGTGGACCTCACGGTGGCGGAGGCGGCGGCCGTGCTCGGCACGCTGCGGTCGCGGTTCAACCATCGCCGGACGGCGGAGCACAAGGCCCACCTGCTGCTCCGGCCCGGGCAGCCGGAGGCGGTGACGTGGTTCCTGACGGAGCTGGCGGGCCGCTCGACGGTGCACGTCGTCGACAAGCGCGACCACGTCGCGGGGCGCGTGCTCGACCTGCTCACGGGCGAGCCGTCGTACGTGGACGGGACGCGTCTCGGTCGCGACCACGGCCACGCGGTCGCCGCTCTGCGGGAGCGGGGCGACGTCCTCGCCGCGTTCGTCGCGATGACCCACCTCAAGCACCGGCGCCGGCCCGACCGCACCGCCGTCGACCGGTTCCTCGCCCTCGTCCCGGGCGTCGTGGCCGACGGCGTGCCGGAGCTGGCCGGCCTGGACCGGCGGGATGTCATCGCGGTCCTGGACAGGCTGCTCGACGCCGACCCCGCCGTCCCGCCGCCGCTCGAGCCGCTGGTGCCGGCGCTGGCCGAGACGGTGCTGCGGTGGAGCGACGGCCGCCGCTCGGTCGTCGTCGTGCACGACGAGCAGAGCGCGCTCACACGACAGCGCACCGCCGTGCTGGCCGCGACCCTCGCCGCGGCGGTCTCGCCCGCTCCTCCGCCTCTCCTCGGGGTGCGACAGGTGGACTCCCGCCGCGATCCGCGCGTGCAGGTGGCCGACCTCCTGGCCGGGTGGGCGCGGAGCTCTGCGGGTCCCTCCGCCTGACGCTCGGCAGCCCCGTCAACCGTCGCCGATCCGGGGACCGGGTGAAATTGGGGGTTGCGCTGCGGGAAACCGGTCCCCTACGGTCAAGAAACCGGTTGCTGTGATCTGTTCGTAACCAATGCGGGTTCGGACAGCCGTCGTTCCGCCGCGCGGAACGGCCCCGGCACCGGTCTGCAAGTCCCGCGTTCGACGACGAAGGTGAGGCAGCAACGATGAGACGGCAAGCAGCGCGACGACTCCTGGCGGCGGGGGTGACCACGTCCCTGGCCGCCGCGATCGGAGTGACGGCCCTGACGCTCCCCGGCGCCCAGGCCGCGGAGAGCGGCCCGACCGGGTTCGCCACCCAGAACGGCGGCACGACGGGCGGCGCCGGCGGCGCCGTCGTCAAGGCGACGACCGGCACCCAGATCCACGAGGCCCTGTGCGGCCGCGCTTCTGAGGACACCCCGATCACGATCCAGGTCGAGGGCACCATCAACCACGGCAACACGAGCAAGGTCTCGGGGGACAGCTGCAACACCGCGGACGGCGTGATCGAGCTGAAGCAGATCAGCAACGTCACGCTCGTCGGGGTGGGCAGCGGCGCCACGTTCGACCAGGTGGGCATCCACATCCGCGAGTCCAGCAACATCATCATCCAGAACGTCACGGTCAAGAACGTCAAGAAGTCGGGCTCCCCGACGTCCAATGGCGGCGACGCGATCGGCATGGAGTCCGGCGTCTCGAACGTGTGGGCCGACCACGTGACGCTCGAGGCCTCGGGCGGCGAGTCCGAGGGCTACGACGGCCTCTTCGACATGAAGGGCGACACGAAGTACGTGACGCTCTCGTACAGCATCCTTCGCGGCTCCGGTCGCGGCGGCCTCGTCGGCTCGGGCGACAGCGACCTGGACAACGGGCCGGTCACCTACCACCACAACCTCTACGAGAACATCGACTCGCGCCTCCCCCTGCTGCGCGGGGCGACGGCCCACATCTACAACAACCACTACGTCGACATCCACGAGTCCGGTATCAACGCGCGCGCCGGCGGCAAGGCGAAGGTCGACAACAACTACTTCCAGGACTCGAAGGACGTGCTCGGCACGTTCTACACCGACCTGCCGGGCTACTGGCAGGTCGCCGGGAACACCTTCGACAACGTCACCTGGTCGGAGCCGGGCGAGGACAACAACCCCGCCGGCCCGAACCCGACGTCCACGACGACGGTCAGCATCCCCTACGACTACGCGCTCGACGACGCCGGCTGCGTGCCGGACGTCGTCGCCGCGACCGCGGGGGCGAACACGGGCCTCAAGGTGTCCGACGGCTCGTGCGAGGCGACGACGCCGGACCCGACGGACCCGCCGACCGACGAGCCCACCGACCCGCCGACGGACGAGCCCACCGACCCGCCGACCGGCGAGCCGAGCGGGACCAACCTCAGCCTCGGCGCCGGCGCGGACGGCTCGACCAAGGCGTCGGGCAGCAGCTTCGGCAACGTGACCGACGGCAACCTGAGCACCTCCTGGTCGCCGTCGAGCACCACGGGCCGCGTGTCCGTCAAGTGGGCCGCCCCGCAGACGGTGTCGCAGGCCAGGGTCGTCGAGGCGGCCGGCTCCGAGGGCACGATCACCGCGTTCCGCATCGTCAACCACGACAACGGTGCCGTGCTCGCGACCGGCACCCGCGCGGGCGCCGTCAACCTGCCCGAGACCACGCTGAGCAAGCTCGACCTCGAGATCACCAGCGCCACCGGCACGCCGAAGGTGGCCGAGCTCGAGACGTACGCCGGCCAGGGCACGACGGACCCCGACCCGGAGCCGACCGACCCGCCGACCGACCCCACCGACCCGGAGCCGACCGACCCGCCGACCCCGAGCGGCGAGGTGATCTACGCGGCGCCCGACGGCTCGGCCGGCGCGGCAGGCACGGAGGCCGACCCGACGACGATCGCCGCGGCGATCGCCGCGGTGGAGCCGGGCGGCGCGATCTACCTGCGTGGCGGCCAGTACGACGAGGCCGACACGCTCACGATCGAGCCGGGCAACGACGGCACGTCGTCGGAGCGCACCCTCCTGTCGGCGTACCCGGGTGAGACGCCCGTGCTCGACTTCTCCGCGCAGGCGGAGGACTCCGCGAACCGGGGCCTCGCCATCGGCGGCAACTTCTGGCACGTGTACGGGATCACCGTCCAGAACGCCGGCGACAACGGCATCCTGCTCGGCGGCGACGACAACGTGATCGAGCGCGTCGTCACCCGTGGGAACGCCGACACCGGCCTGCAGATCGCCCGCCTGGTCGCCGGCGCGCCGAAGGCGGAGTGGCCGGCGGACAACCTGGTGCTCTCGTCGGAGTCGTACGACAACGTCGACTCCGACGGCGAGGACGCGGACGGCTTCGCGGCCAAGCTGACGGTCGGCGAGGGCAACGTGTTCCGCAACTGCGTGTCCCACAACAACATCGACGACGGCTGGGACCTGTACGCCAAGACGGACACGGGCCCCATCGGCGTGGTGACCATCGAGGACTCGCTCGCCTACGACAACGGCACCCTGTCGGACGGCTCGCAGGCCGGCAGCGGCGACCGCAACGGCTACAAGCTGGGCGGCGAGGACATCCCCGTCGACCACGTGGTGACGGGCAGCATCGCCTACCAGAACGGCAAGCACGGGTTCACATACAACAGCAACCCGGGCTCGATCACGGTCACCGACAACGTGAGCCTCGGCAACGAGGAGCGCAACTTCAACTTCGACGAGGGCAGCCACCGGTTCAGCGGCAACGTGTCGTGCGACAGCGGCTCGAACGACCGGATCGTCGGCAGCGACGACGGCACCAACCAGTTCTGGTCCGGCTCCAACGGCTCCGCGTGCGGCGCCTACGCGGGCGACCTCGACTGGTCCTTCGCCGCGGACGGCTCGCTGGAGGTGAGCTTCGGCTGAGCTGATCCGCTCTCGACGGCGCGCCCCGCGCGGGCGGACCGTCACCCCGACCCCGGCCGGCCCGTCGACCCCTCCGACGGGCCGGCCGGTCCCGTGGCATCCTGTCCACGTCCGTGACGTCGAGGCCAGGAGACAGCAGATGAGCGCCGGTGCGGGCGGCCGCGACAGGCCGTCGATCCTCGGGCCGGCGGACGTCCCCGACAGCACCGGGCTGCCGTTCGTACCGGCCGACGAGGTCCGCCGCCGGATCGGGCCCGACGACGCCCGCCGGCTGGTCGAGCGGGCGCTGCGCGACGGGTTCGACCCGGCCGACGACCCGGCACGGTCGTCGGTGGCCGCCGGTGCGGGGCACCTGCTGCTCATGCCGTCGGTGCTGGGCGACTGGGCCGGGGTCAAGGTGGCGTCCGTCGCTCCGGACAACCCCGCACGCGGCCTGCCGCGCATCCAGGCGACCTACCTGCTGCTCGACGCCGCCACCCTCACCCCGCGGCTGCAGATCGACGGGTCGGCCCTCACCGAGCTGCGCACGCCCGCGACCTCGGCCGTCGCGGCGGACCACCTCGCCGCGCCGGACGCGCGGCGCCTCGTCGTCGTCGGCACCGGGCCGCAGGCCGTCGAGCACGCGGTCGCGATGGCGGCGGTGCGCGAGCTGGACGACGTCGCGCTCGTGGGCCGCGACCCGGGGCGCCTGGCGGGTGCCGTCGAGGCCCTGGTCGCGCGCGGCCTCCCGGCCCGTGCCGGGAGCACCGCCGACGTGGCCGACGCCGACCTCGTGGTGTGCGCGACGTCGGCGGGCGAGCCGCTCTTCGATGGCGCCCTGGTGCGCGACGGCGCCTGCGTCGTGGCCATCGGCTCGCACGAGCCCGACCGCCGCGAGCTCGACGCCGCGCTCATGGGGCGGGCTCTCGTGGTCGTCGAGGACCGCGCCACCGCGATGCGCGAGTGCGGTGACGTCGTCCTCGCGGTCGACGAGGGCGCGCTGAGCCCTGACGACCTGGTGCCCCTCGCCGACGTCGTGCGCGGGCACGCCCGGGCCACGGACCGGCCGACCGTCTTCAAGGGCTCCGGCATGTCGTGGCAGGACCTCGCCGTCGCCGTGGGCGTCGCGGAGGCGGTCGGGCGCTGATCGGGCGGGCTCAGCCGAGGTCGAAGAACGCCGCGGCCTCGGCGAGCACCTCGCCCGCGCGCTCGGTGCCGACGAACCCGTGCTCGGCGCCGGGCAGCTCGACCAGCCGGCAGGGCACACCGTCGCGGCGGCAGGCGTCGGCCAGGTCGCGCGCCTCGGGGCGCAGGGAGTCCCGCTCGCCCACCGCGACCAGCGTCGGCGGCAGCCCGCGCGCGGACCGCTGCAGGCGCGGCGCGTCGGCGGGGTCGACGCCGGTCCACGCGCGCAGGGCGTACGTCGACAGCTCGCGGCCGGGGCCGCCCGGCAGGGCGTCGTCGTAGGACTCGAGCGACAGGTCGAGGTTGGGGTTGGTGAGCAGCAGGCCCGCCAGCCGGTGGGCCGTGCGCGACGCGGCGAGGACGGCGACGGCGCCGCCCGCGGAGTCGCCGTCGAGATAGAGCCGGTCGACGCCCTCGCCCGCGAGCAGGTCGACGGCGGCCAGGGCGTCGGCGACCGCGTCGTCGAGCGTCGCCTCCGGCGCGAGCCGGTAGTCGACGGAGAGCACGACGACGCCGAACGTCTCGGCCGCCCGCCGGCACCAGCCGTCCTGCAGCTCGAGGTCACCGAACAGGCCGTACCCGCCGTGCAGGAAGACGGCCGCGGCGCCGGGGCGGCGAAGATCGGGCGTGTAGCGGCGCAGCGCGACGCCGTCGTGCACCGAATCCGTCACCGCACCGGCGAACCGGCGCCGCGGGCGGGCGGCGGCGCGCTCGTGGGCGCCGCGGCGGAGCGCCGCGACGTCGGGCACGCCCTCCGGCTCGGGAGTCACGGGACGATCCTCACCTGGACGAGCTCGTCAGGCGCGGAGCGTCCGCGCCACGAGGCGCGCGGCGATGCCGAGGAGCAGCAGCCCGAGGGCCAGCACCGGGAGGGCGCCGCCGCCGAAGCCGGTCTGCGGCAGCTCGGGCCCGGGCGCCGGGGCCGGCGTCGTCGGGCGGGCCGTGTTCGTCAGCGTGACGGCGTTGAGCTGCTCGTCGTCCGCGTGGATCACGACCCAGCCGTCGGCGTCGGGCTCGAGCGCGTGATCGTCGATCGCCCACCGCGGTTCGCCCCAGGTGGCGCCGTCGACCGCGGGCGGGTCGGCCTCGCGGATCTCGATGGTGGTGCCCAGCGGGACGTCGTCCGCCACGAACGGGTCGCCGAGCACGAGGTCGCCCTGCTGGACCGGGCCGTCGTCCACGCGGTACTCGACCGGGAAGCGGGTGCCGTCGGGCAGGTCAGTGCCCTCGACCAGCTTCTCCATCCGCAGCGTCGTGGTGGGCACAGCCGAGTTCGTCACCGTGAACTCCGTGGTGCCCGTGCCCTCGTCGATGGTGAGGCTGCTGCCCGGGGACCAGGTCGGGACGGCCCAGGTCCAGCCGTCGGGCAGCATCGCGTCGGACGGCGGCTCCTCCGTGACGTGGATCGTGGTGCCCACCGGGAAGTCGCGGTCGGGGCCGACGGCGGTGCCGTCGGCCGGCACCGTGAGCACGCCCTCGTCGGTGCTGCCGTCGGGCAGCGTGGCCGTCCACGGGACGGAGAACCCGTCGCCGCTCACGTCGCCCGGGTCGGCGCCCTCGAGGGCCTTCGACACCTCGAACGTGCCGTGCTCCACGGTGGCCGTGTTGGTGACGTCGACCTGCGCGGTCTCGCCGTCGCCGACCGTGATCTCGGCCGGCGTGATCGTCGGCTCGCCCCAGTCCCACCCGGGCAGGTCGGGCAGGTCCGCCTCGTCGAACGTGACCGTGGTGCCGGCGGGGAAGTCGAGCGGTCCGCCGTCGGCGTCCGTCGGGGCGACCGGCTCACCGTCCGGGGCGAGCGTGGTGGAGCCGCTGGTGGTGGTGCCGTCGACGTACGTCGCCGTCCACCCCACCGTGAACTCCGTGCCCTCGGGCACGTCCTCGGCGCGCGGGCCGTCGAGCGTCTTGGACAGCTCGAACGTGCCGGTCGCCACCTGCCCGACGTTGGACACCTCGAGCGCGACGGTCTCGTCACCCGTCAGCTCGATCGGGTAGAAGCCGTCCTCGTCCGGGTCGGTGAGCGGCTCCCCGTTCGCCGTGAGCACCGGGTCCTCCCACGTGATGCCGTCGTCGGCCGTCGGCGCGGGCTCGCGCACCCACACGGTGCTGCCGGCGGGGATGGGCTCACCGTCGAGCAGCGTGTCGACCGTCACGGGGTCGCCGACGGCGATCTCCTGCTGCCGGGCCTCGCGCGGCCCGCCAGGCGGGTCGAACGTGTACTCGATCGAGAACTGCGGTTCCGGGTCGACCGGGGCGTCCAGGTCGAGCACCTTGACGACACTGAACGACGCCGTCCCCGACTCCGGCACCAGCAGGTTCGCGAGATCGACCGTGACGGCCTCGCCACCGCGCTCGATGGTGAACTCCTGACCCGGGCTCCACGTGGGGTCGCCCCAGTCGTAGCCGTCCGGGGCCGCGCCGGCGTCGATCTCCACGAGGCGGATCACGGTGCCCACCGGGAACGTCGTCGGTTCCCCCTCTTCGTCCACCGGGCCCTGCGGCTCGAAGGTGCCGTCCGCGCCTGCCACCAGCTCGATGGTGCCGGAGGCCGTGCCCACGCCTCCCCCGGGGTACTCCGCCTCCCACCGGACCGTGACGGTGGTCCCCTCGGGCACCTGCGGCGAGTCCTCGGTGCCGTCCGACGCGGTCTTGGCGACCTCGAACGTGCCCTCGGTGCGCTCGGCCGTGTTCGTCACCGTCGCGGCCACGACGCCGTCGCCGTCGGCGGTGATGGTCACCGGGTTCGGGGCCACCGAAGGCGCCCCCCACTCCCAGCCGGTCACGTCGTCCGGCGTCTGCTCCTCGAACGTGATCGCGGTGCCGACGGGGAACGTCTGCGTGGTGCCGTCCACCGTCGTCGGGCGCACGGGCGAGCCGTCGGCGGGCAGCGCGAGCGTCCCGGTGCCGAGCACCTCGCCGTCGGGCGACGTGGCGGTCCAGTCCACCGGGAAGGTGGTGCCCTCCGGCAGGTCTCCCGCGGCGATGCCGTCGAGCTCCTTGTCCACCTCGAACGTGCCCCGCGGCTCGCCGCAGGGGATGGTGCTGGCGAACAGGAACGAGTGCACCTCGCCGCCCAGCAGGGTCACGTCGCGCCCGATCACCTGGCCGTCGAGGGGCGCGGCGTCGACGGTGACGTCGGCGAACGGAGCGAAGACGGAGCCGTCGATGCGCGCGCCGGTGTTCTCGACCGTCACGTCCCCCGTCACCGCCGACAGGTCCCACAGGATGTACGGCGAGTACTGGCCCTGGGGGTCGATGCGCAGGCCGTGGACGTCGGTGGTCCCGGCGGGAACCCGGATGATCAGAGGGTTCGCCTGGCCGGGCGTGGGGCTGCCCGCCGAGAACTGCAGCAGGCTCGCACCCGCGACGTCCTCGTACGCGACCACGTTCGGGCGGTCGGCCGCGAGCGGGGAGAGCACCTTGCGGTCGCCGGCGTCCTCCGCGACCGTGACGTGGTGCGCGTCCTGGCCGTCGGGGTCGGTGAGCGCGGCGAGGCACTGGGCGCTCTCCTCGGTGGTCGCGTCCTGGTTCGCCTGCACGTACCCGGCGACGACGTCCTGGGTGTCGCCCGTCTGCTCGGTGAAGATCGACGTGTTGCCGCCGGCCGGGGGTTCGGCGTCGGCCGGGTAGACCTGAGCCGTCGCGTCGATGAGCGGCGGGTTCGAACCCGGCTGGGAGACCCGCACCCAGCTCTCGCCGCGCGCCGACGTCTCGTACGGCCCGAGGTCGCGGTCCACCATCTTGAGAGTGCCGACGTTCTCGGGCGTGGTCGCCCCGCGGCTGGTGATGTTCACCTCGCCGACGTTCCGGGCGGTGTCGGGGTCGAAGCGCCCGATCAGCAGCCGGTTCGGGTCGCCGTCCACCGTGGGGATCGTGTAGTCGGCGGTGCCGGCCGCGACGTGGATCACCGCCCACTGCTCCGCGGTGGTCCGCGCGAGGTCACGGCCGGCGGCGAGCGAGCCCTCGAGCTCCTGGTTGCCGACGAACGCGTCGCGCTGCGCGTAGACGGTGTACCCGCCGGCGGACGTGAACGGGTTGACGTCGCCCTCGGCCGCGGCCGCCGGCGGCGCGGTCGCCGTCTGCGCGCCGAGGCCCACCAGCCCACCCAGTGCGAGCGCGGCGGCCACGAGGCCGCTCGTCGTCCGGCGGCCCGTCGTCGTGCCCGTCCTCGTCATGCCGTTCCCCCCAGAACGTCGTGCATCCGCACTGCCTCGCGCCACTCTAGGGACCGGGGCGCCCGGCGGATAGGTGGCCGCGCTCCCACGTTCCCGCGTCCTCGGCTGAACTCCCGGCGAACGCTCGACGAACTTCTCCGCCGAGGACCTCCGACGGGCTCCCGCCGCCGCCATACTTCCGCTTGTGCACGACGAGATCGCCCGCCTGGCCCGCCACGTCGCCCCTCGCCGGACGGCGCGCGTCGCGTCGGTCGCGGAGCTGGCGCAGCCGGTGCTGGTGGTGGGCTCCACGCTGCCCGTCGGGCAGCTCGAGGTGATCTTCCGGCGTCCGGAGGTGGGTTCGGTCGCGGTGCAGGACGACGCTGCCCCCGCCCGCACCGGCATCGTGACGCGGTCGGGCCTGACGGCCGCGCTCACGGGGCGCCTCGGGTACGGGCGGGCGGTCCTGGAGCGGCGGCCCACCGGGTCGGTCGCGGACTGGTCGCCCCTCGTCGTCGAGCCCGGGACGGCGGTGGCGGACGTCGCGACCCGTGCGATGGCCCGCACGGCGGACCGCCGGTACGACGACGTCCTGGTGCGCGGCCCGTCGGCCTGGGCCGCGGCGAGCACGGCCGACGTGATGCGCGCCGTCGTCGCCGAGCTGGCCGAGCGCTCCACCCACGACCCGCTCACGCGCCTGCCCGGGCGCGCCGCCACCTGGTACGCGCTGCGGCACCGCTGCACGCTCGTGCGCGGCGGTGCGACCCGCGTGGTCCTGGTGCTGCTCGACGTCCAGGACATGGCCGGGCTCAACGCCGCCCACGGGCAGGACGCCGGCGACACGGTGCTGGCGGAGCTCGCGACCCGGATCGGGGCGGCGCTGCCGGCCGGCTGCGAGGTGGGTCGTGTGGAGGGCGACGGGTTCGCCGTCCTGGCCACGTTGCCCGCGATGGACGACATCCAGGCGGCGGCGTCCGCGGACGCCCTGCGTCAGCACCTGCTCGCGCACGTCGCCGCGCCGTCCGGTGGGCCGGACGTCCCGGTGTGGCCGGAGCTGCGCGCCGCCGCCGCGTGGTCCGTGGGCGGTGCCGCCGACGCGGACCGGCTCGTCGCCCAGGCGGAGCGGCGGCTGCTGCGCGAGCGCCGCACGGCGGTCCCGGCCTGAGGGAACCCTCGACCGGTCGGCGACGCCTCCCCGGACAGCAAGAAGCCCGCGGGCTGGAGGCCGAACCTCCTGCCGTGCTGGACGAGGGCACGGCACCCGCGGGATCCGGTGGTCGCGAGGAACTCGCTACCCGTCCCGTGCGCCGACCGGTCCGACGAGTGATCAGGTCGTCAGGCCGGCAGCGCGAAACGCTTCAGGGCGCACGCGACTAGCGCGCGACCACCTCATGGGTCCGAAGAGTCTTCACTGCGTCGGATCACCTCCCTTCTCATGTGCCGACGACGCTACGCCCGCACCGCGGGGGGCGCCAAGGGTTTTCCTCAGGGTGAACTCGAGGGGAGCTCGGGGGCTCAGGCACGCCGGAGGTGAGCCCACTCGCCCGGGTAATCGTCCAGCCACTGCGCGAGCGAGCGCGCGGGCCTGCCGACCAGGCGGCCGACGTCGTCGGAGACGTGCGCCAGCCGGCCCGCGGCGATGGCGGTGTACGACGTGACCCACCCGTCGAGCTCGAACGGCTCCGCCCCGTACCCGGCGCGGGAGGCGTACGCCTCCTCCTCGGTCTCGGGGTGGTAGGTGAGGTCGCGGCCTGCCGCGCGGCCGAGCGTGGCCGCGACCTCGTCGAGGGTGAGCGCCTGCGGCCCGGTGACCTCGTAGGTCGCGCCGTCGTGCCGGGCGGGCCGCTCGTCGAGGATGACGGCGGTCGCGACGTCCGCCACGTCGTCGTGCGACACGGCCGCGACGCGCCCGTCGGCCGCCGGGCCGCGGATCACTCCGTCGTGCCCGACGAACGTGCTCAGCGCGTGGAAGTAGAGGTTGTCGCGCAGCACCGTCCAGCGCAGCCCGGTGCGCGCGGCGACCTCGGCGAGATGCTGCTCGGTGTGCCAGTGGTCGCGGGCGAACGTGAAGACGGCGTCCGGCGCCGCGCCCGCGAACGACGTGTACACGACCCGTTCGACGCCGGCCGCCGCTGCGGTGTCGATCATCGCGGTGTGCTGCGCGACCCGGTCGGGCGCCTCGCGCGCGCTCACCAGGAACACGGTGCGCACGCCGTCGAACGCGGCCCGCATCGCGGCGGCGTCATGGAATCCGTCGGCGACGGCGACCTCCGACACCGGCAGGGCCCGGCCGTCGCTGAGCCGCGGCGCGCGCGCCGGGTCCCGCACGACCAGCCGCTGTCGCGCGCCCTCCGCCGCGAGCCGGAACGCCAGTCGTGACCCGAGCCGTCCGCTCGCGCCCGTGACGGCGATCAGCCCGTCCGCCGCCCATCTCGCCATGCCTCACGGTAGGCACGGATCAGAGGAGGGGCTCGGCGAGAGGCCAGAATGGGCGGGTGACCGCCACCCCGTACCGCGTGATGACCGTCTGCACCGGCAACATCTGCCGCTCCCCCATGGCCGAGATCGTGCTGCGCGACCGGCTCGAGGCCGCCGGGCTCGGCGACCGCGTGGTCGTGGACTCCTCGGGCGTGAGCGACGAGGAGCACGGCAACCCCGTGGACGGCCGCGCGCGCCGCACGCTGGCCGCGCACGGCTACCCGACGGGCGACGGTCACCGCGCCCGCCAGGTGACCTCCGCGGACCTCGCCGACCATGACCTGGTCCTGCCCATGACCGCGCAGCACGCCCGCCGCCTGCGCCGCCTCGCCGACGGTTCCGCCGCCGACGGGCTCGCCGAGATCCGGATGTACCGGTCGTTCGACCCCGACGCCCCCGTCGTCGAGCCGGGCGGCGACGAGCACCTGCTCGACGTCGACGACCCCTGGTACGGCGACGAGTCCGGCTTCGAGACCACCCTGGCGGAGGTCGAGGCCGCCGCCGACGGCGTCGTCGAGCACGTCCGCACCCGGCTCGGCGGTTCGCCGACCGGGCGTGCCGCCGCGAGGTAGTACCGGACCTGCCGAGGTAGCACGAATCTCCGCGAGGTAGTGCGGTCTCGCGCCCGCGAGCGGCCCGCCGCGTACTACCTCGCCGTCGTGCGTACTACCTCGGGAGGTTCCGTACTACCTCACGGGGATCCTTACTACCTCGGAGGGTTCGGGTACTACCTCGCGGGGTGGCGGCCGTGCCTGGCGCGAGGTGACAGGATCGGCGCATGACGACGTCGCAGCCCCCGGTCTCCGTCCGCCGCGCCCGTGAGGACGAGTGGCGCGAGACGCGGGACCTGCGCCTGGCGGCGCTCCAGGACCCCGCGGCCCCGGTGGCGTTCCTCGAGACGCACGACGTCGCGGCGGCGCGCCCGGACGCGTTCTGGCAGGGGCGGGCACGCGGCAACGCGACGAGCGACGCGGTGGCCGCGTTCGTGGCGGTCGACGCGGGCGGGCGCTGGGTCGGCACGACGACCGGCCTCGTCGAGGAGCCGGGTGCGACCGACGTCCTGGGCGGGCCGGTCGTGCAGCGGCAGGTGCACCTCGTGGGCGTGTTCGTGCGGCCAGAGCACCGCGGCGCGGGCCTGCTGGGCCGGCTGTTCGACGGCGCGCAGGACTGGGCGCGGGGGCTCGGCGTCGAGCGGGCACGGCTGTGCGTGCACGTCGGCAACCCGCGCGCCCAGGCCGCCTACCGCAAGCTCGGGTTCACGCCGTCGGGCGAGCGCTTCGTCCTCGAGCAGGGCGAGGAGATCGAGCTGGTGCGGGCGCTCTGACCGCGCGCCGGGACGGGCGGCCGTCTCCGAAGGTGCGGCGCCACCAGGCGGCCACGCCCCGCGGTTCCGGCTCGGCCGGCGGCGACGGCGGGGACACGTAGGCGCGGACCCAGCGGGAGATCTCGCGCCAGACGACGTCGCGCACGACGGGCGCGGACAGCGTGACGTCGTGCAGGGCGCCGTCGATGCGGACCAGGGTGACGAGGCTGCCCAGCGCGGGGACGCGGCGCGCGACGCCCCCCACCTCGAGCACGGAGTCGGTGGTCATCATCTCGGGGCTCCACCGGACGGGCGCCGTCGAGCGGGTCGACAGCAGGACCAGCACCGGGATGTCGATGCCGAGCCCGCGGGACACGCGCTCCTGCCCCTGGAAGATCGCGGACAGCCATGCCGGGGTGGTGCGCCAGCCCGTGTCGGGTCGCCAGGCCGGGTCGATGTCCCAGGCGCCGTCGAACCGCCGGGAGACGCTGCGGGCGTAGAACCCGAGGTCCACGTTCACCAGGTGGCTGCGCGGCGCGAGCGCGGCCTGGGCGCGCAGGCCCGGCTCCAGCATCCACCGCCCCACGCTGCGGGTCTGGAACTCGAGCCACGGGCTGTTGAGCACCAGCGCGTCGGCGCGGCCCGGCTTGTGCGACGCCCACAGGCTGAGCACCAGCCCGCCCGTCGAGTGGCCCATGAGCACCAGGCGGCGGCCCGACTGCGCCTTCGGACCGTGGCCGATCACGGCCAGCGCGGCCTCGACGTCCTCGTCGTACGTCGCCAGCGCGGTGACGAACCCGGGCGTCTGGTGCTCGCGCAGGCTGCGGCCGTACTTGCGCAGGTCGAGGGCGTAGAACCGCGCGCCCTGCCGTTCCCAGAACGCCGCGAGGTGGGTCTGGAAGAAGTAGTCCACCCAGCCGTGCACGTACAGGACGTCGATTCCGGCGCCACTCCCGGCGTCGATGCCGGCAGGGGGCGCGGCGGCGCCGTCGGGCTCAGGGGCCCGCCGCACCAGCGTCGCGACCACGTCGCCCTCGAAGTCCGGCTCCAGCGGCAGCGTCAGCCGCTCGAATCCGGGCAGCACGTCGGGCTGCCAGCCCGTGTCCGTGTCGTCATGCTCCACGCCCCGAACGTAAGGAACGGCGGGCCGCACCACCAGCCGGAGCAGCCAGCAGCGTGCGCGTCCCGGGTCCCTCCTGTGTCAGCGGGTGCCGCTCCCCGTGCGCCGCAGTGCGCGCCCCGGGAGGGCGTCGGTGCGTGCGCCGTCATCGATGACGGCGACGCCGTCGACCAGGACCAGGTCGATGCCCGTCGCCTGCCGGCGCGGGTCCTCGAACGTGGCGGTGTCCTGGACGGTGTCGGGGTCGAGCAGCACGAGGTCCGCGGCGTAGCCGGGGCGGACGAGACCACGGTCGACCAGCTTCAGCCGCGCCGCGGGGCGGCCCGTGAGGTGGTGCACGCAGTCCTCGAGCGACAGCACGCCGAGCTCGCGCACGTACCGCGCGAGGTAGCGGGGGAACGTGCCCCACGCGCGCGGGTGCGGGCGACCGCCCACGAGGATCGCGTCCGAGCCGCCGCAGTGCGTGCGGTGCCGCATGATCGCCCGCACGTTCTCCTCGTGGCCCACGTGCTGCAGGATCGTCGTGCCCAGCCGGTCGGCGAGGAGCTGCTCCACGAACACGTCGCCCGGCGCGCGGCCCTCGTCGCGGGCGATCGCGGCGACCGTGCGCCCCACCCGGCCCTCGAGCTCGGGGTGCTGCACGCCGCTGATCTCGATGGTGTCCCACTCGGCCACGCAGCCGTGGCAGCCGTCGGTGCCGACGTGCTCCAGCTCGAACAGGATCCGCTCCCGGTCCGCGGGGTCGACGAGCCGCGCCAGCAGGGCGTCGGGGCCGCCGGAGAACGACCAGCTCGGCAGGATCGCGCTGAGCGTCGTCGAGCCGGGCAGGTACGGGTACGTGTCGAGCGTGAGGTCGACGCCGTCGTCCAGCGCCGCGTCGATCAGGGCGAGCAGCTCGCCCGCGCGACCCCCGTTGGGCGCGAAGTTCATCGTCGCGTGCGTGAGGTGCAGAGGGCAGCCCGTGGCCCGCGACAGGTCGATCATCTCCGCGTACGCCTCCAGCGCGCCCCTGCCGTACGACCGGGTGTGCGGGCAGTAGTAGCCGCCCTGCGCGGCGACGACGCGCAGCAGCGCGGCGAGCTCGTCGTCGTCGGCGTACATGCCGGGCGTGTAGGTGAGGCCGCTGCTCATGCCGAGCGCGCCCTCGCGCATCCCCTGCGCGAGCAGCTCGCGCATCCGGACGACCTCCGCGGGCGTGGCCGGGCGCTCGTCCGGGCCGACGACCAGGTGGCGCAGCGTGCCCTGCGGCACCAGGTAGGCGGCGTGGCACGCGATCCCGCGGTCCAGGCGGTCGAGGTAGCCGGCCACGGACTCCCAGTCCCAGGCGAAGCCCGGCGGGTCGTCGTTCCAGCCGGCGATCTGCGCGCGGATCGCGGTGCGGGTGCGCTCGTCCACGGGCGCGAACGACAGGCCGTCCTGGCCCAGCACCTCCAGCGTGACGCCCTGGCTCACCTTCGCCGTGTGGTCCGGGTTCGCGAGGATCTGCACGTCGGAGTGGGCGTGCATGTCGATGAAGCCGGGCGTCAGCGCGCGCCCCCCGGCGTCGACCGTGCGGCGCGCGCCCGCCCCGCGGGCGTCGGAGCGGCCGTCGTCGACGGCGGCGATGCGCCCGTCGACGACGGCGACGTCGGCGACGACGCCCGGGGCGCCCGTGCCGTCCAGCACCAGCGCGTCGCGGATCAGCCAGTCGGCGGTCACGAGCGACTCCCTCCCGGTGACGTCACGAACCGTTGCGGATCTCGTCCAGATATCCGTACGCCGTCACCTTCGAGATGGACAGGCGCCTCGCGGTCCGTTCGACCGAACGCTTCACGAAGAAGGCCCCGCGCTCCTCCAGGTAGCGGAGCACCTCGACGCGTTCGGGCTTCCCGAGGAGGGCCACGGGCTTGCCGACCTGGTCGATCGCGGTCTCGATCATGTCGTCGAGCACCGTCGTGATGTCGGGGGCGATGACCTCGCTCACCGGCTGGCTCTGTCGCCGAGGGAGCAGGTCGTCGAGCACGGTGCGCGCCGTCTGCAGCGCGGTCAGGTCCACGTTGATGCACAGCGAGGCGATGACCTTGCCGCTCCGGTCGCGGAAGTAGATGGACGAGCAGTTCAGGTCGCGGCCCCCGGACGTGCGGCCCGGGTAGCCGAACCGGTTGTGGTCCTCGCTCTCGGCGTTGAGCACCTCGAGGCCGAGGTTGGTCGACGGTCCACCGACGGACCGGCCCGTGACGTGACCGTTCTCGATCGCGACGATCGTCCGTTCCATCTCGTGCTCACGAAGGTCGTGCAGGACCACCTCGCAGTGCGAGCCGACGGCCGTGGCGATCGCCCTCATGACCGGCCTCAGCATCGCGGCGAGGGTCTCGATCGAGTCGACCGCGGGAACGGGGGTGAACAGCGCGCTCATCTCCGGGGTCGTCGCGGACACCGGGGTTCCCGGATCTGACACAGGGCCTCCTCGACCTCGTAGCTGGCGCCCAGTCTAGTCAGACGTAAAAGTAGTCAAGGTGCTAGACATTCAGTAAATGCCTGTGCTTGACTGCGCGGGCCCTCCACCGGTCGAAGGAGACAGGAGCACCCATGACTGGCCCCCGCACGCTGCTCGAACAGCTCGTCCGCATCCCCTCGGTGAACCCCAGAGAAGCCGCGACCTCGGCCGAGACACCGCTCGCCGAGTTCGTCGCCGAGTGGGCCAGGGCCCGGGGGATGCAGGCGGAGCTGGTACCGGTGCAGGACGGTCGGACCAACGTCGTGGTGACCCTGGAGGGAGCCTCGGACGACGTGATCCTGCTCGAGACCCACCTCGACACCGTCGAGGCCGACGGCATGACCGTCCCGCCGTACGAGGTGACGTACCGGGACGGCCGCGCCTACGGCCGTGGCACCTGTGACGCCAAGGGGCAGCTGGCCGTCTTCCTCAGCGCGATGGAGACCGTCGCGGCGGCGGGCGTCCCGCCCCGCACGGTGGTGCTGGCGGGCGTCGTCGACGAGGAGCATCGCTACGTCGGGGTCCAGGAGCACCGTCGGACCTGGGCACGCCCCCCGCTGGCGGCGGTCGTCGGCGAGCCCACCTCGTTGCGCATGGTGGTGGCCCACAAGGGCTGCATGCGGTGTCGCATCACGCTCCGGGGGGACGGTGGGCACAGCTCCGAGCCGTGGGGCCGCAGCAACGCCATCGCGCTCGCGGCCGAGGTCGTCGCCTACCTGGAGGGCGACGACGTCCAGGACGCGCTGAACGCTCGGGCGCAGGACCTCGTCGGTCCGCCGTCGCTGGCGGTCACGATGATCGAGGGCGGCGCCGGGCCGAACATCCTGCCCGAGGCGTGCACGATCACCATCGACCGGCGCACCGTCCCGGGCGAGGACCCGCACCAGGTCTGGGAGGCGCTCGCCAAGGACCTGGTCTCCCGCTGGCCCGATGCCATCGAGGTCGCGGAGCCGCACATCGTCGACCACGCCCTGGGCGCGGCCGAGAGCCCGGTCCTCGACCGTTTCCAGACGGTCCTGCGGTCGCACGGGCTCGACGGCGCCCCGGTCGGCGTCGGGCACGGCACCGATGCGTCGAAGCTGGCGCTCGACGGCGTGCCCTGCGTCGTCTTCGGCGCCGGATCCATCGGCAAGGCGCACACCGCCGACGAGTTCGTCCCCCTGGACGAGCTCGACGCGGCGTGCGCGGTCATCACGAGCTTCATCCACTGATCGGCGTCGATCAGCAACCCGGAAGGTCACTCATGGTCACATCCGCCGCGACCACGGTCGGTCGTCGCACGCGAGCACGCTTCGGCGTCCTCGCCACCAATTTCCTCGTCCTCGGACTCAACTACTCGGACCGAGCAGCGTTCGGCGTCGCGGCGCCGTTCATCATCGCGGAGTTCGGCTTCAGCTCCTCGGCGTTCGGCTGGCTGGCCGCGGCGTTCGCCTTCACCTACTCGCCGTTCGGCTTCATCGGAGGCTGGCTGGCCGACCGCTACGGACCGAGGAACGTCATGGCCTGGGCCATCGCTGCCTGGTCGGTGTTCACCGCCCTGACCGCGGCGGGGTTCAGCTTCATCAGCTTCCTGGTCATCCGCCTGCTGTTCGGCGCGGGCGAGGGCCCGCAGGCCACCGTGACGGCGAAGCTCATGCACAACTGGTTCCCCAAGCGGGAGCTCGGCATGGCCGTCGGCGTCGCCAACGCCTCCACCCCCCTGGGCGGCGCCATCGGCACGCCGATCGTCGTCGCGATCATGGCGGCGACCGACGGCAACTGGCGGCTCCCGTTCATCATCTTCGGCGCAGTCGGCGTGCTGTTCCTGGTCGGCTGGCTGGTCGTCGTCCGGGACACGCCCGAGCAGCACCGCGGCGCCTCCGAGGCCGAGGTCGCCTACATCCGCGAGGGCCAGGCCTCCGCGGGCAAGGCCTCCGCCGGTCGTGCGACGGCCTGGTGGCGCTACCTCCGCATCTCCAGCGTCTGGGCGACGGCGGTCGCCTACTTCGGCTACGCGTGGATCCTGTGGACCTTCCTCAACTGGTTCCCGACCTACCTCGTCCAGGAGCGCGGAATCGATCTCGCCCAGCTGTCCATCGGCGGCTCGCTCCCGTGGATCGGCGGGTGCGTGGGCATGGTGCTCGGCGGCGTCGTCACGGACTGGATCGCGCGCCGCACGGGCCGTTCCATGGAGGCGCGACGCTGGACCGTCGTCGTGTGCCTCACGCTCACGGCGGTGCTGTTCGCCTTCGTCGGCGTCGTGTCGTCCACGACCGGCGCCATCTTCCTGATGGCCGTCGTCATCCTCCTGCTCTACTTCACCGGCGCCCAGTACTGGCTGATCATCGGCGAGGCGGTGCCGGGCGACGCCTACGGGTCGGTGTCCGGGGCGGTGCAGATGTTTGCCACGACGGCGTCGATCTTCGCCCCGATCGTGACCGGCTACGTCATCGAGTCGGCGCTCGGCTGGACGGGGACGTTCGCCATCGGTGGTGCTGTCGCGGTCCTGGGGGCGCTGCTCCTAGGCTTCTTCGGCAAGGAACGATCCGGCGACGTGATGGAGGTGGGCTGATGGGCGAGGCACAGATCGACGCGATCGCCGGGGCCGTCCTGAGCCCGGAGCACAAGTCGTTGCCGCCGTCGTCGTGGGGGCTGACGCAGAGGGACTTCCTCGCTCGTGGGCCGCGCCTGAGCGAGCTCAGCACCCCGGTGTTCACGCTGGACCGCGGCGCCCTCGACCACAACCTCGACACCATGGCGCGATGGTGCGCGGAGCGCGGGCTCGACCTCGCGCCGCACGGCAAGACGACGATGTCGCCCCAGCTCTGGCGCGAGCAGCTCGACCGCGGCGCCTGGGGGATCACGCTCGCGACGGCCTGGCAGGCCCAGGTCGCACGGTGGTACGGCTTCGACAGGATCCTCCTCGCGAACCAGCTGGTCGACCCGGTCGGGCTCCGCTGGGCGTCCGACGAGCTGCTGGCGGACCCGGGCCTGGAGCTCTCCTGCTGGGTGGACGGCACGACCGAGCTCGACCTGATGACAGAGGTCTTCGACGAGCGCCACGCCGAGCGCCCGCTCAGGGTGCTGGTCGAGCTCGGCGCAGACGGTGGACGTACCGGGGCCCGCGGCATCGAGGCGGCGGTCGAGCTCGCGCGAGAGATCGACCGGCGGCCCGGGCTCGCCCTGGCAGGCGTCGGCGGCTACGAGGGTGCGCTCTCCGGCGACCGGAGCGAGGCAGGTGTGGGCCGCGTCCGGGAGTACCTCGCGGCGCTCGCGCGGCTGCACCGCCTCATCGACGCGGCCGGCCTCTACCCGGGCGACGCCGTCGTCACCGCCGGCGGCAGCGCGTTCTTCGACGTCGTGGCGGAGGAGTGCGGCGGGCTCGCGGATCCCGACGGCGTGCACGGGACCCCGACGCGCGTGGTGCTCCGCTCGGGGGCGTACGTCGCTCACGATGCGGGGCACTATGCGCGCATCTCGGCGCTCGAGCAGCCCGGCGCGACCGCATCGCTCCGCCCTGCCATGCACGCCTGGACCCGGGTGCTCTCGCACCCGCAGCCCGGACTGGCCTTCGCCGACGCCGGACGCCGCGACGTGCCGTTCGACATCGACCTGCCCGTTCCGGAGCGCGTGCTGGGGCATCCCGACATCGACGTGTCGAGCGTCCGGGTCACCGCCCTCAACGACCAGCACGCGTTCCTGGAGTCCGCGCCGCCCGAGAGCGGTCTGGACGTGGGGATGGTGGTGCGTCTCGGCCTGTCCCATCCGTGCACCGCGTTCGACAAGTGGCAGCTCGTCCCGGTGATCGACGACGCCGACGCGGCGGACCCGGTCGTCGTGGACCTCGTCCGCGTGTACTTCTGACCGGGCACGAACGACGCGACCCCAGCAGATCTCCCGCGGCGCGCCGTGCGCCGCACCTCCGAAAGGACGAGCACATGGTTGAGCAGACCTCGAAGACCGCGATCTCCACCGACCAGGCCCCCGCCCCGGCGCACACGTTCCACCAGGGCGTGCGGGTCGGCAACCTGCTCCAGGTCTCCGGGCAGGGCCCCGTGGACCCGGCGACCAACGAGTACCTCTACCCCGGCGACGTCGCCGCGCAGACCACGCGCACGCTGCAGAATGTCGAGGCGATCGTGAAGGCGGGCGGCGGCACGATGGCGGACGTCGTCATGCTGCGCGTCTACCTCACGACACGCGACGACTTCGCCGCCATGAACGACGCTTACGGCGCGTTCCTCACGGAGCGCCTGGGCCCGGACGCGGTGCTGCCGTCGCGCACCACCGTGATGGTCGGGCTGCCCCGCGAGGAGATGCTCGTCGAGATCGACGGGCTCGCGTACGTCGACTGACGCCCGCGCAGCCCGCCCCGCACCGGGCCTCGCTCAGCCGGCCGGCCGCTCGACGAGCGCCGGGCGGGCGAGGTCCGGCGCGGGCAGGAACGTCACCGGCACCTCCGGCACGACGTCGCGCAGCCAGTCGGCGAAGAACGCCATCCCCGCCTGCTCCGCGGGGACGTGCCCGGCCACGACCAGCCCCTTCGGAGCACCCCGGCCGGTCGTGCCGAGGTGCGCGGCGTCCAGCGCGTACGACTGGGTCTCCCACTCGTGCGCCTCCCCCACGACGACGGCGTCCACGTCGGCGCGGCGCAGCAGCGCGCGGTTGCGCGCGAAGCCGCGGAACCCCAGGTCCAGGCCGACGCGGCGTACCGGCTGGTCCGGGTCCCCGACGAACCGGGCGGTGCGGGACCCGAGCGCCCTCGCGACGTGCGCGGCCAGCTCGCCCAGCGTCGTCGGGCCGACGTCGCACACCGACGCCCCGTCCGCGGCGGGGTCCAGCGTCCAGCCCAGCGCGCGGGCCGCGCCCTCGTCGACACCGTCCGGCCGCCGGTCGTGCCAGGCGTCGTGCGCGCGCCACACGACGAGGCCGTGGTCGGCCACGAACGCGCGCTTGGCGGCGAGCACGGGGTCGCCCTCCGCCTCCAGGTCGGGCACCGAGACGCCCGTGTGGTCGTAGTCGGGCGGCTCGTGGGTGACGACGACGTTCGCCCCCGCGGTGACCGCGCGCTCCAGCACCTCGAGCGTGGCCAGCGTGGTCACCGCGACGCCGCGCACCAGGGTGGCGGGGTCGCCGGCGACGAGGCCGTCGACCGTCGTGGGCCGCGGCGTCACGGCCAGCGCCGCCGCAGCGCGGGAGACCAGGCACGCAGCGGTGAGGGTCGGGTCGTGGAGGGGCGTCGTCACGGCGCCACGGTAACCGCCGGCGCTGACGCGCTCGTGCCCGGCGCCCTCACGCCCGGCGGAGCAGCCCCGGCAGCGCGGTGACGTCGTCCAGCACGTGCTCGGGCCGCGGCAGCGCGTCGTCGTCGGCCTGGCGGGCGAACTTGCCGGTGCGCACCAGCACCGTGCGGACGCCGGCGGCGCGGCCCATCGCGACGTCCGACGAGCGGTCGTCGCCCACCACCCACGTGCGCCGGGGCGCCGGCGCCGGGCTGACGGTGCTCAGCGCGAGGCGCAGGAACTCCGTGCTCGGCTTGCCCAGCGTCCGCGCCGTCACCTCCGCGCCGTGCTCGATCGCGGCGACCACGGACCCGGTGTCGAGCGCCGGCCGGCCGTCGCGCAGGAACCAGCGGCCGTGCTGCAGCGCCAGCAGCTCCGCGCCGTCGAGCACGGCGCGGAACGCCGCGTCGAGGGCGGGGTAGTCGAGGACGTCGTGCACGTCGCCGACCAGCACGTGGGTCGGGTCGTCGTCCGGCCCGACGACGGCGAGGCACGCGGCGAGCTGGTCGCGCACGGCGGCCGTGGCCAGCACGTGCACGCGCGCGTCCGTCCCCGCGAGGTCCGCGACCGCCGCGTCGACCGGCGTGAACAGCTCGGCCGCATCGAGGCCGAGGCCCATCCCCCGCAGCCGCGCGACGACCGACGCCGAGTCCTGCGAGTCCGTGTTGGTGACGAACCGGACGGCGTGGCCGGCGTCGCGCAGGGCCGTCACCGCGGCGTCCGCCTCGGGGACCAGGTGGTCGCCGTCGTGCACCGTGCCCTGCAGGTCGAGGAGCACCGCCTGCCCGCTCACGGCCGCGCTCCCCCGGCCGCGACGGGGCCCGGGACCCGGAGGGCGCCCGCGAGCAGCAGGTCGCGCACCCGTGCCGCGACGTCGCCCGGCGACCCGTCGGCCCGCCGCAGGACGGCGTCGTCCGCCGTCGTCCCGGCCTCGGCCGTGAACGCGGCGTGCATGGCGCGCGTGGCGGCGGGGTCGTCGAAACCGTGGCCCGTGCGCGCGGCGACCCGGGCCAGGCACACGTCCGGCGCCGGCAGCAGGATGGCGCGGTGCACGGCGGCGCCCGCGTCCGCCGCGAGGGCGGCGAGGTCCCGGGCGGCGTCGGTGTGCAGGACGCCGTCGTAGACCACCCAGGCGTCGGACCGGGCGAACTCGACGGTCGCGGCGAGCGCGGCCCGGCCCGCGAGCCCCGTCTGGGGCGCGGCCTCCGGGAGCCACGGGTCGATCCCGCCGCGCCGCCAGCGGCCGAAGAACCAGTCCGCCTCGAGCAGCACCGAGGGGTCGAGCAGGTCGGCCAGGGCCGCCGCGACCGCGGACTTGCCCGACCCCGGCGGGCCCGTCACCACGACGACGTCGCCCACGGCGGCCTCAGTAGATCCCGCGGGCGCGGCGGCGCTCGCGCCACCGCTGCACCTCGCGCTCGACGTCGCGCGTCGGCGTCACGACCGGCGGGCCGCCGAGCAGCTGCCGGCGGGCGTCGACCACCCGCGCGTTGAACTCCTCGACGACCTCGCGGACCCGCTTCTCCTCGTGCTCGCGGTCGAGGGTCTCGTCCAGCTCGGCGTCGTCGCGGCGCAGCTGCGCGGCCGGCAGGACGCCGGTGATCTGTTCCCGCTCGACCAGGTTCTTGAGCCACCAGTCGGGGTCGTGGGTGCCGCGCAGCCCGGGGATGGGCTTGCCCGCCAGGGGCAGGTCGTCGAACTCGCCGCGCCGGATCGCCTGGTCGACGACGGTGTCCACCCACAGGGCGCGGTCGTCCATGCGGCGGCGGGGCCGCGCGGCGGCCCGGTCCGGGTCGTCGGCCTCTGCCTCCGTATGGCCGGTCTCCGCGGCGACCTCGCGGTCCACCTGGTACTGCGCTGCCCGGCGGGCAGGGTCGCTCTGGTCGTCACGGCGGCGTCGGAACATCGGCATCCCTCCGGTTCGTCTGCTCTCAGACTAGGGCCGGACCGTCCGTCGCCGGTGGCGCGTGACCCGGCATGATGGCCGTATGAAGGTCTCGCGTCGTAGCCACGTGCCGCCGTTCGCCGTCATGCAGGTGCTGGCCACGGCCAACGAGCGCCGCGCGGCCGGGCACGACGTGCTCAACCTGTGCGCGGGCGAGCCGTCCACCGGGGCGTCCGACGTCGTGCGGGAGAAGGCGGCGGAGCTGCTTCGCACCGCGGACCTCGGCTACACGGAGTCGATGGGCGTGCCCGCGCTCCGGCGCGAGATCGCCGGGCACTACCGGCGCTGGTACGACGTGGACGTCGACCCGGCGCGCATCGCCGTGACGACCGGGTCGAGCGGCGGGTTCCTGCTGGCGTTCCTCGCCGCGTTCGACGTCGGGGACCGGGTCGCGCTGGCCCGCCCGGGCTATCCGGCGTACAAGAACATCCTCGCCGCGCTGGGGTGCGAGGTGGTGGAGCTCGACTGCGGCCCCGACACCCGGTACCAGCCCACCGTCTCCCAGCTCATGGAGGCGTACTACGAGGGCGGGCTGGACGGCCTGGTCGTGGCCTCCCCCGCCAACCCGACCGGCACGATGCTCCCACCCGCCGAGCTGGCCGCGCTCGCACGCTGGTGCGAGGAGCACGACGTGCGCCTGATCAGCGACGAGATCTACCACGGCATCGCGTACTCGAGTGATGTACAGCAAGCCACGGCAGCGATGTACACGGATGCCGGAGCCGTGGTGGTGAACTCGTTCTCCAAGTACTGGGCGATGACCGGCTGGCGGCTGGGCTGGCTCGTGCTGCCCGAGGAGCTCGTCGGACCCGTCGACGCGCTCGCCGGCAACGTGGCCCTGTCGCCCCCGGCGCTGGCGCAGCACGCGGGCGTCGCGGCCTTCTCCCCCGCCGGCTACGCCGCCGCGGCCGAGAACGTGGCCCGGTACGCGGCGTCCCGCGCCGCCCTGCTGGACCGGGTCGACGAGCTCGGCTGGCGCCCCGTTGCGCCCGCCGACGGTGCGTTCTACCTGTACGGGAACGTCGCGGGCTTCCGCGACGCCGTCGGCGGCGACTCGGTGACCTACTGCCGCCGCCTGCTCGCCGAGGCCGACGTGGCGATCACCCCGGGCGCGGACTTCGACGCGGTGGCCGGCGGCGACTGGGTGCGGCTCTCCTTCGCCGCGGCGCCCGACGTCGTCTCCCGCGCCGTGGACCGCATCGTCGCCTGGCACCGCACCCTCTGACGCCGAGGTAGTACAGATCCTGCCGAGGTAGTTCAGTTCTCCGCGAGGTAGTTCAGGTCTCGGTGAGGTAGTTCGGATCTTCGCGAGGTAGTTCAGGGCGGGCGTGGTGGAGCGGTGCGCACGTCCGTGCGTGCGAGACGCGGCGTCGTGCGGGAGGCTCGCACTACCTCGGCGAGATTTGAACTACCTCGGCAGGATCTGAACTACCTCGCGGAGAACTGAACTACCTCGCGGAGACCTGAACTACCTCGCGGAGACCGGAACTACCTCGGCAGGTCCCGGAATACCTCGTGACTGGCTCGCGGACGGAGGGCGGATGATCCGGCTGGTGACGGCGAACGTCCAGCACGGGCTGGTGGACGGGCGGCAGGTGGACCTCGACCGGCTCGCGGCGGCGCTGGCCGCCCTCGACGCCGACGTCGTGGCGCTGCAGGAGGTGGACCACGGCCAGGCGCGGTCCGACGGCGAGGCGCAGGCGTACCGGGTCGCCGCGGCGCTCGGGATGCCGGAGCACCGCTTCGTCCCCGCGGTCCGCGGGTCGCTCGACCCGGCGTGGCGCCGACGTCGGGCACCCCGCACTGCCACCGGCGACGACGGCCGCCTGCCTGCCCCGCCCGGTTACGGCATCGCGCTGCTGAGCCGCCACCCGGTACGGGCCTGGCGGGCCATGCGACTCCCCGGCCTGAACCTTCCTGGGCTGCCGCCGCTGGGCGCGGACGAGCCGCGCGTGGCCGTGGCCGCCGCCGTGGCGACCCCAGACGGCGCGCTGACCGTCGTCGCCACGCACCTGTCCCAGCGTGAGCCGTGGAAGGCCGCGCAGCTGCGGCGGCTGCGGCAGCGGGTGCGGCACGCGCCGCGCCCGCTGGTGCTGCTGGGCGACCTCAACACGCGCGGCGACCTGCCCGCCCGCCGCACGGGGTGGCGCGAGCTGGTGCACGTGGACACGTACCCACGCACGCGGCCGCGGATCCGGATCGACCACGTGCTGGCCGACGGCCCGGTGGCCGCGGCGGCCGCCGCACGGGCCGTGGACCTGGGCGTCAGCGACCACCGCGCCGTCGTGGTCGACGTCGCGCTCGGTGAGGACGCGGGATGACGGACGAGCCCACCGGCGGCGTGCCCGACCGCGCGCACGGCCGACCGGAGACGCCGGAGCAGCGCTCGGACCGCAACTGGAACGAGCTGCTCCAGGAGCTGCGCGTCATGCAGACGGGCGTGCAGATCCTCACCGGCTTCCTGCTGATCCTGCCGTTCCAGAGCCGCTTCGGGGACCTGGACGACTTCCAGCGCGCGGTGTACCTCACGCTCGTGCTCGTGTGCGTGGCCACGACGGGGCTCCTCGTCGCCCCGGTCGCGCTGCACCGGGCGCTGTTCCGCAAGCACCTCAAGCGCTCGGTGGTGACCGGGGGCGACCTGATGGCACGCGCCGGGCTCGTGCTCCTCGCCGTCGCGCTGGCGGGGACGGCGGAGCTCGTCTTCGACGTCGTCCTGGGCCGCACGGCAGGGATCGTCGTGGGCGCCGCGTCGGCCGTCGTGCTGCTCGGCCTGTGGGCGGTGGTGCCCGCGTTCGTGCGGCACCGCCGGGAGTGACGCGACGGCGTCACCACCGGCAGGTGGCCACGGTCAGGTCGCCGTCAGGCGGCGAGGTCGACGCGCTCCTGGCGCGGCAGCACCGCGACCTCGGCGACGGGCGCGGCGTCGCCCAGGGTCTCGGCGACGAGGGCGCCGGCGGCCGGGTCGTCGGAGCCGTCGACGACGGCGACGGCGTGCGGGTCGCCGGTCGTCAGGACGGCGGCGAGCTGCGCGGCGGCGGCCCGCTCGGCGCGGCGGGTGCGGGCGATGGTGCGCATCGCGAAGGCGCCGATGATGACGGCGGCGACGTTCGACAGGGCGGAGGGCCAGATGCCGTTCATGATCGCGATGAGGAGCATGACGGCCGCGCCGGCGACGTTGGCCAGCTGGAACTGGAGGCCGTCGGCCGTCCAGCGGCCCTTGCTCACCATGCCGTAGGCGAGGACGACGGCGATGGCGCCGACCCACCCGAGGGCAGTAATCACGGTCAGAAGGGAGATCGTCATGACGGGCACCTCCGGGGGGTCGGCGTGGCACAGGTGTGCCACGGGAAGGAAGAACTGAGGATGTGGGGACGCCGCTCCCGAGACCCGGGAACCGGAGAGGTCCGGCTGGCGTCGAAACGATTCTGCAGCACGATCTGCCTTCAGCACAATCAAATCCTTCTCCGACCGGCAGTTAGTATCTCTACATGGCCACAGACCCACGGAGACTTGCCTTCCTCCTTGCCGTGCACCGCGCCGGGGGCGTGCTCGCGGCAGCAGATCTTCTGCATGTCACCCCGTCCGCGGTGTCCCAGCAGATCGCCCGTCTCGAGGCCGAGGAGGGCATCGCCGTCCTCGACCGGGGGCCGCGCGGCGTCACCCTCACCCCGGCGGGCCGCGTGCTGGCCGAGGCGGGTGAGCGGATCGAGGCCGAGCTGCTCGAGGCCCGGCAGGCGATCGCCGGGCTCGGCGAGGGGGTGAGCGGCAAGGTCGTGCTGGGCGCCTTCCAGACGGGGATCCGCGCCGTCGTGGCCCCGATGCTGCTCGACCTGGCCGAGCAGTACCCTGCCGTCGAGGTGGACGTGCGCGAGCACGAGCCGGCCGAGGCGGTCCGCATGCTGCGCGCCGGGGACCTCGACGTCATCCTGCTCGAGCGCGACGCCGACATGGACTCCCCCGCCCCCCGCGGCGTGCACGACGTCCCGCTGCTCGACGAGCCGTGGTGCGTCGTCGTGCCCGCGGGCCTGCCCATGCCCGAACGTCTCGACGACCTGGCGAACCTGCAGTGGGTCGGCGCGGAGGCCGACACCGCGTCCGACCGCGCCCTGCGCCGCCTGGCCCGCACGCTGGGCACGACCGTCAGCCAGCGGCACGCCTTCTTCGACTTCGACACCGCGCTCGCGCTCGTCGCGGCGAACCAGGGCGTGGCCATGCTGCCCGCCCTCGCGCTCCAGGGCGGGGACGTGCCGGAGGGCGTCGAGGTCGCGCGCCTCGCCGGCCTCGGCACCCGCCGCATCGTGGCGCGGCACCGCGCCACGCGGCACGAGCCCGGCCCGGCCGTGCGCGCCGTCGTCGACGCGATGGTCGAGGTGACCCGCGACCTCGAGCTCGGCTGACGGGCCGCCGCGACGCCGCCGCAGGTCCCGCGCGCGGCCGGGCCGCGGCGCTCCTACGATCGCGACATGGGCGACACGACGGCGGGTGCGGGCTCGGCGGACGGTCCGGGGCGCGGGGCTGCTCCCCTGTCCGACCGCACGTTCGGCGTCGCGCGCCGCCTCTGGGGTCTCGTGTACCTGCGCGCGGCGATGTACCTCGCGGCGGGGATCGTGCTGTTCGCCAACCCGGACCGGGGCCTGGTGTGGGTCCGGGGGCTGGTGGGCGGAGTGATCGTCGCGCAGGGCGTGCTGCTCACGTTCGAGGGCGCCCCGACCAAGCGGTCGGGCCGCCCGCAGGGCGCGGGCGACGAGATCAGCTGGCGCCTGATCGCCGGTGTGGTCAGCATCGTCGCGGGCGTGCTCATCGTCGTGTGGCCGTCGATGACCGGCCCGGTGATGTACCTGGTGGTGGCGGTCTGGGCGTGCGCGGCGGGTGCCGTCGGCGTCATCGGAGGGCTCCGGGGCCGGGCGCTGCGGACCGCGTCGTGGGACTGGCAGCTCGTCAACGCGGTGCTGTGGATCGTGCTCGGGCTGGTGATGCTGCTGCGGCCCAGCTCGGACGTCGCGACGTCGGCCCAGCTGCTGGCCCTCTACCTGGTGCTCGCCGGCGCCGTGCTGGTCGTGGGTGCGTTCGCGACCGGCACCAGGGCCCGCGACGCCCGCAAGGCCCGGGACGGCGCCGCGGCCGGGTAGGATCGGCGGCGTCACACCGCAGCCCCGGCTGCCCACAACGCGGCCGCGCCCCCGGGTGCGGTTGCCGCATAGCCGCTCGAACCGCGACGGGAGAGCTCGCGCCGCGCCCCGCAAGGTGGCCGGCCGGCGCCGAAGGAGCAACCCTCCCCGGGAATCTCTCAGGCACCCGTACCGTCGTGGCGAGGCAACTCTGGAAAGCGGCCCTCCCCCGCCCGTGCGGCGGGTCGGGCCCACCGACGGTGCAAGTCGGCGCGCCCCGTCGACGTCGCAGGTCACGTCTGCGACGACGCCATGGCGGACCGGCAAAACTCTCAGGTCGACGCGCGCGCGTCCGATGACAGAGCGGGGAGGACCCGCCCGTCCCCCGCCTGCCCGCCCGACCCTCGGAGCTCCGACGTGACCACCCTCCCGGACGACTCGCTCACCCGCACCGGCGTCGACCCCGACGTCTTCGCAGACCGGCACGTGGGCCCCCGCGGCCGCGAGGTCGCCGCGATGCTCGACACCCTCGGCCACGCGAGCCTCGACGCGCTGGTGGACGCCGCCGTCCCCGCGTCGATCCGCACGGACCGCCCGCTGGACCTGCCGGCCGCCCGCTCGGAGGCCGAGGTGCTCGCGCACCTGCGGGACCTCGCGGGGAAGAACCAGGTCAAGCGCCAGATGATCGGTCTGGGCTACTACGGCACCACCACTCCCCCGGTGATCCGCCGCAACGTGCTCGAGTCCCCCGCCTGGTACACCGCGTACACGCCGTACCAGCCGGAGATCTCGCAGGGACGCCTCGAGGCGCTGCTCAACTTCCAGCAGGCCGTGGAGGACCTCACCGGCCTCGGGATCGCGGGCGCCTCCCTGCTCGACGAGGCCACGGCCGTCGCCGAGGCCGTCGCGCTGATGTGGCGCGCCTCGCGCGCGAAGAGCGGGTACGTCGTCCTCGACGCCGACCTGTTCCCGCAGAGCCTGTCGGTCACGCGCGGTCGGGCGGAGGCCATCGGCCTGCCGGTCGTGGTGGTCGGCCTCGACGGCGGCCTGGCGGCGGGCCTCGACGCCTTCGTCGCGGCGGGCGGCTCGCTGCCCGACGGCGACCTGGTGGGCGTCGTGGTGCAGCAGGCGGGCGCGTCGGGGCGCGTGCTGGACGCGCGCGGCGTGGTCGCGGAGGCCAAGGAGCACGGCGCGCTGGTCACCGTGGCCGCGGACCTCCTGGCCCTCACGCTGCTCACCTCCCCCGGCGAGCTCGGCGCGGACGTCTCGGTCGGCTCGGCCCAGCGCTTCGGCGTCCCGCTGTTCTACGGCGGCCCGCACGCAGCCTTCATGGCGGTCCGCAAGGGACTCGAGCGCCAGCTCCCGGGCCGTCTGGTGGGCGTCTCGACCGATGCCGACGGCGCCACGGGCCTGCGCCTGGCCCTGGCCACCCGCGAGCAGCACATCCGCCGCGAGAAGGCGACCAGCAACATCTGCACCGCGCAGGCGCTGCTCGCCATCGTGGCCTCGATGTACGCCGTCTACCACGGCCCGGACGGTCTGCGCGCGATCGCCGAGCGCACCCACGCCCGTGCCGCCGCCGTCGCGGCGGGCCTCCGCGCGGCGGGCATCACGGTCGAGCACGACATCTTCTTCGACACCGTCCGCGCCGTCGTCCCCGGCCAGGCGGAGCGCATCGTGAACGCGGCCGCCGACGCCGGTTACAACCTGTACAAGGCCGACGTCGACCATGTACAGATCGCCTGCGACGAGACCACCACGGCCGCGGACGTCGAGGCGGTCCTCGCCGCCTTCGCCGCCGCCCCGGACGGTGGCGTTGCCGACCTCCCCGCGGCCGTGACCCGAACGACGCAGTACCTGCAGCACCCCATCTTCCACGTGCACCGCAGCGAGACCTCGATGCTCCGCTACCTGCGCGCGCTGAGCGACAAGGACCTGGCGCTGGACCGCACGATGATCCCGCTGGGCTCGTGCACGATGAAGCTCAACGCGACGGCGGAGATGGAGGCCATCAGCTGGCCGGGCTTCGCGGACATCCACCCGTACGTGCCGGCTGACCAGGCACTGGGCTATGCAGAGCTGGTGTCGACGCTGGAGGCGCAGCTCGCGGAGATCACGGGGTACGCGGGCGTGTCGGTGCAGCCGAACGCGGGCTCGCAGGGCGAGTTCGCGGGGCTGCTGGCGATCAAGGGGTACCACCGGTCGCGGGGCGAGGAGCACCGCGACATCGTGCTGATCCCGGCGTCGGCGCACGGCACGAACGCGGCGTCGGCGGCGCTTGCGGGCCTGCGCGTGGTGGTCGTGGCGACGGCGGACGACGGCGAGATCCAGCTCGACGACCTGCGGTCGAAGCTCGAGCAGCACGGCCCGCAGGTGGCCGGGATCATGATCACGTACCCGTCGACGCACGGCGTCTACGAGGAGCACGTGCGCGAGGTCTGCGACCTTGTACACAATGCTGGCGGACAGGTGTACATCGACGGAGCGAACCTCAACGCGCTGGTCGGGCTGGCGCGGCCGGGGGAGTTCGGCGGCGACGTCTCGCACCTCAACCTGCACAAGACGTTCTGCATCCCGCACGGCGGTGGCGGCCCGGGCGTCGGGCCCGTCGCGGTGGCGGAGCACCTGGTGCCGTTCCTGCCGGCCAACCCGGTCACCCCTCCGGGGGAGCACGACGCCGGGCGCGGCGTCCCGGTGAGCGCGGCGCCGCACGGGTCCGCCGGCATCCTGCCGATCTCGTACGCCTACCTCGCCCTGATGGGGCCGGACGGGCTGACGGAGGCGTCGAAGGCCGCGGTCCTCACCGCCAACTACGTGGCGCAGCGACTGGACCCGTACTTCCCGGTGCTCTACACGGGTGACAACGGCCTCGTGGCGCACGAGTGCATCCTCGATCTGCGGCCGATGACCGCCGAGACGGGCGTGACGGCCGAGGACGTGGCCAAGCGCCTCATCGACTACGGCTTCCACGCGCCGACGATGTCGTTCCCCGTGGCGGGCACGCTCATGGTGGAGCCCACCGAGAGCGAGGACCTCGCCGAGCTGGACCGCTTCGTCGACGCGATGATCGCCATCCGCGGCGAGATCGACCGCGTCGCGGCGGGGGAGTGGACCGTGGACGACAACCCGCTGCGGAACGCCCCGCACACCGCGCCGAGCGTCGTCGCCGACGAGTGGACGCACCCGTACTCCCGCGAGCTCGCTGCCTTCCCGCTGCCCAGCCTGCGGGGGGCGAAGTACTGGTCGCCCGTCCGTCGCATCGACGGGGCCAAGGGCGACCGCAACCTCGTGTGCGCCTGCCCGCCGCTGGAGTCCTACGCGGAGCCCGTCCCCACCCACTGAGAGCGTTGTGGGTGGGCTCGTGGCCCTGTTCTCGCCCGTTCGAGGGCCACGATCGCACCCACAACGTCGAGTCGAGCACCACGAAGGGAGCCTCGATGGCCGAGGACCAGCAGGACACGACGCAGGACAAGACCACGCCGCTGCACGACGAGCACGTCGCGCTGGGCGCCAGCCTCACCGGCTTCGGCGGCTGGCTGATGCCGCTGCGGTACACCTCCGACCTGGCGGAGCACCGCGCCGTGCGTGAGGCCGCGGGGCTGTTCGACCTGTCGCACATGGGGGAGATCCACCTCGAGGGCGCGCAGTCCGGCGCGGCGCTGGACCAGGCGCTCGTGGGCAACGCGAGCGCGATCGGCGTCGGACGGGCGCGGTACTCGATGATCTGTGCCGAGGACGGCTCGGTGCTCGACGACCTCATCGTCTACCGCCTGGCCGACGAGCACTTCCTCGTCGTCGCGAACGCGGGCAACGCCCCGCGCGTCGCGGCCGAGCTGGTGGCGCGCTCGGCCGGGTTCGACACGGTGGTCACGGACAGGTCGGCCGCGACCGCCCTGGTGGCGGTGCAGGGCCCGCGGGCCGAGGAGATCGTCGCGTCGCTCACGGCCGACGGCGACGTCGACACGGTGCGCTCGATGAAGTACTACGCGTCCGCGGAGGCCACGGTCGCCGGGATCGGCGTGCTGCTGGCGCGCACCGGGTACACGGGGGAGGACGGGTTCGAGCTGTTCGTGCCCGCGGACCGGGCGGTGGAGCTCTGGCGGGCGCTGCTCGCGGCGGGGCAGTCCCACGGGCTCGTCCCGGCGGGCCTGTCCGCGCGGGACTCCCTGCGCCTCGAGGCGGGCATGCCGCTGTACGGGCACGAGCTCGACGAGACGACCACGCCGTACGAGGCGGGCCTCGGCCGCGTCGTGAAGCTCGACAAGACCGGCGCCGACGGCGAGCCGCTGCCGTTCGTGGGCCGCGACGCCCTCGCGGCACGCGCCCAGAGCGCGCCGGCGCGTGTCCTCGTCGGCCTGCGCGGAGAGGGGCGTCGTCCCGCCCGCGCGGGGTACGACGTCGTGCAGCGCGGTCTCGACGGCGCCGTGGGCGCCGTCGTCGGCCACGTGACGTCGGGCGCGCCGTCGCCGTCGCTCGGCTACCCGGTGGCGATGGCGTACGTGACGCCCGAGGTGTCGGCCGAGGGCACCGCCCTCGCCGTCGACGTGCGCGGCCGCGCCGAGCCCTTCGTCGTCGTCCCGCTGCCGTTCTACAAGCGTTCGTAGGACGATCGTCCTGACCTCGTCCTGAGCCCGACCGTCGTCAAGCACGCAGAACCCGAAGGAGCAGTCCCCATGGCCGACTTCCCCGAGAACCTCCGCTACTCCGCCGAGCACGAGTGGGTGGACGACGCGTCGCCCGCCACGATCGGCGTCACGTCCGTCGCCGCCGACGCGCTGGGCGACGTCGTCTACCTCGAGCTGCCGGAGGTGGGCGCGACGATCGAGGCGGGCGCCGTCGTCGGCGAGATCGAGTCCACCAAGTCCGTCTCGGAGCTGTACTCGCCGGTGAGCGGCACCGTGGTGGAGGTCAACCAGTCGGCCGTGGACGACCCCGCCGTGGTGAACTCCGACCCCTTCGGCGCGGGCTGGCTCTTCAAGGTCGATGTGTCCTCCCGCGGGGCGCTGCTGACGGCCGAGGAGTACGCCGCCCAGGCGGGCTGACGCTTTCCCCAGAACCCGTGACCGAATCGTGACCATCGGGCCTGAATTGCGTTGATTGCCTGGGATAACCGCGCTGACCTGCGACGACACGGCCGGCCGCGCCCTTCGACGGGGCGCGGCCGGCCGTCGTCGTCCCCGCGCGGCAGCGAGCCGCGAGATTCCGCGTCATGACCGGGGGATCCATGCATCTTCATCCATGACGGCTTCCCCTGGTCGACCTTCGGTCGGCGGCCGTCGACGGAGGAAGAACGATGAGCGTTATCGAACTGACCGGCCCGGTGACGAACCGCCTGCTGACGCGGCGCGAGCGCGTGGTGCTGTCCAACCTGTCCGAGGACGTCACCCTCGAGCAGATCGCGACCAAGCTGTTCGTCACCCGGAACACGGTGAAGTCGCAGGTGCGTAGCGTGTACCGCAAGATCGGCGTGTCCAACCGGGCGGAGGCCGTCGCATGGGCGCGACAGGCCGGCCTCGGAGCTAGCTGACCGCGGGGAGGTGCGGGCCCCGCTTCGACGACAGGGGAGGTCGTCGGTGCGGGGCTCTCGCACGTCCGGGCACCGGTCACGACAGGGTGCGCCGGGGCTCGGATGGCAGACTCGCGGTCATGACAGCACGCCGCCTCGTGGTCGCCGCCGCGATCGTCGACGACCTCGACCGCCCGGCGCGCCTGCTCGCCGCGCGGCGGAGCAGGCCGGAGCACCTGGCGGGCCGGTGGGAGTTCCCCGGCGGCAAGGTGGACCCGGGGGAGACGCCGGTCGAGGGGCTGCACCGCGAGCTCATGGAGGAGCTGGGGGTGCGGGTCGAGCTCGGCGAGGAGCTGCCCGGCCCCGACGACGGCGCCTGGATCATCACCGACCGGCACGTGCTGCGGCTCTGGCTGGCGCTCGTCAGCGAGGGCGAGCCGCGGCCCCTCGTCGAGCACGACGACCTGCGATGGCTGGACCGGTCCACGCTGCTCGACGTCGACTGGCTGGACGGCGACGTCCGGATCGTCGAGGAGCTCGCCGGTCTCCTCGACCCCGTGGACGCCGCTCGCTGACGCCTCGGCAGGCGACATCGCGCCGCCGCGCCTACGTTCGGACCAGCATCGGACGAAGGAGCACGTGTGGGCGCAGCGATCGGCCAGTCACTTCCCGTCGCGGTGGGCGTGCTCATCAGCCCGCTGCCGATCGTGGCCGTGGTGCTGATGCTCGTCAGTCGGCGTGCGAAGGCCAACGCCGGCGCGTTCCTCGTCGGCTGGTTCGTCGCCGTCCTCGTCGTCGTGGCCCTGGTCGCGGTGCTGGCCGGGTCCTCCGCGCCGGACGACGGCGGCCCGGCCGCCTGGGCGAGCATCACCAAGATGGTGCTCGGCCTGCTGCTGCTGCTCCTCGCGGTGAAGCAGTGGCGGGGCCGCCCGCGCGAGGGCGTCGAGCCGGAGACGCCGAAGTGGATGGCGGCCATCGACCAGTTCACCCCCGCCAAGGCGCTCGGTCTCGCCGTCCTCCTGTCCGTCGTCAACCCGAAGAACCTGCTGCTCGTCGTGTCCGGCGGCGCCGCGATCGCCGCGGCCGCGCCGGGCGACACGAACGCGCAGGTGGTGGCCGCCGTCGTCTTCGCGCTGATCGCCAGCGCCGGCGTCGTGACCCCGCTGGTCATCTATCTCGCCATGGGGGAGCGCGCCGCCCACGTGCTCGACGGGCTGAAGACGTGGATGGTCCAGAACAACGCCGTGATCATGGCGGTCCTGCTGCTCGTCATCGGCGCCAAGATGATCGGCGACGGCATCAGCGCGCTCTGACCGACCACCCGCACCGACGTCCGAGGAGGCCTCGATGGCCACGTTCACCGTGTGGAAGTTCGACGACCCCGAGGCGGCCGACCAAGCCTCCGCGCTGCTCCAGGGGGCGGCGTCGGACGGGCTGATCACGGTGCTCGACCACGCCGTCGTCTCGTGGCCGGTCGGTCAGGCCACGCCGACGACGCACCACGGCCACGACGACCGGAGGCGCGGCACCGGCTGGGGCGCGTTCTGGGGGCTGCTGCTGGGCGTGCTGTTCTTCATGCCGGTCCTGGGGGCCGCGGCCGGGGCGGCGATCGGCGCGGTCGCCAAGAGCACGCAGGCCGTCGGCATCGGGCGCACGCAGCTCGAGACGATCCGCGAGCAGGTCACCACCGGCACGTCGGCCCTGTTCGCCGTGACCGAGGACGGCGACCTGGACCGCGTCGGCGAGCGGTTCGGCGGCCTGCACGCCACGCTCATCGCCACCAACCTCACCGACGCGGAGCGCGCGACGCTGCTGGAGGCGTTCGGCTCCTGACGGCGCCGTCCGAGGTCACGCCAGCGACCGCACCCAGCGCTCGACGGCGCGACGGCTGCGCAGCCGCACGACCTGCAGGTGCGGGGCATCGCGCGCCAGTCGCTCGTCCAGCCCGCGCAGCGTGTGCCGCGTGCGCCAGGCCCACCGCAGGATGTGGTCCGGGTCGGAGAGGATGGTGCGCAGGGGCGGCTCGACGTTGCCGTTCCACAGCTCCGTGCGCCGCAGCCGGCGTCGCAGGGTGCGGCGCCCGACCTGCCACAGCACGACCGGCACCGGCAGGTCGAGCCAGACCAGCAGCTCGGCGCGCCCCAGCAGCAGCGGCCGCACCGCCGTGTACTGCCACTCGCTGACCCAGGCGTCCTGCGCGACGACGGCGCGCACGTCGGACTCGAACTCCGGGCGCGGCGTCCAGCCGGTGCCGTGGTACAGGCCGTCCAGCTCCGTGTGCGGCAGGCCGAGCGCGGCCGACACCCGTCCCGCGAGCGTCGTCTTGCCCGCCCCGGACGTGCCCGCCACGAGGATGCGGCGGGCCGTGACGGCTGGGGGAGCGGCGGAGTCCGAGGGCACCCGCCGAGGGTACGGAACACGGGTGCGCCGCGGACACCGCGACAGGGTGTGAAGGCTTCTGCCGGCCCGCGAGTACGGTAGGGAGAAATCTGCCAGCACAGGGTCGGCGCCGACCCGAGGACGGAGCGCACCGTGCCGCACCCCGCGCAGCCCGCCGCCCGCGAGGTGCTCGACGTCGCCCGCCGCGCGAGTGCGCCGTGGGGGCAGGCGTTCGGGCTGCGGCGCGACGACCCCGGGTTCATGGTGTCGGGAGACCAGGTGGGGCACGCGGGGTTCACGGGGACGTCGTTCGTCGTCGACCTCGCCGCGGGGCTCGGCACGCAGGAGGGTCGATGACGGGACGGGACACGCCGCGCGGGGCCGCGGGCACCGATGGTGACGGCGGCTACGAGCTGCGGACGGACCTGCTGACGCGGGTGGCGCACGCGCACGACGCGTCGCACTACCTGCTGCGCCCGGAGGTGGTGGTGCGGGCGCACGACGTCGACGGCGTGGTCGCCGCGATGCGGGAGGCGAGCCGCCGCGGACTGCCGGTGACGTTCCGCTCCGGCGGCACGAGCCTGTCGGGTCAGGCGTCGGGCGCGGGGATGCTGGTCGACACGCGCACGCGGTTCACGCGGGTCGAGGTGCTGGACGGCGGGGAGCGGGTGCGCTGCCAGCCGGGCGCGACGTTGCGGCTGGTCAACGGGCACCTGGCCCGGCACGGGCGCCGCCTCGGACCGGACCCGGCCAGCGAGATCGCGTGCACCGTCGGGGGAGTGGTGGCCAACAACTCCTCGGGGATGTCGTCGGGCACGACCCGCACCGCGTACCGGACGGTCGACGCGATGACGGTGGTGCTGCCCAGCGGCACCGTGGTCGACACGGGCGCCCCGGACGCCGACGCGCGCCTGGCCGCCCTGGAGCCGGACCTGCACCGCGGCCTCGCCGAGCTGCGCGACCGGGTGCGGGGCAGCGCGACGATGCGCGCCGAGATCGAGCGGCAGTTCGCGATGAAGAACACCATGGGCTACTCGGTGAACGCGCTGCTCGACCACGACAGCCCGGTGAAGATCCTCGAGCACCTGATGATCGGCTCCGAGGGCACGCTGGGCTGGGTCGCGGACGTCACCTTCCGCACGGTGCCGCTGCTGACGAAGGTCGCGACGACCCTGCTCGTCTTCGACTCCCTCGAGCGGGCCACCGACGCGCTCGTGCCGCTGGGCGCGTCCGGCCCGGAGGCGATCGAGCTCATGGACGCGGCGTCGCTGCGCGTCGCGGCGGCCGACCCCAAGGCGGACCCGTCGATGCGCTCGCTCGCCCGGGGCGCCGGCATCACGGGCCAGACGGCGCTGCTCGTGGAGTACCGCGCCGCCACCGACGACGCGCTCGCGCCGCTGCAGGACGCCGCCCGCGCCGTCGTCGACGGCCTCGCCCTGGAGCTGCCCGCCACGCTCACGACCGACCCCGCCACGCGCGAGCGCCTGTGGCGCGTGCGCAAGGGGCTGTACACGGCGGTCGCGGGCGCTCGCCCGGCGGGCTCGACGGCGCTGCTGGAGGACGTCGTGGTCCCCGTGCGGGACCTCACCGCCACCGTGCGCGATCTCGGCGGGCTGTTCGCCCGGCGCGGGTACGACGGCTCCCTCAACGACGAGGCCGTGACGTTCGGGCACGCCAAGGACGGCAACCTGCACTTCATGATCACGCCGCGCCTGGGCGACGCCGCCGAGCTGGACCGGTACGCGGCGTTCAGCGACGACCTGGTGGACCTGGTGCTCGGACACGGCGGCTCGCTCAAGGCCGAGCACGGCACGGGCCGCGTCATGGCGCCGTTCGTGCGCCGCCAGTACGGCGACGACCTGTACGCCGTCATGCGCGGGATCAAGAGCCTGGTCGACCCGCGGGGCCTCCTCAACCCGGGCGTCGTGATCACCGACGACCCCCGCGAGCACCTGCGCGACCTCAAGGTCGAGGCGTCCGCCGGCGGCGAGAACGCGCCGCTCGTCGACCGCTGCGTGGAGTGCGGCTACTGCGAGCCCGGCTGCCCCTCGCGCACCGTGACGACCACGCCGCGGCAGCGCATCGCGCTGCTCAAGGAGCTCGCCGTCGCGCCCGAGGGCGAACGGGAGGAGCTCCAGCGCGCGTACCGGTACTGGGGCGTCCAGACCTGCGCCGCCGACTCGATGTGCGTCGAGGCGTGCCCCGTCGGCATCGACACCGGCGTGGTGATGAAGGGGCACCGCGCGCGGTCGAACCCCGCGCTCGTGCAGAAGGGCGGGGAGGCGCTCGCCGGGTCGTGGGGGCCGGTGGTCGACGTGCTGCGCGGGGCGCTGGGCGTGGTGCAGAAGGTGCCGGCGCCCGTGGTGCGCGTCGCGTCTGAGGTCGCGCGCGGCGTCGTCGGGACGGACGTCGTGCCCCGCGTCGACGGCGACCTGCCGGGCCCGGGCCTCCAGCGTGAGGAGGAGGACCTGACGGCCGGCGACGGGGGCGCGCCCCGCGCCGTGCTGTTCGCCACCTGCATGGGTGAGCTGTTCGCGCCGGCGCCCCGGGGCCTGCCGGACTTCGACGGGTCCCCGCTCGGCGCGGAGCACGCCTTCCGCACGCTGTGCGAGCGCGCCGGGATCGGCCTCGCCGTCCCGGCGGGGATCGGCGGGCTGTGCTGCGGCACGCCGTGGGTGAGCAAGGGCCTGCCCGGCGGCGCGGCCCGGATGGCGCGGCAGGTGCTCGACGCCCTGTGGACGGCGACGCGCGGCGGGGAGCTGCCGGTCGTGTGCGACGCGTCGAGCTGCACGCACGGCCTGGTCGAGAAGCCGCACCACCTCGACGACGCGGACCGGGAGCGGTTCGCGCGGCTGCGGATCGTCGACGCCGTGACGTTCGTGCGCACCGACGTGCTGCCGGCGCTCGCGGACCGCGGCGTCGACGTCGAGCGGCAGGGGCGCGTCGTCGTGCACCCCACCTGCGCGACCGTGCACCTGGGGGCCGTGGACGACCTGCGAGCCGTCGCGGCGGCCGTCGCCGACGAGGCCGTCGTGCCCGCCGCGTGGGGCTGCTGCGGCTTCGCCGGCGACCGCGGGATGCTGCACCCCGAGCTCACCGCCGCCGCCACGCACGCCGAGGCGGCCGACGTCGCGGCGGGGGAGCGGGCGCTGCCCGGTGGCCGGTACGACGCGTACGTCTCCCACAACCGCACCTGCGAGATGGGCATGGCGCGCGCCACCGGCCGCGACTATGTGCACGTGCTGGAGCTGCTGGAGGCCGCGACGCGCTGACTGTCGCTCAGCGATCGGCCGCCAGCACGGCCGCGAGGCCCTCCCGCAGGTCGGCGACGAAGACGTCGGGCACCTCCAGCGACGGGAAGTGGCCGCCGCGCTCCGGTGTCGCCCACCGGACGATCCGCCGGTACCGGGCCTCCGCCCAGGGGCGTGGGCACTTCTCGATGTCGCGCGGGTACATGGTGATCGCCGCGGGGACGTCGACCCGGAGCGCGGGGTCCATGGCGGCGTGGCTCTCGTGGTAGATCCGCGCCGCGGACGCGCCGGTCCGGGTCAGCCAGTAGAGGGTCACGTCGTCGAGCACGCGGTCGCGGGGGATGGTCTCGAACGGGCCGTCGTCGGTGTCGGACCACTCGGCGAACTTGTCGAGGAGCCAGGCGAGCAGGGCGACGGGCGAGTCGACGAGCGCGTAGCCGATGGTCTGCGGCCGGGTGGCCTGCTGCTTCGCGTACGCGCCGCGCGGGCCGCCGTAGAAGTCGCGCGTCGCCTCGGCCCACGCGCGCTCCGTCGCCGTCAGCCCGTCCGTGCTCAGCCCGGGCGGCGCGTCCGCGAACGTCGTGTGGATGCCGAGCACGTGCTCCGGGAAGCGGCCGGCGAGGACCGTGGTGATGTTGCCGCCCCAGTCGCCGCCGTGCGCGAGGAACCGGTGGTAGCCGAGGCGGCCCATGACCTCCACCCAGGCGGCGGCGATCCGCTCGGTGCCCCATCCGGTCGCTGCAGGCCGGTCGCTGTACCCGAAGCCGGGGAGCGACGGGACGACGACGTGGAACGCGGGTGCGTCAGGGTCCGGCGGGTCTGCGAGCGCGTCGACGACGCCGACCAGCTCGGCCACGCTGCCCGGCCAGCCGTGCGTCATCACCAGAGGCGTGGCGTCCGGCCGGTCGGACCGGCGGTGCAGGAAGTGGACGCCCAGCCCGTCGACGGTGGTGCGGAACTGCCCGATCCGGTCGAGCTCGGCCTCGAACCGCCGCCAGTCGTACCCGGTGCGCCAGTACCCCACGAGGTCCACGAGGTCGGCGAGCGGGACGCCCTGGTCCCACCGGCGGCGGCCGGTCGCGGCCTGGTCGACCGTCTCGGCCTCCGGCAGCCGCGCCGCTGCCAGCCGTGCCCGCAGGTCGTCGAGCTCCGCGTCGGTGGCGCGGGCGGTGAACGCCTGGACGTCGTCGGTGGGGCCGGGCATGCGTCTCCTCGTCGTCGTGGGACCTGCCCGGCCAGTTCTAGCAGCAGGGTCGGACGCCGGGCGGGCGCGTCGCAGGCGTCAGCAGACGCCGTGGGCGCGCAGCGCGGCGACCACGGTCGGCCATCGCCCGGCGTGGCGGACGAGCAGGACGTCGGCCCGCGCGCCGGGGACGAGTGCACCCCGGTCGGTCAGGCCCGCGGCCCGCGCCGGCCCGGACGTCACCAGGGCGACGGCGCCCGGCAGGTCGGTGAGCCGCTCGCGGACCAGCACCTCGACCGCCGTGAGCAGCGACGACGGGACGTAGTCGGACGCGAGCGCGTCGACGAGGCCGCGCGCCACGAGCTCGCGCGCGGAGACGTTCGCCGCGTGCGACGAGCCGCGGACGGCGTTCGGTCCGCCCGCCACGACGAGCAGCCCGCGCTCGCGCGCCGCGAGCGCCGCCTCGAGGGTGGTCGGGAACTCCGCGACCGTGCCGCCGCGCGCGACCAGCGCCTCGACGTCGGCGCGGGTCTCGGGGTCGTGCCCGGCGAGCCGGATGCGTCCGGCCCGCGCCCACGCCCCCAGCCGCTCGAGCGCGGCCGTCGCGACGTCCGACCGCTCCTCGCGCTCGGCCCGCCAGGCGGCCACGTGCGCGTGCGCGTCGGGCGGCGCCATCCCCTCCCGCTCGACCAGGAACCGCTCCATCGTCGTCGGGTCGGCGTACTGGCCGATGCCCGGGGTGTGGTCCTCGTGGGAGACCAGCGGCGGCGCGTCGCCGACGTCGCCGGCGAGCGCCGCCTCGAGGTCCTCGAGACCGGCGGGACACCGGATGTCGACGCGGTGCAGCACGCGCGCCCCTCCTGCCCCGGCGACCGGGTCGCGCAACGCCGACAGCACCGGCCCAGGACCGGGCGCGCGGGCCGCGAGGCCGACGGGCGTGCGCTCCCCGAACGCGACGCCGTGGAAGGCGGTGAGCACGCCGCCGGCCGCCAGCCGGTCGGTGGCCGTGCGCACCGCGAGGTCGAGCGGCAGCTCGGCGCCGGGCCGCGGGCGGTGCTCGTGCGCGAGCACGTCGGTGTGCACGTCGACCAGCCCGGGCAGCAGCAGCGCCCCGCCGCCGTCGAGGTCGGCCCGGAAGCCCGGCGGCCGGTCGCCCACCGCCTCGACGACGCCGTCCCGCACGACGAGGCGGGCGTCGTCCACGACGCGGCCCGGCAGGACGGCGCGGACGCCGGCGAGCGTCCACTCGGCGGGCGGCTCGCCGACCGGCCAGGCACGGGACGAGGGACGGAGCGCGGGCAGCACCGGCCCATGTTGTCCGGACGACCTGGCGAGACGGTTAACGAGGCTTCACGCGCCGTTCATCTCCGCGGGGCCGGCGCGTCGTCGCGCGCTCCCAGACTCCTGGACGGCGCCGGGATCGGCGCCCCTGCCGCCAGCCACCGACCGGAGACGACATGAAGACCACCAGGACCACCCTCGCCGCCGTGGCGCTCGCCGGCGTCGCGGCCCTCACGCTGTCCGGCTGCGGCGCCCTGGGCACGGCCTCCGCCGGCGGCGGCACCACCGACCAGGGCTTCCCGGAGGTGCTGCGCCTCGGTGCCATCCCGGCGGAGAACTCGACGAACCTCGCCGAGGGGTACGACCCCATCATCGCGATGCTCGAGGACGAGACCGGTGCGCAGGTCGAGGTGAGCCAGGCCTCCGACTACGCGGGCGTCATCGAGGGCCTCATCGCCGACAAGGTGGACCTCGCCTTCCTCGGGTCGTTCGGGTACGTGCTCGCGACGCACAACGACGCCGCGATTACCCCGCTGGCCTCCGTCATCGCGGAGGAGGGCGCGGAGCCGGGCTACTACTCGCTCGGCATCACGCAGGGCGACAACGACGCCGTGGACGGGCTGGAGGACTTCGCGGGGAGGTCGGTGTGCTTCGTCGATCCCGGGTCGACGTCCGGCTTCCTCTACCCGAGCGCCGGGCTGATCGACGCGGGCGTCATCGCCTCCGGCACCGAGAAGGACGTCGCCGCGGGCGTCGAGCCGGTGTACGCGGGCGGGCACGACGCGTCCGCGCTGGCGGTCGCGTCCGGCGACTGCGAGGTCGGCTTCGCGATGCAGTCGATGGTGGAGGAGACGCTGCCCGCCGCCGGAGACCTCGCCGAGGGCGACCTCAAGGAGGTGTGGAGGTCGGAGACGATCTCGGGCTCCCTCTTCGTCGGCAACGACGCCCTCGGCGCCGAGGTGAACGAGAAGCTCCGGACGCTGCTCACCGAGAAGGCCAACGCCGACTACCTCAAGGAGCACGGCTACTTCGACGGCGACTGCCTGCTCACCGACGAGGACGCGTGGGGCTTCGTGCCCGCCGAGGACGCGGACTACGACGGCACCCGCGAGGTCTGCACGATCACCAAGTCCGACAAGTGCCAGGAGGGCTGATCGTGCGTGCCGGCGACGAGCCCCTGGTGCGGGTCCGCGGCCTCCGCAAGGAGTTCGACGGGACGACGGCGCTCGCGGGCGTGGACCTGGAGGTGGCGCGCGGCGAGCTCGTCGTGCTGCTGGGACTGTCCGGCTCCGGCAAGTCGACGCTGCTGCGCTGCCTCAACGGGCTGCACCGGCCGACCGACGGCGAGGTGATCGTGGCGGGCACCCGCGTGGACCGGGCGTCGGCCCGGGAGCTGCGGCGCGTGCGCACCGACGTCGGCTTCGTGTTCCAGCAGTTCAACCTGGTGGGCCGGCTCACCTGCCTGGAGAACGTGCTGATCGGGGGCCTGGGCCGCGTCCGCGGGCCCCGCTACGGGGTCTCGACGTACTCGCGGCGGATGCGGGCGGAGGCGATGGCACACATCGAGCGCGTCGGGCTGGCCGACCAGGCGTACCAGCGCGCCGACACGCTGTCCGGGGGTCAGCAGCAGCGTGTGGCCCTCGCCCGGACGCTGATGCAGCGGCCGCAGCTGGTGCTGGCGGACGAGCCGGTCGCGTCCCTCGACCCCGAGAACGCCGGCGCCGTGATGGACCTGCTCGTGCGCGTCTGCGCCGAGGAGGGCCTGACCGTGCTGTGCACCCTGCACCAGGTGGACCTCGCGCTCGGCTGGGCCGACCGCCTCGTCGGCATGCGGCAGGGGGAGAAGGTGCTGGACCGGCCCGCGGCCGGCCTCACCAAGGACGAGGCGATGGCGATCTACCGGCGGGTCGAGCCCGCGGCGGTGGCGGCGTGACGGCGGCCCCGGTGGCGCCCGCGGGTTCCAGGACGGCGCCCGCCCGGCACGACGGCGGCCCCGCGGGCGCCGACGGGCCCGGCGGCCCGGGCCGGCGCCGCGACCCGCTCCGTCCACCGGTGGACCCCCGCCGGCGGGTGCTCCGCTGGCTGGCCGGCGGGTTCGTGCTGCTGGCGCTGGTGGCGTCGTCGGCCATCGGCCTGGACCTGCCGACGCTCGTCGCGGGCGGGGAGGACGTGGCGAACCTGCTCGGGCGGATGGTGCCGCCGGAGCTGTCGGACCCGGCCCGCATCGCGACGCTCGCGCTCGACACGGTGCTCATGGCGTTCCTCGGCACGGTGCTCGCGACGCTGCTGTCCGTGCCGCTCGCCTTCCTCGCGGCCCGCACGACGACGCCGCATCCCGCGGTGGCGGCCGTCGCCCGCGGGATCATCACGTTCTGCCGCGCCGTGCCGGACCTGGTGTTCGCCGTGCTGTTCGTGCGGGCCCTGGGGCTCGGCGTGCTGCCCGGCGTGCTCGCCCTGGCCCTGCACTCCGTGGGCATGCTCGGCAAGCTGTTCGCCGACGCCGTCGAGAGCGCCGACCCGGGCCCGCGCGAGGCCGTGCGCGCCGTCGGGGTGGGCCGGGTGCGCGAGCTGCTGAACGGCGTCGTGCCGCAGGTCGTGCCCGCGTGGGTGTCCGCGTTCGTGTACCGGGTGGACATCAACCTGCGCACCTCCGTGGTGCTCGGCTTCGTGGGCGCCGGCGGCATCGGCTTCGCCCTGCAGGACGCGCTGCGCGGCCTGGTCTACCCCAAGGCCATGGGCATCGTGCTCGTGATCCTCGTGCTGGTGGCGGGCATGGAGCTGCTGTCCGTCGCGATCCGTCGCACGCTGCTCGCGCCGAAGAACCCCCGGTACGCGCGGGACCGCGCGGTCCGGTTCCTCTCCGGCGCGGCGGCCGCCGCGCTGCTCGTCGTGTCGTTCGTGCGGCTCGGCATCGACCCGTTCGCGCTGGTCACGTCGGTGCCCGACCTGCTCGCGGTGGCCGGGCGCACGTTCCCGCCCGACCTCACCACTCTGGGGCCGGCGCTGTGGGAGGCGCTGCTGCAGACTCTCGCCATCGGTCTGTCCGCCACGGGCATCGGCGTGCTGCTGTCGCTGCCGCTGGGCCTGCTCGCCGCGCGCAACGTGGCGCCGCACCCGTGGGTGTACGCCGCGGCGCGCGCCGCGATCCTCGTGGTGCGCGCCATCCCCGAGCTCGTCCTCGCCGTCGTCTTCGTCGCGGCCGTCGGGCTCGGGCCCGTCGCGGGCGCCGTCGCGCTCGGCATCGGGTCGATCGGCTTCCTCGGCAAGCTCGTCGCGGACGCCGTCGAGGAGGTCCCGCCCGGCCCCGCCGAGGCCGTCCGCTCCGTGGGCGGCGGCTGGTGGAAGGTCCTGTTCTCCGCCGTCCTGCCCCAGGGGATGCCCGCGATCGTCGGGTCGGGCCTGTACCTCCTGGACGTCAACATCCGCACCTCGACCATCCTCGGGATCGTCGGCGCGGGCGGCGTCGGCTTCCTGCTCTTCGAGGCCGTCCGCACCCTCCACTTCCAGGTGGCGGGCGGGATCGTGCTGCTCGTCTTCGTCGTCGTCCTGCTCATCGAGAGGCTCTCCGGATGGATCCGCGCTCAGCTGTCCTGACCACCGTCGCGCTCTGGGAGGGCGGCGACGCCGTCCGCCTCGTCGACGTGCCGCTGCCCGCACCCGGGCCGGGCGAGGTGCTCGTCCGCGTCGTCCTCGCGACCGTGTGCGGCAGCGACCGGCACACGGTCTCCGGGCGGCGCTCGTCGCCGTCGCCCTCCGTGCTCGGGCACGAGGCGGTGGGCGAGATCGTCGAGGTCGGTCCCGGCGGCGCCGTGGGCGACGACGGCGGCGCGCTCGCCGCGGGCGACCGCGTCGTGTGGGGCGTCACCGTGGCCTGCGGCGCGTGCGACCGCTGCCGCGACGGGCGCACCGCCAAGTGCCGGGCGGTGCGCAAGGTGGGCCACGAGGCCTTCGACTCGGGCTGGCCGCTGTCCGGGACGTACGCCCGGCACGTGCTGCTGCCGGCCGGCGCGACGATCGCCCGCGTGCCGGTGACCGTGCCGGACGCCCTCGCCGCCCCCGCCGGGTGCGCCACCGCGACCGTCATGGCGACGGTCGACGCCGCGGGCCCGCTGGCCGGTCGCCGGGTGCTCGTCAGCGGCGCCGGCATGCTCGGCCTGGCCGCCGTCGTCGCGGCCCGGGACGCCGGGGCGACGGAGGTCGTCGTCACCGACCCGGACGTCGGACGGCGACGGCTCGCGACCCGCTTCGGCGCCACGGCGACCCTGGGCATCCACGAGGACGTCGCACCCGTCGACGTCGCGATCGAGCTCTCCGGCGCGAGCGCGGCGGTGGCCCGCTGCCTCGACGCCCTCGACGTCGGGGGCCGGCTCGTGCTCGCCGGCTCGGTCGCGCCCGCGCCCGCCGTGCCGCTCGACCCGGAGCGCGTGGTGCGGGGCTGGCTCACCGTGACCGGCGTCCACAACTACGAGCCGCGGCACCTGAGGGCCGCGCTCCGGCTGCTGGACCGCACCCGGGACGCCGTCCCGTGGGGCGAGCTCGTGACCCCCGCCGCACCGCTCGCCGCGGTCGGCGCCCTGCTCACCGGCCCCGCCGGGACGGCGCCGCGCGCGGCGGTGGTGCCGTGAGGACCGCGTCAGGCGTCGCGGCCGTCACCCAGCTCGAGCACGACGCGCACCGCGTCGGCGCGCACCCACCGCTCGGTGGACAGCAGCGGGCGACCGCCGGCGCCGTCGCGCGCGAGGCTCGCCATGAGCCACGCGGGGTCGCCCGGCCGGCAGCCCAGGCCGTCGCTGGCCTCCTCGGGGGCAGGCTCCACGCTCGCCCGGGTCCATGCGCGCTCGGGCCGCACCCCCGCCATCTCCCGCAGGATCGTGTCCAACGACTCCTCGATCCGCAGGGCGGCGGGCAGCTCGGGCACGAGGTCGGCGGCCAGCCACTCGACCCCCCACGCGGCGGGCATCTCGTCGATGTGCGACCGGCGCACCAGGCGGAAGCCGCGCGTGCCGGGCGCCACCTCCAGCGCCGCGGCGACGTCGTCGGGCAGCGGGACGTCGTCGCAGGCGAGCACGACGGTGCGCGGCGAGGCGCCGGCCTCCCGCAGGGTCCGGCTCCACGACGGCGCGCGGCCGGGCGCCACCAGGTAGTCGACGCGCCGCCGCGTGAACGTGCCGAGGCCCTGGATGCGGCTGACGAGCATGCGGCGCTCCAGCTCGCCCAGCGCCGCGCGCGCCGCGGCGCGGCCGACGCCGAAGCGCCGGCCCACCTCCGCCTCGGACGCGACGAGCGTCCCCGAGGGCAGGTCGGCGAGCTCGTCCGCGAGCACGCGCACGATCCGTGCCGACGACCCTGTCTCCCTGCTCACGCCCGGACCGTACCGGCCCCAGGTGGCCGTCCGGTGAACGACCCCGAACCCGTCCGCCGCACCCCGGGAGGGACCCGATGACCGGCTCCGCCACGACGACCACGCCGACCGTCAGCCCGACCGTCAGCCCCACCCGCGCGACCGGCCGCCGCGTCGTCGTGGTGGGCGCGGGCGTCGTGGGGCTCGGCGTCGCCGCCGAGGCGCACCGGCGCGGACACCGCGTGACCGTCGTCGAGCAGGCGTCCGCCGTGGTGGGGTCGTCCGTGCAGAACTTCGGGCACGTCTGCACGACCCCGCAGGCAGGCGGCGCACGCCGGTACGCGCTCGCGGCCCGCGAGCGCTGGCTGTCGCTCGGCTCCGCGGCGGGGTTCGACGTCGCCCCGGTGGGCACGCACGTCGTCGCCCGGACCGGCGCCGAGCAGCGGCTGCTCGGCGAGCTCGCCGCCGAGCGGGGCCCCGACGAGGTGCGCCTCCTCGACGCGGCGGAGACCCGGGCGGCCGTGCCCGTGCGCCCGGGCCCGGTGGTCGGGGGCGCGCACCTGCCGCTCGACCTGCTCGTCGACCCGCGGGCCGCGGCGCCCGCGCTCGCCCGGTGGCTGGAGAGCCAGGGCGTGGCGTTCCGGTGGCGGACGGCGGCCCGCGCCGTCGCGCCCGGCCGCGTCGAGACCACGCGCGGCGTGCTCGAGGCCGACGTCGTCGTGGTCGCCGCCCACCACGACCTCGACCGGCTGCTCCCGGACCTCGCCGAGGAGATCGGGCTGCGCCGCTGCCGGCTGCACATGCTGCGGGTGGCGCCCGCGAGCCCGGTCGGCCTCACCACGCCGCTGCTCACCGGCTGGTCGATGGTGCGGTACGCGGCGTTCGCGGCCTGCCCGTCGGCCCCCGACGTGGCGGCCGAGCTGGCGGCCGCCGACCCCGCCGGGGCCGCCTGGGACGTCAACCTCATGGCGACACCGCAGGGCAGCACCCTGATCCTCGGCGACACCCACCGGCGCGCCGACGACGCGCCGGTGTTCCAGGACGAGGAGGGCTTCGACGTGCTCCTGCGGCTGGGCCGCGACCTGTTCCGGGACGACCTCCTCGGCCCGGACCCGCGCGTCGTCGAGCGCTGGCAGGGCACCTACGCCACCGCGCCCGGCCGGGAGTTCCTCGTCGCCGAGCCCGCGCCCGGCGTGCACGTCGCCACCGTCACCACGGGCATCGGCATGACCACGGGCCTCGGCCTGGCCGTCGACGTCCTCGACCGCGCCGAACGCTCGGCGCCCACCCTCACCACCAGCTCCACCGACCGGAAGGACCCCTCGTGATCGATCTCGCCGCCCTGGACATCGCCGGCACCACCGTGGAGGAGGGCAGCGCCGTCTACCGCGCGCTGCACGACGCCGTGCGCCGGCACGGCAGCTCGGCCGACGTCGCCGACGTGGCCCGGTGGATGGGCGCGGACAAGCGCACCGCCATCCGCGCCCTGCTGGAGCTCGGCGGCGACCCGTCCGCCGTCGAGCCGGCCTTCGCCGACTTCGAGCGCCTGCTGCGCGAGGCCTACGACGCCACCCCGCCCACCGCCATGCCCGGCGTGCTCGACGCGTTCGCCGCCCTGCGCGACCGGGGCGCCCGGATCGCCCTGACCACGGGATTCTCCGCCGACGTCACCGGCCTGCTGCTCGACCGGCTGGGGTGGGCCGACGGCGTCGTGGACGCCGTCGTGACCACCGACGACGTGCCCGCCGGCCGCCCCGCGCCCTACCTGGTGCACCGGGCGATGGAGCGGACCGGCGTCAGGGACGTCGCCCGGGTGCTCACGGTCGGCGACACCGTGCTCGACCTCGAGGCCGGCACCAACGCCGGCGCCCGGCTCGTGT